>Ga0105090_10000059_pt1 | contig 40335 bp, 36 predicted proteins | sample PPLLak3March2015_FD_79110 | JGI IMG/M metagenome (GOLD analysis project Ga0105090, IMG submission 79110) | Freshwater sediment microbial communities from Prairie Pothole Lake near Jamestown, North Dakota, USA - PPLs Lake P7 Core (1) Depth... | ecosystem: Environmental > Aquatic > Freshwater >...
CGAATCCTTCAATAGCGAGTGCCAGCGCGCTGGAGGGCTCGAGATCGAGAGCCCGTCCAGTCCGCTCAAGGGCCAGCGATGCAGCTTGGGGCGTGCTGGCGGCTGCACCTTGAATTGACTGAAGTACGTACCACTTGCCCAACCATGCATAGGGAAGGGCGATGCGCCTGTGGCGTTCCGTCAAGGACTCCAGCAGTCTCCGACTCATCTCGAACTCATCGCGACTGGCGCGATGCATCATGGCAATACCGCCGAGAAAGAGTTCGTAGCTTTCAAGGGTTGGTAGCGGGCGGACCACCGCCCTCGAAGCGGCAGTTTCAAGAACCTTGCGATGAATCGTGTCGGCGATCTCGTGCACAAGCTGGCTGTCGACCGAAAGCAGATCCCTCCAGTCGCCTCCCGTCCTGCCCGACCAAACGACATGCCCGCTGCTTGTGTCACAGAGCTCGGAAGCGATCGAAAGTTGTCCCCCAACTAGCGTGAAGGTGCCGGACACAACATAACGGACACCGAGACGCGTCGCGATTTCGCTTAACGGAAGGGTTCTGTCTCTCAGGCACGCGGTGGAGAGTCGGGAAACGACATGGAGACCGGGCGATTGGGAAAGCTGGCCGATGATGCCGTCGGCAATGATGTCTCCCATGCCTCCAGTGGCATCCTCCGAAAGCCGGTCAGAGAAGGGAATGACGGCCAGCGGAACGCAAATCTCGGTCGAATAGCTCTCCCGAGGCGGAAGGCTCTCCCGCTGTTGGGCTGGTCCGAGTCGATAGACCCTTACCGTGTGATCAACGTGCTTGAGGTGGCAGTCGCCCAGGTCTTCGACATCGGCGTCAAGCGTGTCGCTCAGGAGATCGCGGACATCGACCGTGGCAACGGTTTCTCCCCCCTCGGCAAGGGTCGCGACCCTCGCAGCGAGATTGACTCCGACTCCGAGAATGTCGTGTTTGGCATCGAAGATCTTGGAAGCATGGATTCCCGCGCGCAGTGCCATTCTGCTGCCGTCAGACAAGGGTTCGCAGTGCTGCGACATCCAGTTGTGCATCGAGGTCGCTGCCTGGACCGCCTGCGGCGCCTTTGCAAACTCAACCATGACCCCGTCTCCGAGGCTTTTCACGAGGCGCCCGGCGGTCCGTGGAAGAACCTCAATCTGAACGTAGTCGAGAAATGCTTGCCAGCGGCCAATGACACCCTTCTCATCCAGTCCCATTAGTCGAACAGACTCGACAAGATCGACGACCAGCACGACTGCTCGTCGACTCGGTAACTCAACAGTCGAGGCGGCAGGAGCAACTCTCCCCGTCGTCGGATCCGGAATCTGCGACATAGGTTCGAATTTCATCGAACGTCGGTCCCGACGTACTCCTTCTTCTGTGGACGTCAATGTCAGCGCAACCATGATGTCGCATCCGGCTGGTAAATCTTCCAAATTCTCTGTCAGTGGAAGTTCTAGCCGGCGTGAATAGTCGACACGCGTTGATTGGCATCTGCAGCATTGCACCGCTGGCCAATTCCTACAAGCGGTTTGGAACTACCGGAAACGGCACTGCCGACTTCAGTCGGCTCCTTGGATGCTGTGTGCGCCCCGCGGCCGATACCGCCCCCCCACCAGCTCGAACCGGAAGAACCGGCATTCCAGCGCCCCGTTGTAGAGCACTGGCTTGCGGGTTTCAGACAGGCGCATCTGGCGCGGCAGCTGCCGGTCGGAGGACAGGAACCAGGCGTGCCAGCCGGGGAAGGCGGCCTTCAACCGGTCGCCGACCTCGCCCATCATCTTGGGCACGGTGGACGAGCGCGGGGCGCTCTGCTCACCGTACGGCGGGTTGGAGATGATCATGCCGTGCTCGGCCGGCGGCTCGACGGTGCGGGCGTCGCAGCCTTCAAGGCACAGGCGGCCATCGCCCAGGAACGCGTCCAGGCCGGCGAGCCTGGCGTTGGCGCGCGCCTGCTCGATGACCCGCGTCGAGATGTCGGAACCAACGATCTGCGCCGTCGCGGTGTCGTCGACCGCCGCCAAGGCTTTATCTTTCAGGCGACGCCACGCTGCGCGGTCGAAGTTGGCCAGGCGTTCGAAGGCAAACGGGCGATTCAGTCCGGGCGCGCGCCGGGTCGCGATCGTGGCCGCTTCGATGACGATCGTGCCGCTGCCGCAGAACGGGTCGAGCAGCGGGACCTCCGGCGTCCAGCCGGAAAGCGCGAGCAGGCCCGCCGCGAGGTTCTCCTTCAGCGGCGCCTCGCCCTTGTCGGCGCGCCAGCCGCGCTTGAAGAGCGGCTCGCCGGAGAGGTCGATGTAAAGCGTCACCGTGCGCTGGTCGAGGTAGGCGAAGACACGCACGTCCGGGTCCTGCCGGTCGATCGAAGGGCGCGCTCCGCTCAGCGTCCGGAGCCGGTCCACGATGCCGTCCTTGATGCGCAGCATCGCGAATTCCAGGCTCTTCAGCGGCGAGCGTGAGGCCGTCACGTCGACGCGCAGCGTCTGCTGCGCAGACATCAGGTCCTGCCAGCGCACTTCCTGCGTGGCGTCGTACAGATGCTGCTCCGTGGTGTATCCGCGGCGACCGACCTGCCACAGGACACGGCTGGCGATGCGGGAGTGCAGGTTGACGGCATAGCCAAGCTCCCGCGTTCCATTGAACGCCACGCCGCCGCCTTCCTCGCGGACTTCACGGGCGCCGAGCGCGTCCAGTTCATCGGCCAAGGCCGCTTCAAGTCCGCCGGGGCAGACCGCGAAGTAGGGCTGCAGGCGTGAGGTCATGTGCAGCGGCGGTCGGGTCGTTGGGCGGGACCCGGCCGTTCGTCAGGCACGGGCGAGCGCCCGGTCGAGGAAGTCGAGACGATCCTGGCCCCAGAAAAGCTCGTCGTTCAACACGTAGGTGGGTGCACCGAAGACGCCGCGGGAAATCGCTTCCTGCGAGTGCATGATGTAGAGCGCTGCGACTTCAGCCGAGGCAGCATGCGTCATCAAGGCCTCGGCATCGAGCGAGCGGGCCACGAGCAATTCGCGCAGCGTGGCCGGCGCGGAGATGTCGCGGTCCTCCGTCCACACGGCGCGCAGGCAGTCGCCGGCAATATCGAGCGCCGGCTCGACTCCGAGGCGCGCGAGCACCGCCAGGATCAGGGTCGCCGCCGGCTCCGATGGCACCGGAAAGTACTTCGGCTCCAGATTGAGCGGGATGCCGAGAAACTCCCGCCAGCGCCTGAGCTCGGTCATTCGGTAGGCGCGGCGCTGGGGCGGTCGGTCCTTCAACGGCAGGCCTCCGGACACCGGGAACACCTTGCCCAGATCCATCACGCGCAGGTTGATCTGCGCGCCGTGCCGGCGGCAGATCTGGCGGAACCGTTCGTGCCCCATGTAGGTGAACGGGGACACGGGGTTCATGTAGTAGTCGACGGTGGCAGGCATGGCTCGCTCAGTAGGGCTCGTCGGACGCGAGCGCAACGATCGCGTTCGACATCAGTGCCCGTTGTTCATTGCAACCGCGCAACCGTGCATGCAACGCGCCTTGCACCGCCGGCGGAGCGCAGCGACAGCATGGCACAGTTGGCGTGCCGGACCACAACGCCAAGCGACCGAACCGTCCAGAATCGCATCCGGGCCGCACTTCGCCTGACTCCGTCGCCGAGCCACAACAACCGCCTGGCCCCGATCGCATGAAGGCGTGTCGCTCGAACAAGGCCAGAACGAGAGGTTCGCTCGACACCGTCAGCAGGTGCCTGCCCGTGAGCGGCCCGAGATTCAACGGCGGCGCGCCGATCAGGCGCGCACTTCGCCGTGGCCGAAGACAACATACTTCAGTGATGTCAGGCCTTCGAGCCCGACCGGCCCGCGGGCGTGCAGCTTGTCGTTGCTGATACCAATCTCGGCGCCCAGCCCATACTCGAAGCCATCGGCGAAACGTGTCGACGCGTTGACCATGACCGAGGCCGAGTCCACTTCACGCAGGAAGCGCATGGCGGCGCCGTAGTCGTCCGTGACGATCGCATCGGTGTGCTTGCTGCCGTAGCGGTTGATGTGCGCGATCGCCGCTTCGAGCCCGGCGACGACGCGGATCGAGAGGACCGGGGCCAGGTACTCGGTGAGCCAGTCGTCTTCGGTGGCTTCGCCACACTCCAACCCTGCGCCCAGCAGCAACGCCTGGCTGGCGCCGTCACCCCTCAGCTCCACGCCCTTGTCGGCATAGATCCGGCCGAGTTCCGGCAGTACCTGCGGCGCAATGGCCTCTGCCACCAGCAGCGTCTCCATCGTGTTGCACGTGCCGTAACGCTGGGTCTTGGCGTTGTCGGCGATGCGAACCGCCATCGCCGGGTCGGCCGCGGCGTCGATGTAGACGTGGCAGATGCCGTCCAGGTGCTTGATCATCGGGACCTTGCTCTCGAGCATCAGGCGCTCGATCAGTCCTTTGCCCCCGCGCGGGACGATGATGTCGACGTTCTCCGGCATCGTGACCAGCAGCCCGACGGCGGCCCGGTCCGTGGTGTCGATCAGCTGCACCGCCGCAGCGGGAAGGCCGGCGGCGGCGAGCGCCTCGCCGATCAGCCGCGCCAGCAGGCGATTGCTCTCGATCGCCTCCGAACCGCCGCGCAGGATCGTCGCATTGCCGCTCTTCAGGCAAAGTGAAGCGGCGTCGACGGTGACGTTGGGCCGGCTCTCGTAGATGATGCCGATCACGCCGAGCGGTACGCGCATGCGGCCCACGTGGATGCCGCTGGGCTGCGGCCGGACGTCGATGATCTCGCCGATGGGGTCGGGCAACTGCGCAACCTGTTCCACGCCGGCGGCCATCTGCTCGACCGACTTCGCGCTCATCGTCAGGCGATCGATCATCGCGGCCGCGAGCCCGTGGCCGCGGGCGCGCGCGACATCGCGCGCATTGGCCGCGAGCAGTTCGTCGAGCCCGGCGCGCAGGCGCCGGGCGAGGTCGACGAGCGCGCCATTGCGCTGGGCCGTGCTGGACACCGCCATCGCCGCCGAGACTGCGCGCGCCGTATGACCGACCTCCCGCATGTAGGCGCCAAGGTCGCCGGCGAACTCGGTGGCTACGCGGTCGCGCGGGCCGGGCGAGGTGTCGTTGGGGGCGTTCACGGCGAGGGTTGCAGGCGACCGCTCAGTGCGCCAGCTCGAGTGCAAGATCGGTCAATTCTAGCCACGGGTCGCTGTCGACCTGCGGTGCGCGCAGTCCCTTGGCAAGGCGGTCGACTGCGGCGGCTCGTGCGATCGCCTGCCCGAGGCGGGCGACATCGATGCGCCCGAGCGCGCGCTCGACCAGCCTCTCGCGTGGCCCCCAGAGGCGGTTTTCGCGGGCGGCCATCGAATACGGGCGCCCCGCATCGACCTGTGACTTCACGCGGATCAGCGTGCGCAGCTCCTCGGTAATCGCCCACAGCACGAGTGGAATTGCTTCGCCCTCGGCTCGCAGGCCGGCCATCGTCTTCCGGACGCGCGGCGCGTCGCCGGCCAGCATGGCCAGTGGCAGCTGGAATACGTCGTAGCGCGCCACGTTGAGGACGCTGTCGGCTACCTGCGCCAGCGACAGCTCACCGGCCGGGTAGAGCAGCCCGAGCTTGGTGATTTCCTGGTGGGCCGCCAGCAGGTTGCCTTCGACGCGCTCGGCGATGAACACCAGCGCGTCTTCAGAGGCTGACTGCTGCTGGCGGGCGAGCCGCTCGCCGATCCAGCGCGGCAGGCGTGCACGGTCCACTGATTCGATCTCGAGCAGTATGCCGGCCCGTTCCAACGCACTCACCCAGCGCGTTTCGCGCGCCCTGCGGTCCAGGCGTGGCAGCGCAATCATCATCAGCGTGTCGTCGGCCAGATCTTGCGCCAGCGCCTCGAGTGCCGCCGCACCGGCGAGGCCGGGCTTGCCGGTCGGCAGGCGCAAATCGACGATGCGGCGTTCCGAAAAGAGCGACAGCCCCTGTGTGGCCTGTGCCAGCCGCGACCAGTCGAAGCGGGCATCGGCCTGCAGCACTTCACGCTCGCTGTAGCCGGTTGCGCGCGCGGTCGCGCGGATCGCATCCTGGGCCTCCTGCGCGAGCAGCGCCTCGTCGCTGGCAACTGTGATGAGCGCCGGCATGCGGCGCTCGCGCTCGGCGCGCGCCAGGAGTGCGGGCAGGCCTTCGGCCTTGATCTGCATGGGTCAGTCGGCGCCGGGCCGCTCCCAAGCCGACTGAGCGCCCCCGAGGGGGGTAGCGAACGCAGTGAGCGTGGGGGGCATATCCATTGCGCCGGGCCGCTCCCAAGCCGACTGAGCGCCCCCGAGGGGGGCAGCGAACGCAGTGAGCGTGGGGGTCATTTCAGCCCGCCTCGGGTCGAACCGCGGCGAGCCGGTTCACCATCTGCCGCACCAGATCGCTCTGCATGTCGCGATAGAGCAGGCTCTCCTCCGATTCCTTCGCGAGCAGGTCGGACTCATTGAAGGTGATGTCACGCCGCGCGATGAGGTCCGTCGGACCCAGCAGTTCGCCCGCGTTCTTGTCGGTCACCCGGAAGCGTACGCGCAGGCGCAACTGGTACTCCGTCGCACGGCCCTGGGCGTTGATTGCCAGCACTTCGCGCTCGCGCGTCTCGCTCAGTAGCTCGAAGACGGCCTGCGCGTCCTTGCGGTCGGTCACGACCTGCGCATTGGTCGAGGAGCGCAGCAGCCGCGACATCTCGGCGCCCATTGGCGAGTTGACCGGCAAGGCGAGGTAGATCTTCTCGATCGGCAGTGTCTGGGAGCCACGCAGCTTGAAGCCGCAGGCCGCCAGGAACGGTGCGCCCGCAAGAGCGGCCAGCAGGCGGCGCCTCATCAGACGACCACGTTGACCAGTTTGCCGGGAACGACGATCACGCGCTTCACCGCCTGGCCGGCGACAAACTTCTGCACGTTGGCATCGCTGATCGCAGCCTGCTCAATGGTGGCCTTGTCCGCCGTGGCTGGCACGCGGATCGATGCCCGCAGCTTGCCGTTGACCTGAACCACGAGTTCGATCTCGTCCATGATGAGTGCCGCTTCGTCGGCTTGCGGCCAGGGCGCGTCGAGGATCTCGCTGCCGAACTGCTTCGCGTAGGCGAGTTCGTTCCACAGCGTGTGCGTGATGTGCGGCGCGACCGGGTACAGCGCGCGCAGCAGGATGCCGACGCTTTCGTTCAACAGGGCAGACTCCGCTGCTGTGCCGCCCAGCTTTGCGTCCTCGAGCGCGTTGAGCATCTTCATCGCTGCCGAGACGACGGTGTTGTACTGCATGCGCGCGTAGTCGAAGTCGGCCTGCTTGAGGTTCGCGTGGATGTCCTGGCGCAGGCTCTTCTGGGCCGGTGTTAGGGCGCCGGCGTCGAGCCTGGTCTGCGATTTCAGCACGGCCTGCCGCTCATTGCAGAAGTTCCAGAGCCGCCGCAGGAAGCGGAACGTACCCTCGGCCCCCGAGTTGCTCCACGCGGCACTCTGGTCCGGCGGACCGGCGAACATGACAAAGGCGCGCGCGGTGTCGGCGCCGAACTTCGCGATGATGTCGCGCGGTTCGACGACATTGTTCTTGCTCTTCGACATCTTCTCGGTGCCGCCGTATTCGACCGCCTGCCCGTCCTCGCGCGCCGTCACCTTCTGCGGCCGGCCCTTGTCGTCGTAGACGATGTCGATCTCGGCCGGGTAGAACCAGCGCTTCTTGCCGGTGCTGTCTTCGCGGTAGTAGCAGTCGTGCGTCAGCATGCCCTGCGTGAACAGCCGCTTGAACGGCTCGTCGAACTTCACCAGCCCCATGTCGCGCATCACCTTGGTCCAGAAGCGCGCATACAGCAGGTGCAGCACCGCGTGCTCGATGCCGCCGATGTACTGGTCCATCGGCATCCAGTAGTCGTTGCGGCCGTCGACCATTGTCGGCGCGTCCGGCGAGCAGTAGCGCATGTAGTACCAGGCCGAGTCGACGAAGGTGTCCATCGTGTCGCTCTCGCGCCGCGCCGGCTTGCCGCACTTCGGGCAGGAGCACTTCAGGAACGGTTCGTACTTCGCGAGCGGGCTGCCGCTGCCGTCCGGGACGAGGTTCTCCGGCAAAACGACGGGCAGGTCCTCCTCGGGCACCGGCACCGTGCCGCACGCCTCGCAGTGGATGATCGGGATTGGCGTGCCCCAATACCGCTGGCGCGAGACGCCCCAGTCGCGCAGGCGGTACTGCACCTGCTTGTCGCCGAGGCCCTTCGCGTTCAGGTCGGCCGCGATCGCATCGGTCGCGGCCTGGTAGCCGAGACCGTCGTACCTGCCGGAGTTGACGCAGAGTCCGCGCGCCTTGTCGGCGTACCACTCCTGCCAGCCATCGAGCGAAAACGTCTCGCCCGGAACCGCGATGACCTGCTTGATCGGCAGGCCGAACTTCTTGGCGAACGCGAAGTCGCGCTCGTCGTGCGCCGGCACGCCCATCACCGCGCCTTCGCCGTAACCCATCAGCACGTAGTTGCCGATCCATACCGGAACGGCGTCGCCGGTCAGCGGGTGCCTGACGGAGAAGCCAGTCGCAACCCCCTTCTTCTCCATCGTAGCGAGATCGGCCTCGGCGAAGCTGCCCTGCTTGCACTCCGCGATGAAGGCGGCGATGTCGGGCCGGCCCTGGGCGAGCCGCGTGGCGAGCGGGTGCTCGGCGGCAATCGCCATGAAGGTGACGCCCATGATCGTGTCAGCACGCGTGGTGAAGACGCGCAGGAGCTTCTTCTCGCCATCGAGTTCGTACGGGAACCCGAAGTTGACGCCGACGCTCTTGCCGATCCAGTTCTCCTGCATCGCCTTGACCTGCGGCGGCCAGTCGAGCTTCTCCAGGTCGGCGAGCAGCTCCTCCGCGTACTGCGTGATGCCCAGGTAGTAGCCCGGGATCTCGCGCTTCTCGACGATGGCGTTGGAGCGCCAGCCACGGCCGTCGACCACCTGCTCGTTGGCGAGCACGGTCTGGTCGACCGGATCCCAGTTGACGACCTGGGTCTTGCGGTAGGCGATGCCCTTCTCGAGCATCTTCAGGAACATCCACTGGTTCCAGCGGTAATACTGCGGCGTGCAGGTCGCCACCTCGCGCGACCAGTCGAAGGCGAGCCCCAGCGGCTGCATCTGCGCCTTCATCTCGGCGATGTTGCCGTAGGTCCACTCGGCCGGCGCCACCTTCTTGTCGATCGCGGCGTTCTCCGCGGGCAGTCCGAAGGCGTCCCAGCCCATCGGCGTCATCACGTTGTACCCGCGCATCCGCAGGATGCGGTACATCACGTCGTTCAGCGTGTAGTTGCGCACGTGCCCCATGTGCAGCTTGCCGCTAGGGTAGGGCAGCATCGAGCAGACGTAGAACTTGGGCTTCGGCTTGCCCTTCGCGTCCTTCACGTGTTCGACCGCGCGGTAGGCCTGGATGCGGTCCCAGTGGGACTGCGCCGCTGCTTCCACGGTCTGCGGGTCGTACTTCGGTTCCATCGTTGTTCTAAGTGTTTGATTCAAGAGAGTGATTATAGGGGCCGCTACACTCGCGCCCGACCATGAACCTGCTGCAGAACCTCAACGAGCCACAGCTCGCCGCCGTTACCCTTCCGAGTCAATCCGCTCTCATCCTCGCCGGTGCGGGCAGTGGCAAGACGCGTGTCCTGACCACGCGCATCGCCTGGCTGATCCAGACGGGCCAGGTCTCGCCGCAGGGCGTGCTGGCAGTCACCTTCACCAACAAGGCGGCGAAGGAGATGCTGACGCGGCTGGCCGCCATGTTGCCGATCAACGTGCGCGGCATGTGGATCGGCACCTTTCACGGACTGTGCAATCGCATGCTGCGCGCGCATCACCGCGACGCGGGGCTGCCTGCCACATTCCAGATCCTTGACTCGGCCGACCAGCTCGGCGCGATCAAGCGGCTGCTGAAGGCCAACGGCATCGACGACGAGCGCTATCCGCCGCGCAATGTCCAGCTCTTCATCAACAGTTCCAAGGAGTCCGGGCTGCGCGCAAAGGACGTCGAGGTCAATGACGACTACAACCGCAAGTTCGTCGAGCTTTATTCGATCTACGACGCCCAGTGCAATCGCGAAGGCGTGTGTGACTTCGCTGAGCTGCTGCTGCGCTGCTACGAACTGCTGCAGCGGAACGAGATCCTGCGGCAGCACTACCAGGGGCGCTTCCGCCATATCCTTGTCGACGAGTTCCAGGACACCAACAAGCTGCAGTACGCGTGGCTGAAGCAGCTGGCCGGCTCGAACAACGCGATCTTCGCGGTCGGCGACGACGATCAGTCGATCTACGCCTTCCGCGGCGCCAACGTCGGCAACATGGCCGACTTCGAGCGCGAGTTCCGCGTCCAGAACCTGATCAAGCTCGAGCAGAACTACCGCTCGGTCGGCCACATCCTGAATGCCGCCAACGCGCTGATCGCCAACAACGCGCGCCGCCTCGGCAAGGAGCTGTGGACCGACGCCGGCGAAGGCGAGGCCGTGCGTATCTACGAGGCGCAGACCGACGGCTACGAGGCGGCCTGGCTCGTCGAAGAGGTCAAGGGGCTGATCGCCGAAGGTCATCTGCGCTCGGAGGTCGCGGTGCTGTACCGCTCCAACGCGCAGTCGCGCGTCCTCGAGCATGCGCTGTTCAACGCGGCGATTCCCTACCGCGTCTATGGGGGGCTGCGCTTCTTCGAGCGTGCCGAGATCAAGCACGCGCTTGCCTACCTGCGGCTGATCGAGAACCCGGCCGACGACACGGCATTCCTGCGGGTCGTCAACTTCCCGCCGCGCGGCATCGGCGCGCGCTCACTGGAACAGCTGGCCGAGGCGGCGCGGCCCGGCAACCTGAGCCTGTACGCCGCGGTCGGCGGCATGAGCGGGAAGGCGGGGTCCAACCTCGCGGCCTTCGTCAAGCTGATCGAGACCCTTCGGTTCGAGACCGCCCAGCAGCCGCTGGCGGAAATCGTCGACGCAGTGATCCAGCGCAGCGGCCTGATCCCGCACTATCAGACCGAGAAGGAAGGCCAGGAGCGGATCGAGAACCTGAACGAGCTGGTCAATGCGGCGGCCGCCTTCATTTCCGAAGAGGGCTACACGCAGGACGCGCCCGCCACGCAGGCGAACGCGGAGGACAGCGCCACGCAGATCCCGTCGCCGCTTGCGGCCTTCCTTTCGCATGCTTCGCTCGAGGCAGGTGACAACCAGGCCGAAGCGGGGCAGGACGCGCTGCAGCTGATGACGGTGCACGCGGCCAAGGGGCTCGAATTCCACGCCGTGTTCATCACCGGCCTGGAAGAGGGGCTGTTCCCGCACGAAAACAGCCTCACCGAGCAGGACGGTCTTGAGGAAGAGCGACGCCTGATGTACGTCGCCATCACACGCGCGCGCCGGCGGCTCTACATCAGCTTTGCGCAGAGCCGGCTCCTGCACGGGCAGACGCGTTATGGCCTGAAGTCGCGCTTCCTCGACGAGCTGCCGGAAGGCGCGGTCAAGTGGCTGACGCCGCGCATGGCCGTGGGTGCGGGTGGGCGCTTCGGCCAGTGGCATGACGCGGGAGTGAAGCCTGCCTTGTCGGCGACACCACCGCCGCGCAGCGTGTCATCGCATGGCGTCAGGGTCGGGCAGACGGTGCGCCACGCGCGTTTCGGCGAAGGTGTCGTCATCAACCTCGAAGGCGGCGGAGACGACGCTCGCGCGCAGGTCAACTTCGGCCCGCAAGGGATCAAGTGGCTGGCGCTGGCCGTGGCCAAGCTGGTGCCGGCATGACGAGGCGCCTCGGGTGTACGCGATCGGCTTTGCCGATCGCACGTGCACCCTCGGCGGAAAAGCCAGTCAGTCGGCTGAGCTTCGGAGCGGCCGCGCGCTCCGCCGAGTGACAACCCCGCGCACTCCACCCCGCGAAGCACCTCGCAGCGCCAGGATTTCCTTACCCTCCTCGCCGGGCGAAGAGGGCGTAGGGAGGAGTGCACCATTCCCTCTCGCTCGGCGAGAGGGCCAGGGTGAGTGCCGTGCAGATGAAGATCGGCGGAGCGCGCGGCCGCTCCGAAGCGCAGCCGACTAACCAGTGTTGAGCGCGCACGACGTGCGCGTGCCGCGACGAGTGCACCTGCGACCGCGCAGCGGTCGCGTACACGAGGAGCGCCTAAGATTTGGGCGGCTCCAGCACCGCCCGGTAGATCGGGTATTGCGTCGAGTAGGCGACGCTCGTCAGCAGCAGCGCAATCGGCGCGAGCAGCATCGACCCCAGCTGCGGGGAGACACCGAGCAGGCTCATCAGCATCGAGAAGAACCACGACACGGCGACCACCAGGGCCGCGAAGGCCAGCCCGAGCACGAGAAACGGCCAGCGGTTGCGCCAGCAGGCGAAGAGCGAGAAGAACAGGGCCTTTGCGACCGGCTGCCGATGCCAGGCCACGAGCTGTGGCGCGAACCAGGTCAGCATCAGGATCGGCAGGTAGACCAGTGCGGCCACGGAGATGGCGTCCCACGGGACGTTCGCCGCGACCGTTGCCTGGTCGACCTGTCCTTCGATGATCTTCCAGTTCGCCAGTTCATCGCGGGCGAAGAGCGTTGTGACCACCACCAGGACAAGGATGAGGCCGGCGTGGACCACGCCGAGCTGCAGCAGGGCGTTGCGCTGGGGCCCTTTAAAACCATCGATCAGCAAGGATGGCAGCGGCATCACGTTGCGCTCGGCGTCGCGCCCGGCCGCGGTGATGCCGAGCGTGCCGAACGGGACGAGGATGGCCGCGAGCGGCAGCCCCACCAGCGGTATGTTCGCGACCACCATCAGGACCATCGAGTACAGGATGATCAGCGCCGTGAACGCGAAGGCCTGCCGTCGCAGGATTTGCAACCCTTCGCGCAGCCAGGCCCAGCCGGCGGCGGCCGGCAGTGTTTTGACTTGCATGGCCCGATTCTATCGGCGCGCAATCATGCCGCCGCGCTGACCCAGGGAAGCGTGGCGTCCGCGATCCGGTGCGCGAGGATGCGTTCGAAGTGGGTGGGATCGTGCGGCGTCAGCACTTCGGCCGGCCGCGGCAGGTAATAGTCGTACAGGCGCGAGATCCAGAACCGCAGCGCTGCGGCGCGCAGCACGGTGCGCCAGCATTCATGCTCCTCTTCGGTCAGTGGTCGCACCGCGTGATAGGCCTCAATCATCGCCTGCGCCCGCGGAGCATCGAACGCACCGGTGGCGAGGTCGATGCACCAGTCGTTCATCGTGACCGCCAGGTCGAAGAGCCAGATGGAGCACCCTGCGAAGTAGAAGTCGATCAAACCGCCGATCGCATCGCCGGCGCTGCCGTTGACGATCAGGACGTTGTCGCGGAAGAGATCGGCGTGGATCGGACCCGCCGGCAGGCGCTCGAAGCGCGCGCTGCGGAAAAAGCTGTCCTGGTAGATCAGTTCGTCGGCCAGGCGTTGGAAGACATCGTCGGGGATGTGCGGCTCGAGCTTGGGCACCGACTCCTTCCACCAGCCGATGCCGCGCAGGTGCGGCTGGAAGAGCGCGAAGTCCGCGCCTGCCTTGTGCATGCGCGCCAGCACGTCGCCGACCAGCGCGCAGTGGGCCGGCGTCGGCTGGACCACGGCCTGGCCGTCGAGGCGGGTGACGATGGCGGCGGGCTTGCCCCTCACTTCCGACAGCAGCGCACCACTGCGATTTTCCTGCGGCGCCGGGACCGGAAGCCCGCGGCGCGCGAAGTGCCGCATCAGCTCCAGATAAAACGGCAGCTGCTTGAAGGTCAGGCGCTCGAAGACGGTCAGGACATACCGGCCCTGGCTCGTCGTCAGGAAATAGTTGGTGTTCTCGATGCCGGAGGAGATCCCCTGCAGGTCAACGAGTTCGCCCAGGGTGAACTGCGTCAGGAAGCTTGCGGCTTCAGCGCGTGTCAGCGCAGTGAATACGGCCATCGATGGAGAGGCCGGCGACCTAGCGCGGCGTGGAGGAGGAGGGCGGGGGCGGTGGCAACGTCGGCGCCGGGCGCTCTTCCGTCCCTCCGAACTCGAAGGTGAAGAAGTTCGGCACCGACAGGCCCGGCGCAGTGCCGGTGGCCGACAACGGCTGGCGTCCCTCGCGGGTGGTCATCGTATAGGTGCGACCTGTCAGCGCTGGCGTGACCCGGATCTCGGTCGTGCGGTTGGGCGTACGCACCTGCTCGATGACGGTCTGCCGTTCTTCCGCGGGCTGGAGCGCATGGGCGTCGTCTGCCGTAGGCAACAACTCATCGCGGGTGGGTGCCGTCGGCCGCGTCGACGCACTCGTGCCGTCCAGGGCCTGTCGTTCCGCGGGTGACAACTCGATGCGCGTCCGCGGCGCGCCAGTCGCCGGTGCCGGTGTCGCCGTCGTCGTGCCGGTCGCGGCCGGTGACGATGGCTTTTGAACGTCCTGTGCAAGGGCCGACAGGGGCACGCCCAGCGCCACGCCCAGCGACAGCAGTGCGCAGGCGAGCCGCAGGCTGCAGCGGTTGCGTGCCAACTCTCTCATCTCACCCATGTCTGGAGTTTACCCGCGCGGCTCTTTCGGGCTGCCATCTCGGAGGACCAGGCTGCTCCGCCACCGGGGATCTCGCCATCACAGGTACAGCAACTGCTCGCGTTCGCTCGCCGTCTGTGCGAAGCCGCGTGCATCGTAGAAGTCGAACAGTGCATTGACGACGGAGTCACTGTCGTCGACAACGCGCATCATCTCGAGGTCGGTGTCGTTGATCATTCCCTCGGCCGCGAGCGTCTCCCGCATCCAGGCGAGCAGGCCGCTCCAGAACGCGGAACCGACCAGCACGACCGGCATCTTCCGCCCCTTGCCGGTCTGCATGAGGGTCAGCGCCTCGCTGAGTTCGTCGAGCGTTCCAAAGCCGCCCGGCATCACGACATACGCCGCCGCGTACTTGACGAACGCCACCTTGCGCGCAAAAAAGTGCCGGAAGCGCAGCGAGATGTCCTGGTACGCGTTGCCGGACTGCTCGAAGGGCAGTTCGATGTTCAGTCCGACCGAGGGCGAGGCTCCTTCGAACGCGCCCTTGTTCGCCGCCTCCATGATGCCCGGGCCGCCGCCGCTGATGACCGCGAATCCGGCATCCGACAGCTTGCGCGCGATCTCGACGGTCAGGTTGTACTGCGGCGTGCCGGGACGCGTGCGGGCGCTGCCGAAGATCGACACGGCGGGGCGGATCTCCGACAGCCGTTCAGATGCCTCGACGAACTCTGAAATAATCCCCCACAGCTGCCATGACTCCCGTGCCTTCTGGCTGGTGGCGCGCTCGGGCATCGTGACTGCGCGCAGGCTAGGTATGTTCTTGCGGTGGTCGAGCACTCTTAAACCTCCATGAAAACGCTGTTGCTGCTCGACGGATCGAGCTATCTGTACCGCGCCTATCACGCGCTCCCCGACCTGCGCACGGCGGCGGGTGAACCAACGGGCGCGCTGCGCGGCTTCATTGCAATGCTCCGCACGCTGCGGCAGCAGGTTCCGGCCGACTACCTCGCGTGCGTCTTCGATGCCAAGGGTAAGACCTTTCGGGACGACCTTTACGCCGAATACAAGGCCAATCGGGCCGCCATGCCGGAGGATCTGGTTGCGCAGATCGCTCCGATCCACGCGGCCGCGCGTGCGCTCGGCTGGCCGGTCATCGAGATCGAGGGCATCGAGGCGGATGACGTCATCGGCACCCTGGCGCGCTACGCGGCGCTGCACGGCCTGCGCACGGTCATCTCGACCGGTGACAAGGACCTCGCGCAGCTGGTCGACGAACACACGACGCTCGTCAACACGATGAGCGGCGAGACGCTCGACGTGCCGGGCGTGGAGGCCAAGTTCGGCGTGCCGCCGACGCGCATTGTCGACTACCTGACGCTGGTCGGGGACAGCGTCGACAACGTGCCGGGGGTGGAGAAGGTCGGGCCCAAGACCGCGGCCAAGTGGCTGCAGTCCTACGGTTCGCTCGATGCAGTCGTCGAGCGGGCCGGCGAGATCGGCGGCGTAGTGGGTGACAACCTGCGCAAGGCACTGCCGTGGCTGCCGACCGCCCGGACGCTGGTCACCGTCAAGACCGACTGTGATCTCGCGCCGCACGTGCCTGACCTCACCGCGCTCGCCATGCGGGAGGAAGACCCGGGCCAGTTGCGGGAACTGTACGGCCGCTACGAGTTCAAGTCATGGCTGCGTGAAGTCGGCCAGGTGGCCGAGTCCGATCCGCCGCTGGGCGCGGCGCCTGTGGCGCACGCGGGCGCCGACGCGCCTCGGCCGGAGTACGAAACGGTCCTGACGCGCGAACAGCTCGATGCCTGGCTGCAGCGCATCGGCGCCGCCGAGCTGACCTGCGTCGATACCGAGACGACGTCGCTCGATCCGATGGCGGCGCGCCTGGTCGGCCTGTCGCTGTCGATCGAGCCCTTGCGGGCCTGTTACATCCCGCTCGCGCACAGCTACGCCGGCGTGCCGGAACAGCTCCCGTTCGAGGCGACGCTGGAGGCGCTGCGTCCTTGGCTGGAGAGCCCGCACCACCGCAAGGTGGGACAGCACCTGAAATACGACATGCATGTGTTCGCCAACCACGGGCTGAAGCTCGTCGGCGTGGCGCACGACACGCTGCTCGAGTCCTACGTCATCGAGGCGCATCGCAGCCACGACATGGATTCGCTGGCCGAACGCCACCTCGGGCGCAAGACCATCACGTTCGCCGAGGTCTGCGGCAAGGGTGCGAACCAGCTGCGTTTCGACGAGGTCGCGCTCGATCGCGCCACCGAGTATGCCGCCGAGGATGCCGAGGTCACGCTGGCCTTGCATCACGCGCTGTGGCCGCACATCGAGCCGAACGAGAAGCTGCGCGCCATTTACCAGGACATCGAGCTGCCGGTCGCGCAGGTGCTGTTCGACATGGAACGCACGGGCGTGCTGATCGACCGCGTGAAGCTGGAAGCGCAGAGCGCCGAACTCGCCCGGCGCATCGCCGAACTCGAACGGCAGGCGGCCGAACTGGCAGGTCAGCCGTTCAACCTCGGCAGCCCGAAGCAGATCGGCGAGATCCTGTTCGGGCAACTGAAGCTGCCGGTCGTCAAAAAGACGGCGAGCGGCGCGCCGTCGACCGACGAGGAAGTCCTGGAGAAGCTGGCCGAGGACTATCCGCTGCCGAAAGTGCTGCTCGAGCACCGGGGGCTGGCGAAGCTGAAGTCAACGTACTGCGACAAGCTGCCGGCGAGTGCCGATGCCAACGGGCGCGTGCACACCACCTATGGCCAGGCGATCGCTGTCACCGGGCGTTTGTCGTCGTCCGACCCCAACCTGCAGAACATCCCGATTCGCACCGCCGAGGGCCGCCGCATCCGCGAGGCGTTCATCGCTCCGCCGGGCCACCGGATCGTGTCGGCCGATTACTCGCAGATCGAACTGCGCATCATGGCGCACATCTCGGAGGATGCCGGCCTGCTCGACGCGTTCTCGAAGGGTGAGGACATCCACCGCGCCACCGCGTCGGAAGTCTTTGGCGTGCCGGTGGCGGAGGTCACGAGCGAGCAGCGGCGCTACGCCAAGGTCATCAACTTCGGCCTGATCTACGGCATGAGTGCGTTCGGCCTGGCGGGCAACCTCGGCATCGAGCGCGAGGCGGCGAGGAGTTACATCGACCGCTACTTCATGCGCTACCCGGGCGTGGCGAAGTACATGGAGCACACGCGGGCACTCGCGAAGCGGCAGGGCTACGTGGAGACCGTGTTCGGCCGGCGCCTGTGGTTGCCGGAGATCAACTCGCCCAACGGACCGCGGCGCGGGGCGGCGGAGCGGGCGGCAATCAACGCGCCGATGCAGGGCACGGCGGCTGACCTGATCAAGCTCGCGATGATCGCGGTCGCGCGGTGGATTGCCAGCGAGGCGCTGGGCACGCGGCTCGTCATGCAGGTGCACGACGAACTCGTGCTCGAAGTGCCGGATTCGGAGGTCGCGCTCGTGAAGGAGCGGGTGCCGGCGCTGATGGCGGGCGTCGCGCAGCTGCGCGTGCCGCTGGTCGCCGATGTTGGCGTCGGCGACAACTGGGATCAGGCCCACTGAACCATGGCGCGGACGGCGCGAGGCACGCCGCGGCTGCGTCGATGTGCGATGCGATCCCGACCCGTGGTTTGCATGATCCGGCGGTCTCTCGTCGGCGCACTTGGCCTCGCCGTGATCGTGGGCGGCGCCGTGCGTGCCGAGGACAAGGCGCCGGTCATCGCGGCCGCCAGCGACCTCAAGTTCGCGCTCGGTGATGTCGCAGCCCGATTCGAAGCCGAAACCGGCCACCGCGTCGCGCTCAATTTCGGGTCGTCCGGCAATTTCGCCCGCCAGATACAGCAAGGCGCGCCGTTTGAACTCTTCATGTCGGCCGACGAGGACTTCGTGTTCCGGTTGGCCGACGCCGGGCTGACGCGCGATCGCGGCACCCTGTACGGCGTGGGCCGCATCGTACTGTTCACGCCGCGAGGCTCGACGCTGAAGCTGGATGCGGATCTGCAGGGTGTGCGCACCGGATGGAGTGGCGTGCGCAAGTTCGCGATCGCCAATCCGGAGCACGCGCCATACGGCCGCGCGGCGCAGCAGGCGCTGCAGACGCTGGGTCTGTGGCAGCTTGTGCAGCCGAAGCTCGTGCTCGGGGAGAACATTGCGCAGACGGCGCAGTTCGTCACGTCGGGCAGCGCGGAGGCGGGCGTCATCGCGCTGTCGCTGGCCCTTGCTCCCGAGGTCGCGCGGCAGGGGCAGCACGTGCTGCTTGCTGAGTCGCTGCATCGGCCCCTGCGGCAGCGCATGGTGCTGACACGCTGCGCCGGCGCTACGGCCACGATGTTCTACCGTTATCTGCAGACCGCGCCGGCGCGTGGCATCCTGCGTCAGTACGGCTTCGTGCTGCCAGGGGAATGAGTGGACTGGGACGCAACGCGTATTTCGCTTTGGCTGGCAACGGCCACCTGCGTGCTGCTGCTGCCGTTTGCGCTCTGGCTCGGGCGCCGTCTCGCCATCGGTGAAGGTCGCCTCAAGCCGCTGATCGAAGCGGCAGTGATGCTGCCGCTGCTGTTGCCGCCGACGGTCATCGGCTTCTACCTGCTGCTGGCCTTTGGCGGCGCCTCACCGCTGGGGCGCTGGCTCGACCAGTGGGTCGGTCTGCGGCTGGTGTTCACCTTCGAGGGCCTGCTCGCTGCAAGCCTGCTCGTGAACCTCCCCTTCATGGTGCAGCCGGTCCAGCGCGCCTTCGCCGCCATCCCCAACAGCCTGCGCGAAGCGGCGTGGGTGTCGGGGCTCAGCCGGTGGCAGACGCTATGGCGCATTGAACTGCCGCTCGCGTGGCCCGGCATCCTGGGCGGGCTCGCGCTGACCTTCGCGCATACGCTGGGCGAGTTCGGGGTCGTGCTGATGGTCGGCGGCAGCATCGCCGGCGAGACGCGCACGCTTTCGATCGCCATCTACGACCGGGTGCAGGCATTCGACAACGCGGGAGCCAACCTGATGTCGCTGCTGCTGGTGGGGTTCACGCTGGTGGCGCTGTCGATCGTCTTTGCCACCGGCCAGCGCAGCAAGCGCGCGCTGCTGGAGCGCTGATGCCGGGGATCTCGGTTCGGCTACGGCAGGCGGCGCCGATTTCGCTGGATGCCGAATTCACCTGCGAGGCCGGTGAACTGGTCGCGCTCGTCGGTCCGTCGGGCAGTGGCAAGACGACGATCCTGCGCATGATCGCCGGACTGGCGCGCTGCGCCTCCGGACGCATCGCCGTCGGCGACGAGGTCTGGTTCGATGCCGATGATCGGATCGATCGGCTGCCGCAGCAGCGGCGCGTAGGACTCGTGTTCCAGCACTACGCGCTCTTTCCCCACCTGAGCGCCGCGCGCAATGTCGCGCTGGCGAGCAGCCGTGCCGATGCCGATGCCCACGCCAGCCAACTGCTGCGCAGCGTGCGACTGGATGGCTACGCGCAGAGGCGGCCGGCGCAGTTGTCCGGTGGCCAGCAGCAGCGGGTCGCCCTCGCGCGGGCGCTGGCGCGCGAGCCGCAGGTTCTGCTGCTCGACGAACCGTTTTCCGCCGTGGATCAGGTCACGCGACAGGATCTTTACGTCGAGCTGGCGGCATTGCGCCGGACCCTGTCAGTGCCGATCCTGCTGGTGACCCACGATCTACCCGAAGCGCAGCGGCTGGCGGACCGCATCGTGATCCTCGACGCCGGTGCGACACTGCAGTCGGGCACTCCTGCGCACGTGCTGGCACATCCGCGCAACGCGCGGGTCGCAAACCTGCTGGGGCTGCACAACCACTTTGACGGCATCTTTCATCGCGCGCCGTCGGAAGGGCAACGGGGCCTGCTGACCTGGGGGCGCGACGTCGGCGGACCGCAGTTGCCCGTTCTCGACAAGCGTCGGATCGACGGCGGTGTGCCTGTCACGTGGATCGTGCCTGGCGACTGCGTCTCGCTGTCGTGGGATCGCGATGGCGAGGGCCAGTGGTTCGAAGCGTCGCTGGTCGAGTCCGTTGCCCTCGGCGACGTCACTCAATGCACCGCCGAACTCGCCGCTCCGCCGCGCGCCCGCGTGGTGGTCACCTTGCCGACACAGGCGTTGCGCAACCGGCTCGTCGAACCGGGAACGCGCGTGTTCCTCGCGCTTGACACGGCAGGAATCCACATCATGCCGGTGCGGATGCGGCCGCGGGAATGATCCGCCGCACGGCCCACGGAAGCTGCGCCGGGTGACCGAGCAGGATCGACACTCCCGGTCGGAAGCCCGACGATGAGTCGCGGCGGTTTATTCAGTCCGGAAGAGCGTTCGCCACTTTGCGGTCGGGCACCGGTCCGGAGATCCGCAAACCGGGGGAACTCGCCGCGTCAGCGCAGCATGTAGCCCAGGGGGCGCCAGGCACCACCCTGGTAGGTCAAGGTCACCAGTTCTTCCGCCGCTGGGTTCTTCTCGAAGTCGCTCAGGAAGCGCACGGTGACGTAGTCTCCGTCCGGCGCGCCGGGCATCGTCTTGCGGTAGACCGCGCCAAACAGCTTGCGAGTGTTGAACTTGCCGAACTCCGCACGGTTCTTCGGGATGCCATCGACCCACTGCTGGCGCGTGACCTTTTCACGGAACAGCGCCGAGCACTCGTCCCATGCCTTGCCGTAGTCGGCGTTGTCGATCAGCTTGAGCCACTCCGCTGCAATTTTCGATGCCGCTTCCTTCTTGGCGTCGGCCACCGGGTCGGACGGCGGAGGCAGGGGCGCGGTCGGCGTTGCCGGCGCGCTCGGTGCTGCCTGTGCCGCCTTGGGCTCGGCGGGCGGCTTCAACTGCCCCTGTGCAGCGCCCGCTGCGAGGACCGACAGGAGGATGACGATGGAGCGGTGTTTCATGAGATTCCCGAGAACCGATGTCAGGTGGGCACAGGTCAGCTCGGGGTGTAGGCGAGCCGGACGTAGATCGGCGCAAACGGCGTTGCCTGCGTGATTTCGATCAGCGCTTCGCGCGCCAGTTCCAGCAGGGCGAGGAAATGCACGATCGCCACCTGCGGTCCGCGCGCAGCGTCGAACAGGTCGGCGAACTCGACGAAGCGGGTGTTCTGCAGGCGACGCAGGATGAAGCTCATGTGCTCGCGTACCGAGAGCTCCTCGCGCGCAATGCGGTGGTGCGCGTGCAGCCGGGCGCGCGTGATGACGTCCGCCCAGGCCTGGCGCAGTTCGACGACATTGACGTCAGGAAAGCGCTTCTCGAGCGACTGCTCGATCGTGACGACAGCGCGGACGAAGTCGCGGCCAACGCGCGGCAGCGCGTCGAGCTGCTGCGCGGCGAGCTTGATGCGCTCGTACTCGAGCAGGCGACGCACGAGCTCGGCGCGCGGGTCCTCGACTTCTTCGCCGGTGTCGGCCTTGCGCAGCGGCAGCAGCATGCGCGACTTGATCTCGATGAGCAGCGCGGCCATCAGCAGGTATTCGCCGGCGAGCTCGAGGTTCTTCTCACGGATCTGGTCGATGTACGCCAGGTACTGCACCGTCAGCGGCGCCATCGGGATGTCGAGCACGTTGAAGTGCTGCTTGCGGATCAGGTACAGCAGCAGGTCGAGCGGCCCCTCGAAGGCTTCGAGAAACACTTCGAGCGCGTCCGGCGGTATGTAAAGATCCTCCGGGAGCTTGAAGAGCGGCTCGCCATAAAGCTTGGCGAAGGCCACGCCGTCGACGACGTCGGGGGTCGAGTCGGGTGTGGCCACCGCCAGCGCGATCTCGCCCTCGACCTGTGGCGCCTGGCCCGCCGTGTGCTGGGAAGTCGGTTTCAACTACTTGACCTTAGGCTGATAGACGTATGCGGGCTGTGGGACGCGGGACTCGCGAAACCGCCGATACAGGTCGGCATCGAGGTTCTTGTCCCACCAGATCGCCCGCCCTTCATGCTGGCCCGGTTCGATCGCCGGGTCCTGGCGCTTGAGATCCCGCAGGAAGCGGGTGATCTCCGACTCGTAGTTGCCTGCCATGCGAGTAGCGATGTTCCGTGTGTATTCTTCAAGCGCGGAAGTTTACGCGAGAGGGAGAGCCGGAATGGGATGGATGGCGCGTGCGTTGGCTGCAGCCGGGGCGCTGCTCAGCTTGTTGGCCTGCGATCCAAGCGGGCAGGTCTACGAGGATCTGCGCCTGGCGCGCCTGAAACCGGGCGAGTCGAGCGAGCAGGACGTGCGCAAGCTGTTCGGAACGCCGGAATCCGTGCGCACGGTTGGCGGCGGGAAAGGGCTGGTCTATCCGCTCGGCCCCGAGGGTGCGCACACGCTGCTGATCAAAATCGGCGCCGACGGCAAGTACCAGGGCCGCGAGGATCTGCTGACGCGCCAGAACTTCGGCCGCATCCAGCCCGGGCAGGGCCAGGCCGATGTGCTGGCGATCCTCGGCCGTCCCGGCCGCGAGCAGGAGTACAAGCTCAAACGGGAGACCGCCTGGGAATGGCGCTTCAACGACGGTGCCGAGACGCGCATGTTCGTCGTGATGTTCAACGCCGCGGGGCAGGTCGTGTCGACGGCGATCGAGGAAGACCCGCGTCGCACCGGTGGCCGCTGACACGCGTGTGTATCAGCGGGTTGCGCCGGCTTCAACTCTTCATTCGATGCACGGCAGTCACGATGCCACGCAGAATCTCCAGTGGCCGCGGCGGACACCCGGGTACGGCGACATCGACCGGAATGACATTGGCAACCTTGCCGCAACTGGCATAACTCTCGCCGAATATGCCGCCGCTGCACCCGCAGTCACCGATCGCCACCACGAGCTTCGGCTCGGGCACGGCTTCATAGGTGCGCTCCAGCGCGACCTGCATGTTGCGCGCGACCGGACCGGTCACCAGCAGCATGTCGGCGTGACGCGGGCTCGCCACGAAGTGCAGTCCGCGGCCTTCGAGGTTGTAGTAGGGGTTGTTGAGCGCATGTATTTCGAGCTCGCAGCCGTTGCACGAACCGGCATCGACCTGCCGGATCGCCAGCGCGCGGCCCAGCAGCGCCAGGATGTCGGCCTGGATCCGCTCGCCGGCCACGCGCCAGTCGTCGTTCGGCTCGGGCGAGGGCTCGGTGCAGATGCCTGTTCTGAGTATCTGTCGGGCCAGCAGCAGCATCAGCGGTCCACTCCGGAATAACTCAGGTTGAACGACTTGTTGATCAGCGGAAAGTCGGGAACGATGTTGCCAATCACCGCGTGTTCAAGCACCGGCCAGTTCTGCCAGGACGGATCGTGGCAGTGGCAACGCCGCAGGCGTCCGTTCGTGCCGACCTCTACAGTGGCGAGCACGTCGCCGCGCCAGCCTTCCACCCATCCGACGCCCAGCACGCCGTCGCTGGCTACGGGCGGAATCGCGCAGCGCACATCGCCCGCCGGGAGCCGTTGCACGATGGCCTCGATCAGCCGCAGTGACTCGAAAATTTCATCGAAGCGGACCGCCACGCGGGCCGCAACGTCGCCGCGTCGGTCCGCCGCGGCCTTGACGTCGAGTGCATCGTAAGGCGCCGGTCGCGCATCGACGCGAACATCGCGCGCCTGTCCGCTGGCGCGTCCGGCAAGACCGCGCAGGCCAAGCTGCGCCGCCCGCTCCGGGGTGACGACTCCGGTGTTCAGGAAGCGATCCTGCAGTCCGGCGTGTTCGTCGTAGATCGCCCGCAGGGTCGCGACCTCTCGCGCAATCTCGCCGCACTGGCGCCTCAGATCATCGAGCCGGCCGGCATCCGGGTCGACCTGCGTGCCGCCCGGGACGACGCAGTCCATCATCAGGCGGTGGCCAAAGGCACTGTCGTTGGCCCGCAGCCACTTCTCGCGAAGCCGGGAGAACTGCGCGAGTCCGGCCGCCAACGCCGCGTCGTTGCCGAGCGCGCCGAGGTCACCCAGGTGGTTGCCGACGCGCTCGCGCTCCAGCAGCAGCGCACGCAGCCATGTCGCGCGTTCGGGAATGGTCACGCCAGCGGCAGACTCCACCGCCATCGAATACGCCCAGGCATAGGCGACGGTCGAATCGCCCGACACGCGCCCCGCGAGGCGGACCGCGTCGTCCAGTGGCATGCCTTCGAAGCGCTTGTCGATGCCCTTGTGCACGAAACCGAGGCGCTCCTCGAGTCGCAGCACCTTTTCGCCGACCACGGAGAAACGGAAGTGACCCGGCTCAATGATGCCGGCGTGTACAGGACCGACCGGTATCTCGTGCACGCCTTCGCCCGCCACCGGGACGAATGCGTAGTGTTCCTGCTCTGGCGCGAAGGAACGTGCGCCGTCGGCATCGCGCCTCAGGGGGAAGAAGTCCGCCGGCCAGGCGCCCTGGCGCAGCCACGGGCGCTCGTCATCATCGCCCAGCGCGCGGGCGCCGAGCAGGTCGTACAGCGCACGCTGCATTCGGCTGGCGGCCGGGAACTCGGCGCTGATCGACGGAAACTCGTAGGGGCTTGCGCGGAGCAGGAGTCGCACGCACAGCAACCGGTCGCCGCGCGAATACGCCGCCATGATGGCCAGGCCATCGCCGAGGTCGCGCCGGTCCGATCCCCACAGCGAAACGAGCGTGGCACCCTCGCGCGCCAGTGCCTGCGCCGCCGCGCGCCACTGCGCGGTGTCCACGGTTGCCCAGCCGGCCGGCACGGCACTGCTGATGCGTTCGAACGTGAGTTCGCCGGATTCGGTCTGCAGCCGGGTCATCATTCAACCTCCGGCGACCAGGCGAGCCGCCTGCTGATACCAGCCTTCAAGATACGGCGGGATGTACAGGCCCAGCAGAAGAGCGAGGCCGAGGTGCACGAAGACGGGCACCAGCGCAGGCGGGTGCGCCAGCGGCCGCACGGTTGTCTCGCCGAAGACCATCGGCTGCACCTTCGACAGTACGGCGGCAAAGGCAACGCCGAGCGCCAGCAGCAGGAACGGCGTCGTCCACGGGAACTCGCGCATCGCCGTGGTGAGGATCAGGAACTCGCTGGCGAACACGCCAAAGGGAGGCATGCCGAGGATCGCCAGCGTGCCCACCATCAGGCCCCAGCCGACGGTGGGATTCACACGGATCAGGCCACGGATCTGGTCCATCATCTGCGTGCCGGCCTTCTGCGCGGCGTGGCCGACCGCGAAGAATATGGCGGACTTCACCAGCGAGTGCACGGTCATGTGCAGCAGCCCCGCGAAGCTCGCGATCGGGCCGCCCATGCCGAAGGCGAACGTGATCAGCCCCATGTGCTCGATCGACGAGTACGCGAACATGCGCTTGATGTCGCGCTGGCGCGAGATGAAGAACGCCGCGAGCACCACCGAGAGCAGGCCGAAGCCCATCATCAGGTCGCCGGCGAAACGGGTGCCGAGCGCACCGTCGGTCAGCACCTTGCAGCGCAGTACGGCGTAGAGCGCCACGTTCAGCAGCAGGCCGGAGAGAACGGCCGAAATCGGCGTCGGGCCTTCGGCGTGCGCATCGGGCAGCCAGTTGTGCAGCGGCGCGAGACCGACCTTGGTGCCGTAGCCCACCAGCAGGAACACGAACGCCAGCGAGATCACCGTGGGTTCCAGCTGTCCCTTCGCTACATCGAGGTAGGTCCACAGCAGGCCGCGGCCCTCGGCGCCGATGACGCGTTCGGCGGCGAGGTAAAGCAGGATCGTGCCGAACAGCGCCTGCGCGATGCCGACACCGCACAGGATGAAGTACTTCCAGGCCGCCTCGAGGCTCGCCGGCGTACGGTAGACAGCCACCAGCAGCACGGTGGCGAGCGTGGCCGCCTCCATCGCGACCCACAACAGACCCATGTTGTTGGTGGTCAGCGCCAGCAGCATCGTGAAACTGAAGAGCTGGTACATGCTGTGGAAGAGGCGCATGCGCGGCGGGGTCATCTTGCCGTGGTCGCGTTCGATGCGCATGTACGGTCGTGCGAAGAGCGCCGTCGTGAACGCCACGAGGGCCGTCAGCGCCACCAGGAAGACATTCAGCGAGTCGACGAAGAACTGCTCGTGCAGCACCAGGAGCGGACCGTCGGCGATGATCTGGATCGTCAGCACCGCCGAGGCAATGAAGGTTGCGAGGCTGAAGGCCACGTTGACTTCGGAGGCCCGGTCCTGGTGGCCGATCAGGCCGAGCACGGCGGCGCCGACGAGAGGGATTAGAAGGATGGCGAGCAGCGCTTCCATCACTCTTCCTTCAGCTTCTCGAGATGCCGGATATCGAGGCTGTCGAATTGCTCGCGGATCTGGAACATGAACACGCCGAGGATGATCAGCGCCACCAGCACGTCGAGCGCGATGCCGAGCTCGACCACCATCGGCATGCCGTAGGTCGCGCTGGTCGCGGCGAAGAACAGTGCGTTTTCCATCGCCAGGAAGCCGATGACCTGCGGAATCGCCTTGGTGCGCGTGATCATCATCAGGAACGAGAGCAGAACGCACGCGAGCGCAATGCCGAGCGTGCCGCGCGCTACCGACTGGGACAGTCCGGAAATCGGCAGGGCGAGGTTGAAGGAGAAGATGACCAGCACGATGCCGATCAGCATCGTGGTCGGAATGTTGATCAGCGTCTCGACGTCCCAGCGCACGTTCAGCCGCTCGATCATCCGGTGCAGCAGCCAAGGCATCAGGAAGACCTTCAGCACAAGCGTGATCGCGGCGGACCAGTACAGGTGCGGCTGGCCGGTGAAGTAGGCCATCGTTGTCGTCGAAGCCGCCAGCACGAGACCCTGCAGCGTGAAGAGATGGATCAGCGACAGCACGCGGCGCTGCGCCAGCAGGCCGAACGAGAGCAGCAGCAGGACTGCGGCGAACAGGTTGATGAACTGGGTGACCAGGCTTGGCATCGTGGCCTAGGCTCCCAGCAGGAAGTGCACGAGGATGCCGATCACTGCCAGCAGGAACGCGCCGGCGAGGAATTCGGGTACGCGGAAGATCCGCATCTTGGCGGACATGGTTTCGATCAGTGCCAGCACCGCGCCGCCGATCGCGAGCTTCAGGATCAGGGCCGGAGCCGCCAGCAGCATGCCGAGCGGATCGTGTCCATGTGCAATGCCCCACGGGAAGAAGATCGCGAGCCCGATGCTCGAATAGGCGAAGAGCTTCAGGCTCGCGGCCCACTCGAGCAGCGCCAGATGACGGCCGGAGTACTCGAGGATCATCGCCTCGTGGATCATCGTCAGTTCGAGATGCGTCGCCGGATTGTCGACCGGTACACGGGCGTTCTCGGCCAGCGCCACCATCGTGAAGGCCACGCCCGCGAAAGCGAGGCTGGGGTAGATCGCAAACGGCTGGTTGGCGATCGTCTCGACGATGTTGGCGAGCGACGTCGACTGGGTGAGGAATGCCGCGGTGAACAGCACCATCAGCAGCGCCGGCTCGGCGAGGAAGCCGACCAGCATCTCGCGGCGCGCCCCGAGCGTGCCGAATGCGGTGCCGATGTCCATCGCCGCCAGCGCGATGAAGGCCCGTGCCAGCGCAAACAGGCCCACCAGCGCGATCGCGTCGGCGGCCGGAGCGAGCAGCAGGTCTGTCGACAGGCTGGGCACGATGCTGCAGGCCAAGACCATCGCGCCGAAGATGATGTAGGGCGCGATGCGGAAGAGGGGACTCGCATTCTCAGCGACGACCGACTCTTTCCAGAAGAGCTTGTGCAGCGTGCGGTACGGCAGCAGCAGCGGCGGAGCGCTCTTGTTCTGCAGCCAGGCACGGCACTGGTTGATCCACCCGGTGAGCAAGGGCGCACCGAGCACCGCGAGCAGGATCGCGAGCGCCTGGGCTATGACGCTGTAGATGGTCATCGGAATACCAACACGAGCATGACCAGCAGCGTGACGAAGCTGTACATCAGGTAGGTCGAAATCCGGCCTTGCTGCAGCATTCCGACCAGACGTGACGTCGCTTCGGTCAGGCGCGCCACCGGCAGGTACAGCCAATGCCAGAAGTGATCGCCGGCGGCGAGGTAGTAATAGGGCTCTTTGTCGAACGGAGTTGGCAGGTGCCGCTCGATGCGGAAGAAGGGCTCGAACACCTGGCGGATCGGCTGCCCGAAGCCTTCCGCGGTGTCCTGCATGCGCGCAGTCTGCAGCGGGTAGCCGCAGTCCCACGGCGCGGCGCGCCTTACGCGACCGTGGTAGAGCCAGCGCACAAGCACGAACGCGAGTGCGAAGCTCGTCGCCATCAGCAGTAGGAACAGCAACGGGCTGTAGCTGGCACGGTCCGGATCGACCGGAGCAAGGATGAGCCACCCGTGTGCCGCCACCTGCGGACCAATGCCATCGCCGACCAGAGTGCGTGTAACCGGGTCGATCAGCGCAATGACCTGCGCGGGAAACAGGCCGAGCGCGACACAGCCGATCGCCAGCCATACGAGTCCCGCCCGCTCCCACGAGACCGCGTCGTGCGAAGCCGCGAGCCGCGTTTCGCGTGGCTGGCCGAGGAAGATCACGCCGAAGAACTTCACCATCACATAGCCGCCGATCGCCGCGACCAGCGCGATGCCCGCAGCGACGACGGGCACGAGGTTGTTGACGAAGGTGCTCTTGAGGCCGAGCGTGAAAAGAAAACTCTGCAGCAGCAGCCACTCGGACACGAAGCCGTTCAGCGGCGGCAGCCCGGCCGCGGCCAGCGCGCCCGCGAGCGTGAGCCAGCCGACCCACGGCATGAAGCGCAACAGGCCGCCGAGCTTGCCCAGGTTCCGCTCACCGGTCGCGTGCAGGACGGCGCCGGTGCCGAGGAAGAGCAGGCTCTTGAAGAACGCGTGGTTCAGTGCGTGGTAGAGCACGGCGGTCAGCGCAAGGGCTGCCATCGGAGCCATGCCGTAACTGACGAACAGCATTGCTAAGCCGATGCCGACGACGAGCAACCCGATGTTCTCGATCGACGAGTAGGCCAGAAGTCGCTTCATGTCCGTCTGGATCGCCGCAAACACCACGCCGAAGAGCGCCGTCACCAGCCCGATCGCCAGCGCCAGCACGCCCCACCACCAGAGCTGCATCTGCAGCACTTCGAAGCCGATGCGCAGCAGGCCATAGATGGCCGTCTTCAGCATGACCCCGCTCATCAGGGCCGACACCGGCGATGGCGCCGCCGGGTGAGCTTCGGGCAGCCAGATGTGCAGCGGCACGATGCCCGCCTTGGCACCGAAGCCGAAGAAGGCCAGCAGGAACGCGACCGAGGCCCAGAACGGTGTCAGCTCCTGCGCGCGCATGTTGGCGAAGGTGTAGTCCCCGGTGTTGGCTTGCAGCACACCGAAGCAAAGCAGGATCGCCAGTGCCCCGATGTGCGCGATTAGCAGGTACAGGTAGCCGGCGCGGCGGATTTCCGGAATGACATGGTTGGCCGTCACCAGGAAGAACGAAGAAAGCGCCATCAACTCCCACATCACCATGAAGACATAGGCGTCGTCGGCCAGCAGCACCATCGCCATGCTGGCGAGGAACAGGTGATACAGCAGGCACAGCAGACCCGGCGGTGTGCCTTCGCCCTTGCGGAAGTAGCCGGAAGCAAACGCCGACACACCGGCGCTGGCACTGCCGAGCACCAGCAGGAAGAAGGCCGACAGCGCGTCGAGTCGCAGGTGAAACGGCAGGCCCGGCAGGCCCAGTGGCAGCACGGCGGTCTCGGGCGCCCCGGTTACGGCGATCGCAGCGCAGACGGCAACGGTGACGCTCACCAGTGCGCCCAGCGGAAACAGGATGCGCGCAACGAGATAGAAGCCGTGCGGCCGCACCATGCCCGCCGCACCGATGATGATCCACGCAGTGATCGTGGCCAGCAGCCAGTCGATGGCCAGCCAGTCCGCCGGAGCAGTCACGGCTTGTTCGTCCGGCGCGGGTTGCCCGCCTGCTTGGAAGCGACGATCAGCCACTGCGGCAGCGGACGGCTGCCCGAGTGCTCGATGATGTACTCGCGGATCAGCTGCCGCACCACCTGCGACGGCGTCAGGTCATGCTCCGCGCAGATCTGCTCGAACATGGCTTTCTTGCGCGGATCAAGCAGCAGCGTCAGGCGTGCAGTCTTGGATTCTGTCTTGGCAGGCATCGCAGGCGAGGGGAGGCCGTCAGGTGCGCATATGTTAATCATATGTGCATCAAAAGCGAATGCAGAAATTGTCGCCGACTAGCGAGAAATTGAAAGTGATGGTTGCCGCGCGATGTGCTGGCGCTTGATCGCGGTCAATTGATAGTGAATGGTCGAGGCCTACCGTGGCCCTAGCCAGTCCAGCCACTCAAATGGAGACATCGAATGCATAAGACCAAGGTTGCCTTACTACTGCTCGCGGCCTGTGCGGCGTCGGCCACAGCCCAGGAACTGACTTGGCGCAAGGACGTCGGGCCGATGGTTGCCGCCAAGTGCGGCGCGTGTCACGGCGCCAACATGCCCGAGTACAGCGACTGGATGCAGCTGGGCGACGACAAGCGCAAGACCATCGCTCCGCGGATCGATTCCTACCCAACTTTCATGACCTACGTGGTCTGGCCCGGCACCGGCGCAATGATGCGTCGCCTGGACGATGGCAAGGCGGCCGGCGGCAAGCCCGGCAACATGTACCAGTACCTCGGCAGCAGCGACGAGGAGCGCGCCAAGAACCTGCAGATCCTCAAGACATGGCTGGGCGACGGTGCGTGGAACCTCAATCGCTGGAAGGCGCGCGGCGACGTTCCCGGCGTGACCAAAGAGCAGCTCGAGAAGGTTCAGGCCAAGTACTGAGCAAGCCTCCAACTTAGCTGCCCGGGAGGTCGGTGTCGCGAACGCCTCACCGGCGTTCGCGGCGGAGCTGCGGCCCGGAGGCTGGTCGTCTACTTCACGCGCATGCCGGGCTGCGCCCCCGGATGCGGATCGAGCAGAAAGATCCCCTGGTTGGCTTTCTCGTCGGCATGGCTGGCCGCGAGAACCATGCCTTCGCTGACGCCGAACTTCATCTTGCGCGGCGCGAGATTCGCGACCAGCACCGTGAGGCGTCCGACCAGGTCCTCCGGCCGGTAGGCCGACTTAATCCCCGAAAAGACAGTGCGCTCGCGCCCTTCGCCGGCGTCGAGTGTCAGCTTGAGAAGCTTGTCGCTGCCCTCGACGTGAGACGCCGTAACGATCTTCGCGATGCGGAAGTCGAGCTTCGCGAAGTCGTCGATCGTGATGGTGTCGGCAATGGCAGCGCCGCCTGGCAGTGGTTTGGCCGGCTCGGCCTCGGCCGGGGCTTCGAACAGGGCGTCGATCTGTTTGGTTTCCACGCGGGTCATCAGGTGCTTGTACGGAGCAATGCGTTCGGCTGCGGCGGTGAGATCGGACCACGCGAACGGCCGATTCATGCCGAATAGTTCGCGCGCAACGCGTTCGGACGTCGCGGGCAGGATTGGCGTCAGGTAGATCGTCAGCACGCGGAAGCAGCGCAGCACATCGCTGCAGACGCCTTGCAGCAGGTCGCGGCTCGCCGGGTCCTTGGCGAGTTCCCACGGCTTCATGCGGTCGAAGTGCTCGTTGGCGTAATCGGCGATGCGCATGATTTCGCGCAGCGCCTTGCCGAACTCGCGCTGATCGAACTGTGCGGCGATATCGTCGGCGGATGCCAGTGCCACGGCCAGGCTGCCGTTGGAAGCATCACCCAACGGCGAAAGCTGGCCGTCGAACTGACGGACCAGGAAGCTCGCCGCCCGGCTGGCGATATTGACGTACTTGCCGATCAGGTCGCTGTTGACCCGCTGCATGAAGTCGTCGGGGTTGAAGTCGACGTCCTCGACGCGTCCGTTGAGCTTGGCGGCGACGTAGTAGCGGAACCACTCCGGGTTCATGCCGAGTTCGAGATAGCGCAGCGGGTCGATGCCGGTGCCGCGGCTCTTGCTCATCTTCTCGCCACTGACGGTGATCCAGCCATGCGTGTAGATGTTGTCCGGCACCTTGCGGCCGGAGAATTTCAGCATCGCCGGCCAGAACAGCGTGTGGTGGTAGACGATGTCCTTGCCGATGAAGTGGATCTGTTCGACGTCGGCCGCGGAGACGAACTCGTCAAAGCTGCGCGGCTCGCCGTTGGCTCTTGCCTTGCCGCTCGCGAAGTAGTCCTTGAGCGATGCCAGGTATCCGATCGGCGCGTCCAGCCAAACGTAGAAGAACTTGCCCGGGGCATCCGGGATCGCGATGCCGAAGTACGGCGCATCGCGCGAGATGTCCCAGTCGGCCATGCCCTTGCCGTCCGGTCCCAGCCACTCCTGCGTCTTGGCGTAGACCTCGCTTTGCAGCGTCTTCTCGCCGTGCCGGTTGGTGCCTGCGGTCCAGCTGCGCAGGAAGTCGACGCAGCGCGGGTCCGACAGCCGGAAGAAGTAGTGATCGGACGTGCGCAGTTCCGGCCGCGCGCCGGTCAGCACCGAGTACGGCTCGATCAGGTCGGTCGGCGCGTAGGTCGAGCCGCAGACCTCGCAGCTGTCACCGTACTGGTCCTTCGCGCCACACTTGGGACAGGTGCCCTTGATGTAGCGGTCAGGCAGGAACATGCCCTTCACGGGATCGTAGAACTGCTCGATCGTGCGCGTGTCGATGAGGCCTTCGGCCTTCAATGCGAGGTAGATCGATTGCGACAGTTCGACGTTCTCGGGCGAATCGGTCGTGTGCCAGTGGTCAAAGCCGATATGGAAGCCGTCGAGGTAGCGCGGCCGTGTGGCGCGCACGTCGGCGATGAACTGCTGCGGCGTCTTGCCGGCCCGTTCTGCGGCGATCATGATCGGCGCGCCGTGAGCGTCCTCCGCGCCGACGAAGTGCACCGCGTGACCACGCATCTTCTGGAAGCGCACCCAGATATCGGCTTGGATGTACTCCATGATGTGGCCCACGTGGAGTGGGCCGTTGGCGTAGGGCAGGGCGGTGGTGACAAAGAGGCTGCGGCGGGTCATGGCTTCAAGGCTCCGATGTGCGAAGTGCCGCGAATGCGATCGCGGCGGGCTGTCATTACGACAGCCGGCACATTCGTGCGGGCACGCGGCCGCCGACCGGGCGGGTCGGAGGACTCAGCAGGCAGGGCCGGCGTGTGGTGTGCGTCATGTCGGGGTAAGTGCGATGAGTAGGCATTCTAACAAGGGGGTCTTGAGTCAAGGCGCTCCATTAGACTGAGCGGCTTAACTCATTGCACAGCCAGGACGTTTCACCATGGCCATCAGCGTTGACCGCGTCAATCAGGTGCTTGCGGGCATCATCGATCCCAACACCGGCAAGGACCTCGTCAGTTCCCGCTCGGCGCGCAACATCCGCCTGGAAGGCGACGACGTGAGCGTCGACGTCGAACTCGGATATCCGGCCGCCAGCCAGATCGCCCCGATGCGCCGCACGGTGATCGAAGCGCTGAAAGGCGCGGGTGCGGCCAACGTCAGCGCCAATGTCACGATGAAGATCGTCGCGCATGCCGTGCAGCGCGGCCTGAAGGTCATGCCCAACGTCAAGAACATCATTGCTGTGGCCTCGGGCAAGGGCGGCGTCGGCAAGAGCACGGTGGCCGCCAACCTGGCGCTCGCGCTCGCGGCCGAAGGCGCGCGTGTCGGCGTGCTGGACGCCGACATCTACGGTCCCAGCCAGCCGACGATGCTCGGCATCTCGGGCCGGCCGGAGTCGGCCGATGGGCAGACCATCGAGCCGATGGAAAATCACGGCCTGCAGATGAGCTCGATCGGCCTGATGATCGACGCTGACCAGCCGATGGTCTGGCGCGGACCGATGGTGACGCAGGCCCTGCAGCAACTGCTGGGGCAGACGAACTGGCACGACCTCGACTATCTCGTCGTCGACATGCCGCCCGGCACCGGCGATATCCAGCTCACGCTGGCGCAGCAGGTGCCGGTGACCGGCGCGGTCATCGTGACCACGCCGCAGGACATCGCGCTGATGGATGCCAAAAAGGGACTCAAGATGTTCGAGAAGGTCGGCATCCCGATCCTCGGCATCGTCGAAAACATGGCCGTGCACATCTGTTCCAACTGCGGCCACGCGGAGCACATCTTCGGTGCCGATGGCGGCAGGAAGATGGCCGAGCAGTACGAGGTCGAATATCTCGGCAGCCTGCCGCTCGATATCCGCATCCGCGAGCAGGCCGACTCGGGACGTCCGACCGTCGTGGCCGAACCCGACAGTGCCATCACCCAGACCTACAAGACCATCGCGCGCAAGGTCGCCGTACGCATCGCCGAGAAGGCGAAGGACATGTCGCTGAAGATGCCGACGATCAAGGTGTCGAACACCTGACGGCTGTGCCGCTTTCGGGACGGCCTTGCCAAGGGGGCAGGCCGCTCACGCGCCGCGACGTTGCCGCGTCGTGGGCAGACCCAGCTGCGACCACAGCAGCATCCCGCCACGCAGGTTGGCGCAGCGCGCCAGTCCGCCACTGCGCAGGATGACCGTGGCCTGTCCCGAGCGCATACCTGCATGGCAGACCGCGACCACGGGTCTGTCGGTCGGGACTTCGGCGAGCCGAGCCTTGAGCTCACTCAGCGGAATGAGTTGCGCATGGGCGATGCTTCCGAGTGACTCCTGCATCTCCTCAGGCTGGCGTACATCGAGCACGTGGACTTGCTCGAGGTGTCCGGCGACCCACTCGGGCTCTATCTCCAGCAGCCCGGCATAGTTCTGGCGCACCGGACCCCAGTCCGCGGGACAGGGGAGCTTCCCGTCCGCGGGCTGACCGGAGCGCTGGTTGGCCGGCACAGCGACATCGATCTGCTTGGGATGTGGCAGGTTCAGGTTCTCCATGAGCGCAACAAAGTCGCGCTCATCGGCCGCACCGCCGACTCGCGGATTGAAGGCCTTCTCCTCGGCCACCGATGTCATCGTGCGGCCTCTGTAGTCATGGCCCGGGAACAGCAGGCAGTTGTCGGGCAGCGAGAAGATCTCGCGCATGATCGAGCGAAACAGCGCCTGCGCGCTGCCGTGCTGGAAGTCGCAGCGGCCCGTGCCCCGGATCAGCAGCGCATCGCCGGTGAAGGCCATGCCCTGGTCGTCGAGGACCAGTGTCAGGCAACCGTCGGTGTGGCCGGGCGTGGCGCGCACGTCGAGGTGCCGGCCGCCAAAGGCCACGCGATCGCCATGATCGAGCGGGAGGTCCGCGCCCTGGATCGGGGGTTGATAGCGGCGCGAGATACCGATGCGGCAGCCGGTGGCCTGCTGCATCAGCCAGGCGCCGGTCACGTGGTCGGCGTGGCAATGCGTATCGAGCACAGCCTCCAGCGTGAGTCCGAGCTCTCTCAGTAGAGCAAGGTCCCGTGCATGCTGCTCGAAGACCGTGTCGATGTAGACCGCGCGCTGCGAGCGTGCGTCGCCCAGCAGGTATGTGTATGTCGACGAGGTGGCGTCGAACAGTTGGCGAAAGACCAGGTTGGGGAGAATCGGTGATCTCCGGGCCGGGGCGTGCCGCCATTTGAACACGGCCTGCGGCGGCAGCAAGCGTTGCGACCGGAGTGTCAGGCGGATCGCCGGCCGGGCACCCTATGGAAACGTCGTGGGGCCGGTCAAACGGCCTGCCGTCCGCACGCCGATACGTGAATCGAGCGTTTCGGCGGATGCCGCAGAATGTGCCCAGTTTGGCTCTGCTCACCTTGGCCCGCAACTCACGTGAAGAAACCCCGCAGGGATTCGACGCCGCCACCCCGTGGCTTCAATCTGATCGAGCTGATGGCGGTGGTCGCGATCATCGCGATCCTGGCCTTGATGGCCGTGCCGAGCTATCACGACAAATTCATCCGGGAGCAGGTTGTCGAGGCGATGCGGCTGACCGACATCGCCAAGGGGCCCATCGCGGCTGCCTGGGCCACGACCCGAACATTGCCCGAGGACAACGCGGCGGCGGGCCTGCCCACGCCCGACAAGGTGGTGAGCAACTACGTCAAGTCGCTGACAGTCGAAGCGGGCGCGATTCACGTGGTGTTTGGCAACCAGGCCAATGGCGGGCTGCGCGGAATGACGCTGAGTCTGCGACCTGCGGTCGTTGAGGACGCCCCCATCGTGCCCGTGGCCTGGGTCTGCGGCTTCGCCGCGGCGCCCGAGAAGATGACGGTGATGGCGGCCAACAAGACCAACCTCCCCAAGAACTGGCTGCCGGTCAACTGCCGCTGAACGGCCGCCGTGGGCTGTTGGCGCCTTGCTGCAGGTTTCAGGTGGCCGCTGGCTATCGTGCGGGCCGAGAATGAGGAAGCCCTTCCGGCGCCGCAACGGCATTTCACGGCAAGGGCGAAGTGAAGTTCAGGTTCGGCGCGGAGTCAGTCCCACGGGCGGCCGGTAGCGCGGCTCGAGGCGCCGGACCCAGTCGCCCGGACTACGGGACTTCAACGATGCGAACGGCGCGACGGATTGCCCGGAGCCCCTGATCGATATTGGGTGCTGCTCAGGACGTGAACCGCCGTCAGTGACCGCCGGGCAAGAGCACCCCCCACGGCTGCTCGCCGACCTTGATCTGCTTCACTTCCTTCCTGGTCGCGGTGTCGATCACTGAAACCGTGTTCGACCGGCCGTTGGCGACGTAGAGCTTGCCGCCATCGGCCGTCAGTGCCATGTTCCAGGGACGATTGCCCACCTTGATCGTCTGCTTGACTGTGTTCGTCGCGGTGTCGATGACCATGACCGTGCCATCGGCGCCGTTGGATACGTAGACCTCGCGTCCGGTCGGGTGCACCTTGATGCCGTTCGAGCGACCGCCGGCCGGAATCGCCGCGAGAACCTTGCGGTTGGGCACATCGATTGCGTACACCGTGTTCGCGATCTCGCAGGCGACGTAGGCGCGCAGGCCGTCGGGCGTGAACCCGATGCCGCGAGGGCGCTTGCCGACCCGGACCGAGCCGAGCAGCTTGCGAGCCTCGACATCGATGACGTCGACGACCTGCGACTCTTCGGCGCTGACGAACACCCATTTGCTGTCGGGACTGAAGACCGCATGCTCCGGGTTCTCGCCCTCCACCTTGACCCGGAAGGCGATCCGGCCGGTCGCCACGTCGATGAAGAACACCTGATGGTCTTCCTCGATGGCGACCACGACCCACTTGCCGTCAGGCGAGCGGCCGACCCCTTCGGGCGACTCGCCCAGATCGATGACGCCTGCCTCCGTTCCCGTTGCAAGATCGATGATGCGCAGCGCATTGCTCTTCTGGTCGCTGACGTAAAGCCGCTTGCCATCGATGCTCGCCGCCATTCCGCGCGGAGTCTTCCCGGCCTTGATCGATGCGACGACTTCGTCCTTGGCGGTGTCGATGACACTGATCGTCCCATCCTTTTCGTTGGATGCGTAGGCCAGCTGTGCCGACGCGCCAAGCGGCGCGGACAGCGCACCGACGATGGAAAGGGCGATGATCCGGTTCTTCATTTGGCCTCCGTGTCCTTCCTGCTGCGCAACGCGGCGCGCTGCTTGCCTTCCGCGATCTGCTCTGCGCTCATCTGTTTGGAGATTTCGGCGCGGTAGGCGAATCCATCCATGACGCTATTAGATCCCGCCGCACTGAACCAGGCATAGGCCTCCACCAGGTTGCGCTCGACGCCCACGCCGTCGCGGTACATGCGGCCGATCGCCAGCTGCGCGATGCCAACGCCCGCGTTCGCGGCCGCCGTCAGCCAGCGCGCGGCCTCCTTGGGATCCTCGGGTACGCCACGCCCTAGGCGGTACAGGGTCCCCAGTTCCGCTTGCGCCTGGGGATGGTTCTGCCTGGCGGCTTCGGTGAGCCAGCGCAGGGCTGCCGCCGGGTCCTTGTCCATGCCCCAGCCGAAGCGCGCCATCATGCCCATGCGGTACTGCGCTTCGGCCTCTCCCTGAGCGGCGCGCGGTGCATACAGCGCTGCCGCCGCGGTGTAGTCCTCGCGTTCGTACGCCGCCAGCGCCGCGTCCACCTGTGCGTACGCTCCGCCTGCGGTGACCGCAAGGCTGAACATGCAGGCGCGCAAGGCATTTGCGATGATGCGCGGCGTGGTTCGCACTGATTCTACTGAGGCATGCATGCGCCGGGCTGTCATCTGGACTGTTGTCTTGTGGGCGGTCGGCACGGCGATTGTGTCGATGCCGTCGGCACGTGCGGAGCAGGGAGCACAACCGGCTCACGTAGAAGCCGGCCGGCGACTGTTCTTCGATGGGCAACTGTCCGAACCGCCAGGGACATCATGCGCATCCTGCCACGATCCGGCGCGCGCGTTCACAGGTGACAATGGTTCCGGGCGGGCGGTGCCCCGCGGCAGCCGGCCCGGCATGCTCGGATTGCGCAACGCACCGACGCTGATGTACCTGGCCTCCAGCCCGGGTCCAGGGTTCTCCGAGAAAGAAGGCAGGGAAGTGCCCAGCGGCGGATTCTTCTGGGACGGGCGTGCCGCCACGCTGGCGCAGCAGGCCCTGGGACCGCTGTTCACCCCGCACGAGATGAACAATCAGGACCCGGCCGCACTGGTCGCCCGGGTGGCGACATCCGACGCCGCGCCGTGGCTGCGAAAGGCATTCGGTGACGACGTGTTCGCAGATCCCGGCCGTGCACTCGAGGCCATCGCGTCCGCGCTGGCGGCGTTCGAGCAAAGCCCGGCCTTCGCTCCATTTTCGTCGAAGTTCGATGCGGTGCTGCGGGGCCAGGCGCGCTTCACGCCGCAGGAGGAGCGCGGTCAGAGTCTCTTCACCATTGCGCAGAAGGGCAACTGTGCCGCGTGTCACACGCTGAAGCCTGACAGCCGCGACCCCCTCGATTCGCTCTTCACGGACTTCGGCTTCCATGCGCTTGGCGTGCCGAGAAACCCCGACGCTGCGCACGGCGGCCAGTTCGACCTGGGCTTCTGCACGACTGCGCCCGGCGGCGCGGCCGCCAATGAGCGCTGGTGCGGCTGGTTCAAGACGCCGACGCTGCGCAACGTGGCGCAGACGGCGCCCTACATGCACAACGGACGTTTCGCCACGCTGCGCGAGGCGGTCGCCTTCTATGCCACCCGCGACACGCACCCGAACCGCTGGTATCCGGACGGCGTGAAGTTCGATGACCTGCCCAAGGCGCTGCGAGGCAATGTTGACGTCGAGACGCGGCCCTATCACCGCCGCCCGGCACAGCGGCCGGCGCTCAACGATGAGGAAATCGACGACATCGTCGCGTTCCTGCGTACGCTGACGGATGGTTACGCCCCCTGACCTGGCGCAGCCGCCGCGCGCACGACGACCGCCGTGCGGCGGCGGGGAAGCATGCGGTGGAACACACCATCGCGGTCAACCAAAAGGTGCTTCAGCGCGGCCAGTACGTGTAGCTTGATCAGTGACATGAACGCAATTGCGGCCACGAAGTGCACGGTGCTGAACAACTCCTTCAGTGCCTCGTCCTTCCAGCCCCAGCCGGGAACGACCGCTCCGAAGTACTTGATCGGGTAGCCGGAAAAAACCGACCCCAGGTAGCCCGCAAGCGGCATCGTGATCATGCAGACGTAAAGCAGAACGTGACTGGCGCCGGCCGCGCGCACTTGCCAGCGCGGAAGCGAGGACGGCAACGGTGGCGGCCGATGCGTGAAGCGCCAGGCAAGACGCATGATGATCAGGACGCCCAGTGTCATCCCGATCGATTTGTGCAGGTTGAACCAGTACGCGCGCACGCCGGTCGGCTGCTTGGGGATGTCGATCATCCACAGGCCGAGCGCGATCTGGGCGAGCACGCCAATGGCGACGAGCCAGTGCAGGGTCATCGCGACCCTGTCGTAGTGTGGGGGGGTGGGACCGGACTCCAGTGCAACGACTGTCATGAGCGCGCCCTGCAGCTGCCCGGCTTCCGGCAACGCCAGGAGCGATCCGCCCGAAGAAAGATCATGCGTTCCTACTTCCCGGCGCCGGCGGCGCGCAAAAGTGCCGCCGTCTCGGCGTGCTTTTCGGCCACGGCGATCGAGAGCGCTGACTCACCGCGGTTGTCACGCGCCGCAACATCGGCGCCGCGTTCGAGCAGCAACTTCACGCTGTCGTTCTTGCCGTAGGCCGCAGCCCACATCAGCGCCGTTGCGTCGTTCGCGTACTTCTGATTGACGCCGACGCCGGCGGCAAGCAGCGCGGCG
>Ga0105090_10000060_pt1 | contig 39784 bp, 41 predicted proteins | sample PPLLak3March2015_FD_79110 | JGI IMG/M metagenome (GOLD analysis project Ga0105090, IMG submission 79110) | Freshwater sediment microbial communities from Prairie Pothole Lake near Jamestown, North Dakota, USA - PPLs Lake P7 Core (1) Depth... | ecosystem: Environmental > Aquatic > Freshwater >...
CTCGGGCGACGCGCAGATGATGGACATCGTCCATGAGATGCGGACCCGCATCGTCGCGAGCCCGTCTTTCACGGGCGAGCGCGTCCTCGGCGCGATCCTGTTCGAGGCCACGATGGACCGCGACATGCAAGGGCGGCCGACTGCCGAGTACCTCTGGGAAGTCAAGAAGGTCGTCCCGTTCCTGAAGGTCGACAAGGGCCTCGCCGACGAGAAGGACGGCGTGCAGCTCATGAAGCCGATGCCGGACCTCGACAAGCTGCTCGCCCGCGCCAAGGCCAAGGGCATCTTCGGCACCAAGATGCGCTCGGTCATCAAGCAGGCGAACCCGGCGGGCATCAAGGCCGTGGTCGACCAGCAGTTCGAGGTTGGCAGGCAGATCATCGCCGCCGGCCTCGTGCCGATCATCGAGCCCGAGGTCGACATCAAGTGCCCGGACAAGGCGAAGGCCGAAGACCTGCTGCACGCCGAGGTCAAGGCCCAGCTAGACAAGCTGCCCGAAGGCCAGCTCGTGATGCTGAAGCTCACGCTGCCCGAGCGGGACAACCTCTACGCCGACTTCGTCAAGCACCCGCGCGTGCTCAAGGTCGTTGCCCTGTCGGGCGGTTACTCGCGCGACGAGGCGAACAAGCGCCTCGCCCGGCAGAACGGCATGGTTGCGAGCTTCTCTCGCGCGCTCACCGAGGGCCTCTCGGCCCAGCAGTCGGACGGCGAGTTCGACAAGGCGCTCGACCAGGCGATCGAGAGCATCTACCAGGCCTCGAAGACCTGACCCGGACCGCGCCCGTCGTCGGACGGCGGGCGCGGATCTCCCGATGTACGTCGTCATGGTCGCCGCGGAGTGCGCGCCGGTCGCGAAGGTCGGTGGCCTCGCGGACGTCGTCTACGGCCTGAGCCGCGAACTCGAGCTGCGCGGCCACGCCGTCGAGATCGTGCTGCCGAAGTACGACTGCCTGCGCGAGGAGCACGTCTGGGAGCTCGCGCCGACGTTCGAGGATCTCTGGGTGCCCTGGGACGGCGGCGCGATCCGCTGCACCGTGTGGTTCGGCTTCGTGCACGGCCGCAAGTGCTATTTCATCGAGCCGCATTCCCGGCAGGCGTACTTCGACCGCGGCACGTACTACGGCTTCTGGGACGACCCTGAACGCTTCGCCTTCTTCAGCAAGGCCGCACTCGAGTTCCTGCTCAAGGCCGGCAAGCACCCCGACGTCATCCACACTCACGACTGGCAGACCGGGCTCGTGCCGGTGATGCTCTACGAGATCTACTCGGCCGCCGGTCTCTCCCACCCGCGGGTGTGCCACACGATCCACAACTTCCGCCACCAGGGCATCGCCGGCCACGACTTGCTGCGGCAGACCGGGCTCGGCCGCCCCGAGTACTACACCGCGCCCGACCGCATGGGCGACGGCGACGATCACCACGCGATCAACCTGATGCGGGGGGCGATCGTGTATTCGAACTTCGTCACGACCGTCTCGCCTCACCACGCGTGGGAAGTCCGCCACACCGACCAGGGTTTCGGCCTCGGGCCGGTGCTGCATCGCCACCAGGCCAAGTTCGGCGGCGTCCTGAACGGCCTCGACTACGAGATGTGGAACCCGGCCACGGACCCGCTGATCGCCGGGCGCTACGACGCGGCGAGCTTCGAGCTCAAGGCGGCGAACACCGAGGCGCTGCGCCGGCGCATGCTCCTGCGCGCCGGCCCGCGTCCGCTCGTCGCCTACGTCGGCCGCCTGGACGCGCAGAAGGGACTGCATCTCATCAAGCACGCGCTCCACTACGCGCTGCACCACGAGGCGCAGTTCGTGCTCCTCGGCTCGGGCTCCGAGCACGGCATCAACGAGGACTTCTGGCACCTGAAGCGCCGCTTCAACGACGACCCGGACTGCCACCTCGAAATCGGCTACGACGAGGAACTCGCCCACCTGATCTACGCGGCCGCCGACCTGCTCGTGATGCCGAGCCTGTACGAGCCCTGCGGACTCTCGCAGATGATCGCGCTGCGCTACGGCACGGTGCCGGTCGTGCGCTCGGTCGGCGGCCTGCGTGACACCGTTTTCGACTGGGACCACTCGGAGCGCCCGCGCGTCGAGCGCAACGGCTTCGTGTTCGAGCACGCGGATGCCGCCGGGCTCGACTCGGCGCTGAGTCGCGCACTCGGGCTCTGGCGCAACGAGCCCGCGCTGTTCCGGGAGCTCGCGCTGCAGGGCATGGCGTGCGACTACTCCTGGAACCATCCCGGGCAGCACTACCTCGCCATCTACGAGTTCATCCGCGACAAGTAGGCTTGCGATGCCCTTCCTGCCCGAGACCGTCGACGGGCTGCCGAACCTGAGCGGCAGCGACGGGCTGATCGACCACGTGATCGCGGAGGCACGCGGCGGGGCTGCATTGCTCGATTCGAGCCCTTTCGAGTGGGACCGCATCCGCAGCGCCTGTGCGGTCGCGCTGCACATGCACCAGCCACTCGTGCCCGCAGGCGGCGGTGACCTGCGCACCGCTCCTCTCATCGGCAACCTGCAGTTCATGCTCGAGCACCCGCACGTGGGCGACAACCACGACGCGCCGGCTTTCCTGGGATGCTATGCGCGCATGGGCGAGATCGTGCCCGGCCTTCTGGAGGAGGGCCTGGAGCCCCGCGTGATGCTCGACTATTCCGGCACCCTCTTCCTCGGGCTGCGTATCCAGGGTGCACACGAGACGATCGACCTCCTCCGGCGTATCACGCTCGAACCCCGCTACCGACGCGCAGTCGAGTGGCTCGGTGCATCGTGGGGGCACGCCGTCGCGCCCTCGACTCCGCCGGCCGACTTCCGCCTGCACGTGCGGGCCTGGCAGCACCATTTCGCGGCGCTCTTCGGCCTCGAGGCGCTCGCTCGGGTCCGCGGATTCTCGCCGGCGGAGATGGCCCTGCCGAACCACCCGGACGTCGCCTACGAGTTCGTCCGCACGCTGCGCGACTGCGGCTACGAGTGGGTGCTCGTCCAGGAACACACCGTCGAGGATCCCGCGACCGGACGCCCTCCGCAGCGTCCGCACGTGCCGCACCGCCTCGTCTGCCGCAGTTCGAGCGGCGCCACGGCGAGCATCGTGGCTCTCGTCAAGACGCAGGGCTCGGACGGCAAGCTCGTTGCCCAGATGCAGCCCTGGTACGAGGCGCGGTCGCTCGAGCGCACCACGCTCGGCGGCCGGTCCATGCCACCGCTCGTCACGCAGATCTCGGACGGCGAGAACGGCGGCGTGATGATGAACGAGTTTCCACCGAAGTACGTCGAGGTCGTTCGCGCCGCGACGCGCAGCGACGTGCCGCTCGTGAACGGCTCCGAATACCTCGACCACCTGAGGTCCGTGGGCGTGACGGACACCGACTTGCCGGTGCTGCAGCCGCTCTACCAGGGCAGGATCTGGTCGAGGATGCAGCCCGGGGACGGGCCGGCACGGCTCGCCGCGGTGATCGCGGAGTTGCACGCAGAGGACAGTCGCTTCCACGTCGAGGGCGGCAGCTGGACCGGCGACCGCAGCTGGGTCCGCAGCTACGCGAGCGTGCTCGGGCCCATGGAGGCCGCGAGCGCACGGTTCCACGAGCACGTCGCGAGCACGGGTCTGGCGCCCGACGAGCCGCGGTACCGGGCGGCCCTCCATGCCCTGCTCGCCTCGCAGACGAGCTGCTACCGCTACTGGGGCGAGGGTGCGTGGACCGACTACGGCCGCGAACTCTGCCGCCGGGTACACGTTGCCCTCGGCCAGGAGACCTGACGCCGTCTTTCAGGACCGGTCTCGCGAGGGAACGCGGTACAGCCAGAGGGCCAGCCCGGCCCCGAAGACGGCGAGCACCGCCTGCAGCCAGGCCGCGCGCACGAAGAAAACGATCGAGGTTGCGAGCGTCAGCGACATCGTGACGATCGCCACGATCTTGGTGCGGTACGGGATGCTGCGGTGGGCGTGCCACTCGTGGATCATCGGCCCGAACAGGCGGTGCGCCAGGAGCCAGTCGTGGAAGGACCGGTGGCTTCGCGCGAAACACGCGGCCGCGAGCAGCACCAGCGGCGTCGTGGGCAGCAGCGGCAGGAAGATGCCGGCCACGCCGAGCGCGAGCGCCACGAATCCTGCGCACAGGAGGAGCGCTCGCGTGACCGGCGAGATCGTCGCCGATTCCCGTCCCTCAGCGGACGGCAACGAGTTCGGCCTCGCCGTTGCGGAACGAGACCCGCTCGCCGACCCGACAGCCGAGGAGCTGCGCGGCAAGCGGCGATACGTACGAGATGAGTCCGCGACCCGGATCGGACTCGTCCTCGCCGACGATGCGGAACTCGACCTGGGTGCCCTCGTCCGTCCCGAGCATTACGCGCGAGCCGAAGCGCACGACGTCGGACGCGCCGGTCGCGGCCACGACTTCCGCGGTCGCACGACGCTGGAACCAGTAACGCCGGTCGCGCTCGACGCGAGCGAGAGAACTACGGTCGCCCGAGGCCCGGGCCTCCGTCGCTTCTGCGTCGAGCCGCGCGAGGTGCGCGTCGATCTGCGCGAGGCCTTCGGGCGTCACGAAATTCCGGTGAGGGCTCACGACCCGCTCGGGCAGGTCGTCGAGCTCCTGGCCTTCCGATTCCTTGACGAACGCACGACTCACGACGGGCTCCTCCGAGCCGATGATGCCCGCCGGGGCGTCGACATGCCAACGAGGCGTCGGACGACGTCCCCGGTTCGCGTCGGGCGCAATCGCATTACGGTAAGAGGAACTGGTGCGGGGCGTTGCGCTGGCGTAAAAGAAATTCGAGTCCCTCGTGTCGATGCCGGCTGGCGGTCGGCGACACGAGGCCGGAGCGGGCGGAGCGCGTTGGATCCTCCTCCTGGCGGAGGTCCGCCCCTTCAGCCGGCGCCAGGATTGCGCCGGAGCCCTGCCGAAGCCAGCAAGGCCGAGCACGGCGTTCCCGCGCTCGGCCTTTTTCGCGGGTCACAACAGCGGCGACTGGGATGCCGTTGCGAGCGACGGGGCGAAAACGGCACGCGCAGCTTCGGCATCCGCAGGCGTGAGCGGGTGTGCCAGCCGCGTCGTCGGATCGACGCAGGAGCGGGCAAGGACCACTGCATCAATTCCCGCGAGCCCGCGGTAGCGCTGCGTTCGCGCCCCGATCCCGTCGGCCCTTGCGGCGCGAGCGCACATCGCGAGGAATTCGGCGTGGCCATAGGCGTAGCAGGGCGATTCGCCCCGCTCCGCCACGATTTCGCCGACCGGGGCCCGACCCATGAGCAGGTGGCCGCCTTCGAGCAGCGCCGGCAGCCACCGATGGAAGAACAGCGTCAGCAGCGCGCCGCAGTGGATGCCGTCCGCATCCGGATCCATGAGTAGCACGACGCGTTCGTAGCGCAGCGAGCGGAGATCGAACGCGGCTCCCCAGCCCACGCCCAGCGCGTCGATCAGCCGCCGATAAAACGGATACGTGGCGACCTTTCCGGCGGTTGCCTTGAGCGGATTGAGCGGCTTGCCCTGCATCGGCAGCACGGCCTGGAGCCGCGGGTCGCGGACTGCCGTCACCGCGAGCGCAGCGGATTCGCCCTCTACGACGAACAGTTCGGCGCCGGACCCGGGTCCGTGCTCCCGACAGTCGACCAGTCCCGGAGGCTCGCGGTAGGGAGTCACCGACGGCCGAAGGGCAGCCGCAACGGCACGTCGCGCCGCTTGAAGAGCGGGATCAGCACCATGCCTGCGATGAAGCCGCCGATGTGGGCACCGAACGCCACGCCGCCCTCGCCCCCGCGGGCGAAAAGGCTGCTCGCGAACTGCAGCACGAACCAGAGCACGAGCACGATCCCGGCCGGCATCCGCACCGTCTGCAGCACGAACCCGAGCGGGATGCCCACCAGCACGCGCGCGTGCGGGTACATCAGGAGATAGGCGCCGAGCACGCCGGAGATCGCGCCGCTCGCGCCGATCATCGGGATGTTCGAACCGGGATCGGGCAGCGCCTGCGCGAACACCGCCGCGACGCCGCAGAGCAGGTAGAAGACGACGAAGCGCACGCGGCCCATGCTGTCCTCGACGTTGTCGCCGAAGATCCAGAGATAGAGCATGTTGCCGAGCAGGTGCATGAACCCGCCGTGCATGAACATCGACGTGAAGATCGTGAGCGTCGGCGCGACGACGGCGAGTTCCGCGGGCAGCGCCTCGCGCCCGAACAGCACCGCCGGGATGACGCCGAGCGCGTAGACGGCGGCCTGCCCGGCTTCAGGGCCGAGCGACATCTGCCAGAGGAACACGAGCACGCAGAGCACCACCAGCACGCGGGTCACGACCGGCGTCCGCGCCGGCGTGTTGTCGTCGCGCAGGGGGATCATGACCGCAGCAGCAGGTCAGTCGTCTTCGATGTGGACCAGCACGAGGGCACCGCAGCGCGGGCACTTCGACGTGTCGATCGGCTCGACCTCGAACCAGCGCCGGCCGCACTCGCACCGCACCTGGAGGATCCAGCGTGCATAGGCCTGCGCAATGCGCCCCTCCACCACTTCGATGCCGTCCGGCATCCTCGTGATCCGCGGGACGCCATCGGGGCGCAGCGTGTCCTCGAGATCGCCCGTCCGGACGGGCGGCTCGGGCTCGTCGTCCAGAAAGCGCAGCAGCTGCTCCGTCCCGATGAGGTCCGGCGCATCCTTCGGCGTCTCGCGGCTGGCCATGGTCGCTCCCTCGGTCGGGGGTCTACCCCGGCGTCTTCCCCGTATCAGTGTGCTTGAGCGCAGCGCAGCGCTCAAGGCTCCCTGCGACTATAATCGATTGGATGCGGGGCGAGGTGCCCCGTCCAGGAGTGAAAACAATGAAGTTCCGTATCCTCGGCGCGATGGCCGCTGCCTGCGTTGCCCTCGCCCTGCCCGCTCACGCCGACAAGTCGGCCGGAAACGTCGTCGACGACAATACGATCAACGCCTCGGTCAAGATGAAGCTCGTCGAAGCCAAGGAAGTACCGTCGACGCAGGTCAACGTGGAGACCTACAAGGGCGTCGTGCTGCTGAGCGGCTTCGTCGAGACGCCGGCCCAGAAGGACGCCGCCGGCGCCGCCGCCAAGGGCGTGGACGGCGTCAAGAAGGTGCACAACTCCGTCGCCCTGCACCCCAAGACCTCGATGGGCACCAAGCTCGACGACACCACGATCACCGCCAAGGTGAAGGCCGCACTGATGGACGACGCGGACGTGAAGAGTGGCCAGATCAACGTCGAGACCAGGGGCGGCATCGTGCAGCTCGCGGGCTTCGTGAAGGGCGAAGGCATGCAGAAGCGTGCCCTCGAGATCGCCAAGGGCGTCAAGGGCGTTACGAAGGTCGAGGACGCGATGTACGTCAAGCCTGAGTAATCGCAGGCCACTCGGCGATCATGTGAACGCGCCCTGTGCGTACGTCGCACAGGGCGCGTTTCTTTTGGGTGCCGTCCGTCCAGGTCTTCACCGCCACGCGGGCCGGCAGCTGGACGGGTGAGAGGAACTGCGTGTCGATGCGCGCGCCCGCGGGCACGTCGGCAAGCGGACGTTGCGCGAGACTGCGCGCGAGCGACCACATGCCGTGAGCGATCGAGCCCCGCAGGCCGAAATAGCGCGCCGCGCGGTCGCTCAGGTGGATCGGGTTGTAGTCCGCCGAGACCCGGGCGTACGCCCATGCAGTCTCGAGCGACACGACCAGTTCACCTAGCAGCTCGCTGTCCCTGGGCGCGCGCGGCGGCCGCGGCGGACGCCCGCCCGTCCGCTCCGCCGGCTCCGGCCAGCGCGACAGGAACACGCAGGTCTCCCGCCAGAGAGGCCCGTCCCCGGCGCGAAGCTCCGTCGCCATGTCGAAGCAGAGCCCGGCGTCCGTGCGTCGATAGTTCCGCGCGGCGACCGCGATGTCGACCGTCGCGCCCGCCTCGAGGCTTCCAGGCGCCTCGATGACGTTCGAAAGATGGATGAGGCCCATGGGCCGCAGCGGAAACGCCGGGTGCGCGAAGATCCGCAGGTGCAGGGGCATCGCGAGCACGTGCGGGTACGTGATCGGGACGCCTGCCCCGCGCTCGAAGCCGCACATCGTGGCGTAACGGGCGGCCGCCTGGCCGTCGATCCGCTGGCCCGGCAAGGTCGCGACGAACTCCGGCGGCTCGGCGACCTGAGTGACGGGTGGCCGGCGTCTCAGCAGCACGCCCGGGTAGCTCGCCCAGACCGCCGGCGGCCGGGCGAGGCGGATGTGCACCGGCGCCGTCACGAAGTCAGGGCGCCACCTTGTCGATGACGATTGCTACGTCCGCCGCGGCGCCCTTCGAGTGGCGCGCCTCGCCCAGGAGGTCACCCGACGCGGGAACCGCCGTGCCGCCGAAAGCCACCCGTGCCACGACCTGAACCTCGTCGACCGCGGAGAGATTGCGGCCCTCGACCATCGAGTTCGCATCGCTCAGGATGACTGTCGTGGGCAGCTCGTCGGTCGAGAGCCTGACCGCAGCGAGCGGCGGACCCGGAATGCCCGCCTCGCGGGCACTGACGAACACCGCGGTGCCGGGTTTAAGTTTCGTAAGCAAATCCGGGGCCACGGACACCGCGACGCGCACGGTCCGCCCGGCGGGTTCCGCCGCAACGGCGCCGCCGCCACCGCCACCGCCCATTCCGCCCATGCCGCCCACCGGGCCCGCCCCGGCCGGCGCCGCGGCGACCATCGCGGGGGGCGCCTCGCCCGGAACCTCGACCCCGAGCTGCTGCAGCTGGTTCACGAGGATCCGTCGGATCTCCTCCGGCGGATTGGCCTCGAGCAGCCGGCCCCATCGGGCCTTCGCGGTTTCCACGTCGTCGGCGCGCAGTGCGAGCAGCCCTGCGTACCAAAGCGCCTTCTGGTTCGAGGCGTCGGCCTCCAGCGCGCCGTCCAGGATCGACTTCGCCCTCGGCATCCGACCCGCGTCGCCCGCAAGCACGACGGCCTCCGCCAGGTCGAGCTCGATCCCGAGGTCCTTGGCCCCCGCGATCGAGCTCGCACGCTCGTACGCCTCGATCGCCTCGGCCGGGCGCCCCGTCATCAGGTAGCTGCGGCCGAGCATGCGCCAGCCCTCGAGATCGGCCGGGTTCTTGCGCAGGCGTTCCGCCAGGGCCGCGGTCGCCTCGTCCATGGAGCCCCCGTCCTCGCCGTGGCCGGCCCCGGCGAGTGCCGCCGCGGTGCCTTCCCACGGCCAGTTGCTCACGAGGCCGTACAGCGCCGAGGCCGCGAGCGGCAGCGTGACCATCACCGCAACCGCGGCCGGCACCGAGCGCGGTCGCTCGGGCTGGCCCGGCATGGTCGCGGGATCCCGCCGCAGCAAGGGGACGAGCACGAGCACGAGCGCCGCCACGATCATGACGGCGCAGAGGATCAGGAAAGTAGTCACGATGAGCCGGCCTCCGGGCCTGCGGTGTCGATGTCGGCTTCCTTGGAGCGCCGCCGCACGACGCGGACCACTGCGATCGCGCCGATCGCGAGCAGGATCACGGGCGCGCCCCAGAGCAGGAAGTTGGTTGCGGTCATGCGCGGCCGGTACAGCACGAAGTCGCCGTAGCGCTCGATCATGAATTCGCGGATCTCGTCGTCCGTCCTGCCGGCCGCGATGAGCTCGCGCACTTCGCGGCGCAGGTCGGTCGCGAGCGTCGCGTTCGAGTCGGCGATGGTCTGGTTCTGGCAGACGAGACAGCGCAGCTCGCGGTTGATCCGCTCGTAGCGCTGCTGCAGCGCCGGATCGTCGAACGCGGGCTGAGTGTCGATCGCGTGTACCGCCGGAGCGACGGCCAGGAAGCCGATGAGCAGGCACGCATGCAGCAGTCTAGTGATCACGATTTCGACCCCGCCGTGGCCCGCGACGACTCGATGCGCGGCAGGAATTCCGTGTTCCACACCTCCATCGTCATGGGCGCGATGTGCTTGTACAGGACCGTTCCGTCGGATCCGATCAGGAACGTCTCGGGTGCGCCGTAGACGCCCCAGTCGATCGCCACCTGCCCCTCGCGATCCTCGGCGACGACCGAATACGGATTGCCGAGATCGCGGAGCCACTGCTGCGCCGCCGCGTTGTCGTCCTTCCAGTTGAGGCCGACGATCGGCACCGCACGCTGCTGAGCGATCGCGAGCAGGACGTCGTGCTCCTGCCGGCACCCGGCGCACCAGGTACCCCAGACGTTGAGCACCCACGGCTGCCCTTTCAGTTCCTTCGAGGCCACGGGGTAGCTCGCATCCTGCAGGCTCGGCAGCGAGAACTCCGGCGCGGGCTTGCCGATGAGCGGCGACGGCACGTAGCGGGGATCGCGAAAGAGCCCGATGAACAGGAAGGCGCCCAGCGCGACGAAGAGCAGCAGCGGAATCAGCGATTTCTTCATGGACTCGCCCCGTCAGCGCGCCGGTGCGACGCCGGAGGCGCGCACGCCCTCTTCCGCCGTCACGCGCCGGGTTCGGTAGCGACGATCCGATACCGCGATGAGCCCGCCGAGGGCCATGATCAGCGCGCCGAGCCAGATGTACCGCACCATGGGCTTGAACTGCACCCGCATGCTCCAGGCGCCGGCGCCAAGGTCGTCGCCCATCGCGACGAAGAGGTCGCGGTGCCAGTTCACGTGGATGCCCGACTCGGTCATCGGCATGGTCTGCACGCGGTACGTGCGCTTCTGCGGGTGCAGCGTCGTCACGAGCTCGCCGCCGCGGGTCACGACGACCTCCGACTCGATTGCATCCCAGTTCGGCCCCTGGACGGGACGCGTGCTCATGAACTCGAACCGGTAGCCCTGCAGCTCGATGGCGTCGCCGGGCTTGAGCGCGTAGTCCTTCTCGATCCGGTACGTCTGCGTGACGGTCACGCCGATCGCGAACACGCCGACGCCGATGTGCGCCACCACCATGCCGACCACGCCGCGCGACAGCGACTGCTGGTTGCGCATGCGCTTCCACGGCTCGTAGAGCGCCGAGAAGATGATGAAGAGCCCCGCCGTCAGGCCGATCACCGTGGTCACGTGGAACGAACCGTAGGCGAGCGGCGGAATCGCGAGCCCGAGGACGAGAGCGATCGAGAACAGCACCATGATCGGCCGCTTCATGTCCTCGAGCCGGCCCTTCTTCCAGGCCGAGTGCATGCCCACCCCGAGCAGGAACAGGAGCGGGATCGACGGGATCAGGAACACCGCGTTGAAGTACGGCGGCCCGACCGAGATCTTCCCCATGTTGAGCGCGTCGAGGAACAGCGGATACAGCGTGCCGATCAGGATCAGCGCGGCCGCGACGAGCAGCAGCGCGTTGTTCGCGAGCAGGAACGACTCCCGCGAGATCGTCTCGAAACCGCCCTGGTTGCGCAGCATCGGCGCACGCCAGGCATAGAGCGCAAGCGCGCCGCCGGCGCACAGCGCGAGGAAGCCGAGGATGAAGAGGCCGCGGCTCGGGTCGCTCGCGAACGCGTGCACCGACACGAGCACGCCCGAGCGCACGAGGAACGTGCCGAGCAGCGACAGCGAGAAGGTGATGATCGCGAGCAGCAGCGTCCAGCTCTTGAAGAGCCCGCGCTTCTCGGTGACCGCGAGCGAGTGGATCAGCGCGGTGCCGACGAGCCACGGCATGAACGACGCGTTCTCGACGGGGTCCCAGAACCACCAGCCGCCCCAGCCGAGCTCGTAGTAGGCCCACCAGCTGCCGAGCGCGATGCCGACCGTCAGGAACATCCAGGCCATCGTGGTCCACGGCCGGGCCCAGCGCGCCCACTTCTCGTCGAGCTTGCCCTCGAGCAGCGCGGCGACGGCGAAGGCGAAGGCGACCGAGAAACCGACGTAGCCGATGTAGAGCATCGGCGGGTGGATCACGAGCGCGGGATCCTGAAGCAGCGGGTTCAGGTCGCGGCCGTCGATGGCGGCGGGCACCAGCCGCGTGAACGGGCTCGAGGTGAGCAGGATGAAGAGCTGGAACCCGATGCTCACGAAGCCGAGCACGCCGATCACCCGGGCAGCGTAGGTCTCGGGAAGGCTGCGGCTGAAGATGCCCACGAGCACCGACCAGGTCGACAGCGCGAGCGCCCAGAGCAGCAGCGAGCCCTCGTGCGCGCCCCAGACCGCTGCGATGCGGTAGAGGACCGGCAGCTCGGAATTGGAGTTGTTCGCGACGTACTGGACCGTGAAGTCGTTCTTGTAGAACGCCCACGCGAGCACGACGAACGACAGCGCGACGAACACCCACTGCCCGACGACCGCCGGCCGCGCGGCCGCCATCCAGCGGTGGTTGCCGTAGTGGGCGCCGGCGAGCCCGAACCACGTCTGCGCGGTGGCGAGCAGCATTGAGATGACGAGCGCGAACAGCCCGAGTTCGATGACCATTTTGTCTCCCTAACCGATGCCGGGCTCAGGTGCTGCCCTGGTTCGCGGCCGTGGCCGCGTCCGCGTGGGGCTTCAGGCTGTCCTTGACCTCCGGCGGCATGTAGTTCTCGTCGTGCTTGGCGAGCACTTCCTCGGCGACGAAAACGCCGTTGTCGCCGAGACGGCCGCGGGCAATGATGCCCTGCCCCTCGCGGAACAGGTCCGGCAGGACGCCCGTGTAGCTCACGCCCACCGTGTTGGCGAAATCGGTCAGCGTGAAGCGGACCTCGAGGCTGCCCGGCGCGCGTTCGACGCTGCCGTTCTGCACGAGGCCGCCGACCCGGAACGAGCGGGCGCTCGGCGCCTCGCCGGCGTGGATCTGCGACGGGCTGTAGTAGTAGAGGAGGTTCTTCTGGAAGGCCTGCAGCGCGAACGCGGTGGCGATACCGACGCCGGCCAGGATGGCGGCGACCGTGACCATGCGCTTCTGACGAGGGGTCATGGAGTCTCCTTATCGGTTCGAGTCCGGCGCCGCGCGCTCTCCTGCTCGGTGGCCTCGCGACGCCGCGCCCCCACCCAGTTGAGTACCAGCACCAACGCAGTTAGACCGTACGCGGACCAGACATATCCCGCGTATCCACCCATTTGAAAAAAATCTTGTAAGTTCATGACATTCAAGCAGTTTTAGTCAGCCAGGTCGCATTCCGCTCGCGCTGGAGGATCTCGCCCCGCAGCCGACGGGACAGCGCCCAGCCGTAATAGAGCTGGAATCCGACGATCATGATGAAGAGCGGAATCAGCATTTCGATGTGGATCGAGGGCTTGTCGATCTTCGTCACGCTCGCCGGCTGGTGCAGCGTCGTCCACCACTCGACCGAGTAGTGGATGATCGGCACGTTGATGACCCCCACGATCGCGAGCACCGCGCTCGCCCGGTCGGCCCGCTGCGGGTCGTCGAACGACGACCGGAGCGCCATGTAGCCGAGGTACAGGAACAGCAGGATGAGCTCCGACGTGAGCCGGGCGTCCCAGACCCACCACGTGCCCCACATCGGCTTGCCCCAGATCGAGCCCGTCGCGAGCGCGAGGAACGTGAACGACGCCCCGATCGGAGCGCTCGCGGCCGCCGCCGCGTGCGCGAGCTTGATGCGCCAGATGAGCCCCACCGCCGCCGCGACCGCCATCACGACGTAGATGAACATGGACATCCATGCGCTCGGCGCGTGGACGTAGAGGATCCGGAACGCGTCGCCCTGCTGGTAGTCCGCGGGCGCCTTGACCAGGCCCCACCAGGTCGCGAGCAGGATCAGGCCGAGGGCCGGCCAGCCTAACCACGGCGCGAGCCTGCCGAGCAGGCGGTAGGCGTGGGGCGGAGAGGCGAACTTATGAAACCAGGTCCACATGGCATCCCTTGTTCGTTGGTCAGGTGCGTTCAGCTTTCGACGCTGATCCGGATCGCGGCGGACATCGCCACCGGCCCGAGGCTCAGCGAGAGGAAGAAGATCGCCGCGAGCAGCTGTAGTGGCCCCGACGGGGATTCCCCGTCCATCACGAGGCCCACCGCACGCGACCCGAAGATGAGCAGCGGCATCGCGAGCGGCAGTACCAGCAGCGAGAGGAGCACACTGCCGCGCCGCACGCCCACCGTGAGGGCCGCCCCGATCCCGCCGAGGACGCTGAGTGTAGCGGTGCCGAGCAGCAGCGACAGCATCAGCGTGCCCCAGGCGGCGAAAGGCAACCCGAGAGCCGTGCCGACGATCGGCGACATGACGACGAGCGGCAGCCCGGTGAGCACCCAGTGCGAAGCGACCTTGGCGAGCAGCAGCCATCCGAGCGGCTGGCCGGTCATGACCCACTGCTCCATCGTGCCGTCCTCGACGTCCGAGCGGAACAGCGCCTCGAGCGCGAGCAGCGAGGCGAGCAGCGCCGCGACCCAGACGACTCCGCCCGAGATCGTGCGGAGCTGGTTCAGGTCCGGCGTCGTGGCCAGCGGGAAGAGCGTCGTCACGACCACGTAGAAGATGAGCGGCTGGGCGACCTCGTCCCAGCGGCGCCAGGCGAGCGTAAGGTCGCGCCGGAACACGAGGCCGGCCGCCGCGCCGACGGAAGCGCGGCCGGTCACTGGAGTTCCAGCCGGCGCAGCATCGGCGCGTCGTCGAGCAGGCGCTGGTGGGCCGCCGCGAGCGCGAGCCCGCCCCGCTCCACGTGCTCGCGGATCAGGTCCTCGACCAGCGCGATGCCGGCCGTGTCGAGGTTCGTGACCGGCTCGTCGAGGATCCAGAGCGCGGCCCCGGAGAGCAGCAACCGAGCGAGCGCGAGGCGCCGCTTCTGGCCGGCCGACAGCGACCGTGCCGGCAGGTCCCCGCGCGACAGGATGCCGACCCGGTCGAGCGCGGCGTCGACGTCGGAGTCCGATAGCGCCTGCCGCAGGCCCGCCAGGAACCGGAGGTTCTCGCGGGCGGTGAGGTCTGCCTTCAGCGAGTTCAGGTGGCCGAGGTAGGCCATCTCGGCGTGGAATTCGTCGCTTGCGCCCTGCACGGGACGGTCCCGCCAGCTCACTTCGCCGCTTTCGGCCGGCAGCAGGCCGCAGACCACCCTGAGCAGGGTCGTCTTGCCCACGCCGTTCGGCCCGGTGATCTTGAGGAACTCGCCCGACCGGACGTCGAAGCTCACGTCCCTCAGGATGTGCCGGTCGCCGCGCCAGGCGTTTATTTCTCGTGCTGCGAGCCGAGCCCCGTCGGGCAACATCGATCCTCCGCCTCAGGTCGTCGCCTGGAGCGCAGAGGCGCGGCGACTAAGTGGCGGCGGAGTCTAGCAAATGAGTCTCACTTGTTGCCTGTGGGTTGCCGCAGGGAACTTTCGGTCCGGGGCTCGAGTACCACGAGTTCGGCCCCCTCCTCGACCCGGTCGCCCGGGCTCACGACGACGGAGGCGACCCGCGCCGGCCAGGGGGCCGTGAGGCTGTGCTCCATCTTCATCGCCTCGAGCACGGCCAGCACCGCGCCGCCCTCGACGGAATCCCCTGCCCGGACCCGCACGTCGAGCACGACACCCGGCATCGGCGAACGGACGTGTCCCTCGCGCTCGGCCGGGACGTGCACCTCCGCGCCCACGTCCTCGGCGAACTCGAAGCGCAGGCAGTGCCGCCGGACCGTGAATCCGTGGTCCGCGGGCTCGTACCTCGCCGCGAACCGGCGCCCGTCGATGCGCCCCGTGATGCGCTCGTCCGCCACCTCGACGTCCTGCAGCAGGTGCGTGCGCCCGTCGAGCTCGACGGCCAGGTCACTGCCTGCCGGCGTGAGCCTGAGCCAGCGGCGCTCCTCGTCGAGCCGCAGGGGCAGCCGCAGCGTCGCCGGGGCGTTGACCCGGAAGCCGCCGCCGTCACCCCAGGCCGTCACGGGCGCCATGCCCCGCGGCTTCGAGCGACCGCCTGTGGCGAGGCCGAGCGCCGCGGCGACCAGCCACGCCTCCGTGCGCTCTGCCGGCGTGCCGCCGACGGGCTGCAAGGCCTGCTCGAGCAGCCGCGTGCTCACGTCGCCTGCCCGCACGGCCTCGTCGCCCAGGATTTCCCAGAGGAATCGCGTGTTGGTGCGGACGCCGTCGATCGCGGTCGCGGCCAGCGCCTCGCGCAGGCGGTCGATGGCCGCGAGCCGGTCGCTGCCCCACGCGATCACCTTCGCGAGCATCGGGTCGTAGTGGATCGAGACCTCGTCGCCCGTGCGCACGCCCGTGTCGACGCGCACGTGCGGCAGTTCCGTGGGCCAGCGCACGCGTTCGAGCCGGCCCGTGGACGGCAGGAAGCCGCGTTCCGGGTCCTCGGCGTAGAGCCGCGCCTCGACCGCGTGGCCGCGACGCGGCACCTGCTCCTGGGCGAGCGGCAGCGGTTCGCCGCTCGCGATCCGGAGCTGCCACTCGACCAGGTCGAGGCCGGTGACCAGCTCGGTGACCGGGTGCTCGACCTGGAGGCGCGTGTTCATCTCGAGGAAGTAGAACTCGCGGCCGTCGTACAGGAACTCGACGGTGCCGGCACCGACGTAGTCGACCGCCCGGGCTGCCGCGACGGCTGCCGTGCCCATGCGGACGCGAGTCGCCTCGTCGAGCCGCGGCGCCGGAGCCTCCTCGATGACCTTCTGGTGGCGCCGCTGGAGCGAGCAGTCGCGCTCGTAGAGATGCACCGCCCCGCCGTGGGTGTCGCCGAACACCTGGATCTCGACGTGCCGTCCTTTCTCGACGAATCGCTCGAGCAGCAGCCGCGCGTCGCCGAAGGCCTTGAGCGCCTCGCGGCGTGCGCCCGCGAGAGCCTCGGCCAGCTCCGCAGCCGAGCGGACGATGCGCATCCCCTTGCCGCCGCCCCCGGCCGTGGGCTTCACGAGCAGCGGGAAACCGAGGCGCCGGGCCTCGGTGGCCAGCGACTCGTCGGACTGGTCCTCGCCGTCGTAGCCCGGCAGCACCGGAACCCCCGCCGCAGCCATGAGCTGCCGGGCGCCGCTCTTCGAGCCCATGCGCTCGATGGCGTCCGCCGGCGGACCGACGAACACGACGCCGGCCTCGGCGCAGGCCCGGGCGAACGCGGCGTTCTCCGACAGGAACCCGTAGCCCGGGTGGATCGCTGCGGCGCCGCTCTCGCGCGCCGCCGCGAGGATGCGCGCGACGTCGAGGTAGCTCGAGCGCGCTTCGGCCGGGCCGATCTCGATCGACTGGTCGGCGAGTCGCGTGTGCAGGGCACCGCGGTCCGCGCTCGAATGTACGGCGACGGTGCGCAGGCCGAGCCGGCGCGCGGTGCGGATGATGCGGCAGGCGATCTCGCCGCGGTTCGCGATCAGGACGCTCTCGAGCATGGCGCGCCTCACATCCGGAAGATGCCGTAGGGCGCCTCGCCCTCGTCCGGCCGGCAGGTGGTCGCGGCGAGCGCGAGCTTGAGCACGCCGCGCGTGTCGACGGGATCGATCACCCCGTCGTCCCACAGCCGCGCGCTCGCGTAGTACGGGTGGCCCTGCGTCTCGTACTGCTCGCGGATCGGGGCACGGAACGCTTCCTCGTCGGCTGCGCTCCATTCCTCGCCGCGGCGCTGCAGCCCGTCGCGCTTCACGATCGCGAGCACCGTCGCGGCCTGCTCGCCGCCCATGACCGAGATCCGGGCATTGGGCCAGGTCCACAGGAAGCGCCCCCCGTAGGCCCGGCCGCACATCGCGTAGTTCCCGGCGCCGAACGAGCCGCCGATGATCACGGTGAGCTTCGGCACGGAGGCGCAGGCGACGGCAGTCACCATCTTGGCGCCGTCGCGCGCGATGCCGCCGGCCTCGTACTTGCGCCCCACCATGAAGCCCGTGATGTTCTGCAGGAACAGCAGCGGGATCCGGCGGCGGTTGCAGAGCTCCACGAAGTGCGCGCCCTTGAGGGCGGACTCCGAGAACAGCACGCCGTTGTTCGCGACGATCCCGACCTCGTAGCCGCCGAGTCGCGCGAAGCCGCACACGAGCGTCGCGCCGTAGAGTGCCTTGAACTCGTCGAGCTCGGAGCCGTCGACGAGCCGCGCGATCACCTCGCGGACGTCGTAGGGGTGGCGCGTGTCGCGCGGGACGATGCCGTAGAGCTCGCTCGTGTCGTGACGCGGCGGCCGCTCGGGCACGGCGGGCGGGCGGGAGCCGGTGCGGTTCAGGTGCGCGACGAGGCGCCGCGCCGTCCACAGCGCGTGCGCGTCGTTGTCCGCGAGGTGGTCGACGACGCCCGACTGTCGTGCGTGCACGTCGCCGCCCCCGAGCGTCTCGGCGTCGACGCGCTCGCCGGTCGCGGCCTGCACGAGCGGCGGGCCGCCGAGGAAGATGGTGCCCTGCTCGCGCACGATGATCGCCTCGTCGCACATCGCCGGCACGTACGCGCCGCCCGCCGTGCAGGAGCCCATCACCACGGCGAGCTGCGGGATGCCGCGCGCCGACATCTGGGCCTGGTTGTAGAAGATGCGCCCGAAATGCTCCCGGTCGGGGAACACCTCGTCCTGGCGCGGCAGGAAGGCGCCGCCCGAGTCGACGAGGTACACGCACGGCAGCCGGTTCTCGAGCGCGATCTCCTGCGCCCGCAGGTGCTTGCGCACCGTGATCGGGTAATACGTGCCGCCCTTCACGGTCGCGTCGTTGCCGACGATCACGCACTCGAGCCCGCTGACGCGCCCGATGCCCGCGACGATGCCGCCCGACGGGATCCAGTCGCCGTAGAGCTCGTGGCCCGCGAGCTGGGCGATCTCGAGGAACGGAGAGCCCGGGTCGAGCAGCCGGTCGATGCGGTCGCGCACGAACATCTTGCCGCGGCCTTCGTGCTGCTCGCGGGCTGCGGTCGAGCCGCCAGCCGCGATGCGGCCGACGAGCGAGCGCAGGTCGCCGGCGAGCCGCCGGTTGACCTCGGCGTTCGCGAGGAAGTCCGCGTGGGCGACGTCGACGCGGGATTGGATCAGGCTCACGGGACCTCCTGCGGAATCAGCGGCGCCGTGCGGCCGCGAGGATGCGCTCGGCCTGGCGCACGTGGGGCTTGTCGAGCATCACGCCGTCGAGCGCGACGGCCCCGCGGCCCGGCGCCTCTCGGAAGGCCGCGAGCACGCGTTCGGCCCAGCGGACTTCGTCCTCGCCGGGCGTGAAGGCGGCGTGTATCGGACCGATCTGGGCCGGGTGGATCGCGAGCTTCGCGACGAAGCCCTGGCGTCGCGAGGCACGCGCCCGGCGCTCGATGGCGGCCGCGTCGCGGATCTCCGTGTCGACGGTGTCGACCGCAGCGACGCCCGCGGCCGCGGACACGAGCAGCACGGCGGAGCGTGCAAGCTGATACGTGAACTCGAACTCCCCGTCCGGCGTGCGGTTCGCGAGCGCCCCGAGGTCGGCGGCGAGGTCTTCCGCTCCCCAGGTGAGCCCCACGACGCGGGCCGGGAGCCTCGTGAACGTCGGTGCCGCAAGCACCGCGCCCGCGCTCTCGGTGACGAGCGGCAGCAGCAGGACTCGCCCGCGCTCGAGGCCGAGCCGCGCCTCGAGGATCTCGAGCCAGTGATCGACGCGCCGCACGTCGTCGCCGTCGCGCGCCTTCGGAAGCACGATCCCGTCGGGCCGGCCCTCGATCACGGCGGCGAGGTCCCGTGCGGCCTCCTCGCCTTCGACCGGGTTGATGCGGACCCAGGCCGGCACGGCGCGGTCGCCCGAGGCGAGCCACTTCGTGATCTCGTCGCGTGCATGAGGCCGGCGCTCCGGCACCACCGCGTCCTCGAGGTCGAGGATGATCGCGTCGGCGCCGCTCGCCTGCGCCTTCGCGAAACGGTCCGGGCGGTCGCCCGGCACGAAGAGCATTGAGCGCATCATGCGTGCGCCCTGCGCTTCATGAGCGCCGTGCGACGGCAGTTCGCGACTTCCTCGCCGCGCTGGTTGAAGCACCGATGCACGAAGATCACGATGCCCGCGTCGGGGCGAGAACGGCTCTCGCGCATCTCGTGCACGACGGTCTCGGTGCGCAGCGTGTCGCCCGGGTAGACGGGCCTCGGGAACCGGACCTCGTCCCAGCCGAGGTTCGCGATCGTCGTGCCGAGCGTCGTGTCCGCGACCGAGACGCCGACCATCAGGCTCAGCGTGAAGCAGCTGTTCACGATCCGGCTGCCGAACTCCGTGCCCTTCATGTACTCCTCGTCGAGGTGCAGCGCGGCCGGGTTGTGGGTGAGCGCGCTGAAGAGCAGGTTGTCCGACTCGGTGACCGTGCGCCGGAGCACGTGCTCGAAGCGCATCCCGACGGCGAACTCTTCGTAGTACAGGCCTCCCATCGCCACGGCGCGACCCTCAGGCGGTCGCCGCGTAGAGCTCGCGGCCGATCAGCATGCGGCGGATCTCGCTGGTGCCGGCGCCGATCTCGTAGAGCTTGGCGTCGCGCAGGATCCGGCCGGCCGGGTAGTCGTTGATGTAGCCGTTGCCGCCGAGCGCCTGGATCGCATCGAGCGCGATGCGCGTCGCGGCCTCGGACGCGTAGAGGATGCACCCGGCCGCGTCGACGCGCGTCGTCTGGCCCCGGTCGCACGCGGCGGCGACGGCGTAGACGTAGGCGCGGCAGGCGCTCGTCGTCGTGTACATGTCCGCGATCTTGCCCTGCATGAGCTGGAACGTCCCGATCGGCTGGCCGAACTGCTTGCGGTCGTGGACGTACGGCAGCACGAGGTCGAGGCTCGCCCGCATGAGCCCGAGAGGCCCGCCCGACAGCACGACGCGCTCGTAGTCGAGCCCGCTCATCAGCACCTTCGCGCCACCGCCCACCGGGCCGAGCACGTTCTCGGCCGGCACCTCGCAGTCGACGAAAACGAGCTCGCCGGTGTCCGAGCCGCGCATGCCGAGCTTGTCGAGCTTCTGCGCGGTGGAGAACCCCGGGAAGCCGCGCTCGATCAGGAACGCCGTGACGCCCGGCGTGCCGGCGGTGGCATCGACTCTCGCGTACACCACGAGCACGTCGGCGGTCGGGCCGTTCGTGATCCACATCTTGTTGCCGTTCAGCACCCACCGGTCGCCGCGGCGCGTCGCGACCGTACGCATGCCCATCACGTCCGAGCCGGCGCCCGCCTCGCTCATCGCGAGCGCACCCAGGTGTTCGCCGCTCACGAGTTTCGGCAGGTAGCGGCGCCGCTGTTCGTCGGTGCCCCAGCGGCGGAGCTGGTTCACGCAGAGGTTCGAATGCGCGCCGTACGAGAGGGCGACGGAGCCCGAGGCGCGGCTCAGTTCCTCCATCGCGACGGCGTGCGCGAGGTAGCCGAGCCCCGTGCCGCCCCACTCCGGCTCGACGGTGAGGCCGAGCAGCCCGAGCTCGCCGAGTCGCGGCCACAGGTCGCGCGGGAACGCGTTCTCCCGGTCGATCGATTCCGCGCGCGGCGCGATCTCAGCCGCGGCGAACGCGGCGACGGTTTCTCGCAGCAGGTCGAGTTCCTCGCCGAGGCCGAAGTTGAAATCGCGCACGGTTGCCTCCGGGTGCGGCTTGCGGCTGTGGGGTGGCCACGATATTGTCCGACAATCGGAGGATTCGTCAATGCCTGGGACCCCGCGCCGCGCGACGGCCAAACCCCTCTTCGAGACGCTGGTGCCGCAGCCGGCCTATGGCCGCGTCGCCGCCGCGATCGAGCAGAAGATCCTCGGTCGGAGCCTGCGTCCGGGCGACGCGCTGCCGACCGAAACGGAACTCGCCGGGCAGTTCGGCGTCAACCGCTCGACGGTGCGCGAAGCGCTGCGCAGGCTCGAGAGCGCGGGCCTCGTCGGTCGCGAGGGAGGCTCCAAGCGCCTGCGGGTCACGCGGCCCGGGCGCGCGGAGACCGCCTCCCGCGTGAGCCGCGCGCTCGCGCTCGACGACGTGACCTTCATCGAACTGTGGGAAGCGATGCTTGCGATCGCGCCGCGGACTGCGGCGCTGGCCGCCACGCGTGCGGGCTCACCCGAGCTCGCCTCGCTCGAGGCGGCGATCGCCGCGGTGGAGCGTGCCCGCGGCTCGGAAGCCGCCGTCCAGGGCGTCGTCCAGTTCTTCGACGGGCTCGCACAGGCGAGCGGCAACCGCGTGTTGATGCTCGCGATGCGGCCGGTCACCGGCCTGCTATCCCCCTCGCTGCGCCGGATGATCGACCGCACGCCGCAGGGCCGGACGCGCATCGTCGTCGCACAGCGCTGCATCCTCGAGGCGTTGCGCAAGGGCGACGCAGCCGAGGCCGAGTCCTGGATGACCCGCCACGTGCAGGACTTCCGGCGCGGCTACGAGGTGGCCGGCATCTCCCTAGACACGCGCGTCGTGGGCTCCTGACGCGGGTCGAGGCTCACCGTTCCGGGGGGTCGCCCGGGCTGCAGAGACGGCTCACGATCGTCGCGGCCATGGATCCCGGTTCCGCAGGCCTGAAGCCGAGCGACTGCCGGTCGCCGGCGATCGCAGGGACCTCCTCGCCGGTGCTCGTGAGGTAGGTTCGAGACTCGAGCGCGAAGGACCGGTCCGCGCAATCGACCACGAGGCGGTCGACCGCGGCGTACGCGGGCGAATCGGACACGTCGACCGTCCTGGGAACGGCGTACTCCGTGCGCACGTACGCCTTGACGCGCCCGCCTTCGCGCACCAGCCGGGACGCGTCGATCGAATAGCGGTTCTGGTCGCCGTCGACTGCGAGCGCCTCCCAGTCCGCGCTCCATGCGACGCACGGACAGCACGCGCACAGCACGACGATCGCAAGTCCACGGTGTACGAATGCGCCTGCCACGTTATGTCGTCTCCGCCGACACTCGCCTCGTTGGCATCGTCGACGCACAAGTCTAGACTGAGCCGCGGCACGATCCAATTCGACGACACGAGGCCACCGCCGGCTTCACCGTGGGGACGGTGGGAGACACGGCACACCGCAGCGAGGTCTGGGAATGACCCTCAGGGAATGCGCATACTGTACCGTGCTGGCACTCGCCGGACTTGGCACCGTGCCGGCCGCACTTGCAGCCGACGCCACGACTGCGAGCGACGATTCGCGGTCGATGCTGCTCGCCCAGGCGCGCGACACGTCCGCGGCTCCCACCGTGTCCGACGCTGCCGCGGCTGACCCCGTGACGGGCACGCTAGACACGACGGTGCGCGAGGCCCCCGCCCCCGAGCCGATGCATCCGCTGCTGCTGACGCTGCTGACGCTGCTCATGCTCGGCCTTGCGATCGGCGGACTGACGTTCACGCTGCGCGCGATGCGCGCCGACAAGGCCGCTCGTCGCCGGGGCCACGCACGTCGCACGCGGCACGACGCGTCGGCAGCCACGCACTGACCGCACCCGTCCGCGCCCGCCGCCAACCAACCCGCTAAACTGCTGCCGGAGCCCCGGTGGCGGAACCGGTAGACGCAGCGGACTTAAAATCCGCTGGCCGCAAGGCCGTACAGGTTCGAGTCCTGTCCGGGGCACCACCCAACGAGCGCGGACAGCGGCGATCGTCGAAGACGCGCGGTTTCCGGTCCACTCCGAGCGACGGGATTTTTTACATATCGTGGTGCCGCTGGTCGCGTCTCCTCGTGCGCGATCACGCAACTCCCTGTTTCGATTCGCTCGGATGGCGTCTGGCAGGAGGCTTGCATCGCAATCGAGCCGGACCGGTCGGTCCTGCCGGACTGCACAACCACAACGAGGGAAGCCGCATGAAATCCAAGATCCTGAGCCTGCTTGCCGGGGGCTTGCTGGCCGCGCCGCTGGCCGCGAATGCAGTCACCTGGTACGCAGCGGGGACGTTCGACGATGGCGGCACCCTCAGTGGCTCGTTCGTGCAGACGTCGGATGAATGTTCGGGAGAGTCGTTGTCAGACGTCGAGCTGTCGACCTCCGCAGGCTCGGTCATGCCCGGCAACGATTACGGGTTCGATGACGCGGTCGTGGAGAGCATGTGCGCGTCGGACGGCGGATTTGCGAGCCTGCAGCTCACGGATTTCCTGGACTCGTATCTGGACCTGTACCTCGCGACTCCCCTGACCCTCGGCGCGTCGGAAGTGACCATCGAATCCGGTCAGGAGTCGTTCTTCACCGATGTTGACGCCAGAACGCGGACCCTGGTTTCCGGATACCTGTACACGATGCCAACGGCGGTCCCGGAACCCGGCACGCTCGCTTTGTTCGGTCTAGCGCTGGCAGGTCTCGGCCTGGGCCGACGACGCGTCTCGTAAGCGAGACGCCTGCCGCACGACGACCCCCGGCCTGATGCCGGGGATCGTCCTGGTCATGAGACCAGGACGAAGACTGCGGGATCCCGTGCTTTAAGCAGTCAGCGCCCTTCGATTTCGCGGATCAACTGGCCCGTGGTCCCGCCTCGCGCGGACGGCGTATCAGCCACGCTCCGCGTGGTACCCGGCGGATTGAGCGACAGTCGCGGGGAGGCGGCTGATGGCTGGGCGGGCGGTCCGCAGTAGCGTCATGTTCGGCCCTCCAGGGCGCTCGACGACCGGCGACGATGGAGGGCCGGCAGGCCGACGGCTGTCAGCCGCCGGCAAATGGTCGATCAGGACGGATGCCTGCGAGGCTGCCCGCGCCGGGGCGCTTCAGCCGAGCTTCTCCTGCACCTTCGCGCGCAGCGCCGCGATTTCGCCCTGACGCCCCTTGTCTGCCGACTCGCGGCCCGGCCGCGGTGCGGCGTGGGCCGCGCGGTCGAGCCGCTGCAGCGCCTCCTGGTAACGGTCCCGCTCGAACAGGAATTCGGCGTAGAAGAAGTTCGGGTCGATGCCGTCCGGGTTCATCTCCAGAGCCTTCTTGAGCAGTTTCTCGGCCTTATCCTCGTCGCCGAAGCCCACCGGGAACCCGGGCACCTTGTAGTAGAGCGTGCCGAGGCTCGTGTAGGCCGAGCCGTCGAGCGCCTTCGGGTCGAGCTTCAGCGCGGCTTCGAGGTTGCCCTTCGCCTCCTTGCACAGTGACAGCGCGCCGAGCCCTCCCTTGGCGCCGGCGTAGCTGCTCTCGATGATGCCTTCCCAGATGAGCGCCTCGGGGCGCCCCGGGTGGTCGTGCGTGAACTTCTCGGCACGCTTCTCGAGCGCGTCGAATGCATGTACGCGGGCATCGCCCGCGGGCGTCTCGTAGTTCGCCTTCGCCCAGGCCTGCTGTATCGAGAGCAGCTCGGCATCGAACTCCGGACTGGCCCCGGCCGCGAACGCAGACGGGGCAACGAGGCATGCGCCGAGCAGCGCGATCTGACGCAATATCTTCATGTGAACCTCCTGGCAAATCATGCAGAGCGCTCGGCCGCGGCGCTCTGCGCGTGCCGGCGTATGACCGGAAGCTGCTTGCGCAGCGAGCCGTCGACGACTCGAGGCAGCAGCGCGTTGATGCGCACGAAGAGCTTTTCGGGCCAGCCCATGACCGACTCGGACCGCCCGCCCTCGAGCAGGTCCCGCACCGCGCGCGCGACGAGGTCCGGCGCATCCATCGCCACGCCGAGTTCGGCGTTCATGCGCTCGACGGCCGAGCCGTTCATCGCCGTCCGGGTGGCGCGCGGCGCGAGGTAGTGCACGTTGACGCGCGTGCCGGCGACTTCGCGCCTCAGCGCCTCTGTATAGCCGCGCAGCGCGAACTTGCTCGCGGAATAAGCGGCGAATCCGGGGTACGCGAGGCTTCCGAAGACGGAACCCACGTTGAGCACCGCCGCCTCCGGTAGGGACAGGAAGTGCCCGAGCAGGCGACGCATGAGCTGCATCGGCGCGATCGCGTTGATCGCGAACAGCCGCTCGATGCCGGCATCGGTCTGCTGGTCGACGAATGCGAACTCCCCGAGTCCGGCATTGTTGATGAGCACGTTGCAGCCCCACGCCTCCGCGCGGGCCGCGACCTGCTCGCGCCCGGCGTCATTCGCCATGTCGGCCGCGCACGCCTGCACTCGCTCGCCGCTTCCACCCAGCGTCTCCGCCAGCCGCTGCAGGCCGGCCTCGTCGCGACCCACCAGGAGGACCGCGGCACCGTGTTCGACGAGCTCGTGCGCGATCGCGCTGCCGATCCCGCCGCTCGCGCCAGTGAGCAGGGCGCGCATGGAGGCGCACTTCATGCCGAGCGCCTCAGCGAGGCCGACTCGAGCCGCACGGTTTCGGCTGGCTCCAGGCCGCGGAACATCTGCCCGTAGAGCCAGAAGATGCCCTTCGCGCAGCGGATCACGGCCTCGCGGTCCTCGGCGTCTGACAGCCGGCCGAGGATGCCCTCGAGGTCGCCGACGTGCTGCTGGTCGAGCTGGCCGTGGCTGCGCAGGTAGCTGAAGGCGCGGTTCGGCAGACCGAGGGTCGCCTGGATGCGGTCCGCGGCGTTGAGCGCGAGCGCGACGCTCGTGCCTTCGAGCACGTACACCATGCCAAAGAACCCCACCGGGTTGCGGCGCATGACGGTGTCGTACGCATACGCGACCATGGCCTCGGTGGCGATAGAGGGCTGCGAGGCCGCCGCCGCCAAGCGGTCGCCGCCCGCGTGCGCGATGTCCTCTAGCACCCACTGCTCGTGACCCGCTTCCTCCTCGAGGTAGTGCAGGATCCCGGCGCGGAGGTCCTCGTGCCGCTCGGGCAACCGGGCGCCCACGGCCATGAGGAGCGGCACGGTGTGCCGCACGTGGTGGTAGGCCTGCGTCAGGAACTCGACGTAGAGCTCGCGCGTGACGTCACCGCGCAGGGCCCGCTGGACGGCCGGAGCGGCGAGCAGGTACTCGCGGTCTGCGACGGTCTCGACTTTCAGTTGCTCGTACAGATGCATGCAGTTTCCATCCCGGGATCAGGAGGCGATCGCCTCGTCGTAAAGCTGGTTGATCGTGGCGTCGCACCGGGCGTGGATCGTCGCGCGCCGGAGGCGACCGTTGGCCGTCAGGGTGCCATCCACGTACGTGTAGGGCCGCGGCGCCCGCGCCCAGCGTCGCACCTGCGCGTAGCTCGGCAGCACGGCGTTCGCGTCCTCGACCGCGCGTGCAACCGTGGCGTCGTCGACGTCGGCCGGCGCCGCCCCGACGAGAGCGATGACGTACGGCCTTGCCTCGCCGAATGCGAGCACCGGCCGGCCGCCGAGACGCTGCGACACCTCGGCTTCGATCCACTCGGGCGACACGTTGCGCCCGAGGCTCGTGATGAAGCGGTTGCCCGCCCGGCCGTGCAACTGCAGGTAGCCGTCGGCATCGAAGGCACCGAGATCACCCGTCGCGATCTCGCCTGCCGGCGCGCGCTCCGCATCGCCGAGATAGCCGAGCATCGCGTTGCCGGCGACGTGGACCTGGCCCGATCCGTCGAGCCGCACGCGGACGTGCGGCAGTGGCCGGCCGACGGTGCCGGCGCGCCGGGCGCCGGGCGTGTTCAGGCAGACCACCGACGCGCATTCGCTGAGCCCGTACCCTTCGTAGGCCGGAACGCCAACGGCGTCGGCACGAGCGAGCAGTGCCGGCGACACGCGGGCGCCACCGACTGCGGCGAAGCGCAGCGAGTGGGGAACCGTCCAGCCGCGCTCCGCGGCCGCGACGAGTACCTGCAGTAGTTCGGGCACGAGGATCAGGCTGTTCGGCGCGTGCCCGCCGACGGCTCCGAGCAGCCTCGCGACGTCGAGACCGGCATAGCTCATGCCGGTGTCGCGGCAGGACGGAATGATGCACGTCGCACCCTGCAGCAACGGTGCGTAGAGGCCGGCGACGTTCTCGAGCAGCGTCGCGAGCGGCAGCAGGCACAGGTGGCGCTCGATCGAGAGGTCCCGAGTCGCGGCGACGAGCGACGACGCCACCCGCTCGAGTGCGGGTCCCGAGAGGCAGGCGCCCTTCGGCGTCGACGTGCTGCCCGACGTGTACGTCACCTTGCGAGTGCCGGGCGGCAGGACCGGGCGGGCGTCCGGCGCGAGGCGGCGGCGGAAGCGCGTGAGCCCCGACGCGGGCGCCGTCCCGTCGCACTCCCAGCCGGGCAGCAGGCGTCGTGCCCGGTCCGGATCGTCGGTCAGCAGCACCTCGACGCCGGCGTCGTCGAGCGCGTGCAGGTGCTGCGGGCCGGTGAAGGACTCCGGCAGCGGGACCGAAGGCACCTCGCCCAAGTGCAGGGCGAGATCGGCCAGCGCCCATGCCACGCTGTTGTCCGCGAGCACTGCGTGTCGCGCTCCGGCCGTGCGATGCAGCCAGGCCATCTCCACATCGAGCGACGACCGCAGCGTCCCATAGTGGATGCGGGCCCGGCCGTCCGACAGCGCAGTCGCGGACGGGTCGGCGTCGCGTATCGCCCGCGCGAGCGCGCTAATGACCGTCGCCCCGATGGATGAAGCCGGAGAGACGGTCGGCATCGCGCAGGTACCCGGCGTAGACGCGGGGATCGGTCTCGTAATAGCGGCCCCATTCGTCGCTCGCGGCGGCCACGCTCGCGCCATCGGCGCGGGCGAGTTCGACGAGTGGAGCCCCGAAGCCGGCGAGGATCTGCTGCAACGTACCGGTCGCCGTGAACACGATCCACTCGTAGCCCTGCGACATCAGGTAGGCCGGGACGTGCGCCACCATGCGCACCGCAGCCCGGCAGCTCGCGCCGGCGAGGTTCCCTACCTCGGCAATCTCGCGGCGCAATACGAACTCCCTGCCCCGCGACCGCAGCGCTTCGGCCAGCGCCTGTTCAATCGGACGGGCCAGATACTGCTCCAGATAGAGCCGCTCCTCGTGCGCGCCGCGGACGCCGGTCACGCCCCGCAGTGCGCCGCCCCGATCGCGGAACGCGAGCAGCGTCGGCATGAAGCTCCGCACTACGGCGCCGTGCTTGCGTGCGAATGCATCCCGCACGTAGTGCTCGAGTTCCACACGGCCGCGACCGCCCGCCCTCACGGGCTCGAGCCTCAGCCCGTGGCCGAGCGCTGGCAGGCCGGTGCCTGCCCGTTCGTGGCGCGGCACGGTTGCAGTGCCGATCGTCGTGGTGGATTCGTTCAAAGCGGGTCCTCGCCTGGCGCCCGCCGGTTCGATGCGGACCGCGGTAAGACGCCGGCCGGACCCGAAATCAATCGCACAAAAGGTGTCCACAAAAGGTGTCAGACATATTTTCGCCGTGATTCCGGAAAACATGTCTGACACCTTTTGCGTCGTAACTCTCTTCTTTTCAATCTCTTACGATACTTTCCTGCATGTCTTTCCGTATCCCGCGGCCGCCTCGCGATTGATTTGACCGCCGGGCTCCGTCCTACTCGCATGACGCGATGGACCGACCGATGACAGAAGACCGCGAACTCGTGGCCGCGATGCTCGCGGGCGACGAGCGTGCGTTCACGGTCTTCTTCGACACCTATTTCCCGCGCGTCTACCGCTTTGCCCTGCCCCGCCTGGGTCGCAACCCCGACATCGCCAAGGACGTCGTGCAGGCAACGCTGATCAAGGCGCTGCGCGGGCTCGGCGACTGGCGCGGCGAGGCGGCGCTGTTCACGTGGCTATGCCAGATCTGCCGCCACCAGATCGCCGACCACGTCCGCTCCGAGCGCCGGCACGCATCGAAGGTCGTGCTGATCGACGACAGCGACGAGGTCCGGGCAGCGCTCGAGTCGATCGAGGCCCCCCCGGGCGACGACCCTTTCCGGGGCGCGGACCGGGCGGAGCTGCGGCGGCTGGTGCACGCGGTGCTCGACCGCCTGCCGAACCGCTACGGCGAGGCGCTCGAGTGGAAGTACGTCGAGGGGCATTCGGTCGAGGAAATCGGCGCACGCCTCGGCATCGGACCGACGGCGGCGCAGTCGCTGCTGGCGCGGGCCCGCAGTGCGTTTCGGGAAGGGATCGAGGCCGTGTTCGGTGCGTCGGCCAGCGACGTGCTCGCGAGTCTCGGGGCGTGAGGGGGGTACCACGATGAGCCAGACACATTCGGGCAGGGATCCGGACGGCGCGGCGGATCGCGACCTGGAGGCCCTGTTGCGCGCCGCCGGGCCGCGACCCCAGCCGCCGGACGGATTGGCGGCGCAGGTGCGTGCGGCGGTCGAAGCCGAGTGGCGTGCGAGCGTCCCGGTCCGGAAGGCGGCGACGGCACGGCCCCGACGTGAGGCACGGCCGGCGACACCCTGGCTCATGGCCGCGTCGGTCGCTGCCGTGGCGACCGGGGTCTGGTTCTTCGCTCCACGGCTCGCGCAGGGTCCGGTGGCGGTCGCGACCGTGGCCCGCGTTGCGGGGAGCGTCGAGTATCGAAGCGGTGAACAGGGCGCCTGGGCGCCGCTGCCCGTGGCGGCGACTCTGCAGTCGGGTGACGAGATCCGCACGTCACGCGCGGGCCAGGTGGCGGTCCGCCGAGCCGACGGGCTCGAGATCCGACTCGACTCCGGCACGACGCTCGCGTTCGACGACGGCGAGACCGCGACGCTCGCGGCGGGCCGCGCATACGTCGACAGCGGGGCGCAGCCGGCTGCGACCGACGATTTCACGCTCGCGACGCCGCTCGGCCGCGTGCGTCATCTCGGCACGCAGTACCTGGCAGCCGTTGCACCCGGAGAGCTGCAGGTCGCCGTGCGCGAGGGCAGCGTCGCGGTCGAAGGCCGCGGCGCATCGGTCGTCGCGCGCGCAGGTGAATCGCTCGTCGTCGAGCCGGACGGCAAGGTCACGCGCGGACAGGTCGCGTCCCACGGCGCAGCGTGGTCGTGGGCCCAGGCGATCGCGCCCGAGTTCGCGATCGATGGCCGGACGCTCGACGAGTTCCTGCTCTGGGCTGCGCGCGAGACGGGACGGCAGCTCGTCTACGCCTCTCCCGAAGCGGCGCGGCTGGCCGAGACGACGCAGCTCCGGGGATCGGTGAGCGGCCTGACGCCGGAAGCCGCGGTCGCGGGCGTGCTTGCGACGACACCCGCCCTGCAGCATCGCGTGGCGGGCGCACAGCTGCGCATCGAACCGGCTGTCGACTGAGTCTCGCCACTCGGGTCCGACGATAGGCGGGCCCGACCGTCTCGGCTACCATCGCGGCGATCCCGGCTCTCTCGGGTCGGGACGCCGTATGCATCGTCGCTCGTATTTGGCCCTGCTGTGCGCATCGCTGCTGTACTCCGTACCGGCCGCGGCAGCACCTTACGTCGGGCAGCCACTCGATGCCGTCCTGCGATCGCTCGCGGCCGCGGGCGGCTTCCAGCTCGTCTATACGACCGAGCAGGTTCCAGCGGGCGCGATGGTGCAGCGCGAACCCACCGCAGGTGCACCGCTCGAAGTCACCGCCGCGCTGCTCGCGACCCTCGGACTCGAGCTGCGGCCCATCGACGGCAGCACGTATGCCGTCGTGCGGCGCGGCGTGTCTCATGACTCCGTGGCGAAGGCGGATCCACCCCCGGAGGCCGCGCGGGCCGTGCCGCTCGACGAGATCGTCGTCACCGCGAGCCGCTACTCGCTTGCGAGCGACGCGCCGGAGGTCCACGTCTTCCTGACGCGCGGCGACGTCGAGGCCCTGCCGCGGCTCGCCGAGGACCCGCTCAAGGCCGTGCATCGCCTGCCCGGGGCCGCGAGCAACGGACTGCAGGGGCTCGCACAGATACGCGGCGGCGCGCCCGACGAGACGCTGATCCTGCTCGACGGCCTCCCGCTCTACCAGCCGTTCCACCTGCGCCTGCTGCAGAGTCCGGCGAGCGTGCTCGACGAACGCATCGTCGGCAGCCTGGACGTGTACGCGGGCGGATTCACGGCGGAGTTCGGCGATCGCATGAGCGCCATCATCGACGCCCGCACGCTGCGGCCCGAACCGGACGAGTACTACGAACTCGGCGTGAGCCTGATGCACTCGAACGGCCTGGCGTCCCGGCGGTTCGCGGACGGCCGGGGCCAGTGGCTTGCGTCCTTCCGCCGCAGCAACCTCGACGAAATCGCCGACGTGCTCGAGTCGGACCTCGGCGAACCGACGTACATCGACGGGTTCGCGCGCGTCGACTACGCGTGGTCGCCGTCGACCCGGGGCAGCCTGCACACGCTGCTCGCGAGCAGCAGCGCCGAGGTCACGAACTCCGCGGGCACCGAGGAAAGCGAGGCCAGCTACTCGAACACGTACCTCTGGGCGACGCTCGAGCACGAGTGGTCGCCGGAGTTCACGACCCGGGCCCTGCTGTCGTTCACCGACGTCGGCGCCGAGCGCGATGCGACGGTCGACGAGCCCGGGCAGCGGCTCGGACGCGCCGACGATCGTCGCGACTACGACGTGCTCGGGGTCAAGCTCGACGCGACGCACGTGGCGGGCCGCTGGATGCAGCGCGCCGGGTTCGAGGTGCGCTCGATGAACGCCGAATACGACTACTTCGGCGAGGTCGCCTTCGCGCCCGGGTATCCGTTTCCCGGCGCGGAAAGCTTCCGGCGCGAGATCTCGCTCGAGCCGTCCGGCGAGCACTACGCGCTCTACTACACGCTCCGCGCGCGCCTGGCCGACGAGCTGACGGCCGAGTTCGGCCTGCGGTGGGACGAGCAGACCTACGGTCGACGCTCGGACGACCAGTTTGCGCCCCGCTTCAACCTCGCCTGGCGCGTCGACGACCGGACGCGCCTCCGCGCGAGCTGGGGCCGCTTCCAGCAATCGCAGGGCATCGAGGAACTGCCGGTCGAGGACGGCGTCGATTCGTTCTTCCCCGCGCAGCATGCGGACCACGCCATCCTCGGCGTCGAGCGCGACGTGTGCGGGGCGTGCGTGCTGCGGCTCGAGGCGTATCGCAAGGACTACGGCCGCCCGAACACGCGCTACGAGAATCTCTACGACCCGCTGTCGCTCGCGCCCGAACTGCGGTGGGACCGTGTAGCGATCACGCCCTCCTCGGCCCTCGCCGAGGGCGTCGAGGCGCTCTTTTCGGTGCGCGGGGCATCGCGGTGGAACGGCTGGGTGTCCTATGCGTGGTCACGCGTGACGGACCGCGTGGCGGGCGACGACGTCCGCCGCAGCTGGGACCAGACCCACACCTGGAACGCCGGGCTCGGCTGGACCGAGGCGCCCTGGCAGGCCACGCTCGTCGCCCAGTACCACACCGGCTGGCCCGTGACGCCGATCGGGCTCGACGCGGCGGGCAACGTCGTCGTCGGCGAGCGCAATGCCGATCGCTACGCCGACTACGCGTCCGTCGATGCGCGAATCAGCCGCGAATGGGCGCTGCCGCGGGGCACCCTCACTGCGCACGTCGAGCTCACGAATGCGTTCGACCGCCGCAATCCGTGCTGCACGGACCTCGAATACGTGATCGACGCCGACGGGCAGGCTCGGCTCGACCAGGAACTCCGGCACTGGCTGCCGCTGGTGCCCTCGGTCGGGGTGCTCTGGAAGTTCTGATCAGTCCCGGGCTACGGCGCCTGCAGCCAGGACGCGTATTCCTCCGCATCGGCCCGCCGGGCCTGCGCCTGGTCGACCGGCGGCGCGCCCGGCCCTAGACGCATCTGCCGCGGCGATTCGGCCCACGCCAGGACGTCACGATAGTCGGAGAGCGCGGCACGTACGCAATCCTCGAGCCTCGCGAAGTCCCCGCCCGCGAGCTTGACGCAGGCCAGCGCGATCCGGCCGCCCTCGCCAATGATCAAGACGGGCGCAAGCGCCTTCGCGGCCGCCGCACGTGCCTCGTCGGCGGGATAAAGCGTCGCGAGCTTGCGATGCAGCACGACACGATTTTCGGAAGTCATCGGCGGGGTTCACGACGTCCGAAACGTCTGCCGGACTGATCGAGCATAACTTACCAACGGTCATACAGGTACCGCCAGGTCGACCGCCAAGACGCCCAGCGTCGCGACCCAATCCTTCCCGATCCCATCGGTCGAAGCGTCGACGTTGACGCACGTCAGGTGCCCGCCCATGCCCATCACGACGAAGTCGTGCCCGCGGGCGCTGTCCAGCAGCTGCAAGTAGATGGTCGCGATCCACTCCTCCGCGACCCGGGGCTGCGTTGGGACGCGACCGCCCGCCCAGTGGTTATCGTCGCCCTGCATAGGCGGACCTCGCCCTCGGCTCATCTCCGAACATCGGACGAGGTGTCGGTGGAGCCACGCCATCCCGTTGTTGTCGTGCCGGCTCGGATAGGCTATTGATATTGAGCGCACAAGCGCCTGTCGCACGTTCGAGCACTCCAGGAACCCAGCGGTCGCTTTGGCGGGACGCTTTGGGTGGCCGGGCGGCGACGCGGGATGCTTTCGATTTTGCGGAGTGCCAAGAATGGCCAGGACCGTCGAGCAGGCATGTCAGGACTTTCTCAGTCACGAGAAGTATCGTTCGGGCTGCAACCTGTTTGTCATTGCCGTCGTCCAGGAGTTCGTCTCCGGTGCGGTGCATGCTGCGGACAACGCGGACGCGATCATCAAGAAGATGCACGGGGCGCCATTCGTCTGGATCGGCACGAACCCGGACGAAGCCACGAAGCAGGCCGCCGCGGGAAACGTCGTTCTCGGCGGGCTCACGAAAGCTCAGATGACGTACACAACGAAGTCCGGCCAGCACAGGGTGGCCACGATGGGCCACGTCGTCGTCGTGGTAGAAGGTGGACCCTCGCGGGCCGGCGAGGTCACGCTTGCGAGCAAGGTGAAGCAAGCCGTGAGAGGCGGATACCCCTACTGTTACCAGGGTGCCGCGGCGTCGGCTTATCGTTTCGAGGATCGAACCCAGGTCGACGCGGTGTTTCCCGGTCCGTTGCTCGACAAAGTGATCTATGCATACCTTCCCATCGCATCGGCCAGATAGGCGAGTCGTCGCGGCATTGGTCGTACTGGCTTGCGGAATCACCGCCTGCGCGACCGACTGCGAATTTCGCGAACTGTCCCGGACTTCCGATGAGCACCCCTACGTGTTTGCCTCCGATCAGTCTCCATGGACCGTCACGGTTGACCAGATTGGTGGCCGGGTCGCCGTTCGAGACTCCGGCTCGACGTACGAATGCAGCCTGGAGGCTCCCTCCATCCTGCGCGTGTACGCAGGCGCAGACGAAATCGCCCTGCGTTCCATCGAGGTGGCGAGCGACGATGTCTTCTTCGTTGCTGCCCGTTCGTGCCAGGCGAGCCGCGCAGCGATACACCTTGGAGTTTCGGCAAGCCAGTCGACGCCCGACGAGCGACTGCGCGAGCTGGGCATCTGCTCTGCCCGACCGACCGATTAGCGCGAAGGTTCCGCCGGGAGCACGGACCGCTGGGCGGGGTGTGGAGGCTAGGGTCGGAATCGAACCGGCGTACACGGCTTTGCAGGCCGCTGCATGACCACTCTGCCACCTAGCCGCGATGGCGCAATCCACCCACCAGAAAAACGTAACCCCGGGAGGGCCCGGGGTCAGGTTTGAATCTGGAGCGGGTAACGAGGCTCGAACTCGTGACCTCGACCTTGGCAAGGTCGCGCTCTACCAACTGAGCTACACCCGCTCGGGCACCACGGGAGGCTCTCCCGTAGACCGCGAATTTTGGGCGAGGGCCTGGGAGTCTGTCAACCCCGCGGGTCCGTCGAGGCGTCCTTGCGGGCCGGCGCAGGCGGGATCGGCGCGACCGGATGCCCGTCGCCGCGCAGGTCCGGCCAGGCGGCCCGCAGGTAGGCCACCATCGACCACAGCGTGAGTACGCTCGCGATGACGAGCAGCGCCACGCCGATGTCGTAGATCGGCAGGCCCAGGAGGTCGTAGCGGTACATCATCAGGCTCAGGCCGGTGAGCTGCAGGATCGTCTTCCACTTGCCGAGCGACGACACGGCGACCTTGCCGCGCGAGCCGACGTGGGCCATCCACTCGCGCAACGCCGACACGGTGATCTCGCGTCCGATGATGATCATCCCGCAGACGACGATGAACCACCGCGTGTCGTGCGCGATCAGCAGCACCAGCGCCGTGGCGACCATGAGCTTGTCGGCGACGGGGTCCAGGAACGCACCAAGCGGCGTCGTGATGCCGTACTTGCGCGCAAGGTAGCCGTCGAGCGAGTCGGTGATGGCGGCGGCGATGAACACGAACGCCGCGAGCGGCTCGGACCACGGGTTCGACGTCCAGTAGAACAGCACGACCACGAGCGGGACCGCGACGATGCGCGCGCCCGTGAGGAGGTTCGGCAGGCTCTGCAGGTTCACGTGGGCTAGGACCCCGGGTTCATCCGTTCGAATATCCGCTCCGCGAGGGGACGGCTGACGCCGCGCACCTTCGCGAGGTCCTCGATCGACGCCTGCCTCACCCCCTGCAGGCCGCCGTAAGCCGTCAGCAACGCCCGGCGCTTCGCGGGCCCGAGCCCCGGGATCTCCTCGAGCAGCGACTCGAGCCGGGACCGTGCCCTCGCCTTGCGGTGTCCCGCAATCGCAAAGCGATGCGCCTCGTCGCGCACCCGCTGGATCAGCCGCAGCGCCGGTGAATCCGGGGCCAGTATAAGCGGGGCATTCCGACCGTCCAAGAAAAGCCGCTCCTGCCCCGCGCGCCGATCGACGCCCTTCGCGACGCCCACCGTCAGCGGCCCCTCGGTGCCGAGCGCCACGAACGCCTCGCGCGCCGCGTGCAGCTGGCCCGGCCCGCCGTCGATGAACAGCACGTCCGGCATGGTGCCTTCGCCCCGCGCGATGCGCGTGTAGTGTCGCCCGACCGCCTGGCGCAGTCCGGCGTAGTCGTCGCCGGGCGTGAGGTCCTTCAGGTTGAAGCGCCGGTAGTCCGACTTGATCGGGCCCTCGGGACCGAGCACGACGCACGAGGCGATCGCCGACTCGCCCATCGTGTGGCTCACGTCGAAGCACTCGATGCGCTGCGGCGTGCGATCGAGGCCGAGCTCGCGGCCGAGCGCCGTGAACTGCTCGTCGAGCCCCGCGCGGCTCGCGGCCTTCATGCGCAGGCCCAGCTCGGCGTTCGTGCGTGCCATCTCGAGCCATCGCGCACGGGTGCCGCGCACGTTCGGCCGGATCGGCACGGCGTGCCCTGCCCGCTCGGCGAGGGCGGCCGAGAGCAGTTCACGGTCCTCGACGTCGTGGCTCACCAGGATCTCGTCCGGCGCCTCGCGCGCCAGGTAGTACTGCGACAGGAAACCCGCAAGCGCCTCCCACTCGCCGCCGAGGCCGCCCTTCGGGAAGAAGTTCGTGCTGCCGAGATTGCGCCCGCCGCGGACGTAGACGACCGCGACGCAGTACTCCAGGCCGGTGCCCGCGATCGCGACCGCATCGATGTCCCGTCCGTCGATGCGCGTGACGGCCTGGCTCGCCTGGATCTGCTTCAGCATCGCGATCTGGTCGCGGTAGCGCGCCGCCGTCTCGAACTCGAGCCGCCCCGAAGCCGCCTCCATGCGACGCCCGAGGTCCTCGATCAGTTCGTTGTTGCGTCCCTCGAGGATGTGGACCGCGTCCGCGACGTCCTGCGCGTACGCCTCCGGGGAGATCGCGCGCACGCATGGCGCCGAGCAGCGCCCGATCTGGTGCTGCAGGCAGGGCCGCGAGCGATTAGCGAAGTACGGATCCTCGCAGGGCCGGATCTTGAAGAGCTTCTGAAGCAGCTGCAGCGTCTCGCGCGCGGCGACGGAGTTCGGGTACGGCCCGAAGTAGCGTCCCGCCTCCTTGCCCGCGCCGCGGTAGTACGCGAGCCGCGGGTACTCGTGCGAGGTCACGTGGATGTACGGGAAGCTCTTGTCGTCCTTGAGCAGGATGTTGTAGCGCGGCCGGTGGCGCTTGATCAGGTTGAACTCGAGCAGCAGCGCCTCGGTCTCGGACGCCGTCACCGTCACCTCAACCCGCGCCACCTGCGCGAGCATCGCCTGCGTCTTGTCCGCGTGCGCACGCCCGTGGAAGTAGCTAGACACCCGGTTCTTCAGGTTCCGCGCCTTGCCGACGTAGAGGATCGTGTCTTCCGCCGCGAGCATGCGGTAGACGCCCGGTCGGGCGGGCAGCGCGGCGAGGAAGGTGGGAAAGTCGAAGGACACGGGCGGAGGTGAATGGTGAATAGTGAGCAGACGCGTAGTGTAAGAGGTGCGCCGCGGCGTTGCGTCAGGCGGCAAGACTGACCGGGAAGCGCAACGAACCGAGGTTCCCGGGCCGCCAGGCGATTCCCGTCCGACCACCCCCTATTCACTTCCCCCTATTCACTTCCCCGGCGCGCGCCAGCGCGGTCGCGCGAGCGACCACGCGGCGGAACATCTCCTCCGTCAGCCGTCCGGTGTTCATGTTGTAGCGGCTCGAGTGGTAGGTGTTCACGAGGATCCGGCCGCCGGGCAGCGCGTGCTCGGCGCCGTGGCCGAATTTCGCGTACGAGGGCTTGAGGCTGCAGGCACGCAGCACCGCCGTGTGCGCGATTGCGCCGAGCGAGAGAATCACCGTGCCGGCGGGACGGCCGTCGAGTTCGGCCGTCAGGTACCGGTTGCAGGTCGCGATTTCGGCGGGAGTGGGTTTGTTCGCAGGCGGCACGCACTTGACCGAGTTCGTGATGCGCGCGCCGCGGAGCTGCAGCCCGTCGTCGGCCGAGACGGATTCCGGTGCGGTCGACCAGCCGAACTCGTGGAGCGCACGGTAGAGCCAGATGCCCGCGTAGTCGCCGGTGAAGGGCCGCCCGGTCGCGTTCGCGCCATGGAAGCCGGGCGCGAGCCCGACGATGAAGAGCCGCGGGTCGGGGTCGCCGAAAGGCGGCACGGGCGCGCAGTGGTAGTCGGGATGGCGAGCCTTGCCCGCGTCGCGGAACGCGGCGAGCCGCGGGCAGAGGCGGCAGTCCGGCTCGAACTCAATCATCCATGTGCCGGATGACCGCGTCGCCGAAGCCCGACGTGCCGACGAGCGTCGCCCCGGGTACGAGTTCGTCGAGCTCTTCCTTCACGGACTGCAGGCCCGTCGCGTGCCCCTTCTTCGGCGCGCGGATGGCCTTCCTGAGCCGCGCGAGGTCGAACGTGAGCTCCTTGTTCGCGATCGTGTTCACGACGCCCTTCATCACGAGATCCGCGGCCTCGGTCCAGCGCAGGTAGCGGAGCATCATCTCGGCCGAGAGGATCAGCGAACCGGGGTTCACGCGATCCTTGCCGGCGAAGCCGGGCGCCGTGCCGTGCGTGGCCTCGAACACCGCGACGCCCTCGCCGATGTTGCCGCCCGGCGCGATGCCGATGCCGCCCACCTGGGCCGCGAGCGCGTCCGAGATATAGTCGCCGTTCAGGTTCAGCGTGGCGATGACGTCGAAATCCTCGGGCCGCAGTAGGATCTGCTGCAGGAAGTTGTCGGCGATCATGTCCTTGACGACGATCTCGCGCCCGGTCACCGGGTTCCGGAACGCGAGCCACGGGCCGCCGCCCATCTCGAGCGCGCCGAACTCGTCCTTCGCGAGCTGGTAGCCCCAGTTTCGGAACGCGCCCTCCGTGTACTTCATGATGTTGCCCTTGTGGACCAGCGTGACCGAGTTGCGGTCGTTGTCCACGCAGTACTGGATCGCCTTTCGGATCAGCCGTTGCGACCCCTCCTTCGACACGGGCTTGATGCCGAGCCCCGAGCTCGACGGGAAGCGGATGCCCTTCGCGCCGAGCTCGGTCTGCAGGAAGTGGATCAGCTTCTGCACTTCCTGCGAGCCGGCCGGGTACTCGATGCCCGCGTAGATGTCCTCGGTGTTCTCGCGGAAGATCACCATGTCGACGTAGCTCGAGTCCACCATCGGGGTGACGACGCCGGGGAAGTAGCGGATCGGCCGCACGCAGGCGTAGAGGTCGAGCACCTGGCGCATCGCGACGTTGAGCGAGCGGATGCCGCCGCCGATCGGCGTCGCGAGCGGGCCCTTGATCGAGACCACGTACTTCGCGAGCGCGTGCTGCGTCTCCTCCGGAAACCATGCGCCGGGGCCGTAGACTTCGAGCGACCGCTCGCCGGCGTAGATCTCCATCCACTCGATGCGCCGGCGGCCCCCGTACGCCTTCGCGACCGCGGCGTCGACCACCCTGCGCATCACCGGCGTCACGTCGACGCCGATGCCGTCGCCCTCGATGTACGGCACGATCGGGCGGTCGGGCACCTCGATCGAGCCGTCGCGGTTGACCGTGATGGGCTGGCCGTCCGTCGGGACGACGATCTGCTCGTACTTCATCGCGCGGTTTCCGTGCTGGGAATGGCTCGGGCGCAGGCGCCCGGACGGGGCGGCAGGATATCAGAGGCCTCGGCCGCCCCGGAAAAG
>Ga0105090_10000061_pt1 | contig 39643 bp, 37 predicted proteins | sample PPLLak3March2015_FD_79110 | JGI IMG/M metagenome (GOLD analysis project Ga0105090, IMG submission 79110) | Freshwater sediment microbial communities from Prairie Pothole Lake near Jamestown, North Dakota, USA - PPLs Lake P7 Core (1) Depth... | ecosystem: Environmental > Aquatic > Freshwater >...
CCTGGACATGCGGCAGGACCTCGGGGGCGCGGAACGCGCATACCGCGAGTCGCTCGCGATCAACCGCCAGCTCCTCGGCGACGAGCATCCGACGATCGCGACCAACCTGAACAACCTGGCCTTCACGGTCTACGCGCGGGGAAACCACGCCGAGGGCATCGACCTGCTGCGACAGGCACTCGAAATGCGTCGCCGCGTGCTCGGGCCCGAGCACCCCGCCGTCGCCGGAAACGCGACGAGCCTCGCCTACTGGCTCGTCGACGAAGGTGCGCTGGACCAGGCGTCGCGGCTCGTCGAGGAAGGCCTCGCGATCCGCACCAAGGTCCTCGGGCCCGATCACCCGCAGGTCGCGGGCACGCTCACGGTGAAGGCGAGCCTGCGCCTCGCGCAGCGCCGCTACGAGGACGCGAGGCAGCTCGCAGTCGAGGCGCGCAGCATCCTTCTCGCCGCGGACCTGCCCGACGACTCGTGGCAGGTCGCCGCCGCGAAGGCCACGGAGGGTGCCGCGCTCACCGGCCTGAGACGCTACGCCGACGCCGAGCCGCTGCTGACGAGCAGTCTGCCGTCGCTCGCCGGGTCACCGATCCCGGGACTCGAGCAGAAGGGCCGGAGCCGGCTCGTCGATCTCTACGTCGCCTGGGGGGAGCCTGCGAAGGCGGAGCGTTACCGGTAGCGGACGCCAGGCGCTTCAGCGCGCGGCGGTCGCGACGAGCCGCGCGTAGAACGTCACCAGCCGCTCGAGGTTCTCGAGCTTCAGGTGCTCGTCGGTGCCGTGGATCATCTCGAACTCGCGCATGCTCGCGTGGATCGGCTGGTAGCGATAGACGTCGCCTGCGAGGTCCGCGAACGAGCGGCTGTCCGTCGTCGCCGTGACGAGGCCGGGCGCCACCGGCACGCTGCCGCGCTCGGATGCGAGCGTCGCGATCAGTCGGAACGCGTCCGAGCCAGTCGACGACACGCGGGACGGTTCGTAGGGCGGCCGCTGCCAGTCGATCTCGACCGCGAGGCCGCCGGTGGCGGCCCGCGCGTGATCGAGCACCGCCGCCGCGCTGTGCCCGGGGGCGATCCGGTAGTTGATCCAGGCGGCCGCATCCTGCGGCAGCACGTTCTCCTGCGGGCTGCCGCGCAGCATCGTCGGTGCGATCGTCGTGTGGAGCGTCGCCGCCCCGCCGGGCGTCGATGCGAGTTGTCGCACGAGAAGTGGCTCGAACAGCCAGTCGTTCGCGACCGCCACGCGCACCGGCAGCGGCGCATGCGGGGCGAGAGCGCGCAGCATGTCCGCCGCCGGTCCGTCGAAGCGCATCGGGAACGGCTGCGACGTGATCGCCAGTACCGCGCGGGCCATCACTTCGACGCCGGTCTCCGGCGGAGGAGCGGAGGAGTGCCCGCCGGTCGCAGGGGCCGTGATGCGCAGCGTGCCGTAACCTTTCTCCGCGACGCCCACCAGCGCGACGGGCCGCCCGAGCAGCGGGAAGTCCGTCACGGTCGCGAGGCCCTCGTCGAGCACGAACTCGAGCTGGGTCCCACGCGAGCGCAGCAGCTGCGCCGCGGCTGCCGCACCGGTGCCGCCCGTTTCCTCGTCGTGGCCGCTCACGACGATCACGGTGCGTGCGGGCCGGAACCCATGGCTCGCCAGCGCCTCGAGCGCCTCGAAGATCGCGACCAGCGAGCCCTTGTCGTCGATCGTTCCGCGGCCCCAGACCGCGCCGTCCGCGACCGTCCCGGAGAACGGCGGATGCGACCACTGCGAGTCGGTGCCGCCCGTCACCGGCACGACGTCGTGGTGCGCAAGGAGCAGCATCGCGGGCCGCGACGCATCGCTGCCGGCCCAGGTGTAGACGAGCGTGCGACCCGCCACGACCTCCTTCTGCATCACGGCGTGCGCCGCCGGGTAGGCGGAGGCGAGCCACTCGTGAAAGCGATCGAATTCCGGCGCGTACGCTTCGTCGGATGCGCGGATCGTGCGGAATCGAACGGCCTCGCCGACTCGACGCGCCGCTCCGTCCAGATCGAATGCAGGCGCCGGCGCAACGGCCTCGGCGTCGAGGAGCGTCACCGGCGAGTCGAGCGCGAGGGTGCGCACCGCGATCGTGCCCGCGAGGGCGGCGAGCGAGAGCGCCAGCACGAGAAGGATCCTGCGGAGGAGTCGCATCGACGCACCTTGCACGGCGACCGGAATGCATGGAGGCTACGCTGCGATGAGGGGGAAGGCGAGTCGGCGGGAACCGTCCGCGGGGAGACCCCGCAGCGCGCTCGCAGGCGCGATGTTCCTCATGGCGACGAGCGCGATCGGGCCGGGGTTCATCACGCAGACGACGCAATTCACGGCCCAGCTCGGCGCGGCCTTCGCCTTCGCGATCCTGGCCTCCGTGCTCGTCGACGTCGCGGTGCAGCTGAACGTCTGGCGCGTGATCGGAGTCTCCGGGCTGCGGGCCCAGGATCTGGCCGACCGGATGTGGAGCGGACTCGGCGCGGTGCTCGCCGGCATCGTCGTTCTCGGCGGCCTCGTGTTCAACGTCGGCAACGTCGCGGGCGCAGGGCTCGGCCTCGAGGCGCTGCTCGGCCTGCCGGCGCGCTGGGGTGGAGCGCTGTCGGCAGTACTCGCCGTCGGCGTCTTTCTCTCCCGGCGCGCAGGGGTCGCGATGGACCGCATCGTCGTCGTGCTCGGCGCGCTCATGATCGTGCTGACGACGTACGTCGCGCTCGTGTCGGACCCGCCGGTCGGGGACGCGCTCCGGAACTCCGTGCTTCCCGAACGGATCGACCTGCTCGCGATCACGACCCTGATCGGGGGCACCGTCGGCGGCTACATCACCTACGCCGGGGCGCACCGACTGGTGGATGCCGGGGTGCAGGGCGTCGATCGCGTGGGAGAGATCTCGCGGGCCGCCGTGACCGGCGTGCTGCTGACCGGCGCGATGCGCGTGCTGCTGTTCCTGGCCGTGCTCGGCGTCGTGTCGGCAGGTCACGCGCTCGATCCCGCGCATCCGGCGGCTTCCGCGTTCGAGGCCGCGGCGGGCGAAGTCGGCCGGCGCGTGTACGGGCTGGTGCTGTGGGCGGCCGCGATCACCTCCGTGATCGGTGCTTCCTACACGTCGGTTTCCTTCTTCGCGAGGGCCGGCGCGAGCGATGGTCCGCGCCGCAGCGCGGGCGTTGTCGCCTTCATTGCGGTGTCGGCCGCGATCTACCTCGCGATCGGTACGGCCCCGGTCTCGCTCCTCGTCTTCGCCGGCGCGTTCAACGGCATCCTGCTGCCGGCCGGACTTGCGGTGATGCTGTGGATCGCCGTGGGACGGCCGGACCTGCTGGGCGGATACCGCTACCCCCGCGGCCTGATCGTGATGGGCGTCGCCGGCTGGCTCGTCACTCTGTATCTTGGCGCCCGCTCGATTGCGGGGCTTGCGGCGCTGCTGCGGTGAACGCCCGGGAGAGCGTCGGAAAAATTGACGATCGCGAACGAGCGCGGCATCGGGGGCGAGGCAGCGCGCTCGTTTCCTCGCGTCGCTGGCAGGAATGTCCGACACTGGTGCGACAATTGCATCCGGCCTCGATCGTTCGTCCATGCTGATCGCCGCACGCAGCCTTCCGAGGGAGACCACCAGAATGTCCACGAATCTCCGTTCGAGCATCCCGAATCGAACGCCGGTGCGACTGGCGACGGCAGCGGTCGCGATCCTTGCCGCAGGCCATGCGCACGGGCAGGCCGCGCCCGAGCTCGCGTCCCTGACGTTGCAGAAGTCGCTGATTGCAGGCTGCCTGCCCGTGAAATCCACGATCGCGCTCACAGCGCCCGCGCCCGCGGGCGGGCTGAAGGTGACGCTGAGCGAGACGCTCGCGGCGGCCACGGTCGCCACGACGGTGACGGTGCCGGAGGGCGCGACCTCGAAGGTGTTCTACGTGAAGACGCAGCGCGTGTACGCGGAGGAGACGGGCACCGTGAGCGCGACGCTCGCCGGGACGACGCTGACGCAGGGCCTCACGCTGCACCCGATCGGCATGTTCTGGGTGCGGCTGACGCCGTACGCGACGCACGGCGGCACGCCGGTCGAGATGACGGCCAAGCTCGACTGCAAGATCGTCGGCGAGCCGGTGCTGATCGAGTTCTCGAGTTCCGATCCGTCGGTGGCCGGCACGACCGTGCCGAGCATCCTCGCGACCGAGGGCATGTGGTACGTGCCCGTGCCCGTCTACACGAATCCGGTGAGCTCGACGAAGAAGGTGGTGCTGACCGCGACGGCGAACGGCTATTCGAAGTCGCGCACGCAGACGGTGTGGCCGCCGAAGTAGGCGGCGCGGGCGGCGGCCCGCCGGGCGGGAACCGGGACAGGCCTTCGGAGAATGGCGCTCCCAGAGGGATTCGAACCCTCGTACCAGCCTTGAGAGGGCTGTGTCCTGGGCCTCTAGACGATGGGAGCGTGCCTGGACGGACGGACTAACGAGTCCGCGTGAGGGCGCGTATTATACGCAGCCCTTTGCATTGGTCCAGCGGAAGACGACGCATTGCGCCCGTTCGAAGAAGACATCCCTGCGGGGCACCCGCCTCCCGTCGTCGTCCCCCGCGCCGAGCACACGATCTCGCGCGCGAACATCTCGCCGAACGCGCTCAGGGTGCTCTACCGCCTGAAAGACGCGGGCTACCAGGCCTTCCTGGTCGGCGGGGCGGTGCGGGACCTGCTGCTAGGCCTCGGGCCGAAGGATTTCGACATCGCGACCGACGCGCACCCCGAGCAGGTCCGCAAGCTCTTCCGCAACTGCCGCCTGATCGGCCGGCGCTTCCACCTGGCCCACGTGCGCTTCGGCATGGAGATCGTCGAGGTCGCGACCTTCCGCGCGGCCCACACGGAAATGGACGAGGACCACGGCGTAGACGAGTCCGGCCACCGCGTGCTCGACGAGCACGGCCGCATCCTGCGCGACAACCTCTACGGCACGATCGAGGAAGACGTGTGGCGGCGCGACTTCACCGCGAACGCCCTCTACTACAACATCGTCGACTACTCGATCTGGGACTACGTGGGCGGCGTGCCCGACGCGCGCGACCGCGTGCTGCGCCTCATCGGGGACCCGATGACGCGCTACCGCGAAGACCCCGTCCGCATGCTGCGGGCGGCGCGATTCGCCGGCAAGCTCGGCTTCACGCTGCACCCTGACACCGAGGCGCCGATCCACGATCTCGCCTGGATGCTCGACTCGGTCCCGCCCGCGCGGCTCTACGACGAGACGGCCAAGCTCCTGCTCACGGGCTCCGCGGAAGTGTCGTTCGACCTCCTTGGGCAGCTCGACCTCCTGCCGCACCTGATGCCGGACGTCGCAGCTGCCGTGCGCGAGGCGCCGGACTCGCCCGGCGTGCGCCTGTTGCGGCTCGGCCTCGAGAATACCGACCAGCGCATTGCGGCGGACCAGTCGGTCACGCCGATGTTTCTCTTCGCGGTCCTGCTCTGGCCGGCGATCCTGCGCGCGGCCGGCACGCCGAACGGCCCGCTGACCGACGACGTGACCGCGCTGTCGGCCGTTTGCGATGCCGTCGTTTCCCGGCAGATGCGCCGCATCGCGGTCCCGAAGCGCTTCACGCTGCCGATGCGCGACCTGGTGCTGCTGCAGCCGCGCTTCGAGCGACGCTCGGGTCGACGCGCACTGCGACTGCTCGAGCACCCGCGGTTCCGGGCAGCCTACGATTTCCTGCTGCTGCGGGCGGCTTCGGGCGAGATCGACCCGGAGGTCGCGGAGTGGTGGACGCGCCTGCAGGCCATGCCGGAGCAGGAGCGGATAGCGGAAGTCGAGAGCCGGCCGGTCGAGGAGGGCGCGGCGCCGCCGCGCAGCCGTTCGCGTCGTCGCCGGCGTCGACGCCCTGCGGCCGGCTGAAGCGCGCTCGTCGTGGCCGTGGCCCGCCTGTCGCCCGCCTACGTCGCGCTCGGGAGTAATCTCGACGACCCGCGCTCGAGGGTGCTCGAAGCGCTCGATGCCCTCGAGCATCGAGTGCGCGCCACGAGGCTCGTGCTGCGTTCGTCGCTTTATGTCACCTCCCCGGTCGGGCCCGTCGAGCAGCCGGACTTCGTCAACGCCGTGGCGGGACTGCTGACCGGACTCGATCCTGCGTCGCTGCTCGCCGAACTCAAGGAACTCGAGCGAAGCCTCGGCCGTGCGCCGTCCAGCGTGCGCTGGGGCCCGCGACGGATCGACCTCGACCTGCTCGTGCATGGCCCATCGCGTCTCGCGTCGCCGGGACTCCTGCTGCCGCACCCGGGCATCGCCGGGCGGGCGTTCGTCCTCGAGCCGCTCGCGGAGATCGCGCCGGATCTCGAGGTGCCGGGTGTCGGCGTCGTCCGCGACCTGCTCGCGCGCGTGGATCGCAGCAGCGTCGCAAGGATCGCCGCATGAGCGTCGCGGTCGACACGATCCTGCAGACGCCGCATCGGTACGTCGTGGTCGAGGGGCCCATCGGCGTCGGCAAGACGAGCCTCGCGCGCCGGCTCGCGAAGAGCTTCGGCAGCGAACTCGTGCTCGAGCAGGGCGACGAGAACCCGTTCCTCGAGCGCTTCTACCGCAACCCGCGGGCTGCAGCTTTCCAGACGCAGCTCTATTTCCTGTTCCAGCGCGCGCGCCAGATCCAGGACCTGCGCCAGGCGGATCTCTTCGAGCGGGTGAGGGTGGCGGACTACCTGCTCGACAAGGATCGCCTGTTCGCGCGGCTCACGCTCGACGACGAGGAGTACGCGCTCTACGAGCAGGTCTACTCGCGGCTCGCGATCGATGCGCCGGTGCCGGACCTCGTGGTCTACCTGCAGGCGCCCGTCGACGTGCTGCTCGAGCGCGTCGCGCGCCGCGGCATCGCCTACGAGCAGGCCATCGAGCGGCGCTACCTCGAGCGCCTGGTGGAGTCGTATTCGCGGTTCTTCCTCGAGTACGACGCCGCGCCGGTGCTCATGGTCAACGCGACGGAGATCGACCTCGTGGGCAGCGAGGCGGACTACGCCGGGCTCCTGGCCGAGGTGGTCCGGGCACGCAGGGGCCGGCACTATTTCAATCCCATGAAGAGCCTCGTGTAGCCCCGGCGTTGATGTTTCGGGGCCGGTCCGTCATTCTTGCGCCCTGGTCCGGGACGGCGCCGATGTACACACAACTCCAACTGCGGGACTCAGCCCGCCCGCCGGTCAACGTCTCGACCTTGCGCCGCATGAAGGAGCAGGGCGAGAAGATCGCCAGCATCACCTGCTACGACGCGAGCTTCGCCGCGCTGGTCGACGCGGCCGACGTCGACGTCGTGCTCGTCGGCGACTCGCTCGGCATGGTGATCCAGGGGTACGACACGACCGTGCCGGTCACGCTCGACAACGTCATCTATCACTGCAAGGCGGTCGCCCGTGGGCTCGTGCGGCCGTTCCTGATGGCCGACATGCCGTTCATGACCTACACCTCCCGCGAGCAGGCACTGCAGAACGCGGTACGACTGATGCAGGAGGGCGGCGCGAAGATGGTGAAGCTCGAGGGCGGCGCGGGCCAGGTCGAGATCGTCGAATTCCTCGCGAAGCACGACATCCCGCTCTGCGCGCACCTCGGGCTCAAGCCGCAGTCGGTGCACAAGACGGGCGGCTTCCGGGTGCAGGGCCGCGAGGACGCCGCCGCCGAGCAGATGGCGCGTGATGCCGAGGCGCTGCAGGACGCCGGCGCCGACATCGTGCTGCTCGAGTGCATACCGGCCGCGCTCGGGGCCGCGATCACCCGCCGCCTGCACGTGCCCGTGATCGGCATCGGCGCCGGACCGGACACCGACGGCCAGATCCTCGTTCTCTACGACGTGCTCGACATCACGCCGGGGCGCAAGCCGCGGTTCGTACGCAACTACATGGCGGGGCACGACAGCCCACTCGCCGGCATCCGGGCGTACGTCGAGGCGGTGAAGTCCCGTGCTTATCCCGCGCCGGAACACTGCTTCTGACGCGCCCGCGATGCGGACGATCGAGAGCATCGCCGAGCTGCGAGAGCGGGTGCGCGAATGGCGCCTCGCGCGGGAGAGCATCGCGTTCGTGCCGACGATGGGCAACCTGCACGCGGGCCACGCGAGCCTCATAGGGGCCGCGCACCACCACGGGCGGCGCGTGGTCGCGAGCGTGTTCGTGAACCCGCTGCAGTTCGGCCCGAACGAGGACTACGCCGCCTATCCCCGCACGCCCGACGAGGACGCCGCGCTGCTCGCAGGGCAGGGCGTGGACGTGCTGTTCCTGCCCACGGTCGACGAGATGTACCCGAAGGGCACGGCCGGCAGCACGATCATCGACGTGCCGGAACTCTCGGGCATTCTCTGCGGCGCCGTCCGGCCCGGGCATTTCCAGGGCGTGGCGACGGTCGTCGTCAAGCTCCTGAATCTCGTGCAGCCCGACACCGCGATTTTCGGCGAGAAGGACTACCAGCAGCTCACCATCATCCGGCGCTCCGTCGAGGATCTCTGCCTGCCGGTGAAGATCGTGGGCGCACCGACGGTGCGCGCCGACGACGGGCTTGCGCTGAGCTCGCGCAATCGCTACCTGAGCGCCGAGGAGCGCGCGATCGCGCCCACGGTCTACCGCACGCTCGATCACGCGCGCCGGCGGCTCGAAGGCGGCGACACCGACGTCGCGGACATCGAGCGCGAGGGCATGGAGACGCTTCGCGCGGCCGGGTTCCGGCCCGACTACTTCGCGGTGCGGCTCGCCGGGACGCTCGAGCTTCCGCGCGGGCAGGACATGGACTGCGTCGTGCTCGCCGCGGCGCGCCTCGGGCGCGCCCGGCTCATCGACAACCTGCAGTGCCGCGCCACGGGAGTGCTTCCGGCGCCGCGCTGAATCACGACGCCGGCGCTTCCCGCTCCGCCGAGTCGCGGCGGGCACCGAGTTCCGCCAGCGCCCACTGCACCGCTTCCCTCACGACCTCGCTCGGGTGCCATGCCCGGGCCGCGAGCGCCTCGCGCACCTCCGGCGAGTCGGGGCCGTTGCCGAGCGCGATCGCCACGTTGCGCAGCCAGCGGACGTGGCCGATGCGACGGATCGCACTGCCATTGGTGCGCTCGAGAAACGTGGCCTCGCTCCATGCGAGGAGCTCGGCGAGCCGCGGCGCGTCGAGGCCGTGCCGTGGATGGAAGTCCGGCTCGGTGGTCGTCCGCGCGTAGCGGTTCCAGGGACACACCAGTTGGCAGTCGTCGCAGCCGTAGATGCGGTTGCCGATCGCGCGGCGGAACTCCTGCGGGATCGAGCCCTCGAGCTCGATCGTCAGGTACGAGATGCAACGTCGCGCGTCGAGCTCGTAGGGCGCGACGATGGCTCGCGTGGGGCACACGTCGATGCAGGCCGTGCAGCTGCCGCAGTGCGGCGTCACGGGCACGTCGGCCGGCAGCGGGAGGTCGGTGTAGATCTCTCCGAGGAAGAACCACGAGCCGTCCTGCCGGTCGAGCAGGTTCGTGTGCTTGCCGATCCAGCCGAGGCCCGCATCGCGGGCGAGCGGCTTCTCGAGCACGGGACCGCTGTCCGTGAAGGCGCGGTAGCCCGCGCTGCCCACGGCGTCGGCGAGCCGGTCGGCGAGGCGCGCGAGCCGGGGCCGCACGAGCCGGTGATAGTCGCGCCCCAGGGCGTACCGCGAGACGTAGCCCAGCGATGCGTCCGCGAGCACGGCGTTCGGATCGGCCCCCGGTGGCCAGTAGTCGATGCGCGCCGAGATCACGCGCACGGTGCCCGGCAGCAGCTCCGCAGGACGCGCGCGCCGCGTCCCGTGGCGCTCCATGTAGTGCAGTTCCCCGTGACGCCCGAGCGCAAGCCACTCGAGCAGGTGGCGCTCGTCGTCCGGCAGGTCGACGGCGGCGATGCCGACTTTCTGGAAACCGAGTTCGAGGCCCCACGCCTTGACCTGGGCGGCGAGCGCCGTGAGATCCATCGGCATTACGGATCCGGGGGTAACGTCGAGGGCGGCCAGTATAATGCGCGAATGCACGTGCCTTCCGTCGCGCTGTACACGGCCGCAGAGGTGCGCGCGCTCGATCGTCGCGCCATCGCCGAGCTCGGCATTCCGGGCTACGAACTGATGACGCGTGCCGGACATGCCGCGCTCGACGCGCTGCGCCGCGCCTGGCCCGAGGCGCGTTCGCTCGCGGTGCTCTGCGGCCCCGGCAACAACGGCGGCGACGGCTACGTGATCGCGCGGGCCGGCCGCGCGCTCGGCTACACGGTGCGCGCGGTGTCGCTCGGCGACGTCGCCGCGCTCCGCGGGGATGCGCGTCGCGCATACGAGGACTACGCGGCGGCCGGCGGAAAGCTGCAACCCTGGTCGCCCGACGTCCTCGATGCCGACGTCGTCGTGGACGCGCTCTTCGGCACCGGGCTCGCGCGCGCACCGGACGGCATCGCCGCCGGGATGATCCGGTGCATCAACGGCGCCGGGCGCCCGGTGGTCGCCGTCGACATTCCGTCCGGCCTGCACTCCGACACCGGCGAGGTGCTCGGGGACGCAGTCCGGGCCGACCTCACGGTGACCTTCATCGGGCGCAAGGTCGGTGCTCACCTCGGCTGCGGTCCCGATCACGTCGGCCGCGTCGTCTTCGACGATCTCGGCGTTCCGGCCGCGACCTACGAAGGTTCGCAACCGGCGGCGCGGCTCGTGAGCGACGAAGACCTCGCGCGCGTGCTGCCGAGGCGCGTGCGCACTGCGCACAAGGGCGACCATGGGCACGTGCTGGTCGTCGGTGGCGGTCCCGGCATGCCTGGGGCAGCGCGCCTCGCGGGCGAGGCCGCGTTGCGCGCCGGGGCCGGCCTCGTCACCGTCGCGGTGCATCCGGAGAATCTCGCGGCGCTGGCGGCCCGGCCCGAACTGATGGCCGTCGCGGCGACGACGCCCGCTCGGCTGGCCGCGCCGCTCGCGCGTGCGACCGTCGTCGCGCTGGGCCCGGGGCTCGGCCGCGGGTCGTGGAGCCGCGAGATGTTCGAATCGGCCATCGCCGCGGGCCAGCCCACGATCGTTGACGCCGATGCGCTCAACCTGCTCGCCGAGTTCCCGCGCCGCCGCGACGACTGGGTCCTGACGCCGCACCCGGGCGAGGCAGGGCGCCTGCTCGGCATCGCGACCGAATCAGTGCAGGCCGACCGGCTCGGCGCGGCCCGTGCGATCGTCGAGCGCTACGGTGGCACGGTCGTGCTGAAGGGCGCAGGTTCGATCGTGCATTCCGCGGGTGCAATCCCATGGATCTGCGATCGCGGCAATCCGGGCATGGCGGCTGCGGGCATGGGCGACGTGCTGACCGGAGTCGTCGCGGGACTTGCCGCGCAGTGCCGCAACCTGTCGCTCGCTGCCGCCGTAGGCGTCCATGTCCACGCGAGTGCGGGAGACAGGGCAGCGCACGCGGGCGAGCGGGGGCTGCTTGCGGGAGACTTGCTCGAGCACGTACGCGCGTGCGTGAACCGTACGTGCGACTGACGCTCGCCGGCGCCGACGAAACGCGTCTCTTCGGCGCGCGCCTCGGCGCCGCGCTGCGGGATCACGCGGGGAGCGAGGCGCTCATGGTGCACCTGAGCGGCGATCTGGGTGCCGGCAAGACCACGCTCGTCGCCGGGGTGCTGGCCGCGCTCGGCCACGAGGGCGCGGTGCGAAGCCCGACGTACGCGCTCGTCGAGCCTTACCGCCTCGCCGGCCGCGACGTGACCCACTGCGACCTCTACCGGCTGCGACACCCGGACGAGCTCGAGGATCTCGGGCTCGCCGACATGCGGACGCCGCGCAGCGTGTTGCTCGTCGAATGGCCGGAGCGCGCGGCCGGCCGCCTCGGCACGGCCGACCTCGGACTCTCGCTCGAATACGCGGGCGACACGGCGCGTCTCGTGACCGTTGCGCCAGCGACGGCGGCAGGCGCTTCGATCGCGTCGGGCCTGGGCCTAGATGCGGCGTGATGAATCGTCCGTATGTACATAATTTCATTGAATTATCGACATGATTCGCGGTAGATTACGTCGAATGCGCGCCCGACTTTTCCATGCTTGGATCCTGCCGCTGTTCATCGCCGCGCCGTGGAGTGTCCACGTTTCGGTTGCCGCGACCACCGAGGTCGAGGACGTGCGGCTGTGGTCGGGTCCGGAAGGGACTCGATTCGTCATCGAGATGTCGACGCCCGCGCGTTACGAGGTGTTCACGCTCGACGATCCGGCACGAGTCGTCGTCGATCTCGACCGCACGCGACTCGCGATGCGGCAGCCCTTGCCCGCGGGGCAGGGACCGGTGCGCAGCGTCCGGTCGGGGCCGCAGGCGGGCGGCGGGCTGCGGATCGTCCTCGATCTCACCCGGGCGCAGGCCGTCAAGGCGTTCACCGTCCCCGCGGACGATACGGAAGGCCACCGTCTGGTCGTCGAGCTGCCGGCCGCGGGCGCGCCCGTGCCGCCGGCGCGCGGGTTGTCGGTCGGCGCGCCGCCTGCGCAGGCACCGCCTGCTGCGTCGCCGCCATCGGGTCCGCTTTCAAGTCAGGTACTGGCCGCTTCGTCGCAGGCCGTGGCGCGCGAGGCGGTCGCCGTGGCGAATCCCGTCAAGACCGTTGCGGCCGGCGCGGCGGCCCGTGGGCGCGATCTCGTGATCGCGATCGACGCCGGCCATGGCGGCCAGGATCCGGGCGCGATCGGGCGGGGCGGCACCCGGGAGAAGGACGTCACGCTCGCGATCGCGCGCAAGCTCGCACGCTCGATCGATGCCGAGGATGGCATGCGCGCCGTGCTGATCCGCGAGGGAGACTACTTCGTGAGCCTGCGCAACCGCGTCCGCAAGGCGCGCGAGCAGCGGGCCGACATGTTCGTGTCGGTGCACGCCGATTCCGTGCTGAACCGGGGCGTGAACGGCTCGTCGGTCTACGTGCTCTCGCTGCGCGGCGCGAGCGACGAGGCGGCCCGCTGGCTCGCCGAGCGCGAGAACGCAGCCGACCTCATGGGCGGCGTCTCGCTCGACGACAAGAACGACGTGCTTGCCTCCGTGCTGCTCGACGTCACGCAGAAGGAGGCGGTCAGCAACAGCGTGGACGCCGCCTCGAGCGTGCTCGACGCGATGCGCCGCGTGGGCGACGTGCACCGCCCGCGGGTGCAGCACGCGGGCTTTGCCGTGCTCAAGTCGCCCGACATCCCGTCGATGCTCGTCGAGACGGCGTTCATCTCGAACGCTTCCGACGAACGCAGGCTCCGGGACGCCGCGCACCAGCAGCGGCTCGCGGGCGCGATCTTCGAGGGCATCCGCAACTACTTCTACGAAAAGCCGCCCCCGGGCACGCGGCTCGCCGCGATCGTCGCAGCGCGCGACGGCGCGGCCGCCGCGCCGAGGACGCTCGCCGAGCGCTGACCCGGGGCGCTTGCTATCCTCGCGCACCCGAGCGCGAGGCTGCGGCCGCATGTCCATCCGGGTCCTTCCCGATCAACTGATCCACCAGATCGCTGCCGGCGAGGTCGTCGAGCGGCCCGCGTCGGTCGTCAAGGAACTGGTCGAGAACAGCCTCGACTCCGGTGCTCGCAGCATCGAGATCGAGGTCGAGCAGGGTGGCGCCGCGCTCGTGCGGGTGCGCGACGACGGCTGCGGCATCCCGTCGGACGAACTGCTGCTCGCGCTCACCCGCCACGCGACCAGCAAGATCGGGTGCATCGAGGATCTCGAGGCGGTGCGCACGCTCGGGTTCCGCGGCGAGGCGCTGCCGAGCATCGCCTCGGTCTCGCGGATGCGCGTGGTCTCGCGGCCGGTCGACGTGGCCACGGCCTCGGAAGTCCGCTGCGTGGACGGCGAGCTCGCCGGGCCGGCGCCGCAGCCGCATCCGCCCGGCACGACCGTCGAGGTGCGGGACCTGTTCTTCAACGTCCCGGCGCGGCGCAAGTTCCTGCGCTCCGAGCGCACGGAGCTGGGCCAGGTCGAGCGACTCGTCGAGCGGCTCGCGCTCAGCCGCTACGACGTCGGCTTCCGGCTGCTCTCCGCGCGGCGCACGCTCGCGGATCATCCGCCGGCGACCGACGAGCGGGCCCGCGATGCGCGGGTCGCCGCGGTCCTGGGCAACGACTTCCTGCGCCACGCGCTCAAGCTCGACCACGAGGCGTCCGGCCTGCGGCTCCACGGCTGGTTCTGCCAGCCGACGTACGCCCGGAGCCAGCCCGACCAGCAATACTTCTTCCTCAACGGCCGTCCCGTGCGGGACAAGCTGGCGGCGAGCGCCGTGCGGCTCGCATACCGCGACGTGCTGTACCACGGTCGCCACCCGGCCTACGTGCTCTACCTCGAGATGAACCCGTCGCGGGTCGACGTCAACGCGCATCCGCAGAAGCTCGAGGTGCGATTCCGGGAGCCGGGGCTCGTGCACGACTTCCTTTTCCGCACGCTCGAGCGCGCGCTCGCCGACACGCGGCCGACCCAGCCTGCCGCGGCCTCGATGCCGGCGGCGACGTTCGATCTCGCGCCGCGCGGAGCCGCGGGCGACACGCCCGGCACCTCGGCGCTCGAGTTCTACGGTGCAATGTCGGAGGGCGTTCGTGACGACGACCGCGCGGCGGGCGCGGTGCAGCCATCCACGGCCGACGCGAGCGCATCGCCGGCCGCTCCGGGCGCCGCTTCCGCGCACCCGCTCGGCTACGCAATCGCGCAGCTCCACGGCATCTACATCCTCGCACAAGCGCCCGGCGGCCTCGTGCTGGTCGACATGCACGCGGCCCACGAGCGCACGACCTACGAGCGGTTGAAGGCGGCGTTCGACTCGGGCCGCCTCGCGAGCCAGCCGCTGCTCGTGCCGGTGCCGGTCGGGCTGTCGGTCGCCGAGGCAGACGCAGCCGAGGCACATGCTCCCGCGCTCGCGGACATCGGGATCGAGTACACGCGCGCCGGGCCGACCCAGCTGCTCGTGCGGGCGCTGCCAGCGCTGCTCGGCACGGCCGACGCCGCCGTGCTGCTGCGCGATTCGCTTGCGGACCTCCGCGAGAACGGCGGCGGCGGGCGGCAGGCGCTCGACCGCGTGCTCGGAACGATGGCCTGCCACCGGGCCGTGCGCGCGAATCGCCGGCTCGGCCTGCCCGAGATGGACGCGCTGCTCAGGGAGATGGAGCGCACCGTCCGGGCCGACCAGTGCGTGCACGGCCGGCCCACGTGGTCGTTCGTGAGCCTCGAGGAACTCGACCGGATCTTCCTGCGCGGCCGATGAGCGGGGCGCACCCGAGCCGGCCCGAGGCGGTGCTGCTCGCGGGCCCGACGTGCAGCGGCAAGACGGCGCTCGCGCTGCGGCTTGCGGAAGACTTCCCGGTGGAGATCGTCAGCGTCGACTCCGCGCAGGTTTATCGCGGCATGGACATCGGCACGGCCAAGCCGCCCGCCGAGGTCCGCGCGCGGGTGCCGCACCACCTGATCGACGTGTGCGATCCGCGCGACCCGTATTCGGCAGGCCGCTTTCGCAGCGACGCGCTCGAACTCATCGCCGCGATACGCTCCCGTGGGCGGATTCCGCTCCTGGTCGGCGGAACCATGCTGTACTTCCGCGCGCTCGTGCGCGGCATCGCGCCGCTGCCGACCGCCGACCCCGCGATCCGGGCCCGACTCGAAGAACGGGCGACCCGGGCCGGCTGGCCTGCGCTGCATGCCGAACTCGCCGCCCGCGATCCGGTCGCGGCAGCGAGGATCCGTCCGGCCGATGGCCAGCGTATCCAGCGGGCGCTCGAGGTGCTCGAACTCACGGGAGAGCGGCTGTCGGACCTGCAGCGCCACGCGACGCCCCCCGCCGTCCGCTTCGCGGCATTCGCGCTGAAGCCGGCCGATCGGGCGGAGCTCTACGCCCGGATCGACGCCCGGTTCGCGGCCATGATGGAGCAGGGGTTCCTCGCCGAAGTGCAGGCCCTCAGGGCCCGGGGCGACCTGCATGGCGACCTGCCAAGCCTCCGGGCCGTTGGCTACCGCCAGATCTGGTCCTGCCTGGCCGGCGAACGGGGACTCGAGGAAGCCGTCGCGGCTGCGCAGCGGGCGAGCCGCCAGCTCGCGAAGCGGCAACTGACCTGGTTGCGGTCGGAATCGTCCTTCGAGGCGATCGGTACCCTTGAAGATCAACAACTTGGGCCCATACATCGGACATTGAACCTGATTGCCGGACACTGACGAAGCGAACGCCTGTGCTACGATCGGACTCGTTCTTGTTCGTCGAGACGACGCGTCACGGCGGCTTCATGGAAGATCGCGCGGCAGGAACGGCATCTGCGAAAAACAAGGAGATCGAACATGGCCAAGGGCCAGTCCCTGCAAGATCCTTTCCTGAATGCGCTGCGCAAGGAGCGGATTCCCGTTTCCATCTATCTGGTCAACGGTATCAAGCTTCAGGGCCAGATCGATTCCTTCGACCAGTTCGTGGTCCTGCTGCGCAACAGCGTGAGCCAGATGGTCTACAAGCACGCCATCTCGACCGTCGTGCCCGCTCGCAACGTGCGCCTGCCGATGGGCGATGACGAGCCCGTCGCCGAGGACGTGCCGGCCACCTGAGCCGGCCGGACCTCAAGGAGACTCGGCCACTTGTTCGACCGCCCGAGCAGCGGTGAGCGCGCGATCCTCGTCTGCGTCGGGCTCGGCCATGCGCCGGATCCCGATCGCGTCGAAGAATTCGCCGCGCTCGCACGCTCCGCAGGAGCCGAGGTCCTCGAGGTCCTCGTCGTCACGAGGAAGACCGCCGAACCGCGGTTCTTCCTGGGCACCGGCAAGGTCGCCGAACTCGCGGAGCGCATCGCCTCGCTGCGAGCGGATCTCGTGGTCGTCGACCATGCGTTGACGCCCGGCCAGGAGCGCAACCTCGAGAAGGAGCTCGAGTGCCGCGTGCTCGACCGCAGCGGCCTGATCCTCGACATCTTCGCGCAGCGCGCGCGCTCCTTCGAAGGCAAGCTTCAGGTCGAGCTCGCGCAGCTGCAGCACGTCGCGACGCGGCTCGTGCGGGGCTGGACCCACCTCGAGCGCCAGAAGGGCGGCATCGGGCTGCGGGGTCCCGGCGAGACCCAGCTCGAGACGGACCGCCGGCTGGTCGCGCGGCGCATCAAGACCCTGAACGACCGCCTCGACAAGGTCCTCGTGCAGCGGGACACGACGCGCCGGGAGCGCAAGCGTGGCGAGGTGCCGACCGTGGCACTCGTGGGCTACACGAACGCCGGGAAGTCGACGCTCTTCAACCGCCTCACGTCGGCAGATGCGTACGCCGCCGACCAGCTCTTCGCGACGCTCGACCCCACCGTTCGCCGCCTGCACCTCGCGCCCGGGCTCGAGGTGGCGCTTGCCGACACCGTTGGCTTCGTTCGCGACCTGCCGCACGAGCTCGTGGCGGCATTCCGCTCCACCCTGCAGGAGGCGCGCGAAGCGGATTTGCTGCTCCACGTGATCGACGCCGCCGACCCGGAGAGGACCGAGCGCATCGCACAGGTCAACGAGGTGCTCGAGTCCATCGGGGCCGAGTCGCTGCCGCAGATCGAGGTGTACAACAAGATCGACCGCACGGGCGAGGAGCCCCACGTCGAATCGGACGCCGAGGGGCGCGTCGACCGCATCTGGCTCTCCGCGCATTCGGGTGCCGGCGTCGAGCGGCTGCTCGAGGTGCTGCACGACCGGCTCGGCGCGGACCTGCACCACTGCATGCTCAGGCTGCCTCCGGCCGAGGGCCGGGCGCGTGCACGGCTGCACGCGGCCGGGGCGGTGCTCGGCCAGCGCGAACTCGAGGACGGCGGCGTCGAACTCGAGGTGAGCCTGCGTCGCCGCGACCTCGAGCGCATCTGCCGGGAGGCCGGTCTCGAACTTCGCGCGGTATCCTCGCCTTGTGCCGGCCCGAGCGCGTTCCTACAATCCCGAGGCTGTGCCGCCGCCGGGGCCGCTGGGTGACCCAGCCGCCGGCGGAAGCCCGGCCTTAGGCCCGACCCGCAACCACCGATCACTCCGGAGCAACGCATCACCATGGCCTGGAACGACCCGGGCAGGAACCGCAGTCCCTGGGGCAACCGCCCCGACCGGGGAACCGCGGACCTCGACGAGGCCCTGCGCAATCTGCAACGACGACTCTCCGGGATCTTCGGCGGCCGCGGCGCCGGAGGAGCGGGCGGCGACGGCGACACGCCGGGCGGTGGCGCGATCCGGGGCTTCGGCGCCGGAACCGTCGTGCTCGTGCTGCTCGCGATCTGGGCCGCGACGGGCCTGTACAAGGTCGACGCGGCGGAGCGCGCCGTCGTGACGCGCTTCGGCCAGTACGTGGCCACCACCGAACCCGGCCTGCGCTGGCACATGCCGTGGCCGATCGAAGCCCGCCAGATCATCAACGTCGGCAACGTCGAGGGCTTCAGCGACCAGACGCGGATGCTCACTTCCGACGAGAACCTGGTCGACATCAACATCGCCGTGCAGTACCGGCGCGCCGAGGCGAAGCCTTACGCGTTCGTGGTCCGCGACCCGGAGTCGACGCTCGGCGAGGTGAGCGAGAGCGCGATCCGCGAGATCGTCGGCCGCAGCACGCTCGATTTCGTGCTCGAGGAAGGCCGGCAGGAGATCGCGGCGCGCACCAAGGAACTCATCCAGCGCACGCTCGATTCCTACAACACCGGCATCGAGGTCACCTCGGTCAACCTGCAGGGCGTGGCGGTGCCCGAGCAGGTGTCGAGCGCCCAGCGCGACGCCATCAAGGCCCGCGAGGACAAGGAGCGCCTGGCGCTCGAGGCGCAGGCCTACGCGAACGACATCCTGCCGAAGGCGCGCGGTTCGGCCGCCCGCCAGGTCGAGGATGCGCAGGCGTACCGTTCGCGGCTCATAGCCGACGCCGAGGGCGAAGCGCAGCGCTTCACGAAGCTGCTCGAGGCGTACGAGCGGGCGCCTGGCGTCACGCGCCAGCGGCTCTACCTCGAGACCGTCGAGGAAGTCCTCGGCAACACCAGCAAGGTGTTCGTCGACACGAAGGGCCCGGGCAACATGCTCTACCTGCCGCTCGACCGCCTGACCGAGAAGCGCACGCCGGCTCTCACGGTCGACGAACAGCGCCAGTCCGCGGCCGCTCGAGCGCCGGCCATGACGGAAGAGGCCGCGGCCGAGAGTCCCACCGACGCCCGCCGCGAGCGGGGGAGCCGCTGATGAGCAACCGCAGCTACCTCGCGATCATCGTCCTGGGCTTCCTGGCCCTGGTGCTGTCGATGGCCGCGTTCACCGTCCGCGAGACCGATCTCGCGATCAAGTTCCGCTTCGGCGAGATCGTGCGGGCCGACTACCAGCCGGGCCTGCACTTCATGATCCCGCTCGTGAACAACGTGCGTAAATTCGACCGCCGCATCCTCACGCACGACTACCCGGCCGAGCAGTTCCTGACGAGCGAAGGCAAGATCCTCAAGATCAACTTCTTCGTGAAGTGGCGCATCTCGGACGTCGCGCGCTTCTACACGTCGACGGCGGGCGGCAGCGAGGATGTCGCGAACCGCCGCCTCGGCGAAATCGTGAAGGACGGCATCAAGGGCGTGATCGCGCGCCGCACGATCCAGCAGGTGGTCGCGGCCGAGCGCTCGGAGTTCCTGAACGAGGTGCGCAAGGTGGCCGAGGCCAACGTCGCGGGCCTCGGCATCGAGCTGATCGACGTGCGCGTGAAGAGCATCGACCTTCCGGAGGAAGTGAGCGAGTCGGTGTTCAACCGCATGCGTCAGGACTTCGCGCGTCAGGCGGCGCAGCTTCGCGCCGAGGGTTCGGCCGTGTCGGAGCGTACCCGAGCCGAGGCCGACCGCCAGCGCACGGAGATCCTCGCGGACGCGTACCGCCAGGCGGAGATCATCCGCGGCGAAGGCGATGCCGCCTCGACCGACATCTACGCCCGCGCGCACGGCCGCAACCCGGAGTTCTTCGCGTTCCACCGCTCGATGCAGGCCTACCGCCGCTCGCTCGGCAAGCCGGGCGACGTCGTGGTCGTGCAGCCCGACGGCGAGTTCTTCAAGTACCTGAAGGAATCGGGCCGCTGAGCCGGCCCGCGCCGCCATGGAGTGGAGCGACCTCTGGGCGGCGTTCGCTCTGTACCTCGTGCTCGAGGGCGTCATGCCGTTCCTCAACCCGGGCGGCATGAAGCGGGCGCTCGAGCAGCTCTCCCGCCTCGACGACCGCGCCCTGCGCATCGCGGGCTTCGCGAGCATGGTCGCGGGCGCGCTGCTGCTGTACTTCGTGCGCGGATCGTCCTGAACGCATTGCGGACGGATCATCGATGGCCATCAATCTAGTCGTGATCGGCGCCCAGTGGGGCGACGAAGGCAAGGGCAAGATCGTCGACCTGCTCACCGAGCGGGCCGGCACGGTCGTGCGGTTCCAGGGCGGGCACAACGCCGGCCACACGCTCGTGATCGACGGGGCGAAGACCGTGCTTTCGCTGATCCCCTCCGGCATCCTGCACCCGGGCGTGCAGTGCCTAATCGGCAACGGCGTCGTGCTTTCGATCGAGGCACTGCTGCGCGAGGCCGACGCGCTGGTGCAGAAGGGCGTGCCGGTCTACGACCGCCTGCGCGTGAGCCCCAATTGCGCGCTGATCCTGCCGTCGCACGTCGCGCTCGACCGGGCGCGCGAGCGGGCGCAGGGCGTCAACGCGATCGGCACCACCGGCCGCGGCATCGGCCCCGCGTACGAGGACAAGGTCGCCCGGCGCGCCGTGCGCGTCGCGGACCTCTTCCAGCGCGACCGGCTCGCAGCGCGGCTCGGCGAGATCCTCGACTTCCACAACTTCGTGCTGAGCCGTTACTTCAGCGCCGAGACCGTCGACTTCCAGCGCGTGCTCGACGACCTCGTCGCCCAGGCCGAGCGCATCCAGCCGCTCGTGGAGGACGTCAGCGAGCGCCTGCGCGACGAGATGCGCCGCGGGGCCAACGTGCTGTTCGAAGGCGCGCAGGGCGCCCTGCTCGACAACGACGTGGGCACCTACCCGTTCGTCACGTCGTCGAACACCATCGCGGGGGCCGCTGCCGTCGGCACGGGAATCGGGCCGCGCGACATCCACCGCGTGCTCGGGATCGTGAAGGCCTACACGACGCGCGTGGGCGCGGGCCCGTTCCCGACCGAGCTCTTCGACGAGAACGGCGAACACCTCTCCCGCGTCGGGCACGAGTTCGGCGCCGTCACGGGCCGGCCGCGCCGGTGCGGATGGTTCGACGCCGTCGCGCTGCGCCGCGCCGTGCTGCACAACAGCCTCTCGAGCCTCGGGGTCACCAAGCTCGACGTGCTCGACGGCCTCGACACGCTGCGCATCGCGACCGGCTACCGCATCGACGGCGAAATCCGCGACCAGCCGCCGCTGCTGCCGCACCGCTACTCGGAATGCGAGCCCGTCTACGAGACCTTGCCGGGCTGGTCGGACTCGACGAGCGGCGTCACCGACTTCGCGAAGCTCCCCGAGAACGCCCGCCGCTACCTCGCGCGCATCGAGCAGCTCGCGGGCGTGCCGATCGACATCGTCTCGACCGGGCCCGACCGCATCGAGACGATCGTGCTTCGCCACCCGTTCGACTGACCCGGCAGGCTGCCCCATGAAGCCCCACGTCTCTCCCTGGATGGACGACGACCTGCAGATGCTCCGCGAGGCGGTGTCGCGGTTCGTGGAAACGGAGATGCTTCCGCACGAGGCGCGCTGGCGGGCACAGCACCGCGTCGACCACGAGACCTGGCGCGCGGTCGGCGAAGCGGGGTTCCTGCTGATGGACGTGCCCGCGGAGTACGGCGGCGGAGGCGGGGACTTCCGGCACGAGGCGGTGCTCTACGAGGAACTAAACCGGCGCGGGCTCTCGGGCTTCGGCCAGGGGGTGCACAGCATCGCCGCGCACTACGTCCTCAATTACGGCACCGAGGAGCAGAAGCGCCGCTGGCTGCCGCGCATGGCGCGAGGCGAGCTGATCGGCGCGATCGCGATGACCGAGCCCGGAGCGGGCTCGGACCTGAAAGGCATCCGCACGCGCGCCGTGCGCGACGGCGAACACTACGTCGTGAACGGATCGAAGATCTTCATCACGAACGGGTCGATCGCCACGATCCTGATGCTCGTGGTCCGCACGGACCCGAACGAGCGCAGCCGCGGACTCTCGATCCTGATGGTCGAAACCGGGGGGCTCGCCGGCTACCGCGTCGGTCGCGTGCTCGACAAGATGGGTCTCACCGCGCAGGACACGTCCGAACTCTTCTTCGAGGACGTACGCGTGCCGGCGGACTGCCTGCTCGGCGCCGAGGAAGGTCGCGGCATGCACCAGCTGATGGGCGACCTGCCCTACGAGCGCATCACGATCGCGCTCGCCGGCGTCGCTGCGATGGAAGGCGCCTATGCGGAGACGGTGCGGTACGTCAACGAGCGCCGGGCGTTCGGCCAGCGCATCGTGGAATTCCAGAACACGCGCTTCAAGCTCGCGGAGGTCGCGACGCTGGTGCGGGTGGCCCGCACGTTCGTCGACAGCTGCATCGCCCAGCTCGTCGCCGGCACGCTCGACACCGAGACGGCCGCGATGGCCAAGTGGTGGATCACCGACGTGCAGCAGCAGGTGATGGACGAGTGCGTGCAGCTGCACGGCGGCTACGGGTACATGAACGAGTACCTCGTCTGCCGCATGTTCGCGGACTCGCGCGTGCAGCGGATCTACGGCGGCACGAACGAGATCATGAAGGAACTGATCTCGCGCAGCCTTTGACGGGATGCTAGAGTCCGGCCGGCCGGCCGGGTGGTGCCCAGGAGAGGACTCGAACCTCCACGGTGTTACCCGCTAGTACCTGAAACTAGTGCGTCTACCAATTCCGCCACCTGGGCTTCGGTCGCGGCGCGGCCCGGGGGCCCGCTGGAAGGTGGCGCAATTTACTGTCGGCCCCCGGGGCTGTCAACGAATACCCGCTCGCGGGCTCATGATCCGATGAAGACTCCCAGCAAACGCACTCGTCGCGCGTCGACACGAACCCCGGGACCCGGACGATCGCGCGCACCCCAGCGTACGCCGCCCGGCGGCGGCAATCCCGTGCTCGGCGTGCTGCGGCGCGCCGGCCGGCCACTGCGCCTCGAGGAGATCGTCGCCGCGCTCGGGCCCACGTCCGCGGCCGCGGCGCCCGCGCAGATCGAGGAGCTGCTGCGGCTCGGCGAAGTCGTCCAGAACCGCCGCGGCCAGTACTGCCTGCGCGAGCAGCTGCCGGGCCTGGTCGTGGGCACGGTCCAGGCCCATCGGAACGGCGACGGCCTGCTGCTGCCCGACGACGCCTCGGCGCCGATCCACCTGACCGCGCACGAAATGCGCGCGGTCATGCACGGCGATCGGGTCGCCGTCCGCATCGAGGGCCCGCGATTCCGCGGTCGCCCGCAGGGCTCGATCGTCGAGGTACTCGAGCGCCGCACGCGCGAAGTCGTCGGGCGCCTGCACGTCGAGGCCGGCCTGGCGCACGTGGTGGCCGACAACCCGCGGGTCACCCACCGCGTGCTGGTGCCCCCGACGGGGCTCGGCGGCGCGGAGCCGGGCCAGATCGTGATCGTCGAGCTGGTGCGACCGCCCGGGCGGGACGCCCAGCCCGTGGGCCGCGTCACGCGCGTGCTCGGCGAGCACGGCGCACCCGGCATGGAGACGGACATCGCGATCCACTCCCACTCGTTGCCGTTCGAGTTCGCGGCCGACGTCCTCGCGGAGGCCGCGGCCTACGGCACGCGGATACCGGAGGACGCGATCGCCGGCCGCGAGGACCTGCGCGGCCTGGAGCTCGTCACCATCGACGGCGAGGACGCCCGCGACTACGACGACGCCGTCTGGTGCGAGCGCGTGCGGAGCGGCTGGCGGCTGATCGTCGCGATCGCGGACGTCGGCCATTACGTGCGGCCCGGCAGCGCACTCGACCGGGAGGCCCGCGAGCGCGGCACGTCGGTCTACTTCCCGAACCGCGTGCTGCCGATGCTGCCCGAGGCCCTCTCGAACGGCCTGTGCTCGCTCGTGCCCGGCGAGGACCGGCTGAGCCTGTGCTGCGAGTTGCGCGTGAGCGAACAGGGCCGCATCACCCGCTCGCGGTTCTTCGAGGGCGTGATCCGCTCCGCCGCGCGACTCACCTACCGCGACGTCGGTGAGTTCCTCGCGAAGCCCGCCGCCCGTCACGCGCCCGCGCTCGAGGCGCTGCGCGAGCGCCTGCTCGCGCTGCACGGCGTCTACCGCAGCTTCATCCGGGAGCGCAGCGGCCGCGGCGCGCTCGAGCTCGACACGCCCGAGCTCAAGCTCAAGTTCGACGCGCAGGGTCGCGTGGCCGCGCTGGTCGAGCAGGCCCGCAACGACGCCCACCGGCTGATCGAGGAGTGCATGATCGCGGCGAACGTCGCCGCGGCGCGGTTCCTCGATCGTCACCGCGTCCCGACGCTGTACCGCGTGCACGGCCTGCCGGAACTCGACCGCCTCGAGACGCTGCGGCTCTTCCTGCGGGAGTTCGGCCTCTGGCTGCCCCCTGCGGAGGAGATCAAGCCCGAGCACCTGCGCGAGCTGCTGCGCCAGATCGGCGACCGGCCCGACGCGCTCCTGATCTCGACGGCGGTGATCCGCTCGATGACGCAGGCCGTCTACCAGCCGGGCAACATCGGGCACTTCGGGCTCGCGCTCGACCACTACGCGCACTTCACCTCGCCGATCCGGCGCTACCCGGACCTCGTCGTGCACCGGGGGATCCGCCAGGTGCTGCTCGCACAGGACCCGCAGGCGCTCGTCGACTGGCACGGCCCGTTCCCGGTGCTCGGCCAGGAATGCTCGTTCCGCGAGCGTCGCGCCGACGAGGCCACTCGCGGCGCCGTCGCCTGGCTCAAGTGCTACTACATGCAGGAACGCATCGGCGAGGAGTACGACGGGATCGTCTCGGGCGTCGTCGACTTCGGGTTGTTCGTGCAGCTCGAGGGGCTCCAGGTCGACGGCCTCGTGCACGTCTCGGCGCTCGGCCAGGACTACTTCACGCGGGATCACTCCGGATTCCGGCTCGTCGGCCGCAGCTCCGGCCGGATCTACAAGCTGGGCGACCGGCTGCGGGTCCGCGTCATCAACGTCTCGCTCGACGAGCGGCGCGTCGATTTCGAGCCGGCCGGGGAGAGCGGCGAGGCGGAGCGCAGGCGACGCCGCGGCCGGCCGTTCGGCCGCCGACGCTGATGGCCGGGTCGATCGCCTGCGGCGTGCACGCCGTGCGGGTGTTGCTTTCGCGCACCCCGGAGCGCGTGCTGCGCGTGCATCTCGCCTCGGGCCGCGAGATCGGGCGGCTCGCCGAGATCCGCACGCTCGCCGATCGCGCCGGCATCGCAGTCGTGGGCGCGGATCCGGCTTCGCTGGACCGGTTGGCGGAGGGCGCGCACCACCAGGGCGTCGTCGCCGAAGTGGCGCCGCGCTCCGGCGATCCCGAGACGCAGCTCGAGCAGGCGCTCGAAACCGCCGCCGGTCCGCCGCTGCTGCTGGTGCTCGACGGCGTGCAGGACCCGCACAACCTCGGGGCCTGCCTGCGCAGCGCCGATGCAGCGGGCGTCGCTGCGGTCATCGTGCCGCGGGACCGGGCCGTGGGTCTCACGCCGGTGGTCCGCAAGGTGGCCGCCGGTGCCGCCGAGACGGTGCCGCTCGTGTCGGTCGTCAACCTCGCTCGTACGCTGCGCGAGCTCAAGGAACGGGGCATCTGGCTCGTCGGGACCGACGACTCGGCGTCGGCCACGCTGTACGACGCGGATTTCAGCGGCCCGGTGGCACTCGTGATGGGCTCGGAAGGTGAGGGCCTCAGGCGCCTGACGCGCGAGACCTGCGACCAGCTCGTGGCGATCCCGATGGCCGGCGCCGTCGAGAGCCTGAATGTGTCCGTGGCTACGGGCGTGGGGCTGTTCGAGGCCGTGCGGCAGCGGTCCGTTCAGTCGGCGCGGAAGAAGAAATAGCGCGTCGGGGCGTGGGTGCGGGCGGGCTTTCCGGGCGCATCCCGGACTCGCGAGGAAGACATGCTCGCCCGGGATGCGCCCGGAAAGCCCGCTCGATACGCGGCGCCTGAGCGAGTTCTTCGCAAAGCCGAAGAGCTCGCACGGCGCAAGCAGCGTCACGGGGCCTCACGTCGGCATCGGCTCCCGCGCGTACCGCCGGGGTCCGGCAGGCGCTGCATGCGACGTGCAATCGGGTGGATCCGGCTGGGCGCGCAACGTCGGGCCGGTGGCAGCGGGCATTCCGGGCGCGTTCCGGACTCGCGAGGAAGACATGCTCGCCCGGGATGCGCCCGGAAAGCCCGCTCGATACACGGCGCCTGAGCGAGTTCTACGCCGATCCGGCGAACTCGCACGGCGCAAGCAGCGTCACCGGATCCCATGCCGGGCAGCGGCTGCATCCGTTCAGCGTGGGTCCGGTGGGCGCTGCATGCGCCGTGCGATGCGGTGAGCCGTTCAAGGCTCACCCCGTCGCTCAGGCGCCCGACATCAGGCGGGGGATCGGGGGCTTCCCGGGCGAGCATGTCTTCTTCGCGAGTCCGGAAGCCCCCGATCCTCTGCCTGAGCACAGACGCCTGGGCGACTTCACCGGGCCGAAGAACTCGCACGGCGCAAGCAACGTCACCGGACCCCATGCCGGGTAGCGGCTGCACCCGTTCAGCGTGGGTCCGGTGGGCGCTGCATGCGCCGTGCGATGGGGTGAGCCGTTCGAGGCTCACCCCGTCGCTCAGGCGCCCGGCATCAGGCGGGGGATCGGGGGGCTATCCGGGCGAGCATGTCTTCCTCGCGAACCCGGGTAGCCCCCCGATCCCCGCCCTGAACCTCCGCGGCGGCCGTGCGAGCTCTAGGCCGATCCAGTGAACTCGCACGCCGCAAGCAACGTCACCGAACCCCGCCGTACGCATTGGCTGCCGGACGTGCCGCCGGGATCCGGTGGGCGTTACATGCGCCGTGCGATGGGGGGAGCCGTTCGAGGCTCACCCCGTCGCTCAGGCGCCCGACATCAGGCGGGGGATCGGGGGGCTATCCGGGCGAGCATGTCTTCCTCGCGAACCCGGGTAGCCCCCCGATCCCCGCCCAGGACCCGCCGCAGCAGTTGCGGGAACGAGACCGGTCCCCTATCCTACGCGGCTCCCCACGAGCCCAACCGGGCCCCGGGGCACTCCTTGCCGCACCGCGAGAGCGGGTGGCTTCAACCAAAGGGAGCACAATTCAGTGCGTCACTACGAGATCGTGTTTCTGGTCCACCCTGACCAGAGCGAGCAGGTTCCGGCCATGATCGAGCGCTACCGCGGCATGATCGCCACGGGCGGCGGCGCGATCCATCGCGTCGAGGACTGGGGCCGCCGGCAGCTGGCGTATCCGATCGCCAAGGTGCACAAGGCGCATTACGTGCTGATGAACATCGAGGCGGACAAGAAGACCCTCGACGAGCTCACCGGCGCGTTCCGGTTCAGCGACGCCGTGATCCGTCACCTCGTCGTGTCCATGCCGGCAGCCGTCGTCGAGCCGTCGCCGATGGCCCGCGCCGAAGAGGAAGGGACCCGCGAGGATGGCGGCGCGCCCGAGAGCTCGGACGAGTCGGCCTCCGCCGCCTGAGCCCGCTTCCCCCGACACGCACGCATCCGACAGGTGACCCATGGCACGTTTTTTCCGCCGCCGTAAGTTCTGCAAGTTCACGGCCGAGGGCGTCGAGCGCATCGACTACAAGGACCTCGCCACGCTGAAGGGCTACATCACCGAAACCGGCAAGATCGTCCCGAGCCGCATCACCGGCACGCGGTCGAACTACCAGCGCCAGCTCGCGCTCGCGGTCAAGCGCGCGCGCTTCCTCGCGCTGCTGCCGTACACGGACCAGCACTGAGCGCGGGCGCCTCGCGGCCGCAGGGCCCGGGTGCTGCCATGAACCGGTCGTTCGCCAGCTGGATCGCTGCCAACCCGGGAGCCGCCGTCTTCGTGACGGCCCTGCTCGGACTGCTGCCGTTGATCGGGCTCGGCTTCGCGTTCTTCCTGCCGGGGGCGGTCCCGGCGCTGGTGGCGCTGACGCGGGGCCCGCGGTTCGGCGTCACGGTGGCGCTCGGCGCGAGCATCCTGCTCGCCATCGCGATGATGGTGATCGGGCGGCCGGCGCCGGTCGGCCTGATCTACGCCGCATGGGTGCTCGGCCCGCCGCTCGCCCTCGGCGTGCTGCTCGCCCGCACGGGCTCGCTCACGCTGTGCCTGCAGGTGGCGGTGCTCGCGGGAGCGGTGATGGTCGTGCTGCTGCACGCGACGCTCGGCGACCCCGAGCGCTTCTGGGCCCCGTTCGTGCGGGACCTCGCGCAGGAGATGCAGCGCCACGGCCTCGAGATGGACCTCGCGGAGGACGGATTCGTCGAGGCGATGGCGCGGACGCTGTGGGGCTGGGTGACGACGCTCACCGTGGTGCTCGCGATGTGCGCGCTGTTCCTCGCCCGGTGGTGGGAGTCGCTGCCGGAGCGGCGGGGCGAGTTCGGCGCGGAGTTCCAGCGGCTCCGGCTCGGCATCGCGCTCGGCGCGCTGGCCGCGGTCGCGATCGTCGCGTCGATGCTGACCGACCAGCCGCTGGTCGACGACCTGGCCCGCCTGTTCCTGGGCGCGCTGATGATCGTCGGGCTCGCGGCGGCCCACCGGCTCAAGGCCGAGGGACGGCTGAACGGGACGTGGCTGTGGGTGATCTACCTGCTGCTCGTGTTCGCGGCTCCGCTCATGGTGGCGGCGCTCGCGGGGTGGGGATTCGTTGACAACTGGCTGCGCTCCCAGCGGGCGGCGCAGAGCGCATGAACTGACCGAAGATACGGATCGAGGACACTACGATGGAAGTCATCCTGCTGCAGAAGGTCGCCAACCTCGGCAACATCGGCGACAAGGTCAAGGTGAAGCCGGGTTACGGCCGCAATTTCCTGCTTCCGCAGGGCAAGGCGGCGCTCGCGACTTCGGCCAACCTGAAGAAGTTCGAGGAGCGCCGCGCCGAGCTCGAGAAGCTCGCCGCCGACGAGTTCGAGAGCGCGAAGCTGCGCGCGGGCCAGCTCGAGAATTTCCGCCTCAGCCTGACGGCGAAGGCCGGCGGCGAGGGGAAGCTGTTCGGCTCGATCGGCACCGCCGACGTCGCCGAGGCGCTCTCGAAGGCGGGTATCCGCATCGAGCGCAGCGAAGTGCGCATGGGTGGCGGCCCGATCCGACTCGTCGGCGAGCACCACGTGCGACTGCACCTGCACTCGGACGTCGTGATCGACCTGCCGGTGGACGTCGTCGCCGAGGAATGATCCTTCCTCCGGCGACCGGCTGACGTCGATGGAGCAGGACGCAGGCAGCGACAACAGGCGACGGAGGGCGCGACCCGTGCCCGAGACGGACGCGCTGCGCGTCCCGCCGCACTCGCTCGAGGCCGAGCAGGCGGTGCTCGGGGGACTGCTGCTCGACAACAGCACCTGGGACGCGATCGCCGACCGCCTGCGCGCCGAGGACTTCTACCGGCGCGACCACCAGCAGATCTTCACCGGCATCGCGGAGCTCTCGGCCCGTTCGGAACCGAGCGACGCCGTCACGCTCGCCGAGTACCTCGCGGCGAAGGGCGTCGGCGAGGAAACCGGCGGGCTCGCCTACCTGGCCGGCCTCGCCCGTGACACGCCCACCGCGGCGAACATCCGCGCCTATGCCGACATCGTCCGCGAGCGCTCGCTGCTCCGGAACCTGATCCGCGTGAGCGGCGAGATCGCCGCGAGCGCCTACGAGAGCGAGGGACGTCCCGCCACGGAGCTCGTCGACGAGGCCGAGCGCCGCGTGTTCGCGATCGCGGAGCAGGGCCGCCGCACGGGCTCGGGCTTCGTGCCGCTGCGCGACATCCTGGGCGCCGCGATCGACCGCCTCGACCTCCTGCACCAGTCGCAGGGACAGCTCACCGGCGTGAGCACCGGCTACCACGACCTCGACCGGATGACCGCGGGGCTGCAGCCCGGCGACCTCGTCATCGTCGCGGGCCGGCCCTCGATGGGCAAGACGACGCTCGCGCTCAACATCGCGGAGAACGCCGCGATCGGGGCGGGCCGGTCCGTGGCCGTGTTCTCGATGGAAATGTCGCGCGAGCAGCTCGCGATGCGCATGATCTCCTCGATCGGCCGCGTCGACCAGGGGCACCTGCGCACCGGCATGTTCGGTGACGAGGACTGGGCGCGCATCAACAGCGCGATCGCGCAGATGAAGACGGCCCCGATCCACATCGACGACAGCGGCGCGCTCACGCCGACCGAGGTGCGTGCCCGCGCGCGTCGCCTCGCGCGCGAGACCAAGGAAGGGCTCGGGCTCATCGTCATCGACTACCTGCAGCTCATGCAGGTGCCCGGCACGAAGGAGAACCGCGCGACGGAAATCTCCGAGATCTCGCGCTCGCTGAAGGCGCTCGCGAAGGAACTCAAGGTGCCGGTGATCGCGCTGTCTCAGCTCAACCGCAGCGTCGAACAGCGCACGGACAAGAAGCCGGTGATGTCGGACCTCAGAGAATCGGGAGCGATCGAGCAGGATGCAGATTTGATCATGCTCATCTATCGCGAAGAAGTGTACGAGCCCGACACGCCCCGCAAGGGCATCGCGGACATCATCATCGCGAAGCAGCGCAACGGCCCGACGGGCGAGGTGCACCTGACGTTCCTCGGCAAGTACACGCGGTTCGAGAACCTCGCCGGCGGCGACCATGGTTACGGCTGAGGGCGGCGCGGCCGCGCTCCGGTGCGCGGGCTGATACGGGCGATCGTCGATACCGCGGCGCTGCGCCACAACCTCGGGCGCGTGCGCGCCGTCGCGCCCGCATCGCACGTGATGGCGGTGATCAAGGCGAACGCCTACGGCCACGGGCTCGTGCCCGCGGCGAAGGCGCTGGCCGAGACGGACGGCTACGCGGTGGCACGGCTGGAGGAGGGCCTCGCGCTGCGCGCGGCCGGGCTCACGAACCGGCTGCTGCTGCTCGAGGGCGTGTTCAGCCCGGCGCAGCTCGAGGCCGCGGCGGAGCACCGCTTCGACCTGATGGTGCACAGTCCCGAGCAGCTCGCGATGCTCGAGGGACGCGCGGGCTCGCAGCCCGTCTCGGCGTGGATCAAGGTGGACACGGGAATGAATCGCCTCGGGTTCCGCGTCGAGGACTTTGCCGCGGCCTACGAGCGGCTGTGCCGCATACCGAACGTGCAGCCCGCCCCGACGCTGGTCACGCACCTCGCATGCGCGGACGACAGACGCGACCCGAAGACCGCGCTGCAGGTCCGGGCGTTCGGCGCCGCCACCGAGGGACTGCCGGGCGCCCGCAGCATCGCGAACTCGGCGGCGTTGCTCGCGTGTCCCGAGACGCGCGGAGACTGGGTGCGGCCCGGGCTCGTGCTCTATGGCGTCTCGCCTTTCCCGAGCGGTACCGGCGCCGAACTCGGGCTGCGGCCGGTCATGACGCTGCAGAGCGAGGTGATCGCCGTGAAGGCCGTGCGTGCCGGCGAGACGGTCGGCTACGGCGGTGCCTGGCGCGCAGCGCGTGACACGCGCATGGCGGTCGTCGGCGCGGGCTACGGGGACGGCTACCCGCGCAGCCTGCCGTCAGGCGCGCCGGTGCTCGTGAACGGCAGGCGAGCCCCGCTGATCGGCCGCGTGTCGATGGACATGGTCACCGTCGACGTCACGGACCTCACGGGCGTGGCGACCGGGGACCCGGTCGTGCTGTGGGGCGAGGGCGTGCCGGTCGAGGAGATCGCCCGGCAGGCGGGCACGATCCCGTACGAACTGATCTGCGGGGTCAGCCAGCGCGTGCAGCACGAGCTGCGCTGACCGCTCAGGCGACGAAGAAGCCCATCTTCACGCCGGCGAGCTGCACCACGTCGTTGTCGGCGAGCTTCCGGGCCTGCGGCCCGATCGCCACTCCGTTCACGAGCGGGTAGTCGCCTTCGCGGCCGCTCTCGACGTGCACGATGTAATAGCCGTCGGCACGCCGCGTGATCGCGGCCACCTGGACGCCCGGACGGCCGAGCGTCGTGAGGGTCTTGACGAGTTCGAGCTCGCGGCCGGCGAACTGTCCCGACAGCACCTGGAGCTTGGCCTTGGGCAGCGCGCCGAGCGCGTACCCGGCGCGGGCCGGGCTTGCCGATGCCGCGGGAGCAGCCGGCGCGGGCGGCGGCGGAGGCGGAATCGCGGAGGCGGGCAGGCGCAGGTTCGCTGCTTCGCGGGCGCCAATGACCATCGTCTTCTCGAACTCGTCCGCGGGCTCGTCGGTTTCCCCATCGACGAACCGCAGCGCATGGTGGCCGACGGTGATCACGTCGCCATGCTGCATCGCGTGTTTCTTGATCAGCTTGCCGTTGACGTACGTGCCGTTGGTGCTGTTCAGGTCCTCGAGGAACGAGTCGTTGAGGATGTTGATGATGAGCGCGTGATGGCCGCTCACGGCGGGGTTGTCGATCCGGATGTCGTTGTCCGGGAGACGCCCGACGGTGTAGCGCTCCTTGCTCATGTTGTACTCGGCGAGCACCTGCCCGTCGAGGCTGAGAACAAGCCTTGCCATGCGTCTACCTGCGTGTCGTGTCAGCCGAGCATCCGGCGCAGCCGGTCGATGATTCCGCGCCGCGCCGGGAACGCGTCGAGGGCCCGGACCAGCACGACGGAGATGTTGTCCCGTCCACCGTTGTCGTTGCCTAGCAGCACCAGCTGCTGCGCCAACGTGTCAAGGTTAGCACCAAAGGTGTTGATCGTTAATTGAATATCGTCGTCCTCGACCATGTCCGACAAGCCGTCGGAGCAGAGCAGGTAGAGGTCGTCCTTCCGAACCGGGACTTCCGTCACATCCACCTCGACGGTAGGTTCCACCCCGAGCGCGCGCGTGACGTAGTTCTTGGCGGCTGCGCGCTGTGCCTCCTCGGGGGTGTAGAAGCCGCGCTGCACGAGTTCCTGCAGCAGCGAGTGATCCTGCGTGACCTGCGACAGTTCCCGCGCCCGCAGCCGGTAGAGCCGCGAGTCGCCGACGTGCGCGATCGTGAGCTTGTCGTCGTAGAAGATGCCCGCGACGATCGTCGTGCCCATGCCCTCGCAGTTCGCCTGCGTCCGGGCGGTCTGGTAGATGATCTTGTTGGCGCGCTGGATCGCGTCGCGGAGCAGGATGCCGGGCCGGCTCAGGCCGCTGTCCCCGTCGTGTCGCGAGAGGTCCTCGCGTTCGACCGCGTCCTTCACGAGCGTGAGTACCGTGCGGATCGCGATGCCGCTCGCGACCTCGCCGGCCTTGTAGCCGCCCATGCCGTCGGCGAGCACGACGAGGCCGATGTCCGGGTCGGTGCCGATCGTGTCCTCGTTGTGCTCGCGCACACGGCCGGCGTCGCTCACGCCCACGCACGACAGCTTGCCCTTGAGGTGCACGCTAGCCCCGGCTCCGCGCGACGAGGTCGCGCAGCGCGAGCGCGAAGGCGGCACCGTGCGGCAGGCGGTCGGCCGGGTGTTTCGCGAGCGCCCGGTCGAAGAACTCGTCGATGCCGACCGGCAGGTCCGGGCGCAGCGCGCGGATCCTCGGGTGCGGCTCCTGCGCGATCCGCAGCATCAGGGACGGCATCGAGTCGGCCCGGAACGGGAGCTGGGAGGTGAGCAGCTGGAACAGCGTGATCCCGAGCGAGAAAAGGTCGGAGCTCCCCGTCACGGCGCGGCCCTGCAGCTGCTCCGGCGACATGAACGAGGGCGTGCCGAGGACGATGCCGGTGCGCGTGCGGCCCGAGTCCGTGAGGCGGGCGATGCCGAAGTCGGTGAGCTTGAGCTCGCCGCCCGCCGGGTCGAACATGATGTTGGCCGGCTTGATGTCGCGGTGCACGATGCTCTGCTGGTGTGCGTAGTGCAGGGCGCCCGCGAGGCGCGCGACGAGTTCCATCGCCGCGGCCGCCGGCAGCAGGCGGTCCGGCTGAGTGTACTCGACCAGGTGCACGCCCTTCAGCAGCTCCATCGCGATGTAGGCGGTGCCGTCCTGTTCGCCGGCGTCGTAGATCGTGACGATGTGCGGGTGGCTCAGCCGGCCCGCCATCTCCGCCTCGCGGAAGAACTTGGTGCGCGCGTCCTCGAGCTCGTCGCCTTCGAATTCGGCGGCGAGGGGTATGGTCTTGAGCGCCACCGCGCGGTTGATCATCGGGTCGCGCGCGCGGTAGACGGTGCCCATGGCGCCGCGCCCGATCTCGTCCAGGATCTCGTACCGGCCGAGCTGCGGGGGCACGCCCGGGGCCGCCGATGGCGTCCTGCCACGGCGCTCCGGTCCGGTCGAGATGAGCGTGTGTTCGGCGCGGCTGTTCATGGTCGCCGCCGAGTATAAAGTCCGGCGTACCGCAGGAATTGCAGTCGACGTCACACATCCGGGCCGGTCCGGAGGCGCGTGCTAGCATCCGGCCTCCGCGGAAGGACGGCCGGTCGATGGCTAAAGCGAAAGTGAGCTACGTGTGCGGAGCCTGCGGCGCCCGCACGCCGCAGTGGCAGGGCCAGTGTCCGGCCTGCCAGGCCTGGAACACCCTCGAGCTCGCTGCTTCGGCGCTCTCGATGCGCCCGGTGCCGGACCGCGGCGGCCCGGGGCGTGCCGCGAGCCGGACCGTGACCGAGGTCTCGGAGGAGACCGAACCGCGTGCCGTCTCCGGCATCGGCGAACTCGACCGGGTGCTCGGCGGCGGGCTGGTCGCCGGCTCCGTGATCCTGCTCGGGGGCGACCCGGGCATCGGCAAGTCGACGCTGCTGCTGCAGGCCGCGGACGCCCTGAGCCGTGAGCAACCGGTCCTGTACGCCTCGGGCGAGGAGTCCGTGCGCCAGGTCGCGCTCAGGGCGCGCCGGCTCGGCCTGGGCTCGACGACGCTGAGGCTGCTCGCCGAGACGCGCGTCGAGTCGATCGTCGCCGAGGCGATCGCAGCCCGCGCGAGCATCCTCGTCGTCGACTCGATACAGACGATGCACACGGAACTGAGCGAGTCCTCGCCGGGGTCCGCCGTGCAGGTCCGGGAGTCCGCCGCACGGCTCGTCCGCTACGCGAAGGACACGGGGACGGCCGTGCTGATCATCGGCCACGTGACCAAGGAGGGCCTGATCGCGGGGCCGCGCATCCTCGAGCACATGGTCGATACCGTGCTCTATTTCGAGAGCGAGCCCGGCAGCCGCTACCGCGTGGTGCGCGCGGTCAAGAACCGCTATGGCGCCGCGAACGAGATCGGCGTGTTCGCGATGGCGGAGCAGGGTCTGCGGGAAGTCCGCAATCCCTCGGCGATCTTCCTTTCGCGCCAGGAGCCGGCCGTGGCCGGCAGCGTCGTCACCGTGGCCCGCGAAGGCAGCCGGCCGCTGCTCGTCGAACTGCAGGCGCTGGTCGACGACGCCCAGGGCGTCTCGCCGCGGCGGGTCGCGGTGGGGTTCGAGGCCAGCCGGCTCGCGCTGCTGCTCGCGGTGCTGCACCGCCACGGCGGCGTCTCGACGTCCGGGCAGGACGTGTTCGTGAACGTCGTGGGCGGCGTTCGCATCGGCGAGACGGCGGCCGACCTGCCCGCCGTCGTCGCGGTGCTCTCGAGCCTGCGCGGCCGCGCGGTGCCGCACGACGTCGTGTGCTTCGGCGAGCTCGGCCTCACCGGCGAGGTGCGCCCGGTGCCTTTCGGCGACGAGCGGCTGCGAGAGGCCGCGAAGCAGGGCTTCCGGCGCGCCCTCGTGCCCGCGGCCAACGCGCCGCGACGCGCGATCGAAGGGCTCGAGGTGCTCGCCGTCGGGCGCCTCGAGCAGGCGCTAGCCGCGGCGTTCTGAGACGGGCCCGGGCTCCGCTGCGGGCGCCGGCACGCTCGGCCGCAGCCGCACGGTCTTCACGGCGTTGTCGCCGGTCTGCAGGATGTCGATCACGTAGTCGTTCAGCGTGAGCGTCGCGCCCGGCTCGGGGATGGTTTCGAGGCACTCGATGACGAGCCCGTTCAGCGTTCGCGGCCCGCTGGTGGGCAGCGTCCACCCCATCTTGCGGTTCAGCGTGCGGACGCTGGCCGAGGCATTCACGATGAAGGTGCCGTCCTTCTCGCGATGGACGTCCTTGTGCAGCGAGCTCGGATCGGAAGTGAACTCGCCCACGATCTCCTCGAGCAGGTCCTCCAGCGTCACGAGCCCCTGCACGTCGCCGTACTCGTCGACGACGAACGCGACGCGCCGGCGCTGCCGCTGGAACTGCACGAGCTGCGTATTGAGGGACGTCCCTTCGGGCACGTAGTAGGGCTCGCGGGAGCGGGTGAGGGCGACGAGCTGCTCGCGGTCGAATTCGCCGCGCGCGAGGAGACGCGCGACCTTCTTCATGTGCAGGATGCCGACCAGTTCGTCGATGCTGCCGTCGTAGACGGGCAGGCGGGTGTGGCGGCTGTCGCGCAGCTGGGCGAGGATGTCGTCCCACTCGTCCGAGAGATCGATGCCCGCGATCTCGGTGCGCGGGACCATGATGTCCTCGACGTTGATGCGCTCGAGGTCGAGGATGCTCATCAGCATGCGCTGGTGGCGGTGCGGGATCACGGTGCTCGCCTCGGCGACCACCGTGCGCAGCTCCTCGCGGCTCAGCGAGGTCGTGCTCGCCTTCTCGCGCGAGATGCCGACCAGCCGCAGCACGCCGTTCGCGAGCAGGTTCGTGACCCACACGACGGGGTACAGCAGCTTGAGCAGCACCCGGTAGACGAGTGCCGCGGGCAGTGCGAGGCGCTCGGGGTAGAGCGCGCCGAAGGTCTTGGGCGCCACCTCGCCGAAGATGATCAGCACTACGGTGAAGATGCCGACGCCGACCGCCGCGTACGCCTCTCCGCCCAGAGACAGCGTGATGAGCGTCACGAGCGCCGCCGCCGCGGAGTTGACGAAGTTGTTGCAGACCAGGATCACGCCGATCAGGCGGTCCGGCTGGGCGAGCAGCTGCTCGGCGGTCTTCGCGCCGATGCTGCCTTCGCGCGCGCGGTGCCGAAGGCGGTAGCGGTTGATGCTCATCAGGGCCGTCTCGGTGCTCGAGAAGAACCCGGAAAGCAGGATGAGGACGACGAGGATCCCGAAGAGCCAAGGCAGCGGAACGTCGTTCAACGCAGCTCAGCCCCAGTGCCGGCCCAGGACGTTCTCGAGCACGATCTTGCTGCCGAAGTAGGAGAGGCCGAGCAGCCCGTAGCCGGCAAGCGTCCAGTGCATCGCCTTGCGGCCCCGCCACCCCATGCGCCACCGGCCGAGCAGCAGGATGCCGAAGACGATCCACGCGACGATGGCCAGCACGACCTTGTGTACGAGATGCTGCGCGAACAGGTTCTCGATGAAGAACGCCCCCGTGACGAGCGCGAGCGTGAGCAGCGCGAAGCCCGCCCAGATGCTCTGGAAGCAGCCCGACTCTACCGACTCGACCGGCGTCAGGATCTTGAGCCAGCCGAGCGGCCGCCGGCTGCGCAGGCGCCGGTCGACGAACACCTGGGCCACCGCGAGCACCGCGCCGATCGTGAGGAAGGCAAAGGCCGTGGTCGCCATCGCTACATGGAACACGAGCTCCCAGCCGGGCCGCCCGACGGAAAACTGGCGGGCCCCCTCCGAGAAGGCCGCTTCGAGCACCGCTGCGATCACGAGCAGCACCGCGGCCATGCCGCGCAGGCGGGGCCGCAGCGCCATCAGGATCGCCGTGATCGAGATCACGAGCGCGACGAGCGCGAGCGTGTCGCCCAGCGAGAGCGCGGCGTCGGGAGCGAGGCGGCGTTCCTGCACGAGCGCGGCGGCGTGCACGAAAATGCCGATCGAGGCGATCGCGAACGCGGCGATGCGCCTGCCCCGCCCGTGGTGGGCGTCGCCCCAGTAGGCCGAGAGGCCGAGACCCAGGGCCCCGAACATGTAGCAGGCGACGGCGATGAGGGGGAGCAGCAAGCGAGGCTCGGCGAATCCGGGGTCGGTGGGGACGATGTTACAACACCCGGACCGCGGGGAGGCGCCGCGGGCGCCGCGAACCTATAATCGCACTTCCACCCGCTGCACGACCCGCCGCCCCCGGCCCCGTTCGAGGTATCCCGTGTTCGACAAGCTTTCCGCACGTCTCGCGACCGTGGTCGAGGGCCTGCGCGGCCGGGGACGCCTCACCGAGGAGAACATCGGCGACACGCTGCGTCAGGTGCGGATGGCGCTCCTCGAGGCGGACGTCGCGCTGCCGGTCGTCAAGGAGTTCATCGAGGCGGTCAAGGCGCGTGCGATCGGCCTCGACGTGCACAAGAGCCTCACGCCCGGCCAGGCGCTGATCCGGGTGATCCACGAGGAGCTCGTCCGCGTCATGGGCGAGGGCGTGCGCCCGCTCGAGCTGCGCGTGCAGCCGCCGGCCGTGATCCTGCTCGCGGGCCTGCAGGGCGCCGGCAAGACGACGACCGCGGCGAAGATCGCCCTTTGGCTCCGCGAGCGCGAGCGCAAGCGGGTGCTGCTCGTCTCGACGGACGTCTACCGCCCGGCCGCGATGCTGCAGCTCGAGCGCCTGGGCGAGCAGCTCGGCATCGACGTGGCGCCCGCGGATGCGTCGCGCCGTCCGGTGGACATCGCGACTGCCGCGCTCGAGACGGCGCGCCGCGGCGTCTACGACGTGCTGCTCGTCGACACGGCGGGCCGGCTGCACGTCGACGAGGAGATGATGGCCGAGGTCCGCGACCTCGGCGCGACGCTGCGGCCGGCGGAGACGCTGTTCGTCGTCGACAGCATGGCGGGACAGGACGCCGTGAACGCAGCGCGGGCCTTCGGTGCCGCACTCGACCTCACCGGCGTCGTGCTCACCAAGGCCGACGGCGACGCGCGCGGCGGCGCGGCGCTCTCGGTGCGGCGCGTGACGGGGCGGCCCATCCTGTTCGTGGGCGTCGGCGAGAAGCCGGAGGCGCTCGAGGCCTTCCAGCCCGAGCGCATGGCGTCGCGCATCCTCGGCATGGGCGACGTGCTGAGCCTGGTCGAGGAGGTGACGCGCAAGGTCGATCGCGAGGAAGCCGAGAAGCTCGCGCGCAAGGTCGCGAAAGGCAAGGACTTCGACCTCGACGACCTGCTCTCCCAGCTGCGGCAGCTCGAGGGCATGGGTGGCGTCTCGGCGCTGCTCGAGAAACTGCCCGCGCACATGGTGGCCAAGGCCGGAGCGCTCCCGCAGGGCAACGATCGCGAGATCCGCCGCCAGATCGCGATCCTCTGCTCGATGACGGCGAAGGAGCGCCGCTACCCGAAAGTGATCGACGGGTCGCGCCGCCGCCGCATCGCGCAGGGCTCCGGCACCCACGTGGCGGACGTGAACCGCCTGCTCAAGAATTTCCTGCAGATGCAGAAGATGATGAAGGGCATGGGGAAGGGCGGGTTGGGCCGGATGATGCGCTCGATGGCCGGACGGCTCCCCACCGGGTTCCGGTGACCCCCTCCGCGGCATTTCTTTCCGTCCGGCTTTTCGGTATAGTTTGCGGCTCTTTTTTGGCCGGGAACCCCACGGGGCCTACCGGCCTTGGCCGAATGAAACGCTGAGGCACGGGCAGACGATGGTGACGATCCGATTGATGCGCCGCGGTGGCAAGAAGGAACCCTTCTACCACGTGGTGGTGACCGACAGCCGGCGCAGCGGCGGTGGCTCGCTGGAGCAGGTAGGGTTCTACAACCCCGTGGCGCGCGGCGGCAGCGAGGAGCTCCGGCTCGATCTCGCGCGCGTCGACCACTGGATCGCCTGCGGCGCCCAGCCGTCTGAGCGTGTGGCCCAGCTGCTGAAGAGCTACCGCAAGACCC
>Ga0105090_10000063_pt1 | contig 39448 bp, 23 predicted proteins | sample PPLLak3March2015_FD_79110 | JGI IMG/M metagenome (GOLD analysis project Ga0105090, IMG submission 79110) | Freshwater sediment microbial communities from Prairie Pothole Lake near Jamestown, North Dakota, USA - PPLs Lake P7 Core (1) Depth... | ecosystem: Environmental > Aquatic > Freshwater >...
CCATTTTTATATTTTGACATGGCGGTTTGGAACCAGCAAGAAAAGCCCCCATAATTCCAAAAGGATTTAGTACATTTAGATTGCTAATTGTTCCAGGAATTAACCCCCTAAATTCAGTGAAATTCACGCCCATGCCAGCTGAAATAAATGGCACATTTCCTTGAGGAACATTATTCACATAAATATATCTGTCTACATCTTGTTTTGTTTCAGTGTCCACACAAGTCGCACCTGTTTTCAAAAAGAATTTATTTCCCAAAGGTCCACCGGTTGCCGACGCGGTTGAATTGCCGCTGACTAATAATGAGGTATAATTTATCAGGCCATCAATGTCTCTTCCAAAGGCAGATAAATTTCCGTCAGAACTCATGCCAATGTCGCTAGGCGATTTTATATTTTTATAATATGGATAATCTGGACCGAGCAATTTTTCTTGGACTGCATTCGCATCCGTTAAAACATCTTGAAATATAGTTGTCATATATATTTCAAGAAGAAGATAAATTATGTCTACTGTAAATCAGTTGAACTAATTGCAGGCGGATTCGGTGGCAATTGTTTCTGAGCCGTTGTTGCTTGTTGAAGCATAAATTGGTTCACTTGATCTGTTAAAGTATACAAATTTCCACTAATGTCTTGAACTTCTTTTTTCATGCCAAGCAACTCATCCATTTGCCCTTTAAGAGCTTGGATGTTTCCAGCGTTTTGTTGTGCTAATATAGTTGGATTGTTTGGGTCATATGGTTGATAGGGTGTTGTTGTTGTTGCCGTTGTTGCCGCCGTTTCTAATCCTTCTTTTACTCGATATACTTGATATACAATCAAAAGGGCAAATAAAAATAATAGAATGTTTATCAAAAATGTCATAAATAAATCCATCAATATATATATATTCTCTCTTAATATTATTATTATGTCATCAGCATTAAATCCATTAGGAATGAACTCATACAACAATCGTACCAATCAAGGTGGATACAAATCATGGAAAGGAGACGGTGTGTTTAGCAATCCAGTAGGAATTACAGCAGGAAACATCCGACCTTTGACAAATAATGACCCTACTAATAACGCACCCCAAAATTTCGGATTGCCAAGACCGATTAAGCATTATAGAAAAGGCATTGCAGTTATTTCACTTGAGGATCCAACAAATAGTAGACAAGTAAAATCATCTACTGGAGGTTCTTTAATTGGTCAATTGATGGATATTCCAGGTGGTTTTTCAATTAAAAAAAATGTGCCCAATGAAATTTCAAACACGCAACAATTAGATCTCAATTGTCAAACATGTCAAGGCATTGGACTGATCAGCGATTGGCAACCAATAACAAATTTGACTGAAAAGCCGCAACCAGAGACACAAAGCCACGAGTATTGTTGTAATGAAGAGAGAAACGCATTGGTTCGTGTCCGTCCTGCAAGTACACTATTGGATAAAAATTATTATACTACCATATCCGATTATTTATACAATCGTTGCCAAACATTTGAAGAAAAACAATTCAATTATCTTTCTTCAGGGACTTCAACTGTAAAACCAGGTGCACCTCTCTCTCAAAATAATGTTTATAAAGCAAATTGTAATCCGAACTTGGAAATTCAATACACCGAAACTCTTTTGCCAAAAGCTTTACCCCTAACCCCATCCAATCCTCGTGGGTGTGAAATAGTTCAATACAAACCAAACAATTATAAATATGCCAAACAAGGAGCGGTTTCAAGCAGTGACAGACTGTTACGTTTAAGTGTGGAAACATCAAATAAAAACCTTTCAAATATAACAAAATCACAATCAGATTTATTAAAATCCAAATATTTTCTAAATGCTTCAGGAAACATTAGTGAACCTTGTTGCATTCCAAATAAATCAGATTTAGTGAGATACAAATAAATTTATTATATTCTCTCTTATTATGTCATCATCATTTTATCCATTAGGCATGAATTCATACAACAATCGATTGCCACAAGGTGGATACAAAGCATCGAAAGGAACAGGCGTTTTTAGCAATCCTACAGGTGTGACAGCAGGCAATATTCGTCCTTTGACAAATAACGACCCAACGAATAACACACCACAAAAATTCGGATTGCCAAGACCTATTAAGCATTATAGAAAAGGAATTAGCGTTGCTTTGCTTGACAATTCAACAAATAGTAGACAAGTGAAATCATCAACTGGAGGAGGTTCTTTGGTTGGACAGATGATTGACATTCCAGGTGGTTTCTCAATCAAAGAAAATCCGCCCAATGAAACATCAAACACAGAGGAATTAGACAAGGATTGCAAGACATGTCAAGGTGTCGGCATTATCAGTGATTGGCAACCAATAACAGATTTGACGGAAAAACCTGAACCAGAGACACAAACCCAACAATATTGTTGTAATCAAGAGAGAAATGCGTTGCGTCGCATGCGTTCGGCAAACACAAAATTAAAGAAAAATTATTATACTACCAAAACCGATTATTTATACAATCGTTGCCAAACATTCGACCAAAAACAATTCAATTATATCTCTCTTGGAAATGCCGCGACAAAACCTGGTGCACCTCTCTCTCAGGACAATACATACAAGGCAAATTGCAATCCGAACTTGGAAATAGAATACGCCGCATCTTTATTACCAGACGCAATGACGCTTACCCCCTCCAATCCACTTGGGTGTGAAATGGTCCAATACAACCCAAACAATTATAAATACGCACAACAAGGAGCGGTTTCAAGCAGTGACCGGTTGTTGCGTCTTAATGTGGAAACAATCGATACAAATCGTGCAAACATTATCAAATCACAAGAGAACTTGACTAAATCCAAGTATTTTCCAAATGCTTCAGGAACCGAAAATAATTCCTGTTGTATAATTGGGTCAAAAGCTGTGGCTTCATTCGGCACAACAATATTATATATTACATATCCACTAGTAACTCGAACTTTTAGAACATTAACACAACGTTTTTCTTTTCCTTCTTCTTTTTCTTCAATAAGCGATCCTCCTGTTCCTGTTATTCAAAATGAATATATATTAGTTGTCCCATCATACGAATTAATTGGTTCAAATAAAGTGAAAATGACATTGAAATATCAACTTTTTACAAATAACGATGCAGAACTATTAACTGTTGGATTATCATTTGCGAATAATGTGAATTATTACAATCAAAACACTTCCATTATAGAAATAATACAATTTGATAAGATGCCGTTATATGGATTAGGCAATCAGTTTTCTGGTTTAACACCTGAAATACTAATTTCCGCGCCAGACCAACCAATAATTATTCCAGGCACATCTGCTTTAAATTGTTTCAAGGATTGCACTAATTTTAATTCACCAGGAATAATTGATTGGAATATCGCAAATATTGTCAATATGAGTGGTATGTTTGCTAATGCGTCATTATTCAATCAAGACATTAGCGTGTGGGATACGTCTGCAGTTGCTGACATGTCTTATATGTTTGAATCTGCGATAGCATTTAATAATGGACAATCCGGAACAATGGACATTAGTGGAAATCCATTCACTGGTGCATTTTACACCAATTCAACACAAGTATTAACTTCTCCTAACTCGAAATTCTTGACACAATTATCGTCAGTAGATGTCCTTATTATTACAGCAGGGTCAGTGTCATCTCCAACACTTATCTACACAAGTCAAATAAATCCTCCTATTATTAGCGACATTTCATTGGTTTTATTAACACCTAATCCTAATTTTGTTAATATCCCTTCTCCTACAATAATATCCATCAAAAAACAGGTTGCCGGTTCTGCCCCATTAACTTGGAATACATCAAATGTTACAACTATGAATTCTATATTTCAAAATGCTACTTTTTTCAATCAACGTGTTAGTACATGGGATGTGTCCAAAGTTACAGAGATGGATTCGGCTTTTCAAGGCTTTCAAGACCCAATTGTATACACAACTGTATTGTTCAATGTATTTAATAATGGACAACTTTCAGGTTCGTCAGTTGACACCTCATTAAATAAATGGAATACTGGAAATGTAACAAACATGAGTTACATATTTAGCTTAAATTCAGGGTTCAATCAATACATAAGCTATTGGAACACATCAAATGTAACAACTATAGATGGTATGTTTTATAAAGGACTTGTTTTTAATAACGGTTTAGCTTCTGGTGTTGCATCAAATGACGCGTCGTTAAATAGTTGGGACACATCAAAAGTAACAACCATGCAGTCCGTGTTTCAAGAAGCATTTGCGTTCAATCAATATGTCAGTTCATGGGATGTGTCAAAAGTAACAAATATGAACACAATGTTTTATTTGGCAACCACGTTTAATAATGGAGACAGTGGCAATTTGGGTTTAAAATCATTGAATAGTTGGACTGCCCCACTTTGCACTGACTTTACATTAATGTTTCAACAAGCGTCATCATTTAATCAAAATGTGTCAAATCTTGTAAACACTTCTGGTCTTACACCTCCGTCTGGGTGCACTATGGCTTCCATGTTTCAACAAGCAACTGTTTTTAATAATGGAAGTATTTCTGGAGCAAGTGATGCATCATTAAATAGTTGGGACACCTCAAACGTAACAGTAATGAATGCCGTGTTTTATCAAGCACCTGCATTTAATCAACCTATTGGAATGTGGAATACGTCAAGAGTTTCAACTATGGCTTCCATGTTTAATAACGCATCAGTGTTTAATCAAAATGTTAGCACATGGGATGTTTCAGGAGTTACAACCATGGTTTCAATGTTTGCCAACACACCCGTATTCAATAATGGAGACAGTGGAAATAATGGTTTGAAACCATTAACTGGTTGGTGTGCGCCAAAATGCACTACATTTTTATCAATGTTTAATAACTCACCAACATTTAATCAAAATGTGTCAAATCTTGTAAACACTTCTGGTCTTACAGACCCTTCTGGGTGCACTATGGCTAGTATGTTTCAATCAGCAATAGTTTTTAATAATGGAAGTCTTCTGAATGATGGTTCCAATAATTTAAATAGTTGGGACACATCAAAAGTAACAGCCATGCAGTTCATGTTTCAAAACAGTTTTTCTTTCAATCAACCTATTGGCGATTGGAACACATCAAAAGTAACAGCCATGCAGTCCATGTTTCAAAACAGTTTTTCTTTCAATCAACCATTAACAACAGATGGAAATAAATGGAATGTTTCAAATGTTACTACTTTTTTTAACATGTTTTCATCTGCAGTAATATTCAATCAATATATAGGAAATTGGAATACAAGTTCTGCTACAACTATGGCTAGTATGTTCTTTGACGCAAAAGTATTTAATAACGGACAAACTGGAACAATGGATATTAGTGGAAACCTAAATACATTATCTGCAACTTATGCAAATTCAAGCAGATTATTAACTTGTACTGGTGGAAATTTTACAACATTAACGTCAGCAGATGTCCTTATTATTACAACAGGGTCAATCGCATCACCAATAATTTTATATACAAGTCAAATACAAACGACTCCAATAAGTGATGTTTCATTGGTTCTATTAACGGCGTATGGGGCTAATATTCTCTCTGGAATAACATCCATCAAGAAACAACTTCTTGGAACTTCTGACTTGTCATGGAATACTGCAAATGTAACAACTATAAATGGTATATTTTCTCGTGCTCCATATTTTAATCAACGATTGCCATGGGATGTATCAAATGTTACAGACATGACTCTTGCGTTTAACGGAAGTATAACGGCATTGAAATCCACATTTAATAACGGACAACTTGCAGGTTCAAGCAGTCAACCATTAACCAATGCATCATTAGTCCCCTGGTCCCCTACAAAATGCATATCATTTATTTCCACGTTTTTAAATACAGCAGGGTTTAATCAACCAATGTTGAATTTTGTTGACACCTCTGGCATAATACTAGACGCGTCTGGAAATGGGGTTAGTTTGAATTCAATGTTTTCATCCGCAACAATATTCAATCAAAATCTTAACACTTGGAATGTCGGTAATGCCACAAACATGAATACAACGTTTATCTCAGCAACATCATTTAATAATGGAAGTTTAACAAATGATGGTGCCAATGAATTGTTATGGTCTGCTCATAATTGCCCTAATTTCATATCAATGTTCCAATCAGCTCCGACATTTAATCAAAAAGTAAATAATTTAGTAAATACTGCAAATGTAATAGATTGCAATTTGAATGGCATGTTTCAAGCAGCAACATTATTTAATAATGGGCAACTTGGAACGATGGATATTAGTGGAAACACACCATTTACTTATACTGATGCTACCAGAATATTAACTTCTACTGGAGCAAAATTCTTGTCACAATTATCACCAACTACTGACGTCCTTATTATTACAGCAGGAACAACAACAATATATACAAGTCAAATACAATCTATAGTTAGCGACGTTTCGTTGGTTCTATTAACGGCTTATGGTAGTGCATTAACACCAACATCCATCAAAAAACAAGTTGCAGGAAGTGCTGACTTGTCTTGGAACACCATAAATGTAAAAAATATGAGTTACTTATTTTTGGGGGCTTATTATTTCAATCAAAACATTAGCAATTGGAATGTATCAAATGTTACAAATATGTCCTCAATGTTTGCACTTGGAACAACTGCCTCGAGAGACCTATTTAATAATGGACAACTCGCAGGTTCAAGTAGTCAACCATTAAACTGGACAGCAACTAAATGCACTAATTTCAATTCAATGTTTGCATACACATCAGGATTCAATCAACCAATTACAACTCTTGTAGATACTTCTGGTGTAGCAGGATGCAGTTTAACTTCAATGTTTCAAAACACTACAGTATTTAATCAAAATGTTGGTGCTTGGAATGTATCAAGAGTTACAGCCATGAATTTAATGTTTGCCAACACAACAGTATTTAATAATGGAAGTAGTTCTGGAGCAAGTGACGCATCATTAAATTGGTATGCACCAAATTGCACAACATTTGCATCCATGTTTGTATTTTCAACAGCATTTAATCAACCAATACCATTTCTTGTAGATACTTCTGGTATAGCATTGCCCACAGGATGCAGTTTGGCTTCAATGTTTCAAAACACACAACGATTCAATCAAAATCTTAATAGTTGGAATGTATCAAGAGTTACTAACATGAGCTCAATGTTTTTTAGATCAAGTGGTACAACGGCATTTAATAATGGAAGTTCAACATTCGATGCTTCCAATACTTTAATCTGGTACGCACCAAATTGCAGAACATTTGCGTCAATGTTTTCTTCATCGCAAGTATTTAGTCAACCAATTCCATTTCTTGTCGACACTTCTGGCATAACATTAGATGCAAGTGGAAATGGGGTCAGTTTGGCTTCAATGTTTATAAATAATTCATTTCGATTTAATCAAAATCTTAATACTTGGAATGTATCAAGAGTTACTGACATGAGCACAATGTTTGGCTCTGCAGCAGCATTTAATAATGGAAGTTTAATAAATGATGGTTCCAATAATTTAAATAATTGGTATGCACCCTTATGCAGAACATTTTCGTCAATGTTTAATGGAGCATCAGCATTCAATCAATCAATACTATCTCTTGTGGACACTTCTGGCATAACATTAGATGCAATTGGAAATGGGGTCAATTTGTCTTCAATGTTTGGCTCTGCACCACGATTCAATCAAAATGTTAGTAATTGGAATGTATCAAGAGTTACAACTATGGCTTCCATGTTTAATGTAGCAACAGCATTCAATCAAAATCTTAATAGTTGGAATGTATCAAGAGTTACAACTATGGCTTCCATGTTTACTGGAGCAACCAACTTTAATAATGGGCAACTTTTACCGCCGGATATTTCTGGAAATGTAGCAATTGCTTCTTATACAAATGCGACATCAACATTATATTCCCCTAGTGCAGCATTCACTCAAGACTTATCAGTAAATAATGTGCTTATTATTACAAGACTGGGAATTATATATATAAGTCAAATACAATATATAATTAGTGATGCCTCGTTGGTTCTACTCACACCTAATTCTAGTATTTCTTCAGGTATTACATCCATTAAAAAACAAGTTGCCGGAACTGCTGACTTGTCGTGGAATACAACAAATGTAACAACTATGGCTTCCATGTTTCAAAACGCGTATTATTTCAATCAAAATATTAATACTTGGAATGTGTCAAATGTTACAACTATGCTTAACATGTTTGGATCGTCAACATCAACAAATAAACATACATTTAATAATGGTGAACTTGCAGGTTCAATGACACAACAATTAAATTGGAAGGCGTCCAGGTGCACCACATTTTCGGCTATGTTTCAAAACAATTCAGGGTTCAATCAACTGGTTCCAACTCTTGTGGATGTTTCCTGTAACGAATTTGGTGGAATGTTTAATGGAGCATTAGTATTCAATCAAAATCTTAATACTTGGAATGTATCAAATGTTACAAATTTTAGCGCAATGTTTAATGGAGCATTAGTATTTAATAATGGACAATCTGTAACACAAACTGTTAGAGGAACTGCATTACTGGCTTCTTATGCTTCACCGATATTAACTTGTCTTGATGCATCATTTACCCAAGACTTCGCATCAGGTGATGGGATTATTATTACAACAGGTGGCTCAGCTATATATTCAAGTATAGTTGCAAGCATAAGTGATAACACAAGCTTAACCTTATCAGCAACATACCCTATTGGCACTCCTCTTTTACCAGAAGTAATAACCTCTATCAAGAAACAAGTTGCCGGAACTGATGATTTGTCTTGGAATACTCAAAGTGTAACAACGACTTCAAACATGTTTCAAAACGCTACTTATTTCAATCAACGTTTGCCATGGAATATGAGATTAAATAGAGGTGTTGCATCAATGTTTGCAGGCACAGCAACGACATTTATAAACTTATTTAACAATGGACAAATACTGACAGGTAATACACAACCATTATATGATGCATCATTAGTCCCACTTCCAAACACTTGGGATTTTAGTGGAGGCACTATATCAGGCTCTCCAACTACAACTAATGGTTGGCGTGTCAATTCTAGATTACTATCTGTAACTGGTAATGGTATAACTATTAACCCAGTATTTTTTTAATAAAGAACCATAAAGAAATTAACATTAATTCATTTTATTTTTATAAAGAATAATAGTAATGGACATTGATTTAAATGTATCAAATTATAGCATCGACGATTTAAAACGCTTTTTCAATGTAAACAATGCAGTCAAGTTGGATGAAGTCCTTTTAAACCAAAAAATGATGGAATTACAAGACCGTATTATTATTAGTGAAAACGTGAACAATGAATTTAAACGAAATTTCAATCATTTTTTAAATGATGCGACAACTATATTGTTGAAAAGTCTTCATGCCGAGGATGCAGTGCAAGAGAGAAAACTAGACAATGTAGAATTCAATCCAACTCATCCAATCGTCCATATACCAAAAGACCCATTTATATACACACAATCTAGCGAGGCATTTCAAGGAGTAGTGAACCCTTTAGAACGCCGACTTGTTACAAAAGTATTATCAATCGATTCCGAATTTCGCAAACCTCTTCATAACAAACTTCATAATCCAATCGAGCAAATTACTAATTCAAATAATTTTATGTTTCAATTGCAAGCACCATTAGAAAATGTAATATCTATGAAATTGGTGGCACTAGAATTGCCGAGATTATGGTATTCGATTTCATCAAAATTGGAAAACAATAGTTTTGAAATTTATTTGCAAAACACAGATGTTTCATTAACTATTGTATTGCCAGATGGAAATTATACAAATGCCGAATTAAAAACATCTATTAACAATTATTTTAATAATACAATGCAAGGATTAGAATTATTAAATTTCGATATTAATCCAATTAATGGAAAAGCATTTTTTTATGTAGACGCCGGAACACCATCAACATTTTATTATATACTCAATTTTTCGTCTAGCGGATTTGGTACTTATTTGGGATTTAATAAACAAAAATACACGGTCACCATGACAGATACATACACCAATTCTTTTCTTCAATCACCTGCAATAACATATATTGGGTATGTCATAGGAGAGACTAATTGTGGACTAGTAGACAATTATATGTTTGTAGTAGTGAATGATTTTAATTATAATCACGAAAGCAATATTATTTCTTCTCAAACACACAATGGGTTTATTGGAGATAATGTGCTAGGAAGAGTGTCTCCAGACAATTGCTCAGATAAAATATTCAAAAAGAGAGAATATTTCGGACCTGTAAGAATTCGCCAATTAGAAATTAAAATAATTAATAAATACAACAAAGTAATTGATTTGTTAAATAATAATTTTTCATTGGCACTAGAATTTCAAATATTATATTCTTCATAATTCCAATAAACCATCTTATTATTTCTCTCTTGTAATAATAAGATGTCATCCGCATTTTATCCATTAGGAATGAATTCATATAATAATCGTTTGCCACAAGGTGGGTATAAATCATGGAAAGGAACAGGTGTGTTTAGCAATCCAGTTGGCATTACAGCAGGCAATATTCGTCCTTTACGAAATAAAGATCCGACAAATTCGGCACCTCAAAAGTTCGGATTGCCACGACCACTTCAGCATTATCGAAAAGGCATTGTTGTTACCGCTCTTAATAACAATTCAAATAACAGTCGATTAATCAAATCATCTAGTCAAGTAAACCTAATTGGTCAAATGATTGACATGCCTGGTGGATATACAATCAAGCCAAACACGACAACAGACACATCCAACACAATAGCATTGGACCGAGATTGCAAGACGTGTCAAGGCATAGGAATTGTCGATGATTGGCAACCGATAACAAACTTGACAGAAAAACCGCAAGCAGACACACAAACCCAGCAGTTTTGTTGTAATCAAGAGAGAAATGCTATTATTCGCGTGTTACCGACGAGTTCTAATATAACAAAAAATGCAAATTTACCAAACACCTATTATACGACGCTTCAACAATATCGAAACAATCGTTGTCAGACATATCCACAAAAAGCATTTGACTTTCAATCAGTTGCAAATCCAAAAGAAAATACATACAATTCAATGTGTCAACCAGCAAACAGAGGTTGCAAATTGGCAGTATATAAAACAAACAATCCTCAATTTGCACAACAAGGAGCGGTGAAAAGCAGTACGCGGACTTTTAAAAGGGCTGTAACTACTGTCCAATCTCGTATTGCTTTATATAATGATTATTATTATGGATATGGTAAACCATTGTCATTGAGCGATGATGTGGTTGGACCACACATAGAAATTCCATTTGTCTTGAAGAATAAAGTAAGCCCATCAACGAATGAAAAGTGCAATATTGTGCATTATAATATACAAACCAATACCTATTATAATACCCAATGTTAAATTTTATATTTTTCACACCATTGAATGCATTTTTGTTTGTTGTTATTTTTCAAGAATTCCAATTTCTCCGATTTATTTTTATTTTTTAAAATGTTTATAAATTGATGAATTGTTTCTAATTGGTATTGACCTAAGATAATATTAATGTCATTAATTTTATTGAGAAAATAGCATGGTATATTAAAATCAATGAGATAATGAATTGTTTGTGTTTTATTATAATTATCAATAAATAAACTTAAATCTTGATAATATGTATTTGAATAAGTTGATGGGATAAATCCTTTGCAGATAATAAATTTTTCATAAGATGACACATTGCTAATAGTAGGTTTTATAATAAACACTTTTTCGAATAAAAATGTTAGCAAATAAACAATATCAATAATAGGTTTATAAAATAAATTGTGTATTTTAATTATAGATATTCCACCTACTTTTTGACATTTCAATATTTTTATTAGACAAAGAATGAATTCAAATACATAATCCTTGTAATTTAATTCATAAAAAATAAAATCATATTGAGATGTAGATATAAATGTATCAATATAACCTTTCCTAAAAAAAGAGATGCAATTAACAATAGGTCGATTGTCTGAACTCATAATGAATAAATTTATGTTTAATGAATGAAACCCATCAAATAAATATAATACATTTATTATTTCTAACAATTCATAAAACAATGTTGAATTTTCTTTGCATTTACTAAAGGTTGAAATATTTTCATATACATTAATTATTTTTGATATATTTTCAAATGTTATTTCGCTGTTTACAGCAACACAGTCACATATTAATTGTTTTAATGAGGAATTGTAATAATTATATGTACTGTAAGAAGCATATATTTGAATTTTTTCATCTGTTAGTAATAAATTTATTGGAATAGCATTGAAATTTTTAGGTAAAATATAATAACTCATATAATTATTACATCATACATTTTAAGCATTTTTTTTCTCGCAATCTCCGGTTTTAATATTTTTGCGTGTTCCATTTGGGCATCTTTTTTTCTTCTCTCCTATTTCTGGCTTTTCTTGTGCTTTTTTTGGTGCCTTTTCTTCTGCCTTTTCTGGTGCCTTTTCTGGTGCCTTTTCTGGTGCCTTTTCTGGTGCCTTTTTTGCTGCCTTTTCTGTGACTTTTTATGCTGCCTTTTCTGCTGCCTTTTCTGCTGCTTTTTCTGTGACCTTTTTATTCTTTAAAGTCTTTTTGGTTTTAACAAAAGCATAGTCAATGTCTTCTTCCGGAGGTGGCATAATTCTAAATTTTAATTTCGGTTTAACTGGTTCTTCTTTTTTTTCATCCTGTTCTTTTTTTGTCTTCTTTGGTTTTGCTGCCTTTTCTTCTGCCTTTGTTTCTGCCTTTTCTTCTGCCTTTTCTTCTGCCTTTTCTTCTGCCTTTTCTTCTGCCTTTTCTTCTGCCTTTGTTTCTGCCTGTTGTTCTGCTTTTGTTTCTCCCTTTTCTTCTGCCTTTGTTTCCATCTCTTGTGTTGCCTCTGCATCTGTTTCATCCGGTTCTAATGCTTCTGTTGCTGGTTGCAATGTTAATTTTTTATTTAATTTTCGCAGTTTTTTAGTTGGTGTAGTAACAGTTTCTTTTTGGCCGGATGGTTCAGGTTCTTCTTCTCCTCTTTTAAAATTATAATCACTTAGGTCAATCTCTACCTTGTCTGGGTTCACCTTTCGTATTTTTTTATAAATATAATACCGATTTAAAAAGGATATTTGTTTTTCAAATGAATTCATATGTGCTGCCGTGCCACAATCTATTTCTTTTATCCGATTTCTTTTAATTTCTCCAATCATGTTTCTATACAATTCATCAAACATCCCACTGCCAGATGGAAAGTCCATTTGTTCTGCTTCAGCCTTACTAATAAGAGCAAATCCATAATTTTCTATAATGCGATTGAAATAAGTAAAATTCACCAAATATTCAGGAATATATTGATTGATGGTTTCTTGATACACATCTATTTTATAACCTATGCAACTAGAATTGTCTTGAAAGTCTGTATCATCATATTTCTTTATAATTTCCCATATTTTTTTGCCTTGGTCTACAATTTGTACGCTTTCATCCATCTTTTTATTTTTCAATAAATTAAATATGGATTTTCCATCATATGTGGTTGCAATAAAATATCCATCAAGTTTCGTACATTCTGTCACATTTTTCAAAAATCCGCGAAATGTATGAATGTTCTGCAAGAAATAATGCAACGAAAATTGACAAGATGAGACATTGAAACCGTCCGCTCCTTTGCCAAATTGTTTATACACTCCTGCTCCTAATTTCTCTTCATTATATGGTCCTTTGCCAAACACAGCCAACGTAATTTCTTTTGCTTTATCATTGAGCATGGCTTGTCCTGATGCAATATTATTTGACGTATTTCCATTGACAAACAATGCATCAGGAACTCGTTTAAATCTTTTGCGATAATTTAAGAAACGAGCACAAGCACCGTCCAATTTATTTTCCAAATTATCTTTTGAAAGGTCAATCCCAAATACAAAAGACAAATGAGAATCAATCCATTTTGAAAAATCGCCTCCTTTTCCACAAGAATAATCAATCAATGTGTCTTTATTTTTAGAGACACCTGTAATAAGTTTTTTTTTCACATATAAATTATGAAAATCTCGCAAAGCCCTTGTTTTTGAGACACCTGTGCCGGTTGCTTTATTATAATAAACATCATCACTTATGCTTATATCTGGAATATTATTTCCGGTTGACATCATTGTTTCTGTAATAGGATTATTAATTGATTGCCAATTGCTATTTGCAACATGATACGCATTTCCGTAATTGCTTAATCCTTGTCGCAATTCTGCAGTTTTATCATGTCTTACGCGAAGAGGAACCCATCTCCATCCTGGTTCATTATCCATTTCATATTTAAATTCAACAATAGTGTTATCCTCAATCAATTCATGTTCTTCTGAAAACATTTGTGCGTCATAATTATCATCTGGCTTTAATAAAATATTAGTAATTCCTGCCATTGGGTCAGATGGATTTGTTGGATAAAACTGCATTGGGACTGCTTTTGAATCTTGATAATCTTCTTCTTTATTTTCATATTCTGGCAATTTACCATCAATCACATCTTGACATGGATTTACATAACCATGTTTATTTGGTATAAAAGTACATAATAATATTAATTGTTTATATTCCGATAAATATCCATTATTGCCTGGTTCAAACCAGGATGTAATAATATCTTTTCCAGAAGGTGTTTTCACAGTGTTAATCAGAAAATCAATTGTATTATATTGCGGAGGTTTCCATTTAAAAGAGTGTTCCCATGTAATTTTTTTAAGAGGTCCTGCTTTGCCAACAATGTCTGAACCTACGCCTACATATGCAGGTGTAAATATCAATCCGTCAGTGTTATATTCAAATAAATTGTCTTTTTCACGAGTTAAAATTGTATCGCATGCTTCAAATATGTTGTGTTTTTCTGGATTTGACGGATAAAATTGTTTACATTCTACGCGAAACAATGTTGACAGTAACTCTTGTGCCAATGGTTTAATAATATTTTTCAGGAGGGTTAATCTGGATTTCTCTTCTTTTGTTTTTTGTATAAAACTCCATGAGCGAACATCTTTTCCAGCATGATAATATAAATCAAACGCCGCATATAAATTAATATATGCCCCATTTTTATCATATAAAATCAATTCTCCATCTATAAGAGTATTTAATATTGATTTATTTGTTGTCGTTGTTCCAGTAAACATTAATTGCATGTTTGTGTTAATTAAATATATTTTACCATTGGAACAAATGAATAATAGATGGCGTGTTCCGTCTGCTTTTTCAGTAACTGTATAATTTGTGCGAATGTTTGGAATTGTGTTATTTTCATTAATTTCTGTAATATTTGACATTTGCAGTGTATATGAAGATGGACCAATAAAATTACTATTATAAATTCGTTGACGTTCATTATAATTTTCTTGAAATAAAAGTCGCATGTATAAATTCATTACATCATGTTGTTCTTTATATGAAATAGGGTAATTTGTCCCTTGTAATCCTGACAATACAAATTTTATCACGGTTTTCAACATTTGTAAAACAGATGCTGATGTATTAAATTTAGTTCCAGGACCGATTTTGGAATTTTGTATTTCTAATTCTATTTCATATATTTCCGGATTTGTAAACACGCCTGACTCTTGTACAGTTATTGTTTTTATAAAGTCTCGTCCTTTTCTAATAGAATTTTTAACAATGCTAACATCCACATTTACAGGATAATCTGGGTGTGTAAATGTAACACGATTAATGTATCGAAATGTTTTTTTGCTCGATGCCCAATCTGTTTTTATATATTTATTATTGCTGTATTCTACTTCATTTTGAAGAGAGACACGAAAATTCCAATCATCCATGTTTACAGTTCTAATTATTTCATTATTTGATGTTTTTGCAAAATTTTTCTTTGTGAATTTAATAGAATAAATAGATGAAAGTGAATTTGTTTTGCAATATTGTCTAATAGATTCAATCGTATCAATTTCAGTTCTTATGTTTGCCATTTGAAATGTTCCGTTATTGTCCAACATTTCTTTTTGAATACGCAAACTATACATTCCTGATTCATTCTCACAAGTAAATCCAAGTGATTTTAATTTCATAATAACATTGTCATAATCATTTTTAGTAAGTGGTTTGATGCCTTTTGTTCCAAACCTTACTTCTAATTCTTTATATGGGGTGCCATTGTTAGTTAAAAAGGGTTGCAATTTATAATATTCATCAATTAAGGAGGCAAATTGTTTTTGTGGTAGGGTTTTGGTGTTAACTTCAGGTTCTTCCTTTTCCTCCGGTTCCTCTTTTTCATCCTCCTTTTCTTTCTGTTCATCCTTTTCTTTTTGTTCCTCTTTCTCTTTCTTTTCATCCTTTTCTTTTTCTTTTTGTTTTTGTTCCTCTTTCTCTTTCTTTTCATCCTTTTCTTTTTCTTTTTGTTTTTGTTCATCCTTTTCTTTCCGTTCACCCTTTTGTTCCTGTCCCTCTTTTGCTTCTTTTTTCTCTCGTTTTTTCTTACCTTTTTCGCTAAGTTCCTTTTCATACTTTTCCTTGTCTTCTTCTAAATTTTTTTTTGCGTCAAGATAATAAGTATTTTCCATTTTATGATCATTATGCAACTTTTCAATTTCATCCAATCTCTCATTGATTGCTTTAATTTCTCTGACGGCTCTTTTTTTGGCGTCTATATTACTCATTTATATATTAATAACATATATATTTATATATATTATTAATCAATTTTTTTTATAATTGCTTCATAATAATGCTTTTTATTTTTCAAGTCATCTGTTTCAATAGACAGTTTATTACATATTTCTATTAATTCGGAAACTTTATAAGAAGATATAGCTTTAATTGGTTTATTTAGATTATCAATCTTGTAAAATAGATTATATGTTGTCTTGTCTCTTGTTGTGGAATATCCATATTTCGAGTGTTCTAAAAAGTGAATAATATAAATAGGCAATTCTGTTTCTTCATGTTCAATTAATTCAAAATATGTTTTGTTTTTTACATACACCACATTTAACTTATGAATGAGAGAAAGAACAAAAAAAGCAGTAATATCTATAATATTTTCATTTGCGAGTTGATTTTCAATATGTGAAATAGATGCGAATTTATGTTTTTTAATCAATTCTTTGTGTTTTCTCATTTTTTCCACATATTGTATTTTCAATGTTTTTTCCATTGCAATATTTATATTGTCTGGCAATTCATCATGCATAATTTTATAAAAACACCAAAATAATGTATCTTTTTGGCGTGGTTTAAAGATCTGTTTTTTTGTTTGTTTTTGTGAGTTTATTTCAGGATTGGACACACACATGGAAATAGGTGCAGGCACACTAATAGGCACACAAGCAGGCACACAAGCAGGCACACAAGCAGGCACACTAATAGGCACACAAGCAGGCACACAAGCAGGCAGACTAATAGGCGCAATATTCTTTCTGTGTTCTACCGGAATATTCAACTCTGGAGGTCTATCATAAAACATATATTGTTTTAAATCAATCAACATATCATCATTCATTTTATAATTATGCTGACAATTTTTTAAACTATTTTGCCTAAGAATTAAAAAAAGCACTTTTAAAGGTTTCTTTTTGTTTTTCTATATTTAACAAGGTTAATTCTTGTTCATTCACATAATTAATATAATTATTCAATTCATCATTCAACTCTTTTGGCAAATCCGCTAAATTGATATGAACTCCGTATTTATTTTCATTTAATGTAATCCTAAATTTATTAAAAATGCGTAAAATTTCAATCTGGTTAAATTTATTCATGTTCTCAATTTTATCTTTAATATAGTTCATTTCAACTTCATTCATTTGAAATAAACATCACTATATTTTTAAACCGTTATTATATTATTACAAAACTAATTTTCATCTGAGTCGGAATCCTCCGACGACAAGACAACATCATTTTTTATTACTAGACCCTTTGCTTTTTTACTGCTAACCGGTTTCCTATCTATTTTCCTTTCTATTTTTCTCTCCACTTTTAATTCAGCAATAATAGAAACATATTTATCATTCAATTCAAACCGTTGACCAATAACTCTTGCCGTAAATTTATCTCCTTCTTTGATTTCATTAAATTGCTCACTGTTATAATGATGGTCTCTTGCGATAAACACTACAATTGGACTAGGCATTTCATCCGAACTTTCAGCACGAATGCCTGCTTTTGTAATATTTTTAGCAATGCATGATATAAGAGTGCCTTCAACTGGAAAACACACATTACATTCAAATACAACTACAAATGTAATATTTGTTCCACGCTGTATTAATCCGGATGAATGCGATACTATTTTGGTTGAATTTTTTTCAATAAATCCTTCCACCAAACATTTTCCTTCATAGTTATCATGAATTTTTTTATTAATTATTTCTCTAATGTTTGTTCCGATTGATGTAATAGGCAAGACAATGTTTCGCGTAATTAAACATCTTGAATAAATTGTTGATAATTTGCCATCTTTATTTCGTTGTTTCATCATATTGTTATAATTTATAATAGTATAATCTTTTATTTCAATTTTTAAAATTTATTATATAAAGCGATGTCGCTTGAAATAAACCAATTCTTCCCATTTTTGCGAATAGAATTGTAATGTCTTAAAATTACTTCTTGTAAAATGCACATTTCAACTCCGGTTTTTTTTTTCGTATTTTCCTTGTTAAATAATTCTGGAATTCCAATGATTTTATTTAGATTTTCAACTTGTATATGTTTAACAGCTTGATCGCATCTCGCTCCAGAATTACGACTTGAACGCACATCTTTTGTTTTAAACACCATAAATTTATTTTTAGTTTCATATCCAATAAATCCAACTACATCGCTCAATTGACCTTTATCAATTTGCCATTTCATTGCCTCCGGACTTTCTAATATTTCTCTCTTATCTTCTAATCCTGCTTCAATCCAGGATTTATTTTTTAAGACAAACACTACATCATTTTCTTTTTGTTTTGAGTTGTCATATAATAAAATAACGGTCATTGTCTTTTTAGATTTGCGAATTGTAAGACTGTGTCTGATAAAATATTCCCTTGCCAACATTTCAAAACTATCTTCTTCCATTTCTTCCAACAAATATAAATAATTCAAGACCTTATGTTTTTTTTCAAACGGCAACACATCAAACATATGTTCAATGAAATATTCAATCATTTTTTCAGAAGTTATTGGCATGTCTATTTTTATTAAATCGAAAATTTCCGGCATTTTGCTAAGTATAACTCCATAATATAAATACCAAATATCATTTGCATCTCGAGGTATTTTTTTACCTGGATCGCTTTTATATTCCAAAAATGTTTCATAAATGTTTTTCAATTCACGAAATTCAGAGATTGTTTCGGTCGGTTGTGCCATTTCCATTTTTTGTAAATGCCTTTTATCAATGACTTCTTTCACAACATCGTGTTTAATAGTAAATTCAATAGATTTATGTTTGTAATCAATTGGCACGCTTCTCTCGAAAAGCGAGGCATGACGATTGAGCAATTCTTTCGGTTGAAATAAATAATATTCTCCAATATTGATTAAATAGCCTATCCTGTCATATTTATCCATAATAGGTTCAGAATTATTAATCATAAAGGTTAATGCTGCGTATTTTTGCACAAGAGGATATGTTTTAGGAACATCAATCAATTGCAATAATTTCTTTTTTATATAAAAAAAATTTTCTCTAAACAACATTTTTATTTTTTGATTAATTCTCTCTGAATTTATCATGATATAATTTTCATTATAGGTGTCTTCATTTAAATTGTATTCATTTATTTCTACTGATGGATTGCAATTATAATGACAATTTTTCATATAATCGCACGCAGAGGAATATGGTTGATCTCCTATTTTAAAATCATGCATTACCATTCCATTTGAAAGATGCTGTGTAATGTCTCCTTTTATTTCACGATCCATTATTTCTTGTGTGAAATTGGTCTGTCCATGATTGACAATACAATCCACCGCAGTTTCTTTTAAAATACGACTTACTTTTCCTATTTGAATTGATTTGCGTTCTGCAATCCGATACACATACAAATCTAGTGCTTCTTCTTCTTTATTTTCTAATAAAGTTCCATGTAAAAAAATCTGGACATTTCTCTCTTCAAAAGGTAAATCTTTATGACTAAAATTACGAACAGCTCTTCCTATAATTTGCTCAATACGGTTCATGTTATACCAAGGTTCCAATATATGAACTTGACGAATGAATTTTAAATCAATACCTTCTGTTCCTGCTTTTGAAACCAATATGACTTTAACATTTTCTCCATATTTATTTTTCTTATCTGTTAATTCTTTTATGAGAGAAATGTTGTCTGGAGACAATGTTATATCTCCTGTAATCATGGCGTATTTTGCGGTTTTTTTATTTTTAGATGACAAATCATCGAAAGGTTTCATTGTATCTACATTTATTTTGGGGCGACTTGTTTTTAAGAGGGGGTTACCATCAAATTTGGTAAATCCCAATTCTTCCAATGCAATTGCCATTGGGATTAATCCTGCATCAATGTATTGTGAATAAATTAAAATGATGCCTTTTGATTGGATAATATAATTCAATATTGCTTCAATTTTGAAACTATATTTGCCAATTTCAGAAAGAGAGAAAATCCTTCCATATTTTGCTTCAATCTGTGGTTTATATTCATAGTTTGATTTATTTTCAAAATTCATAACTCGTTCTATTCCTTGTTTACCTGTTAATTCATCCATGTTTATCGCACCACCCTTTTGTTCTATGGACGATACTTCTGATAAGGCGGATGCTTGGTTTAATGATGATAGTTCTGGTGATGATGGCGATGATGAGGATGATGGCGATGATGATGAGGATGATGATGAAGATGAAGATGATGGCGATGATGATGAGGATGATGATGAGGATGATGATGAGGATGATGATGAGGATGATGACATTTCTTCTGAAGACACAGTAGACATAGGAGAGTCAGAAGACACACCTGTTAATTCATCATGTGGATAAGTCATAATAAGTGTCTCCAACGGTCGCTGCAATAAACTATATCCAAGTATAATATTCAATGCATCCTTTTTATTTTTAATTCTGGTTGTAATATATTTATAAACGAGTGATTGATATGTTCCAATTTTACCCAAAAATACATTCAATATTTTCAAACGTGATTGTTCTTCAATTACATCACCATTCATTTGAATTGTTGGATATTTATTTCTTTTATCAAAAAAAGTATTTTCCAAAGAAAAATCTTTTGGATAAACTCGATATGGAAAAGTATATGGATTTTCACCTCTTACAAAAGAGACATATCCTGTTGCTTTTCGTATCAATGTCTCTCTTCCTCCTTGCTTAAAATTTCCAAATTTATCAAAAATATCCTCATGTTTTACAGTTGAACGCCTATCATTAATATTCATCAAATTTAACAACCAAATAATTTCTTCATATGTATTAAACATTGGTGTTGCGGATAATAACAATAATCGTAAATTATCAGCAGATTTTACCAATTTTTCCAAATTAATAGCAACCTTTTTATTTTCAGTATTGTCAGTAACACGAATATTATGAACTTCATCTATAATAATTAACCTATTGTCAAATTCTCGTTTCAATCGTTCTTTTTGTATTTTTAAATCACCTGAGCCTGCTTTTCTTAAAATAAAATTCGCGAATTCTATATAACCTATAAATAAATAAGAATTGTCAATAATAGCATTAATTTCAGATATAATTTTATCTCTTGTCAAATTCGTAGAATTGATTTCTCTCAATAATTTATTTCCAATACAATTTGTAATATTCCAAATACCATTTTTTTCTTTTAACTTTCTTTCATCAAACAATTGAAGACGAAAATTCTCTTGAACGTTTTCAGATGCAACAATAATAATTCGTTTTACATTATTCATTTGTTTTAAATAATCACGCATTTCTTCACTCACACCAATTGCCGAACATGTTTTGCCACTTCCTAATCCATGATACAATAATAAACTATTATAGGGTGTTTGAAAAGAGAGAAAGTTCTTAACGAATGCTTGATGGGGTGATAATTCAAAATCTGCTGTGCTTAACATTTCAGCTTGTTTTTTTACATTTGAATGTATTGTTCCGTCGTATTTTGTATCATTAAATTCCTTTTTTGTTGCGATTTTTATATTAAAATTTGGGTCATTCAAATTAGGATATAAAAAAGTATTTTCAGTTTCACTTTCATAAAGACCTTCTTTTAATTCTTTTTTAATTTTGAGTGAGTTACACTCTTTTGAAAATTCGTTGTCTGTGCATGCTTTTGTTGATGCTTCTTCATTTACTTCAGACACATCAGTTTCTTCAGATTGAGACCCTTTTTGTTCTTCAGATTGGCTTTCTGGTTCTTCAGATTGGCTTTCTGGTTCTTCAGATTGACTCTCTTTTTCTTCAGATTGGCTTTCTTTTTCTTCAGATTGACTTTCTGGTTCTCCAAATATTGTCTTTGATAAATCTTGCAAAAGACTAGGAACAACAACAGGAGAAGGAACAACAGGAACAACAGGAGGAGGAACAACCTTGGGAACAACCACCTCAGGGGCAACAATAAGAGGAGGAGGAACAACCTTGGGAACAACCACCTCAGGAGGAACAACAAGAGGCACATTTTTTTTAGGTTTTAATCGACAATATGTAGTTTTTCCTCGCACAACAACAGAACAATCTTCTTTTATTCCACATGCGTTTTCAGACAATCCTTTACATGTCGACATGATTAGTATAAACTATATTCATTTAATAATTTATGCACATTAGTAATTAATTGTTTTTTCTCTAAATTATAAGGTCTAATATTTTCTAAACATTTCTGAAATGTTTTCCACTCAATCTTACTTACTTCTGTTTTTTGATAATTCAATGTGTCATCATTAATTTCATCCATATATGCCAAAAAATATTTGTGTTTATAAGATTTATGATTTGTCCCAATAAAGGTTTCTTCAAAAGGCAATACATTTTGAATAACACATATATTTTCACAATATATGCCGGTTTCTTCTTTGAATTCTCTCAATGCACATTCCAAATCCTTCTCACGATTATTCCGGCGTCCTTTCGGAAATTCCCATTCAGTTTCTTTCCATTCCGTATTACTTTTATTAACAATCATTTCAAGTGTTATAATTTCATCATTTACAACAACACCTCCTTTTATCAAATCAAATTTTTTACTAGATATCATTTCTTCATTTAAATATTGATTGTTTGAAACATTACCCCACATTAAATTCCATAATTCATTAAATGAAAGTGTCAATATTCTCTCTTTTTCAGAAAGAGACATTTCATCAATAATGCTTTGTATATGTTCAATGTTATAAGGTGAATATTTTCCTCTAATAAAATCTATATATCCAAAACTATCCTTTCGTCGAATCATCAAAAATTCATTAATTCCATTCTTTTTTCTAAATAATATAATTCCATAACTCATAATAGGATATTTACAATTATGGAACAAGTGTCCACCTTTTTTACAATTATTGCATACATTCATATAATATGTTAAATTCATCATCTTTTTATATGAATTTAATTATATGGCACTTAATGGAAACAGAAACATCAATCAAAAAAGCGACCAACGAGAATTTAAATCTTCAGGGTCAGAAGCCGGATTAAATCCTGACATTTGGGGAAAATGGTATTGGGGATTTTTACATACAATTGCTATTTCATACCCATCATATCCAAATGCAGTAACCAAGAAAAAATATTATGAATTAATTCAAAATTTCCATATATTTTTGCCTATAGAACACATTTCAACCAATTTTTCAAAATTAATAGAAACATATCCGGTTGCTCCATACTTGGATACACGCGAAACATTTATCAAATGGGTGCATTTTATTCACAACAAAATCAATGAAAAAATGGAAAAACCTACTATATCATTACACGATTTTTATATTCAATATTATCAAAATTATAAACAAGACACCTTTAATTATAAACTCAGAGAGAAAGTCATTTACATAATAATAATTGTAACATTAGTAACATTAATTTATTATCTATATAATAAATAAGATGGAAGGAGGGAAAACAATAGCTTCTGGTGGGTTTGGTTGCGTATTTAGACCGTCTTTAAAATGTAAAATGATTAATGATAGAGAACCCAATAAAATATCAAAATTAATGACAAGTAAACATGCGTTGGCTGAATACAACGAAGTCTTGCTATTGAAAAATATATTAAATAAAATACCTAATTACACGAATTATTTTATTATTGATGGGTTCACTATTTGTGAACCAGACAAATTGACAAAATCGGATTTAACCGATTTTAAAATATGTTCTGCATTGCCAAAAGACAGCATTACATCTACCAACATTAACACATCTCTTAATAAATTATTATTGATTAATATTCCTGATGGAGGAGAAGCTCTTGATAATTTTATATATGTGCATTCTGCTTATCAACAAATTATTGAAATAAATAAGTCTATGATACAATTGTATATGAATGGCATTATTCCCATGAATAAATTAAATATTTATCATAGCGACATTAAAGACTCTAATGTTTTAATCTCTCGTAAAAAAGATCATTCATTACAAGCTAAGCTCATTGATTGGGGATTGGCTGTTATTTATAATCCAAAAAAACATGAAGACTTGCCAGAAAATTGGAAAAATCGACCATTGCAATTTAATGTGCCATTTTCAATAATTCTTTTTTCAAATAAGTTTGAAGAAAAATATTCCAAATTTTTAAACAATTCTAGTGGGAAAATTACACGCACAAAATTAGTGCCATTTATTTCAAATTATATAACTGAATGGAACGAAATACGAGGACCAGGGCATTTTAAATATATTACACACATATTTTTCATGTTTTTTGAAAAAGACCATCCAAAAGAAAAACACAATATCATGTTTTTTGAAAAAAAATATACACTTCCTTATATCACTAATTATCTTGTGAAAATTTTACTTGCATTTAAACCAAAGGAATATTTGAATACTGTATTTGTTAAAAATGTGGATGTGTGGGGGTTGATGATGACATATTATCCAATTATGGAAATTATTTATGACAATTATAAAACCAGTTCTAAAAATGACCTTAAAATTTTTAATTTTATTAAATCATTGTATTTGAATGTCTTGTATAAAAATGGCGACAAAGTCATTACTGTTTCCAAAGTAGTCAAAGAAATGAATAAATTTACTAACTTGTTTAAAAATTCAATCACGCAAACTATGCGAAAAAATAAAAATAAAAATAAAACATTGAGCAATAAATCATCGAAATCAACGAAATCTACCAAACATAACTCATCACGTAAATTAAAATATATTAATTTCTGATTTCAAATTATATTTAGGCATTTCATTACATTTATCATTACATGTATCATTTCAAGAATTTATTATTTAATATTTAAATATAATAATAATGAAATTAGAATTATTTGTGTTGGGAATTACAGCATTTCTTATATATAATACATATCATGATGGAAAATATTTAAAAATGATAATGTCTTGGAAAAAATATTATCAAATGGCATTTTTTGGGGTAATTGGCATAAGTGTGTATTTATTGATGAAACGAAATCCTGCTCAAGGAAAAAATATGTTGTTATATGCAAACAATATGGTAAAATATATGCCTATTGATAAATCGTCCATTGACATGTTCTCTCCCATGTTTGATTTTACTAGCACATCAAGTTTAGATAATGACATTGGATACGGCGGTGGTGGTGGTAATGCGAATGGAGAGAGAAGAATTATGAATTCAGGCAAAATGGGGACAAAACGCTCTGTAAGTGAAACGAAGAAAAAGTTTGTAGCATCACAACAACAATGGAAATGTGGCGAATGTAACAAACAATTAAACGCATGGTTTGAAGTAGACCATAAAACACGATTGGATAATGGCGGAACAAATGAAGTATCTAATTTAGTTGCTTTATGTCGCGAATGTCATGGATGCAAAACTGCAATGGAAAATTTGTAGTGTAGATAAAGTGTTTAGATAAAGAAAAGATAATGTCTTAATATATTAGTATGTCTAATGTTTCAAATATGTCGGAACAGGAAGAAGAAGAAACAAAACAAGCAATTGCTGCATCTTTAGAGACAGCAAAAGAAAAAAGCTTACAAGATGATAAGGAGTATCAGACAATGATAGATGAATATCATGAATCAAATAAACAATCATTTATTGAAGACAAAGGCAAATGCAATGACCCTGAACAATTTTTACAAAATAGAGGATCAGGCAATTGTTTGTTTGAGTCTGTCGCACAAATTTTTTTTCCATTTACAATTAATGAAGACGCATATCCATTGGTTGATAATGCAGCAATTTTATTACGATCCTTAGTCGCCATGTTTTATAAGGATGTGAACGACGAGGCTATGAATTTTATAAATTATGTAAAACTGGATGGAACGACTAGCCTTTCATATGGTGATGAGACCCAGTTGTTTCTACTCTCTAAATTATTGAAATTTAATTTGTCAGTTATAGCAAATGTTAATTCTGATGATATTCGAAACAATGAATGTCTTATATCATATTCTAATGCTGAAGATAATAACTATGTTTTTACATTTTGTGTTACATACATAAACAGAAAGTTGACAAAGGACGAAGAGAGAGGAAATCATTGGGTATTGCAGAAGTATGATACCACACATGTTCGTGCTGATTTTGACAAAATATATGATGAAGCGTTAAAGACGTATTTTTCATTTAACACTGCTATTACTTATGATATAATTAAACAACAACTTCTTACAAATAGTAAATATGATCCTACTCAATTTATTGTGGTTTCTGAACTAACCGAAAAACGGAAGAATATATATCGTGATATTAACACTGACATAGATAATAAATGGAGTGAATGTGTTACTAAATTAGATTTAAAAAATTCACCAGATGACGCATCATCCTCAGAACAAGAACAGCCAGTACAAGAAAAAAAAGAAGAAAAACAAGTGCCAGTGCCGGCACCTGCAGCTATAACATGCGATGATGTTGATAAATGCATTACTTATTTATTTGTTATAGTTAATAATGCTCTTCTGGTTGTTATTGAAAACAATAATATAGATTTTATAAAAGAAGAGACATCAAATAATGATTATTCCCCACAACTTAATGAAAAATTATATGATTTTATTAGACCAACCATAAAAAGAGCGATTAATGATGGTAATAAAACAATAATAAAAACATATAATATCACTAGAAACAATGTGTCAATTAATGAAATAATTTATTATATATTTTTAGATAAATTAAATGTTTCAGATGAATCATTATTAACTAATGTTTCATATAAACATCTTGCATTTTTTAATTTAAAAAAGATTGAGACAATTACGCAACCCAATGTAGTAGGGGTAATGTCATATTTAACCCAAATTCCAAAAATACGTGAAGAATTGAAAGAAAAACAAATAGAACAAAACACACCAACACCACCCCCCATATCGAACCCAGAAGTAAAAGTGCCACCACAATTACCAACACGACCACCACTGCCACCAACACCACCCCCACCAGCATCACAACCACCAACATCAAAAGTGCCACCACAACAACCATCACAATTACAGCCACTGCCAGAAGAAGAAGAAGAAGAAGAAGAAGAAGTCTCACAAAAAGCAATGTTGTCAAAAAAATATGTTGCTATATATATATTTGTAAATTATACTCTTTTAACATATATAGAACAAGATGATGAAAATAAAGACGGATATATAGATACAAAAAATAACCCTATTGTACCATTTGGAAGATTTGACACAACTGTTACTGATATTGATGCATTTTATCAAACACTGGCACAAGTAGGACTTAACATGCCTAACAATTTTGACACAGACACAAGAATAATTATGGAGGATGATTCCATTTTTATAAATAAAACAAATTATTATTTATTTATAGATGAGGTGCCTGATGGTTATTTTGTTAAACAAATACCATATAGTAATTTTTTCGAGTATAATACATTTCAACTTTATTATTCTAGTAAATTTATAGCATCATTAATTCCCCTTATAGGAATTTGTGATTTGTTTACAAAATATGAAAATTATCATATTAAATCGGTGTGTGACAATAAAACAAAAATAATGAATAAAATTATTAATATACAATTCAAACAAAAACAATCAAAACTCTCACCGAACCTAATTCTATTATCACCCCTACCCACAACAGGAAAAGGACCAATGTCAGCATCAGTGTTAACAACAGGACCAACACCAATAACAGGACCAACACCACAACCAACACCACAACCAACACCACAACCAACACCACAACCAACAACAGCACAACCAATCCCACAACCAACAACAGCACAACCAATCCCACAACCAACAACAGCACAACCAATCCCACAACCAACACCAACTAAAAAGGATGCAATAGATAAAATGGATACATTAAATTCATTAAAAATTGAACAAAACAATAAACAACAGGAATTAAAAATATTAAAACAAAACCTAGTTTCATTGCAACTAAATAAAGAAACAACCTTGAAACAAATTACTTCTTTAAAACGAATTTTAAATAATGATGAACTAACCCCTGAAATATTAGGTCAAGGAACAGAGATGCAGAATAATCCTACCCAATTTAAAGCTAAACGAGAAGAAGACGCACGCAAACAACAAGAAGCAAAAATTGAACAAGAAAAGCTAGATGATGCAATTAAACTTAAAAACTCTATAAATGACGATTCCGATCCAGGTTCTCGTTCTGGGGCACTAGAATTAGTAGCATTTTCATTAGAAGAAAAAACTAAAGAAAAAGAAGATAGAGCAAAATTACAAGAAAGAATAAAAAAACAAACAGAAGAGATTAAACAAATTCTTGACAATTTACCAGAACAAAACCAAAAACAATTAGAACAAGAAGGTCCAGGTATAGAATTAAATATACTTCAAAGACAAAGTATTTTAAAAAAAGACATGGACAGAGAAGAAGAACTAAAAAAGCAAGAAGAAATTGAAAAACAAGAAGCCGAAAAAGCTAAAAAAAAGGTTGAAAAGGAAATGAAAAAAGAAGAAAAAGAACAAGAAATTGCTAGAAGAGACAAAACAAAAGGTGACCAAGAAATACAAACTTTACAATTGAGTTTAGGTAATACTAGACAAAAAATACAAGACACAATAAAAAAAATAGCAACGATGTCTTCTGAAATAGACAAATTAACACAGCAAATAAAAGAGGCAGAAAGCGTCGCAAACAATGCAAACAAAAAGGCAGCACAAGAAGCACAAGTAGCCAGACGAAAAGCATCACAAGACGCTCAAGTAGCAAATGTGGCATTATTGGAAGAAAAATTAAATAAAACAATAAACACGATCTTGTTGCCATTGTCAGGAATAACCACAAAAACGAATTGGTTTCTATTTATTGGGTTTATTGTAATAATTATTCTGTTATCATTATTGTTGCATTACAACATGATAGAATATACCCCATTTTTAATAATAATGTGTTTTTTATTAGCAACCCCAATCATTATTTATTTATTTACAAACAATAAAATAGACCCAAAAATAAATCCGAAAATAAACAACAAAAATAAATATTACATGCTTTTTACAATTTTTATGATTTTTATGTCAATTTGTACATTAATATTATTATTAAACAACGGACGTTTTCCAACAACGCCGATGCCAGGCGAATTTTCAGCCCAAGAAAATGAAACAAATACGGCAATAGTCTTTTCAATCATTGCGTTTTTAATAGTATTAGGTTGCATATGTTGGTTTTTATTGAGCATGTCAGAATTCAAAGAATTATTTGAAGGTCTATATCAAATTTCCAATATCTTATATGTCATCATATATGTCGTATTCTTAATTATATTTTTCTATTTAACTTCAAAAGATACTCAAAACACATATGCCGCTATCATAACTCCAGTATTAATTTTATTGGGGATGGTTTCTTTCATGTATTCTTTTAAACAATCGTCTTTTTTCGGTTCAAAAATAAACGTCAACTATGAAAGACTAAAGTATTTTATTTTATTGTTGTGTCTAATTGCGATTATTACCATTTTTTACACAATAAATCCAGGTGGATACATGACGAAATATTTTGGTCAAACATTTTCAGTTGCCATTGCAATGATGGTATTCGGATTTTTATTTTTGGTATTTTCAATCAATTTATCAGATAGCAGCAGCACCAATCCCAATTCCTCTTCGCTTATAAGCGTATTAAATAGAGACAAATTCGTCATATACAACATCTTAGTATTTATTATTTTTATAATCATTGTAGTAGCAGGCATCGTATATTTTCCAGGTGGATTTGAAAATAATCCAGTGTCTATATTAATAATTATATTGTTATTGATAATTTTCACAGGATGGGTGTTATTTTTCGGAATTAAATTATTTACAGATGAAACGGAAAACTTGGTCCCATCGATGACTTCCTTCTCGAATAAATCCGATGCAATGAAACGAATTCTTATTATGGTATTTGGGCTGATATTTTCGTCCTTGTTAATTGTATGGTTAATTGGAACATTTCAAAATTTTACTAGTCGTTCTACTATAGCAGCAGGAATATTAAACATATTAATGATTATTTTTGTGTTAAGTCTCGTATATAAAATTTTAACAATTGGAACGAATTATATTAAACCACCTACAAAAGTTCAACAAGGCATTGAGTTTATTTTAAGCGTCGCATTTTACATTCCATGTTTAATTACATCGCCATTTGATTTTTTCTCAACCGCATCCTCTTCTGCCAAATCATTATCTACAAAACCAAAAATAGTATATGAATATACCCCTACAATTAAAAACGCATTTGTTTTATTTGTAATGATTATTATATTATGGATATTATCCCTTATTTTGCCATTCATAGAAAAAAGAGTGAATTTACAAGGAGGCACACAAATCATCGCAAATCCAATATCTACGAATAATGAAATGGTAGTTGCATCATACGAAAAATTAAATGGAAATAATGATTTACACTATCAATATGGCATGTCATTTTGGGTTTTTATCAATGCTTTTTCTCCTAGCACAAATTCCAATTACAATAAATTCACTTCATTATTAAATTATGGTGACAAACCAAATATTTTATATAATGGAAGCACCAATACATTGATGATAACTATGAAAAACACTGATGTAACCCAAACCCATCATAAATTAACGGATCTAGATGATAATAATAATCGAATTTTATATAAACAAAAAAATGTTCTTCTTCAAAAATGGAATAACATTACATTGAATTATACTGGCGGCACATTGGACATATTTATAAATGGAAAATTAGTAAAATCTAACATTGAAATAATTCCGTATATTACATTGGATAATTTAACAGTAGGAACAAATCATGGAATAGATGGAGGAATATGTAATTTAGTATATTTTACAAATCCATTGACAATTACAAATGTTTATTATTTATATGAAACATTGAAAAATACTACTCCTCCTTTTATCAAAACATTATAAATATGAGAGAATTGTGAGAACAGAAAAATATTTGAATAATATATAAATGGAATTGAAATCAATTGTTTTAATAGTAGTTGTAATACTTGTCATTTATGTTTTATTTAGATATATGTTTCAAGACATTAATACTTTACAACAAAATGTAGTCAATGGACAAAATTTAACCACAATACAAGCATCCAGTTTAGCAACAAATGGAACATCTGCGGCAACGAATAATTTTGCATATTCAATTTGGTTTTATGTAAATGATTGGAATTATCGTTATGGTGAACCCAAAGTTATTTATGGAAGAATGGGCAACACTAGTTCTGATGGTAGCGGTTCGATTGATAATATTAATGGTTTAGACCCTTGCCCTACTGTAGTGTTAGGTGCTATTGAAAATAATTTATCCATTGCTTTGGGTTGCTATCCTGGTCTCGATTCAACCACCTCTTCTACACCCATAACTGGTCAAACCACATCTGTTGTTCATACATGTAATGTAGCAAATGTGCCTATTCAAAAATGGGTAAACCTCTTAATTAGCGTTTATGGTCGAACATTGGATGTATACATTGATGGCAAATTAGTCAAAACATGTTTATTGCCTGGAATTGCAATGGTCAATCCAAACGCAAATGTATACATTACGCCAAAGGGAGGTTTCTCTGGTTGGACATCTAAATTCCAATATTGGCCAAATTCATTAAATCCTCAAGATGCATGGAATATATATACACAAGGGTATGGCAGCAGCATTCTCGGAAATATATTTGGAAGTTACCAAGTGGAAATCTCTGTTTTAGAAAATGGAACAACAACAAGTAGCATCAAAATATAATATTTTTATTTATTATATAGAATGAGTGAAACTAAAGTAGTATATGGAACAAAAGAATTTTTACAGTCAAATAGCATTATTGCCAAAGTCTCATTTTTATTTTTAGTTCTATTTCTTTTTATCATATTACTACGTTTAGGAATGTCTTTTATTGGTTGGTTATTGTCATCTAGAAATTCTCCAAAATTAATTAATGGAATGATTGATGCCAAACAAATGATTATTTTTCCACAAGATCCTAGTTTAAACAATGCTTCCACAATTTATCGTTCTGTAAACGCAACGGACGGAATTGAATTCACCTGGTCTGTGTGGATATTTATTGATAATTTACAGTATTTGAATGGACAATATAGACATGTTTTTCATAAAGGAAACAATCAATTAGACTCTACTGGAAAGAATTTCCCAAACAATGCACCGGGATTATATATCGCACCAAACACGAATTCTCTAATTGTAATCATGAATTCGTATAATGAGATTAACGAGGAAATTACTATTCCAAATATTCCATTGAATAAATGGGTCAACGTCATCATTCGTTGTCAAAACAACAAATTGAATGTTTATATCAACGGAACCATTGTGAGAAGTCTTGAGCTTGCAGGGGTGCCAAAACAAAACTATGGAGATATTTTTTGCTGCATGAATGGGGGATACGATGGTTTTTTGTCAAATCTATGGTATTACAATTACGCACTGGGCACGGCCGCGATAAATAATTTAGTAAATTCTGGGCCTAATACTAAATTAACAAATTCGTCTGCGCTGGGACAACCGTTTTCAAAATACTTATCTTTAAGATGGTTTTTTACGGAGGGTGATGGATATAATCCATAAGAAAAATTAAAGCACGTTTAAGATACATCCTTAAGTGTGTGTTGTAAATAGATAATTTTATGTTGGCAACTTTATCATTTCTACGATATTTGAAATGAGATTACTTATATTTAAACATAAATCCATAAGAACTGCATCTTGTTCCTGATAAAACATGGCTTATCTTGATATATGATGTGATACAATATTCTTTTTGTAAATACTCTCTTGCTTCAAATTGATAAGTAAATGTTTTTATAAATGTTCCATCTTTTGAAAATACATCAAATGGTATGTTATTTCCTTTTCCATCTGATAATTTTTTTCTTGCGTCTAAATTGTATTCATAATAATTTTTTTTTATTTCACTCATCTTTTCTTTTGCTTCTGGATGTTTTTCATAATGGGTTTTATGTGATTCGCTCTGTTTTTGTCTTGCTTCTGGATTGTTCTGATAATATCTTTTCATTTTTTCACCATGTTCTTTGCCTGCTTCTGGATGCGTTTCATAGTATTTTTTTGTTGTTTCGCTTGATTGTTGTATCGCTTCTGGATTTTCAAACTGTTTTTTCGTTTTTTCACTTGCTCGTCGTTTATCTTCTTCTGTGTGCACATATCCATTTATACCCTCTCCACCAAAAGTCATGTTATATCCTTTTCCATTCATATAATATGAATTATACTCTGTAATGTATCTAATTTCCATTTCATATAATTCTTCTAATGTCTCTGCTGTATCTATTTCTATAAGTTCAAAAGTATCTACCATGTCATATTTTCTTAACGCGTTATAAAGACACTGTGTCTCACCCCTTTTCGCACAATATTTATGTTTTTTTTTTCGTTGTTCTAATGAAGTAGTTGTTAGACCAATATAATATTTTCCATTAGGGAATTGTATTTTGTAAATAAAACCAAAAGTCATTATATAATATTGGTTAGTGTTACTTTCTTATTTTGTTTCAATTTTTATTTTTATTTTATAAAAAGGTTGTAAATGTATTAATGAAAAGTATGCAATTAATGTGTGAGAAAAACAGCATTTGATAAGTATTTGAATTAAATAATAACAATTGAAAAAAATATTATTATTAAACGAAAATATTAACGGTTCATCTTATCAATCAACACACGAATTTCTTGATAATGTTGCTCCTTTAAATTATTGACAAATTCTGCGTGTTCCGCACGATGCTTGTATTCTTGCACTTCCAATTGATGCTTCAATCTCATCTCAATGATCTCTGTTTTTAGGCGCGCGATTTCCTCCTGCAGTTCCTTGGTTGCTCCGGCAAAGGCGTTCCCTGTTCGTATATATTCTTTTTTGGTTCTCTCAAATTGTTTTTTGGTTAGCACAATTAATTCAGTTCTACCAGAAACATTTAAACTAATATCATACGCATCAAATATATCGCGAACATCCGCCTCTGCTTCTGATGTATATTTCAAATCAATATAATGAAACAATACCAAATCTAAATTTACATTTTTCTGTTTACCATAATCACGCTCATGTTCTGATAATCTGCGTTTAAGGTCACAAGTAAAACCATATTTATATACAATCAGTTCATCATTTATTGTTTCGGAAATTCCAAATGTTTCTCTCAATGCTCCTACTTTTCCTAATTCCACCAAATAAATACACGGAAAGTTTTGGGGACATTTTCCAAAAACTGCTCTGTAATTCTCCAGTTTAATGTTTAAAATCTCTGTGCCTAGAACCTCCTTATTTTCTTTTGTTCCCATTTGCATCGTGAATAATTTTTGGGTCGCCCAGATTGTGAATTTCTCGGCATTTTTATTTCGTGAAACAAATAATACTCGTAATAATCCAGTGTATGTTAAGAATAGTGCTTTTACTGGTTTTTTAGTCTTACTTTTACCACACAAAAGGACCTTTTGTGTGGTAAAACGACTGAAACATTCATAATGTAATCCTTTCTCATAATTACCTGTTGTTTCTCTTAATGAAATATCTAAAGTAGGAATATCAAATCGTTTCATCACATCTCTGACTCGAAAGAATATTTTATCGACCTCTTTTTCTCCCCTCGTTTCCATCTCAAGAATGTTTCCGTCAGTATCGTGAAATTTTTCTTCATCTTCCAATTCCAAGATTGGAGGAGCATTTTCTATCTCTGTTTGGTCTTCTTTTCTCTCTTCTTCAATATCTTCTATTTGAGGCGTATCAATTATTCTAAATTTAAATTTTTTTTTAATTTGTGGTTCTTCTGATTGTTTTTTATCTTCAACTTTTTTTCCAAAAGTATCAGCATGATCAACTGGAACAACAATGGGACAAACCGGAGGAACAACAATGGGAGAAACTGCAGGAGCAGTAATAGGAATAATAGCAGGAGCAGTAATAGGAATAATAGCAGGAACAACTATGGGAACAATATTTCCAATTTTAAACATGTGTTTATCTACCCATTCTTGGCTAATTAATAATTGTGCTTTACCACATTCTTTATCGCTTACATTCCAACAGTTAAATTTACTATTAAAACACGCATAAATATATTCAATAAAAGGAATTTTGTTTCTTTCGATAATTTCTCGTCTTTTAGTTTTAATGCCTTTAAATAATTCTGGTTTACATTCACACATATCCTTTGCGTTGTAATACATTTTATTGCTCGAATCAATTGAGAACGATGTTGGAAGATTTGTCATGGTTGTTTGTTTGTTTACTATTATTATAAAGATAAAAATGTAATTCAATTTTTATTTAATAACCGCAATTCATAATTGCTTTTTTCCAAAGTATAAATTCGGTCATTTGTTTCAACCAATACTTGAAATCTTTCTTTTTCTTTTCTCTCTTCCATTGTCCGCATTTGTTCTTGTTGAAGTGCGATTTTATGTTCTAAGTCTTTCGTTTTCATTTCGTTCCTTATATTATGTATTTCTTGTTTTAGATTTACTGCCTCTTCTTGGAGTTCTTTCGTAGCACCTGCAAATTCCCTCGCAGTTCGCATGTAATCTTTTTTAATTCTGTCATATTGTTTGGCGTTTAATGTAATTAATTCTTTTCTACCTGTAACATCCAATACGGTGTCGTATGTTTCAAAAATGTCGCGAACATCCGCCTCTGCTTCTGATGTGTATTTTAAATCCACATAATTAAACAACTCTAATTCAATATTTACATTTTGCAGTTTGCCATAATCATTATTATGTTCTCCCAATCTGCGTTTAATATCACATGTGAAACCATATTTATAGACAGTAAGATCATTATTTATTTCCGCGGAAATGCCAAAGGTTTCTCTCAATGCCCCCACTTTTCCCAAAGACAATAAATAGATGCATGGAAATCCTTGAGTATATTTGCCAAAGACGGCTCTGTAATTTTCGATTTTAATGTTTAAAATCTCTGTGCCTAGAACCTCCTTGGCTTCTTTTGTCCCCATTTGGATCGTGAATAATTTTTCTTCTGCCCAATCTTGGAATTTTTCTGCTCGTTCAGCATTTGATGCGAATAAAACACGCAATAATCCGTTGTATGTTAGATACAATCTTTTTTTAATCGTTGTACTACCATAATTTTTGGGGTCATTCTGAATAAAATGTTTATAATGTTTATTAATTTTATAATTTGAATTATTGTTTAATATTATGTCTTGCAATCTTTTCATATGAAATGATTTACTTATATCTCTAACTTTAAAAAAGATTTTATTTCTCTCTTTCACTCCCCTGGTTTCAATCTCAATAATATTCCCATCTGTATCATGAAATTTCTCTTCATCTTCCAATTCCAAGAGAGGCGGAGCATTTTCAATAACTTCTTTGTCTTCTTTTCTCTCTAAATCCTCAAGTTGAATGTCTTCTTTTTCTTCTTTTATTTTAACAAGAATAATAGGAGCAGGTGGAGGCGAAGGAACGAATATAACAGAAGAAATGTCCGTAACAGAAGATGTAATAGGAGCAATAGGAGCAATAACATCCTCACTTCTGAAATAATATTTGTCCACCCAAGACTTGGTGATTAATAATTGTGCCTTTTTGCAATTTTCATCACTCATGTTCCACTCCTTAGTTTTTGCTAAAAAATTAGCATAGACATATTCCGTATCAGGAATGCTCTTTTTCTTTGTAATAAGTCTCTTTTTGACAGTGCAACCATAAAAGAATTCCGGTTTATAATCGAACAAATCCTTCATATTAAAAAACAATTTGTTTGACATGTCAATAGCAAATGGTTGAGGAGTTCTCATCATTGTTACTTGTTATATACAATAGTAGCATCTCTCTATATGGTTTATTAATATATATTAATATATATTCACGCGAATAATGTGTAAAATAATATTCAAATCCAATCCAATAATTTTATTTTATTATACATTTATATATATATATGTATAGATGGTTAACAACTTCATTATTTAAGAGAGAAAATAAAAAACAACAAGACGAAGAAGACCTAACTAAAATTAAATCAAATTTGGAAGGTCTAACTACAGATGAAATAATAGGTGAACAAGAAACGCCAATTGCCAAATCTATAATAACAAGACAAACCTCTTTTTCCGAAATGGAGCCTGAATCGAATGATTATCATGCTTATTTACGAGATATATTACAAGAACAATATAAAGAATATATAGAATTTTTAAAAGGGTTGCGTGAAGATGAAAAAAAAGCACTTGCAAAACCAAGTCGTACTAGAACTACTGAAGATAATGAACTTATAGAAGGTGTATTTCGTAACATACCTCCACTTAAACATTCATTTTATGCATATAGATGTTATGAAAAAAATGTTAGTATTGCAGATTTACAAGCAAATCCTAATAATGGGGTAATTTCATCCGTAACAATTAGAGCTTCTTATGCAAATTGGTGGTGTAAAAGAAGCTTGGGAGGTATTATATCATATGTATTTAAAGATGAAATGCCAACACAGCCAGATAGAACACCAGATGAAAAAGGAGATTTAATTGTATGCATTTTAATTCCAAAAGGAACTAAAATAATACCATTAATTGGGGATTATTTACGACATAAAGAAAAAGAATTTGAAACTATTTTGTCTTCTCATAGTAAATTATATTATACTGGAATTCAAATAACATCAAAAAATATACCTCTTTTTGTTTGTGTTAATGAAGAAAATTTGATAGAAAATGCTACTGAGATGAAAGATATGAATAAAAATATATTAACTGAATATTTTATTGAAAGTGCAATGCAAATGGATCCAATTCGTCGCAGTAGTTTTATTGAATCATTTTCAAGAATACCAAGAGAAAAAATAATTAAAAAAAGAGAAAAAAGGGAAGAAGAAGAAAGAGTGAGAATACAAAATGAAAGAATAGAAAATGAAGAATTTGAACGCGTTCGTATATTTATGGAAAATGAAAGAATACAAGCAGAAGAAGCTGAAATACAAGCAGAACAACATTTACAGGAAAATATTTCTGCTAATTATAGAAGCTTGACTATGTTTGATGGACCGCGAGGTGGAAAGAAAAATAAATCAAAAAGGCATAAGAAAAGGAATAATAAAACAAAAAGGAATAATAAAACAAAAAGGAATAATAAAACAAAAAGGAATAATAAAACAAAAAGGAATAATAAAACAAAAAGGAATAATAAAACAAAAAGGCATCCCAACAAAAAATAAATAAACTTTGTATAATATAATGTCTTGTTTAGCACCAGGTTATAATCCAAACCCAACAAGAACATGGTCAAGAGTTCAATCGTCGTGTTCTCTCGTTATACCAACAACACCAATAACAAAGGAACAGGTGATTGAGTTACAAATGCGAAGAAAGGGAAATGTGTTGCAGTATAAAGAAAATAGTTCTAATTTGACAAAAACCCAACAGTATTCTTTAATTGCACAAGGCAAATGGACAAATAGAACGAAAACATGGGCAACGCAAGGTGCATCAGCAACTAACAATAATACACCGGTAATGTCAACCTCATCTGATTACACAAATCCAAATACACACAATTTACCAAGAGTAGGAAATACATTAATTTGTCCTTCTCCTGCAATATTATGTGTTCCAACATCATCCTCGAATGTTCCTGGTCCTATTATTGACATATGTTACGATGATACATTGTCTACTTATTATCCGAGAGAAAATACAATCATGAATAATAGCACCAATGGGTTTCCAAAAGGTGCAAAGAATTTGGTGTCTGCAAATTCAATTCCCAGCTTACAATAATTTAATTTATAAATATATTATATGAATTCGCCCTATTTAGTTTCAACATCAATGCCAAATAATGAACCACCACCA
>Ga0105090_10000064_pt1 | contig 39300 bp, 38 predicted proteins | sample PPLLak3March2015_FD_79110 | JGI IMG/M metagenome (GOLD analysis project Ga0105090, IMG submission 79110) | Freshwater sediment microbial communities from Prairie Pothole Lake near Jamestown, North Dakota, USA - PPLs Lake P7 Core (1) Depth... | ecosystem: Environmental > Aquatic > Freshwater >...
ACCAGCAACTGGCTGGTGGCATGGGTGTGGAAGTCGGCCGACAGGTAGCCCAGGCGCAGCCGGCCGTCGTGTGCGCGGGCCTTGATGCGCGGCAGCGGCTGCAGCTTGCCGGCCACATGCAGCGCATAGTGGCGCGCCACCTTCAGTTGCTCCAGCGGGTCGTCGACCAGCACCGCGTGGCTGAAGGGCGAAGTCTCCATCGCCTGCTGCGCCGGCACCGCGCGCAGCGCCGGGCGCAGGCGCTCCAGCTCGGCTGCGGCCTCGGCCCATCGGCAGGCCTCGCGCTCCAGGAAGACCAGCTGCCCGCGGGCCGCCAGGTCGCTGCTGCCCACGCCCAATGCCACCGCGGTGCGCACGCATTCAGCGGCCTCGGCCTTCATGCCCAGCTGCTTGAACGAGGTGCCCAGATGGAAGTGCAGGTACGGGTCATCGATCTTCAGCGCCAGCGCCTGCAGGAACACCGGCACCGCGTCGGCATGCCGGGCAGCCTGCTGCAGCGCCATGGCCATCGACATCAGGTAGGGGTGGTCCTGTATCACGCCGGCGGGAACCTGGCGCAAACACTGCAAGGCCTCGTCCGGCCGGCCGAGCGCCAGCAGCGCATGCGACTCCAGCGTGTAACCGAGCAGTTGGTTCGGGTGGCGTTGGCGCATGCGCCTGGCACGCTGCACCGCTTCGGCTGCACGGCCGCACTTGATCAGCGCATGGGCGGCCGAGAGGCCGTACGCCGCATCGCCGTGCAGCTCGGTGGCTTGCTCGAAGGCGGCTGCCGCGGCGCCCCAGCGCTCGCGTCGCGCATGGCCTTGCCCCGCCTGCCATTGCCGGAAGGCCTGCAGCTGCACGCGTGCCGAGGCCGATGGGCGCTCGGGAAGGGGGATGGCCAATGACATGGACGCCGCGCAGACTTGAGTTTCGGCAGCACCTAGGCTAGGGCTAGGGCAGCAGGACCAAAGGCGGGAAAAACCACCCGGCGCCGCGCCAGTTCGCCGCACCACCCCGGCGGGGCGGCACTTTCAGACGGCCGTCACCGCGGGTGACGCCACGGTGGCAGCGCGAAGTCTTGCCGCCTGTTCGCGCCATGCCCGCGCCTGAGCTATGTCGCCCAGGCCGTCGAAGAGCGCAGCCAGGTTGTGCGCGGCGAGGAAGCTGCCGCGACCTAGTACCGTATCGGGCAGCGCGGGGTTCTCGCCGATGTCCAGGGCTCGCCGCCAGCTCGATTCGATCATCGGCAGCAGTGCAGATGCCTGCTGCGGTTGCGCCACCGCCCAGTCGAGCAGCAGGTCGCCCAGCGTGAAGTGGAAGTCGGGCGAATCGGCCCAGTGCGGCATCTCCGCGCTGGCCAGGTTCATAGCCTGCTCGAAGCGGCCCAGCTTCTTCAGCGTGAACAGCTGACGCAGCACCAGGTCATGCCGCCACAGCGCTTGCGCATCCGCCTGCGACAAGGCCTCGCCGTAGCAAGGCGCCGCTTCGGCAAAGCGGCCATGCACTTCATGGTCCTTGCCCAGCTGGTACAGCAGGTAGGGATCGGCCCCGTCGAGCTGCAGCGCTTGCTGCAGCAGCCGCTGGTTGCGGTCGCCCTTTTGCGCCATCTGCTCGGGCAGATAGCCGTCATGCAGCACCTGCAGCGCGAGGCGCTGCCGTGGCAGGGCCGAGGCCGGCTGTTCGTGCACCCTGCCCCGGTACCGCACGCCGCGCGGCAGCAGCCGCGGCATCCAGCTCGGCGACTGCTGCACGCCGCCGGTGCCGCCATCGATCAGGCTGGCCACGCGCAGCAGGCCGATGCGCGGCGTGGCGTCCTGCCGCCAGGTCTGCAATGCGTCGGCATCGCCGCCGATCCACTCGTCGGCATCGAGCACCAGGCGCCAATCACAGGCCGTCAGTGCCAACGCGGCATTGCGTGCCGCGGCGAAGTCATCGCGCCAGACCCAGGACACCACCTGGGCACCGCAGCGCCGTGCCAGGGCCGGCGTGTCGTCCACCGAACCCGTGTCCAACACCCACAGTTCGTCGACCCGGCCGGCAGCACTGCGCAGGCAGCGTTCGATGCAGCGTGCCTCATCGCGCGCGATCATGACCAGGGCCAGGGACGACATGCGCGCAGGTTGCGGGCCGCTCGGGCCACCCGGTCCATCGAATTGCGGGGTCGCGGAGCATTTGTTCCATCGACCGGGTCGCCACAGCTTGCTGTTTGCGGATCGGCAAAGTGCCAACTATGACCTCTCAAGTTCCCGAAAGGCCGCTCCGATAACCCTTCCAACGCACCTGAAGATTTCGGGACGTGGTCCGGTTGGCCGGCCGAAGGTCGAGTGGCATCGCTGCCACGGAACAAGCGGTTTGCCGGTGCGGGCGGTGCCGGTCGATACGACGCGAGTCGACCCGCCCGGCAGGGGAGTCAGGGCAGAACGGTCTGCCAGGGCACCTCGGCTATCGCCGGCAACGGGGCCGGGAGTTCTTGTCCACTTATAGGAGTCCTTTTCATGCCGATGACGATCAACACCAACGTGGTGTCGTTGAACGCTCAACGAAACCTGAGCATGTCGCAATCTTCGCTGGCGACCTCGATGGAGCGCCTGTCTTCGGGCTTGCGCGTCAATTCCGCCAAGGACGATGCTGCCGGCCTGGCCATTGCCACGCGCCAGAACGCGCAGATCCGCGGCATCAACGTGGCGATCCGCAATGCCAACGACGGCATTTCGCTGGCGCAGACGGCCGAAGGCGCACTCGCCACCATCACCGACGCGCTGCAGCGCATGCGCGAGCTGGCGGTGCAAGCACAGAACGGCTCGAACGGCACCAGCGACCGGGCCAACCTGAACACCGAATACGCAGCGCTGTCGGCGGAAATCACACGCATCGCCTCGCAGACCAAGTTCAACGGCACGGCCATCGTCGGCGCCAGCGCCGGCGCGCAGGTGTTCCAGGTGGGACCGAACGGCGGCGATACGCTGACCATCACCACCACCACGGTGACTACCGTGGCCGGCGACCTGACGACCGCCGCCAACGCCTCGACCGCGGTGGGGGCGATCGACACTGCGCTGGACACCATCAACACCAGCCGAGCCAGCTACGGTGCCGCGATGAGCCGCTTCTCGATGGCCATCCAGAACCTGCAGATCACCGGCGAGAACATGTCCGCGGCCCGCGGCCGCATCATGGATGCGGACTTCGCGGCCGAGACGGCGAACCTGTCGCGAGCGCAGATCCTGCAGCAGGCTGGCAGCGCGATGGTGGCGCAGGCCAACCAGTTGCCCAACCAGGTGCTGGCGCTCTTGCGCTGACATCCGCACCGGCCCTTCGGGCCCGCGCACAAGCCGCCCTTTCGGGCGGCTTTTTTTCTTTCCGAAAGACCGCCCTCCACGGGCGGCCTTTTGACGAAAGGCCACCCCCTACTGAAGTGGCCCATGTTCGTTTCCGGACGCATCTGGGATTGACGGGTCAATGCCTGTCTTTTCGGCGCACCCACGCGCAAGCGGCTGCCGAAAATGCCCACAGCAGGCCGCACTTTCACAGGCCTGAACCCGCCGGCACGGTTGCTGGCGGGCTCGTGGTTCCTCAAGGAGTGTTCCTTCATGCCGCAAACGATCAATACCAACGTCGCGTCGCTGAACGCCCAGCGCAACCTGAACACGTCACAGTCCTCGCTGGCCACCTCGATGGAACGGCTGTCTTCGGGGCTGCGCGTCAATTCCGCCAAGGACGATGCGGCCGGTCTGGCGATCGCCGACCGCATGAACGCGCAGATCCGCGGCATGAACGTCGCGATCCGCAATGCCAACGACGGCATCTCGCTGGCGCAGACGGCCGAAGGCGCACTGGCCACGATGACCGACGCACTGCAGCGCATGCGCGAGCTGGCGGTGCAGGCGCAAAACGGCTCCAACGGCACCAGCGACCGGGCCAACCTGGACACCGAATTCCAGCAGCTCGCGCTGGAAGTGGGCCGCATCGCAACGCAGACCAAGTTCAACGGCACGGCCATCGTCGGCCCCAGCGCCGGCGCTCAGGTGTTCCAGGTGGGACCGAACGGCGGCGACACCTTGATCGTCACCACCACCCAGGTGACCACCATCGGCGGCGGCATCACCACCGCCGCGCTGGCCTCCTCGGCCCTGGCCGACATCGACGCCAAGCTCGACACCATCTCCACCAGTCGGGCCAGCTACGGCGCGGCGATGAGCCGCTTCTCGATGGCCATCCAGAACCTGCAGATCGCCGCGGAGAACCAGTCGGCCGCGCGCGGGCGCATCATGGACGCCGACTTCGCGGCCGAAACGTCGAACATGTCACGCGCGCAGATCCTGCAGCAGGCCGGCACGGCCATGGTGGCGCAGGCCAACCAGCTGCCGCAGCAGGTGCTGCAATTGCTGCGCAGCTAGCGCCATCCCCGGGCAGACCCCGGCCCCGCCCCGGTCGTGCACCCGGGCGGGCGTTGTCGCTAGCGCGGCCTAAAGTTTCAACACGGACTGCCGAAAGCCCGATTGCGACCTAGGAAATACCCATGGCCACTATCTCTTCCATCGGCATCGGCAGCGGACTGGACATCGAAAGCGTGATCACCCAGCTGGTCGCGGTCGAGCGTGCGCCCGTCGCCAAGCTGCAGACCGAGGCTACCTCGCTGCAGACCAAGCTGTCGACCTACGGCAAGCTGCAGTCGAACGTGGCCGCGTTGCGCGACGCGGCTTCAGCGCTGACCCGGCCGAGCACCTGGAATGCAACCGTCGGATCGAGCAGCGACGCCACCTCGGTGGCTGTCACCACCAGCGCCAGCACGCTGCCGGGCAGCTACGTCCTCGAAGTGCAGCGCCTGGCCTCGGTGCAGTCCAACGCCACCGGGGTATATGCCTCGGCCGATGCGCTGGTTGGCGAAGGCACACTGCGCATCGAGGTGGGCACCTGGGGCGCAGGGCAAGGCACGTTCACGCCCAAGGCCGGGGCGGTGGCGGTGGACATCACCGTCGGTCCGCCGGCGGAATCGCTGGCGCAACTGCGCGACAAGATCAACGCCTCGAACTCGGGCGTCGTCGCCTCGGTGCTCACCGACGCCAGCGGCGCGCGCCTGGTGCTGCGCTCGGCGGCCACCGGCGAGGCCAACGGCTTTCGCGTCGGTGTCACCGACACCGATGGCAACAACTTCGACGGCGTCGGCCTGTCGGCACTGGCCTTCGACCCGTCAGCCGGCATCCTGACCATGGCCCAGGCGCTGGCCGCGGCCAATGCGGCCGCCAGCCTGAACGGGCTGCCGATTGCCTCGGAGAGCAACACGCTGTCGAACGTGCTCGACGGCATGACCCTGACGCTGGGCAAGGTGACCACCGCGCCGGTGCTGGTCGAGGCCAAGCCCGACAAGGAATCGATCCGCAAGGCGCTGGACAGCTTCGTCACCGCCTACAACGACCTGAACAAGCTGGTCGCCGAGCAGACCAAGTACGACGCGGCCAGCAAGACCGCCGGCGTGCTCCAGGGTGACAGCGCCGCGGTGTCGATCCGCTCGCAGATGCGCAGCCTGCTGGGCAGCAGCAGCGGCGCGTCGGCCATGTTCACCCGCCTGGCAGAGGTGGGCTTCGACGTGCAGACCGACGGTTCGATCAAGCTCGACGAGACCAAACTCGCCAATGGCCTGGCCAACCTGGGCGAGATGAAGAAGCTGTTCTCCAACAGCGACCTGCTGACGCCGGCCAACAACGGCATCGCCACGCAGCTGCGCGCCATGGCCGACCAGGTGCTCGGCATCGAAGGCAGCATCAGCACCCGCACCGAGGGCCTGCGCAAGCGCATCGACCTGAACCAGGACCGCCAGGACCTGCTCGAGGATCGCATCGCGATGATCGAAAAGCGGCTGCGCGCCCAGTACACCGCGCTCGACAAGCAGATGGCTTCGCTGAACAGCCTGTCGAACTACGTGACGCAGCAGCTGAGCGCGCTGAACAACAGCAGCAGCAAGGACAACTAGGCACCGCCGCGCCTGCGGCCGTCGCTTCAGCGCAGCGCCTCGCGCCGCTGGCCTACCGGGCCAGGCGGTGCCCTTCCACATCGGTGCAGAGCCCATGGCGGGCCCTGGAAACGGGCCTGAATGCCGCGCCATTCCGGCGCCTCGGGTGGACTGCGCCCGACTCAAGTCGCCAGGGGGCGGGCCGATATTCAAGGCAGCCCGCAACCCGAAACGACACCCATGTTCGCGACTACATCCGTTCATGCGCCCCACGCCGGCGCCGGCGCCTACCGGCAGGTGGGCGTGACCACCGGCGTCGCCGCCGCGACGCCGCATCAGCTGGTCCTGATGCTGTTCGATGGCTTCGACGAAGCGTTGGCACAGGCCCTGGGTTCGCTGCGCGACGGGGCCATCGAGTCCAAATGCAAGGCCATCACGCGCGCTGGCCGCATCGTCGACGAGGGACTGCGCGCCAACCTGGACCTGAGCGCCGGCGGCGCCCTGGCGGCCGACCTGCGCGAGCTCTATGCGTACGTCAGCCTGCGCCTGGTCAAGGCCAACCTGCACAACGACGCAGCCGGCATCGAGGAATGCCGCCGCCTGATTCAGCCGCTGCGCGAGGCCTGGGCCTCGATTGCCCCCGACTCCACCCAAGCCGCCTGAGACGCCGAGCATGAATCACACGGAACAAGACTCCACGATGAACACCTCCGTCCTGAGCTACTACGAGGCGATCGAGCAGGCCAGCGTCGACATGCTGAACGCGGCGCGCGCCGGCGACTGGGATCAGGTGGTCAAGCTCGAAGGGGCGTGTGTGCTGCTGATCAGCCAGCTCAAGGCGGCCGCACGCGAGGTGCCGCTGGGGCAGGACGAGGCGCGCGTCAAGTCGCGCATCATGCAGCGCATCCTGGTCAACGACGCCGAGGTGCGGCATCTGGCCGAGCCTTGGCTACCCGACCTGCATCGCCTGATGCAGGGCAAGACCCCGACGTTGCACTGAGCGGCAACCCGGCATAGGCAGTCCAGCCCATGTTCCAGGACACCCAACCGGCCCCACTCGGCCCCGAAGGCGGCCTCGATGCCTGGGCCGACTTTCGCGTCGCCGACAGCGCCGAAGTGCTGCGGCTGCTCAAGCAGTTGTGCGACGGCAGCGCCCCGGTGACGCTGAGCGCGCCCGAAGGCATGGCCGTCACCACGCAGCTGTGGTCGGTCGACCCGACGCAGCGCCAGATCAGCTTCAGCGCAGATGCCGACAGCGGGCAGATGCAGCGCCTGGCGCAGTGCAACGAGGCAGTCGCCGTGGCCTACCTGGACAGCGTGAAGCTGCAGTTCGACCTGAGCGACCTGGTGCTGGTGCATGGCGGCCAGAGTTGCGCGCTGCGCGCCGAATTGCCCGCCGTGCTCTACCGTTTCCAGCGCCGGGCGAGCTTTCGCGTACGCACCTTCGAGCGGCGCGCACCGCAGGCCCGCCTGCGCCACCCGTCGATGCCGGAAATGCGCCTGAGCCTGCGCATTGTCGACATCAGCGTCGGCGGCTGTGCCCTGGTGCTGCCCGACGACGTGCCTGCGCTGCAGCCCGGCAGCCGGCTGGGCGGCGTGCGCATCGAACTGGACGGGGACTGCGCCTTCGACGCCACGCTGCGCCTGCAGCATGTCAGTGCCATGCACGGCGGCGGCCATGGGATCCGCCTGGGCTGCGAGTTCATCGAACTCGACGGCCAAGCCCAGCGCACCTTGCAGCGCTATATCGACCACACGCAACAGCGGCGGCGACTGCTGGCGCTGCGCTGACGGCGATGCCTCGCGTGGCCCGCTGGCCCACCCCAGGCTTCACGCTGGTGGAGCTGTGCGTGGTGCTGGCCGTGGCCGGCGTGCTGGCCTCCATCGCCTGGCCCTCTTTCCAGTCGCAGCTGCAGCGCGGCCGTCGCGCCGATGCGGTCACCGCACTGCTGCGGGTGCAGCTGGCGCAGGAAAACTACCGCTCGCACCACGGCATGTATGCCTCGCAGCTCGGCGCGCTGGTGGGCGCCACTGCGCGGCGCAGCAGCGAGGGCTGGTACGACATCGAGCTGCTCGGCAGCGGCGGCGAGCGCTACGAGGCGCGCGCCACCGCGCGTGCCGGCAGCGTGGTCGCCAGCGATGCCGGCTGCACGGTGCTGAGCCTGCAGGTGCGCGACGGCCTGGCCGAATTTGCGCCATCGCCGCGCTGCTGGAACCGCTGATGCACCGCGCCACCCGGGGCCTGACGTTGTTGGAAATGATGGTCGCGCTGGCCATTGTCGCGGTGTTGGCAACGCTGGCGCTGCCCTCCTTCGGCAGCATGATGTCGCGGCACCGGCTCAAGGCCGCGGCCGAACAGATGGCGATGGACCTGGCCGAGTTGCGGCTGTTGGCCACGCAGCGCGGCCAGCCGATGCATGTCAACCTGAGCGCCGGACCCCAGTGGTGCTACGCGCTGGCCGTGGCCAGCGGCTGCGACTGCCGCGTGCCGCAGGGCTGCCAGCTGAAGACGGTGAGCGCCAAGGACCATCCCGGCGTGACGTTGCTGCCGGGCCAGGACCTGCGCATCGACCCGCAAGCCGTGGCCCGCGGCAACGGCGCACTGCTGCAGGGCAGCGACGGCGCGCGGCTGCACGTCGGCCTGAGCCCACTGGGTCGTCCCAGGGTGTGCGCGCCGGACGCGGCCGTGCCCGGCTTCGCGGCCTGCTGAGCGGCTTCGCGGCTACTGCAGCAGGCCGATGCCGCTGTGATCGACCTCTTTCAGTCGCACGAAGCCGAGCTCGTCGGGCGGCACGCCAGCCAGCACCAGCTCGGCCTGTGTCCATGCCCCTGGAGCGAGCGGCTCGGTGAACTCGACTTGCCTGGACTTGGCCTTGTCGTTCTGGGCGGCGCCGCTGTCGTCGACCCTGCCCCACTCGAGCTGGGCCCTGAGTCCGTCGATCCGGGCCGTTGTCAGGTTGCCGAACTGCAACGAGACCTTGCTTCCGGTGGCATAGGGTTGCACGTCGGTGATCCTGACGGTGATGTTGCCGAGATCCAGCTTCAAGACCGAATACCCGCTGTCTTCGGGCTTCAGGAACACGACCCGTTCCGACGCCGCGCGCTCGGCCTGGAGTTCGACGTTCTTGAGCTGCGCCGCGAGGGCCGCATTCGCAGCCTCGAGCCGGCTCAGCTTGGCTTGCAGCGCCTCTTGGCGCTCGTCGGCGCATCCGGCGGCCAGCAGCAGCAGACCCACGCAGGTTGAGGCGAGCGCAATTCTCATAGGGCTTCTCCGACGGCACGAGTCACACAGGCACGGACTGTAGCCGCACGGCGCCGGCGGCGAAGCGCTCGCCCGCCGCAAACCCGGTGGCAGGAGCTAAACCTGCATGTTCATGATGTCGCTGTAGGCCTGCACCAGCCGGTTGCGCACCTGCAGCGTGGCCTGGAAACCGAGTTGCGATTTCTGCATCGCCACCATGGTCTGCTCCAGGCTGACGCTGGGATTGTCGAGCTGCAGTTCGCGCTGCATCGTCTGGGCCTCCAGCTGCGACTGGCTCACCGACTTCAGAGCCTGGGCCATGGCCGCCTGGAAGCTGGTGCCGGTGGCGGCTTCGGCGCTGCGCGCCAGCGGCAGGCCGTCCGGGCGCAAGCCGGCGCGCGCCACCGCCTGGGCAAAGTCGAAGGGCTTGAGTTTCAGATCCATGAGCGGTCGGTCCGTGGCGCAAGTCTATGCAGGGCGTCGAAACGCAATGGCATGTAACTGATGGCGCTTTACTCGGCTTCTTGCCCTATAGAGCGCCCAGGCGCTGCCGAACAATCGCCGCCAGAGCCTGCCACCCCAGCGCGTCGTCAAGCAGGCCAGCCATCACCCGGATTCCCTTCATGGACAACGCAGTCGCGCCGCAATCCCCCCAGACCCTGGTTCCGCTGAACGCCGCGGCAGGCAGCTTTGGCGCCCGATTGGCCGCGTTGCCGGCCCGCTCGCTGCTCGGTCTGGGCATCGGCGTGGCCCTGCTGCTGGCGGTGGCCGTGGCGCTGACGCTGCGCCAGGCCGAAGGCGAGTACCGCGTACTCTTCGCCGGCCTGAGCGACAAGGACGGCGGTGCGGTGCTGGCCCAGCTGTCGCAGATGAACATCCCCTACAAACATGCCGACGGCGGCAATGCCATCCTGGTACCGGCTTCGCAGGTGCACGACGTGCGGCTGCGCCTGGCGTCGGCCGGCCTGCCCAAGGGCGCCGGCGTGGGCTTCGACCTGATGGACAAGTCGCCCTTCGGGCAGACCCAGTTCCAGGAACGACTGAACTTCCAGCGCGGCCTGCAAGGCGAGCTGGAGCGCTCGATCGGCTCGCTGGCGGCGGTGCAGGCGGCACGCGTGCATCTGGCGCTGCCCAACCAGAACGGCTTCTTCCGTGAGCAGCAAAAGCCCAGCGCCTCCGTGCTGCTGACGCTGCACCCGGGCCGCACACTGGAGCGCGCGCAGGTCGCCGGCATCGTGCACCTGGTGTCGAGCAGCGTGCCCGAGCTCAACCCCAAGGCGGTCAGCGTGCTCGACGGCAGTGGCGCGCTGCTGTCCGGCGCCGATGACAGCGGCAAGGGCCTGGACGCGCAGCAGCTGCAGTACGTGCAGCAGATCGAGGCCGGCTACCTCAAGCGCGTGATCGACATCCTGGAGCCGGTGCTCGGCCGCGACAACCTGCGTGCCAACGTCACCGCCGACATCGACTTCACGCAGACCGAATCGACCAGCGAGGAATTCAAGCCCAACCAGGGCGACGCCCCGGCGGCGGTGAAGCTGGTGCAGCGCAACGAGTCCGGCACGCCGGGCGCCGCCGTGCCCAGCGGCGTGCCCGGCGCCGCCAGCAATCAGCCGCCGACACAGGCCACGGCGCCGATCACCGGCGGAGCGCAGCCGCTGCAGGCGGCACAGAGCGGCTACGGCGGCGGCAGCATGCGCCGTGACGCCGTCACCCAGTACGAGGTCGACAAGACAGTGCGCGTGACGCGCAATGCCACCGGCACGCTGCGCAAGCTGAACGCCGCAGTGGTGGTCAACCACCGCAGCAGCACCGATGCCAAGGGCAAGACCACCAGCACGCCGCTGTCGGCCGAGGAACTGGAGAAGATCACTGCGCTGGTGCAGGAGAGCCTGGGCTTCAACAAGGAACGTGGCGACTCGGTGCGTGTCATCAACGCGCCCTTCCGCGTCGAACCGCCCCCCAAGGTGGAGCCGATCCCGATCCACCAGCAGCCCTGGATGCTGGATCTGCTGCGCGCCGCCGCGGCGCCGCTGGCCCTGGCCCTGGTCGCGCTGGTGGTGGTGTTCAAGCTGATCCGTCCGGCACTCAACGCCGCCATGCCCGCCGAGCCCAAGCAAGTGGGCGGCAAGCTCGACGTCGTTGCCGACAACCCCGTCGACACCACACTGCCGGCCAGCACCGCCCCACCGGCGTTGCCCGCCCCGCCGACAAACCAGAAGCTGGAGAGCGCGCGCGCCTTCGCGCAGCAGAACCCAGCCGCGGTGGCGCAGATCGTCAAGGAATGGGTCGGCGGCGAGCCAGCCTGAGCGCACAAGAACATGGACGACCAGGGCATCGAGAACGCCGCCATCCTGCTGATGTCGCTGGGCGAGGAACACGCCAGCGAGGTCTTCAAGCACCTGTCGCCGAAACAGGTGCAGCGCATGGGCGAGACCATCGCCCGCATGAAGAGCATCAGCCACGACCGGCTCGACCAGGTGCTGGACAAGTTCCGCGCCATCGCCGGCGACCAGAGCATGCTGGTCAGCGACAACGACGAGTACGTGCGCTCGGTGCTCAAGCGTGCGCTCGGCGAGGACAAGGCCAACCTGCTGCTCGACCGCATCCTGCAGGGCGACGACGTCAGCGGCATCGAAAGCCTGAAGTGGATGGAGCCTTCCGCCGTGGCCGAGCTGATGCGCCACGAGCACCCGCAGATCGTCGCGGCCATCCTGGTGCACCTGGAAAGCGACCATGCCGCCGAGGTGCTGAAGCTGTTCACCGAACGCCAGCGCAACGAGGTGCTGGTGCGGGTGGCCACGCTCGACGGCATCCAGCCCTCGGCGATGCGCGACCTGAACGAGGTGCTGAACCAGGTGCTGGCCGGCAGCGACCGGGTCAAGAAGTCCAACCTGGGCGGCGTCAAGCCCGCGGCCGAGATCATCAACATGCTCGGTGGCACGCTGGAAACCTCGGTGCTGGACTTCATCCGCGGCGCCGACAACGACCTGGCACAGAAGATCCTGGACAACATGTTCACCTTCGACGACCTGGAGCGCCTGGACGACAAGGGCATCCAGTCGCTGATGAAGGAAGTGCAGTCCGAGTCGTTGGTCATCGCGCTGAAGGGCGCCACGCCGGAGCTGCGCGAGAAGATCTTCAAGAACATGTCCACGCGAGCGGCCGAGACCCTGCGCGAGGACCTGGAATCGCGCGGTCCGGTGCGTGTGTCCGAGGTCGAGGCCGAGCAGAAGGAATTGCTCAAGATCGTGCGCCGCCTGTCCGACGAAGGTGTGATCGTGATCGGAGGCGGCGGTGACGACGAATTCGTCTAAGGGCTTTCGCAACGTGCCACCGCCGCCGAGCACCGGCCCGGCGCGCGCCAACACGCCGTACTCGCGCTTCATCCCGCGCGAGGAGCTGGGCCAGTTTGCCGCCTGGAGCCCGGACACGCTGAACACCGAACTCGACGCGCCCAACGAGCCGGCCGGTGCCGCGCCCGCCGCCGCGCCGCCGGCGGACAAGCCGGCAATACAGGCCCAGGTCGCCGCCGCACGCCAGGCCGGCTACCAGGACGGCTACCGCGACGGGCTGGTAGCGCTGGACAGCTTCAAGCAATCCTTCGCCACCCAGATGGCCTCGCAACTGGGCCAGCTGCTGCACGGCTTCAATGCGCAGATCGACGCGCTGGAGCAGCAGATGGCCCAGGCCGTGGCGCAGGCGGCGGTGATGCTGGCGCGGCGCGTGGTGCGTGCCGAGATCCACGCCCACCCCGAGCAGGTGGCCGAGGCGGCCACGCAGGCGGTGAACGCGGTGCTGCAAAGCGCCCGGCACATCCGCGTGCTGGTGCACCCGGACGACCATGCGCTGGTGGCGGCCGGCGCGGCCGAGGCGCTGCAGGCGCGCGGCGCAAGGCTGCTGGCGCAGCCGGGCATCGAGCGCGGCGGCTGCCTGGTGGAATCCGACCTGGGCCAGATCGACGCCCGTATCGATGCGCGCTGGCGCCAGGCGGCCACGCTGCTGGGCAGCGAGCTGCCATGGGATGACACCGGCACGGAGCGCAAGCCATGACTCCCTTCCAGCCGATGCCTGCCGACGCCCGCGCAGCGCTGTGGTCGCGCTACCTGGCCGACCTGCAGGACTACGCGGCCCTGCCGCAGCCGCTGGAAACCAGCGGCACGCTGGTGCGCGTCACCGGCCTGGTGCTCGAAGCGGCCGGCGTGCGCGTCCCGGTGGGTTCGTTGTGCGAAGTGCGCGATGCATCGGCCGGCCCGGGCCAACCCGGTGTGCTGGCCGAAGTGGTGGGCTTCAATGGCGACCGTGCCTTCCTGATGCCCAATGGCGAACTGCAGGGCCTGACCAGCGGCGCGCTGGTGCAACCGCGCCCGGCGCCGCATGCCGCGCCGGCCTTCGGCGTGGAAAACCACCCCTGGCGGCGCAGCGAGGATCGTGGTCTGCACCTGCCGATGGGCGAAGGCCTGCTCGGCCGCGTGGTCGATGCGCATGGCAAGCCGCTGGACCGCATGGGGCCACTACAGAACGTGCGCACCGAGCCGATGGTGCGTCGCGCCATCAACGCCATGGACCGCGACCCGGTGCGCACGCCACTGGACACTGGGGTGCGGGCGATCAATGCGCTGCTCACGGTGGGCCGCGGCCAGCGCCTGGGCCTGTTTGCCGGCACGGGGGTCGGCAAGAGCGTGCTGCTGGGCATGATGGCGCGCTACACCGCCGCCGATGTCATCGTCGTCGGGCTGATCGGCGAGCGCGGCCGCGAGGTCAAGGAGTTCATCGAGGACATCCTCGAGGAAGAGGGCCGCGCGCGCAGCGTGGTGGTCGCCGCACCGGCCGACGCCGCGCCGCTGGTGCGCATGCAGGGCGCCAACTACGCCACCGCCATTGCCGAACACTTCCGCGACTCTGGGTCTCATGTGCTGCTGCTGATGGACAGCCTGACGCGCTATGCCATGGCGCAGCGCGAGATCGCCCTGGCCATCGGCGAGCCGCCGGCCACCAAGGGTTACCCGCCGAGCTGCTTTGCCAAGCTGCCGCAGTTGGTGGAGCGCAGCGGCAACGGCCTCAACGGTCAGGGCTCGATCACGGCCTTCTACACCGTGCTGAGCGAAGGCGACGACCCGCAGGACCCGATCGCCGACGCGGCCCGAGGCATCCTCGACGGCCACGTGGTGCTGTCGCGCGAGCTGGCCGAGGCCGGGCACTTCCCGGCCATCGATGTCGAGCGTTCGATCTCGCGCGTGATGAGCAGCGTGGCCAGCCGCAAGCAGGTGGCCGCGGCGCGGCGCGCACGCCAGCTGCTGGCCCGCTACAACAAGGCCCGCGACCTGATCCAGCTGGGCGCCTATGTGCCGGGCCACGATGCCGAGCTCGACCTGGCGGTGAAGCTGCACTCGCCGCTGAGCGCGCTGCTGCAGCAGGACATGCACGAGCCGGCGGCGCTGGGTGACAGCTTCGAGCGGCTGTGCGAACTGGTCGACTCGTGATGACGCAGCGAATGCAATCCCTTCAGGTACTGCTGCAGCGTGAGCAGCAGCATTGCGACCAGGCACAGTCCGCGCTGCGCCGCGCCGACGACATGGCACGCAGCGCCCGCGAGCAGCGCGAGCAGCTGATCGCCTACCGCAGCGAGTACCAAGCACGCTGGACCGCCCAGTTCAACCAGGGCGGCACGATGGACATCCTGCTGTGCTACCGCAGCTTCATGCAGCGGCTGGACCAGGCCGTGTCCCTGCAGACGCGCCAGGCCGAGCTGGCCGAGCTGCACCTGGTGCAGGCCCGGCGCGAACTGATGGAGAGCGAGCGTCGCCTCGCCTCGGTGCGCAAGCTGATCGAGCGGCGTGCCGCCGAGATCGCGCATGCCGGCCGCCAGCGCGAACAGAAGCAGACCGACGAGCAGGCACAGCGCATGCGCTGGCCGAACACCCAGCGCGACCGGCTGCTGTCGCAATGAAACCCATCGTCTCCAAGTCATCGCCATGCTGAACACCACTGCCGCCGTTGCCCAAGCTCCGATGGCTGTACTGGCCCCACCCGGTCAGGCACCGGGCAGCGGCGACGACAGTCAGGCCTTTGCCCAGGCATTGGACCAGGCCGCGGCACGGCAGCGCGATTCGGTCGACGACACGGCCGAGCCCATCGCCCGCGAAGGCGCTGGCGGCAAGACCGAAGCCCCGGTTCGTGAGCGTACCGAGGCCACCGACGCGCGAGCGACCGCAGGCCCTCGCGGCACGGCGGCGCGCAAGGCCAGCGCGGCACAGACCGTGAGCGACGCTGCAGCCGAGTCGCCATCGACGGCACCCGGCGACGCCGTGGCACTGCGACAGGCTTCGGACGACCGGGGCTTGCCGGCAGAGCGCACCGATGCCGAGCAGACTCTGCCCGACCTGGCCGCCTGGGTGTCGAGCCTGCCCTTGGCACGCCCCGCCCCCTCGACGGTGGCGGCGACCCCCGCGCCAGGCGCAGACCCAGTGGCACGCACCGCGGCCGCGGGCACGGCCGCCGATGACTTGTCCGCCGCGGGCACGGCCCAGGTGCTGGATGCGCTGGGCCGAGCAGGTCGCACTCAGGATGCCGCGACGCCCCACCTGGCCGGAACGATCGCGTCGATCGCCAACCGGCATGCCGACGCGCGATCCACCCGCGCGGCGCAAACGGCACCGATGGAAGCGGCGGCCGTGGGCAAGGAGACGGCGGGGGATACCGACACCACGGTGCAGGCATTCAGCGTGGCGCGCGAGCCATCGACCACACCACGCCCGGGCCTCGATGCCGGCACGGCCCTGGCCGCGGTGCCCGGCAGCTGGGCCGGCACCCCGAGCCGGAGCCTGGATCAGGGCGCGCCAGTGCAGGCCGAACTGCGGGCTCTGGTGGGCTCGAACGAGTTCGCACCCGCCCTGGGCTCGCAGCTGAGCGTGATGGTGCGCGACGGCGTCGAGCATGCGCAGCTGAAGCTGAACCCGGCCGAGATGGGTCCGATCGAGGTGCGCATCAGCCTGGATGGGACACAGGCCCAGGTCGATTTCAGCGCGGCCCACGCAGCCACACGACAGGCCCTGCAGGACGCCGTGCCGGCGCTGGCCAGTGCCCTGCGCGAAAACGGCCTGACGCTGACCGGCGGCGGCGTCTTCGAGCAGGCCCGCGAGCAGCGCGGCGACGCGCGGCAGCACGGCTCACGCAGTGCCTCGGGCGCCCCGGGCGGGCCTTTGGACGGCGCCGCCGGTGCGTCCCCTGCACCGCGCATGCCACGCGCGCGCGGCGTCGTCGATCTCTACGCCTAGACGGGAGCGCGCCGCGTCCTGCGAACTCGGCCGCGAGACAGCCGGGTTTAGGGTGCTTTTCGCGCAATCCTCGGCAGCGGCGGCTTTCAATAATCGTGCGCATACGAACCCACCGCGGCGCCTTGGCCGCGTGTGCGGAACGCCAACCCTGGAGGTGTCATGTCCACTGCCGCGGCCGTCGAAGGCGCAGTGCCCGTCAGGGCAGGCAAGAAGAAGCTGATCATCGTCCTCGTGGCCGCGCTGCTGCTGCTGGCCGCGGTGGGCGGTGGCGCGGTGTTCTGGCTCAAGTCCAGGGCCCATGCCCAGCAGCAGGCCGAGGAGGCCGACGCTGGCGACGAGGTGGCCCATGCCAAGTCCGCGCCGAAGCGCGACCCGAAGGCCGTGCCGGTGTTCGTGCCGCTGGACAACTTCACCGTCAACCTGGCCGACCGCGAGGCCGAGCGCTATGCGCAGATCGGCATCTCGCTGGAGCTCAATGACGCCAAGGCTGGCGACAAGATCAAGGTCTTCATGCCGGCCATCCGCAACAACATCCTGATGGTGCTGGCGCACAAGCGCTCGTCCGACCTGCTGGAACGCGCGGGCAAGGAGAAGCTGGCCGAGGAAGTGCTGCGCGAGACCGAGCGCGCGCTCGGCCTGGAACCTGCGGTGCCGGGCGCGCTGGCGAAGAAGGGCGGCGACGACGAGCCGCGCCCGGTGCGCGCGGTGCACTTCTCGAACTTCATCATCCAGTGATGGTCTCTCCGCGGCGCCACGGCGGCATCGGCACATGAATCAACAGATCCTCACGCAGAACGAAGTCGACGCGCTGCTGCAGGGCATCACCGGCGAAAGCCAGGCGCTCGAGCAGGACGAAGCGCAGACCGAAGGCCCGCAACCCTACGACCTGGCCAACCAGGAACGCATCGTCCGCGGCCGCATGCCGACGATGGAGGTGGTGAACGAGCGTTTCGCCCGCAACATCCGCGTCGGCCTGTTCAACCTGATCCGCAAGAGCCCCGAGGTGTCGATCGGCGGCATCAAGGTGCAGAAGTACAGCGCCTTCCTGCGCGAGATCGTCGTGCCGACCAACTTCAACATCGTCAGCGTCAAGCCGCTGCGCGGCTCGGCGCTGGTCGTGTGCGACCCGAACCTGGTGTTCGCGGTCATCGATGCGCTGTTCGGCGGCGCCGGCAAGTACCACACGCGCATCGAGGGGCGCGAGTTCTCGCCCACCGAGCAGCGCGTGATCCTGCGCCTGCTGCAGACCATCATCGCCGAGTACCGCAAGGCCTGGACCGGCGTGTACCCGCTGGAACTGGAGTACCAGCGCTCGGAGATGCAGCCGCAGTTCGCCAACATCGCCTCGCCCAGCGAGATGGTGGTATCGACCTCGTTCATGCTCGAGATCGGCGATACCAGTGGCTCGGTGAACCTGTGCTTTCCGTATTCGACGCTGGAGCCGATCCGCGACGTGCTGTACTCGGCCAGCCAAGGCGACACCGGCGAGCCCGACCGCCGCTGGGTGCAGCTGCTGAAGACCGAGATCCAGTCGGCCAAGGTGGAACTGGTGGCCACGCTGGCCAGCGCGCCGGCCACGGTGGAGCAACTGCTGTCCTTCAAGCCCGGCGATTTCATCGAGCTCGACCTGGATCCGGTGATCAAGGCCAAGGTCGACGGCGTGCCCGTGTTCGACTGCCACTACGGCACCTCGAACAAGCACTACGCGATCAAGATCGACCAACTGCTGACCGGTTCACGTCTGGACTGGCTGGGGGAACAACACAATGTCCGCTGAAAACGCCGCAACATCCGAAGAAGACCGCATGGCCGCCGAATGGGCCGCCGCACTGGAAGACGGCAAGCCGGCCGGCAACGAGGTGGCCAGCGAGGTGACGAACGCGGCCGAAAGCGTGGCGCCGGCCACCTTCGCCAACTTCACCCCCACGGCGGCCAACGGGGCCGGCGCGGGCAACGACATCAACATGATCCTGGACATCCCGGTGCAGCTGACCGTGGAGCTGGGACGCACGCGCATCCCGATCAAGCACATCCTGCAGCTGGCGCAGGGTTCGGTGGTCGAGCTGGAAGCCATGGCCGGCGAGCCGATGGACGTGCTGGTCAACGGCTACCTGATCGCCCAGGGCGAGGTGGTGGTGGTGAACGACAAGTTCGGCATCCGGCTGACCGACATCGTCACGCCCAGCGAGCGGTTGCGCCGGTTGAGCAGGACGTGACCCACCCCCGAAGCGGCTGCGTCGCGCCCCCACGAGGGGGCGACACCAGCATGCCGGCAAGGCCGGTTCTGCGGTGTTCGCTCGTGACCGCGCGCCCATTGACTCTTTTCAGCACGACGTGCTGTCGGATTCCGCGATGAACCCTTCCTGGACGCCGCTGCTGTGGTTCGGCGTGATCGTCGTGCTGATCCCGCTGGCGTTGTGGCTGCTCAAGCGCACGCCGCTGGGCGGCACGACCGGAAGTGGGCCATTGCGCCATGTGGCGGCGCTGCAGCTGTCGGCGTCGCAGCGCCTGGCCATCGTCGAAGTGGGCAGCGGCACGGCGCGGCGCTGGCTGGTGCTGGGTCTGAGCAGCCAGTCGATCACCATGCTGCACACCATGGAACCGCAGGCCGAGGCGACGCCGGGCGCGGTCGAGGACGGCACGTCCTTTGCACAGCTGCTGTCGCGGCTGAAGCGCAACCCATGAACAAGCGCGCCGTCGCGGCCGCGCTGCTGTTGGGCTCCGCCGGCGCGGCGCTGGCCCAATCCAGCCCGGGCCTGCCGCTGGTCGTCGGCCAGGGCGCCGGCGGCACCAGCTATTCGGTGCCGATCCAGACGCTGCTGTTCTTCACCGCGTTGAGCTTTCTGCCGGCGGTGCTGCTGCTGATGACGGGCTTCACGCGCATCGTCATCGTGCTGTCGCTGCTGCGCCAGGCGCTGGGCACCCAGGCCGCACCGCCCAACCAGGTGATCATCGGCCTGAGCCTGTTCCTGACCTTCTTCGTGATGAGCCCGACGCTGGACCAGGTGTACGAGAAGGCCTACCAGCCCTTTGCCGCCAACCAGATCGCCTTCGACGAAGCGCTCCAGCGCGGCGAGGAGCCGATGCGCGGCTTCATGCTGAAGCAGACGCGCCAAGCCGATGTGATGCTGTTCGCACGGCTGGCCAAGCTGCCGGCCGACATGAAAGGTGAGGACGTGCCGCTGCGCGTGCTGCTGCCGGCCTTCGTCACCAGCGAGCTGAAGACCGCCTTCCAGATCGGCTTCCTGATCTTCATCCCCTTCCTGGTGATCGACATGATCGTCGCCAGCGTACTGATGAGCCTGGGCATGATGATGTTGTCGCCGGTGCTCGTCGCCCTGCCCTTCAAGCTGATGCTGTTCGTGCTGGCCGATGGCTGGAACCTGCTGCTCGGCTCGCTCGCTGCCTCCTTTGCTACATGAACTCGCAACAAGTCTTCACCTTCGGCCAGGAAGGCCTGCTGCAACTGCTGACAGTCAGCGCGCCGGTGCTGCTGACGGTGCTGCTGGTCGGGCTGGTGGTCAGCGTCTTCCAGGCGGCCACGCAGATCAGCGAGGCCACGCTGTCCTTCGTGCCCAAGGTGGTGGCCGCGGTGCTGGTGCTGGCCTTCGCCGGGCCGTGGATGATGAGCACGCTGGTCGAATACCTGCAGCGCACGCTGCAGTCCATTCCCGGCATGATCGGATGACGCCCCCGAGACGCCTGCGGCGTCGCCCTCCCGAGGGGGTGCGTTCGGCTTGGGGCGGCCCGGCGCCGAACCAATGATCAGCTTCACCGAAGCCCAGATCCTGGCCTGGATCACGCCGCTGCTGTGGCCCTTCCTGCGCGCGCTGGCGCTGTTCTCGTCGCTGCCGCTGCTGGGCACGCGGGTGGTGCCGGTGCGTGTGCGCATCGCGCTCGCGGCGCTGGTCGCGCTGGCGGCGCAGGCTTCGTTGCCGACGATGCCGCCCGTGGCACTGGACTCCTGGCTGGCCTTCATGCTGGTGGTGCAGCAGTTGCTCATCGGCATCAGCCTGGGCTTCGCGGTGCGCCTGGTGTTTGCCGCCATCGAACTGGCGGGTGAGATCGTCGGCCTGCAGATGGGCCTGAACTTCGCCGGCTTCTTCGACCCGATGACGGCCAGTCAGACCACCGCCACGAGCCGCTTCTTCGGGGCCATCGTCGGCTGGCTGTTCATCGTCATCAACGGCCACCTGCTGATCATTGCCGCGCTGGTGAACAGCTTCAATGCCTTCCCGATCAGTGGCGAGCCCTTCGCCTTCTTGAAGCAGGCGCTGCCGCACGAGTGGGGCGCGATGATCTTCTCGACTGGGCTGTGGATCGCGCTGCCGATGGTCGCGATGCTGACCTTCGTCAACCTGGTGCTGGGCGTGATCTCGCGCGTGGCCGCGCAGATCAATATCTTTGCCATCGGCTTTCCGATCACGCTCGGCGTCGGGCTGCTCGGCATCCTGCTGACGCTGCCGCTGATGCAGCAGCCGTTCACGATGGCGCTGGAGCGCATGCTGGCCTATTTCTAGGCCGGTACAGCGGCGCGGCTCAGCTGCCGACCAGTCCGTTGCGGATGGCGTAGACGGTGAGCTCGGAGTTGTTGGCCAGCTGCAGTTTCTCCAGGACACGGGCGCGGTACACCGACACCGTCTTCGGCGACAGCACCAGGTCGGTAGCGATGTCGGACAGGCGCTTGCCCGAGGCGATCATCACCAGCGTCTGCAGCTCGCGGTCGGACAGCTTCTCGTGCGGCTGGCCGGTGGCGGGCGTACTGAGGTTCTCGACCAGCATCTGCGCGATCTCGGGGGTCACGTACTTGCGACCCTGCGCCACGGTGCGCACCGCCTGCACCAGCAGCTGCGGGTCGCCGCCCTTGTTGACGTAGCCGTGAGCGCCGGCGCGCAGCGCACGGATCGCGTACTGGTCCTCGGGGTACATGCTGACGATCAGCACCTTGACGGTGGTGCCTTCGTCCTTCAGCACGTGCAGCACGTCCAGGCCGCTGCGTCCGGGCAGGTTGATGTCGAGCACCAGCACGTCGCAGGGGGCCGCCCTGGCGCTGTCGCCGGACAGCTTGCGCATCAACGTGCGCAACTCGCCGTAGTCGGCCGCCTCGCCCACCACCTGGATGTCAGCCGCGTCGGACAGCGTATCGCGGATGCCGCGCCGGATCAGCGCATGGTCGTCGCAGAGAATCACTTGGATCATAGGTCTCCCCAGGCCGAGGGGTCGTGTGCGGACTCGGCTTGCGCGTCCTCCACGGCCGGCGCGTCGTAGCCGTCCGCGGCCTCGGCCATCGGGATCGACAGGATCAGCGTCGTACCCCGTGGCGAGCTCGACAGGTCGATCCAGCCGCCGACGGTGGCGGCGCGTTCCTGCAGGCCGCGGATGCCGAAGCTGCGCGCCTTGGCCAGATCGCGGCTGGACAGGCCGCGGCCGTTGTCGCTGATCTCCAGCGACAGCACGTCGGGTGCGAGCATCAGGTCTAGACGCACGCGCGTGGCCTGCGCATGCTTGCTGACATTGGTCAGCGCTTCCTGCGCGGTGCGGTACGCCACCAGCGGCACGCCGCCCGGCAGCTGCAGGCTTTCGTGGCTGGTGTGGAAGCGGCACTCGATGCCGGTGCGCTTTTCGTGGCGGCTGGCCATCCACTGCAGCGCCGCCACCAGGCCCTGCTCCAGGATGGCCGGGCGCAGGTTGTGCATGATGCGCTGGCTGGCTTCGATGGCATAGGTCACCGTCTCCAGCGCGGCCATCGCGCGGGCGCGCACCGGCTCGCTGGCGGCATGCCGCGCAATCCAGGCCAGGTCGAAGTTCAGCGCGGTGAGCGAGCCGCCGACATCGTCGTGGATCTCACGCGCGATGGCGCTGCGCTCCTGCTCGACGCTGGTCTGAAGGTGCTGCGCCAGTTCGGCCAGGCGCTGGCGCGATGCCTGCAGTTCCTCGTCGGCGGCGACACGCGCGCGGCGCGCCTCGGCGGCCTCGATCGCGTGCTCCATCGCCGGCGCCAGTCGCGCCAGGTTGTTCTTCAGCAGGTAGTCGGACGCGCCATTGCGCATGGCCTCGACCGCAGTGTCCTCACCGATCTCGCCCGACACCAGGATGAAGGGCCACAGTCGCCCGCTGGCGCGCAGCATCTCCAGCGCCTGCAGCCCGGAAAAGCCCGGCAGGTTGTAGTCGGACAGGATCAGGTCCCAGTGGCCGTCGAGCTCGGCGGCAAACTCGGCACGCGATTCGATGCGGCGCGACTTCACGTCCAGCCCGGCGCGCTGCAGGTGCGCCAGCGCCAGCTCGTGGTCGAGGTCGGAGTCTTCCAGGTGCAGCACGCGCAGCACACGCTGGCCAGCGTTGTCGATCATGCGTCGAGTATCGCCCAGCCCCATGCACCCGCCGAGGCGCGACAGCGGCGCAATATGCCAACTATCACCTGCCGCGAAGCCCTACTCGGGAGCCGCGCGCAGCGTGTCGACGACCGGGCGGCGCAGCACCTCGCGCAGCCCCCACCAGCCCGCCGCCAGGGCCAGCAGCGCGCCCGCGGACGCACCCAGCAGCGGCACCCAGGGCGACGGGTTCCAGCTGAACTCGAAGGCAAAGCGGGCCAGCGCCCAGCCCACGGCCATCGCCGCCACCGAGGCCAGCAGGCCGGCCAGTGCACCCACGCCCAGCAGCTCGGTGCGCTGCACCCGCGCCAGCAGCTGGCCGCTGGCGCCCATGGCGCGCATCAGGCCGAACTCGCGGGCCCGCGCCTCGCGCGTGGCGCTGACCGCGGCGAACAGCACCACCAGCCCGGCCGCCAGCGTAAAGGCGAAGAGAAACTCCACTGCGCGCACCACCTGGTCCAGCACACGCTGCACCTGCCCGATGGAGGCCGAGATGTCGACATTGGTGATGTTGGGGAAGTCGCGGCTCAGCCGGTTGTCGAAGCCGGGCGTGTCGGGCGCACGGAAGGCGCTGATGTAGCTGATCGGCAGTCCCGGCATCTGCGCCTTCGGGAACATGACGAAGAAGTTGACGCGCATCGACGACCAGTCCACCTTGCGCAGGCTGGTGATGCGGCCTTCGCGCAGCTGCCCGGCGATGTCGAAGCGCAGGGTGTCGCCGAGCTTGACGCCCAGCGTCTCGGCCAGGCCCTCTTCGACGCTGAGCGCATCGTCCTCGCCCTCGGTCCACTGGCCGGCGCTGAGCGGGTTGTGCGCAGGCAGCACGGCGGCATGGCTCAGGTTGAACTCGCGCTCGACCAGGCGCCTGGCGCGGTCTTCGCTGAGCCGGTCGCCGCTGACCGGTTGGCCGTTGATGGCCACCAACCGGCCGCGGATCATCGGAAACCAGTCGTAGTGCTTCACGCCGGCCTCGGCCAGCGCCTTCTTGAAAGGCTCGGCCTGCTCGGGCTGCAGGTTGATGACGAAGCGGTTCGGCGCGTCCGGCGGGGTGGCCTTGCGCCAGCTGTCGATCAAGTCGGTGCGCAGCAGCACCAGCAGCACCAGGGCCAGCAGGCCCACCGCAAGCGCCGACACCTGCAGCACCGCGAAGGCCGGGCGCGCGGCGATCTGCCGCGTCGCCAGCACCAGCCAGCGCGGCGCGCGCGCTTCCGGCACGGCCCACTTCAGCAGCAGCACCGCCAGCCAGGACAGAAGCGCGAACAGGGCAATGGCAGCGGCAAAACCGCCTACCGCGATCAGCCCGAGCTTCAGGTCGGCCGACACCGCCAGCAGCAACGCGACGAAGCCGGCGCTGCCCGCGGCCAGCACCAGCGCCGACGAGGCCTTCAATGCGCCGACATCGCGGCGCATCACGCGCAGCGGCGGCACGCGCGCCAGCTGCAGCACCGGCGGCAGCCCGAAGCCGAGCAGCAGCGTCATGCCCACACCCATGCCGAACAACGCCGGCCACACGCCGGCCGGCGGCAGCGAGGCGTTGACCAGCCCGGCCAGCAGCCACACGAACACATGGTGCACGACGAAGCCGAGCAATACCCCGGAGGCGCTGGCCAGCGCACCGACGCCGGCAAATTCGAGCGAGTAGGCACCGGCGATGCGCGCCTGCGACAGCCCGAGCACGCGCTGCATGGCGCAGTCGTTCAGGTGGCGCTGCGCGAAGTCGCGCGCGGCAATGCCCACCGCCACCGCCGCCAGCAGCGCCGACAGCAGGGCCACCAGGTTGAGGAACTTCTCGGCGCGGTCCAGCGTCTGCCGCATCTCGGGCCGGCCGCTCTGCAGCGATTCGACGCGCACGCCGCGCAGCGGCACCGCCTTGATCTGCGCTTCGGCCCAGGCCACGTAGTCGCGCAGCACGGACTCGCGGCCGGGCGGTACCGCCAGCGCCAGCCGGTAGCTGACGCGACTGGCCGGCTGGATCAGCCCCGTGTCGTCCAGGTCGGCCTGGTTCAGCATGACGCGCGGCGCAAAGCTCATGAAGCCGGCGCCACGGTCGGGCTCGATGACGATGATCTGCGCGATCTCCAGCGCCGTGTCGCCGAGCAGCAGGTCGTCGCCCACCCTCAGTTGCAGGCTGTCGAGCAGCGCCGCGTCCACCCAGACCGTGCCGCGCGACGGCGCGCCGGCCACGTTGCGCTCGCCAGACTCGGGCGCCGACTTCAGGCGCAGCTGGCCGCGCAGCGGATAGGCATCGCTGACGGCCTTGACCGCCACTAGGCGCGATGCACCGCCCAGTTCGTCCGGTGCACGGCCCATGCTCGGGAAACTGGCGCTGGTGGCGGTCTGCAGGCCCAGCTCGCTGGCGCGCTGCAGCAGCTCGGCCGGCGTCGGTTTGTCGCTGCCGACCACCGCATCGCCGCCCAGCAAGGCCCCGGCATCGCGCGCCAGACCCTTGTCCAGGCGGTCCGCAAAGAAGCCCACCGCGCTGAGCGCAGCCACGGCCAGCATCACCGCCAGCGCCAGCAGCCGCAACTCGCCGGCGCGGAAGTCGCGCAGTGTCTGGCGCCAGGCCAGTGTGCCGATGGACGGCACAGTGCTGGAGGTGTCGGGTGTCATGGCGCGAGACGGTAACCGATGCCGAGGCCGCCGGCCGGCGTGGGGTTGAATGCTGCGTTCAGCCGGCCTGAAGCCGACGCGCCACCGGCGATGATCCAATTGCCGCATGAACACTCCTGCCCCGAGCCCGATCTTCGTCTCCCACGGATCGCCGATGACGGCGCTGGAGCCGCGCGAGGCCGGCGCCTACATGCAGCGCCTGGGCCCGGCCATCGACGCCGCCTTCGGTCGGCCGCGGGCCATCCTGGCTGTGTCCGCGCACACGCTGGCGCGCGCACCCGTGCTGCTGGCCGGGCCGCGGCACGAGGCGGTCTGCGATTTCGGCGGCTTCGACGACCGGCTCTATGCGCTGCGCTACGACGCGCCCGGCGCACCAGTGCTGGCGACGAAGGTGGAAGCGCTGCTACGATCGGCCGGCATCGAGGCGCACCGCGTCGAGCAAGGCGGCCTGGACCATGGCATCTGGACGCCACTGCGCTACATGTGGCCCGCGGCCGACGTGCCGGTGCTGCCGCTGGCCTTCGTTCCCAGCTGGAGCCCGCGGCAGTTGTTCGACTTCGGCGCTGCGCTGGCGCCGCTGGCTGCGATGGGCGTTCTGGTGATGGGCACAGGCAGCATCACCCACAACCTGCAGCGCGTCTTCGCCAGCGGGCTGCGCGCCAGCGCCGATGCGCCGGAGATCATCGAGAGCGCCGCGTTCCGCCAGTGGATGCAGCAGCGCAGCCAGGCCGGCGACTGGGACGCGCTGTTCGACTACCGCAGTGCAGCGCCGCACGCGGCGGACATGCACCCCACCGACGAACACCTGCTGCCCTGGTACGTGGCTGCCGGCGCGGGCGGTCGCCACGGCACGGCGCTGCGCCTGCACGACAGCCTGACCTTCGGCAGCCTGGGCATGGACAGCTATGCCTTCGGGCCGTCGGCCCCATTGCTGCAACGCGCCTTGGCCGGCTCGACCGTGCCCGCCTGACGGTGCCCGGCGATGGCGGTCCCCGAAGGACCGGCATCGCGGCCGACCGTGCGTTGCGCGGGCCGCGGGTCAGCGAAAGCCGCGTGGCGCGGCGCCAGCTCAGCCGTTGCCAGCCGCACCGGGGCGCGCGCGCGTGGCTTCGTGCAGCGCACGCATGGCCACCAGGTCGGCTTCGGTATCCAGATCGAGCAGCACGCCCGGGTCGTCGACGTCGACACCGACCGCGGGATAGCGGGCGATGATGCGGCGCGCGCCTTCATCGCCGCTGAGCATCATCAGTTCGGAGTACAGCTCGGCCGCAAAGCCCACGGGATGGCCGCGCCGGCCCTGGTACTGCGCATAGGCCACCGGGTGTTGCTCCAGCGCGGCCGCCACGGCCAGCAGCGTGGCCGGTTTCACCATCGGCATGTCGCCGGGCAGCAGCAACCAGCCCGGCGCATCGGCGCGCGCCGCGATCCCGGCGGCGATGGAGTGGCCCATGCCGAGTGCGGCCAATTCTTGCGGCACGACGACCACATCGCGCGCAGCGACGATGCGCGATGCGCTGGTGGCCAGAGCCTGCGTGACCACCACCACCACCGGCAGATGGCTTTCGATGGCACTGCGCAGCGTGCTGCCCAGCACGCTCAGGTCACCGAGACTTTGTTCCAGCTTGTGCGCGGAACCCGTGAATCGACTGCCCTTCCCTGCGGCCAGCACTACGACGGTCGGACGGGACAGCATGCCCGGTTCCTTTCGCGGTGAGACTGGTGATGGCGCGCACTGCGGCGCACTCGATGGACGAAGCATGGCCTCGTGCTACGGCTGCAGGTAGTGGGAGCTTCACTTAGGGCCTTTCACGTAAGGGAAGCACCCGTCTCGCGATGCGCCAGACGGCATACTCTAGGGATGGACAAGAGCATTGCCGACCTGCGCAAGAGCTACGAGCGCGACGCCCTGGACGAACAGGCCTCGTCGGCCGACCCGCTGCAGCAGTTCGAGCACTGGCTGCAGCAGGCACTGGATGCGCAGATTCCCGAACCGAATGCGATGACCCTGGCCACCGTCGGATCCGATGCCCGACCGTCGACCCGCGTGGTGCTGCTCAAGGGCTTCGACGCACGCGGCATCGTCTGGTACACCAACTACCAAAGCCGCAAGGGCCGCGAGCTGGCCGCCCACCCGCAGGCGGCGCTGCAGTTCCATTGGGTCGAGCTCGAGCGCGTGGTGCGCATCGAAGGCCGGGTCGAGATGGTCGAGCCCGAGTTGTCCGATGCGTATTACGCCAGCCGACCGCTCGATTCGCGCATCGGCGCCTGGGCCTCGCCACAGAGCCAGGTGATTGCGTCGCGCACAGTCCTGGTGACGCAGGCGGCGAAGTTCGGCCTGAAGTACGCGATGCATCCGCCGCGGCCGCCGCATTGGGGCGGCTACCGCCTGCTGCCGGACGCCTGGGAGTTCTGGCAGGGCCGCAAGAGCCGGCTGCACGACCGGCTGCGCTATCGGCTGCAAGCCGAAAGCTGGGTGCGCGAACGCCTGGCGCCCTGAGCGCCAGCCCGAACCACGGAGGGCTCGGGCCTTCGTGAAGCACAAGGTCCTGCGCAGGCAGGGCCTTGTATCCCCACTCAGCGCTTCAGGCGCGCCTTGAAGGTCTTGCGGAACTTCTCGACCTTCGGCGCCACCACGGCGGCGCAATAGCCCTGGCCCGGGTTCTTCGCGAAGTAGCGCTGGTGGTAGTCCTCGGCCCGCGAATAGTTGTCCACCAAACGCAGTTCGGTGACCACGCGGCCGCCATGGGCCGCGTTGGCCTCTTCGATCACCGCGCGCGCCACCTCGCGCTGCGACTCGTCTTGCAGGTAGATGCCCGAGCGGTATTGTGTGCCGACATCGGCGCCCTGGCGGTTGAGCGTGGTCGGGTCGTGCACCGCGAAGAAGATCTCCAGCACCTCGCGCAGGCTGATGCGCTGATTGTCGAACTCGACGCGCACCACTTCGTTGTGCCCGGTGTCACCGCCGCACACCTGCTGGTAGCTGGGGTTGCGCGTGTGGCCGTTGCTGTAGCCGGACTCGACCGACAGCACGCCATCCACCTGGTCGTAGACCGCCTCAGTGCACCAGAAGCAGCCGCCGCCAAGGGTGATCGATTCCATCGCCATGAGCTCTTCTCCATTCGGGTGGGTCGGGCCGCGGCGGATCAGTTCACTGACAGCGTCAGCTGCGCCTGCGGCACCCAGGGCGCATTGTCGGAGGCTTCGGGGCGCAGCTTGGGCTCGCCGATGAACAGCCTTTCGCTGCCCAGGCCCTTGGCCATCAGCGCCTCGCGCACGGTGCGCCCGCGCTGCTGCGCCAGCAGCCGCGCGGCCGCGGCGTCCACCGGCATCGCGGTGACGAGCATCGCCTCCATCTCGGCCGCGGGGATGTCCTTGGCCAAGCCGATGTAGTTGCGTGGTTTGTCGGGCAGTTTGGTGTCGTCGTAGATCTGCTTGACCAGGCGTGCTCGCTGTTCGGCCGAAAGCGGAGGCAGCGGTGTCTCGGTGCCGCCGCTGCCCAGCGCGGAGCGCCCGCGCTCACGGCGTTGCTCTTCGAGCAGTCGCGCCTCGAACGCGGCACGGCGCATCGCGTCGGCCTCGCTCACCGGGTCGGCCATCGCCGCGATGCCCAGCTTCAACTGTGGCCGGTCGTCGAGCGCCTTGGCCACCTTGGCGATGACCTCCTGGCTGCCGTCGGCGATGAGTGCGGTTCCAGGTTTGAAGTCGACATGGCTGAGGTCCTTGCCGCCGCCGCCAATCGCGGCGAAGGGGGATGTCAGTATCTTGTTGAACAGGTTGAGGATCACTTTCCAGATCAGCGCGCCCATGCTGAACTGCGGGTCGTTGACCGAGCCGGTCAGCGGCAGGTCCAGGTCGATGACGCCATGCCGGTCCTGCAGCAGGGCCACGATGAGGGGCACCGGCAGCTTGGTCGCATTCGGGCTGTCGGTCTTGGCGCCGAAGGTCAGCTGGTTGACGATGATCTGGTTGCTGGCTTCGAGCTTGCCGTCGGCCTCGATCTTGTAGGCCACGTCCACGCTCAGCTTGCCACGCTCGATCGGGTAGCCGGCGTACTTGGACGAATAGGGCGTCAGCCCAGGCAGCTCGATGTCATGTGCCTTGGCCTTGATGTCCAGCGCCGGCGGAATGACCGTGGGGTTGATTGCGCCGCCGATCTCCAGCAGTCCGGTGCCGGCGACGCGGCCGCTGAACTGCAGCGTGGCCATGTCGCGCGTGCGGCTGTCGAGCCGGCCGACGGTGCCGTTCAGATCGCTCAGCTGGGCGCTGTAGTTGGGGCGGATGAAGCGGTCGCGGAAGTCGACACGGCCATTGTCGAAACGGGTCGAGTTCACCACCAGATCGATCGGAAGGCGGCTGAGCATCGCCGACGGCGCACTCACCTGCACGGCGCTGGCCGCTGGGGCTGGCGCGGCGGCCTTCGCATCGCCCGCCGGGGCGGCCACGGTCTGCAGGTTGAAGCGCCCGTCTTCGGTGATCTCCAGGCGCGAGTAGTAATCGGTGACGCGCAACTCGCCGATCTCCAGCATCGGCTTGCTGTCGGGCTGCAGGCTCAGGCCGAAGTCGCCGATCGACACGGCGTTCCAGGTGAGCAGTTCACGCTCGGCCGCATCGGGCGCCGCGCCCGCGACCGGGCGGGCGAGCACGCGCAGGTCAGCCAGCAGCGCTTCGCCGCGCACCTGCCCGGCCAGGCCGCCGGGCAACTGCTTCAGTTCGAGCCGGCCCTGGAAGCCGGCCTCCAGGCGCTGCAGCAGCACCGGCAGTTCCGCGCCGAAGTAGGGCTCGATCACATGCACCGGGAAACGCTCGAGCCGCAGTTGCCCGCTGGCACCCAGCGGCTGCGGCGTGATGCGACCGCGCCAGTCGAGCCGCGACGCGGCCGAAGGCGCCGCGCCGGCGCCGTTGCCGACTACCGCCAGGCTGGCAGACAGCTGCGTGTTCGGCGGCGCCTGGGCTGGCCAGGCCAGGCCCTGCGCGCCGGCGCGCAGCGCAGCGATTTCGATCGCCCCCGCGGGCAAGGCCGCATCGGTCAGGCGGGCCCGGCCGCCGTCGAGCTTGAAGTCGCGCAGCGCCAGTTGCCATGGGGCTCCGGCCGCGGCCTCGGGCGCGGGGCTGCCGCTGGCGGACGCGGGCATGACCACCCACTTGCTGGCGCTGAGCACGCCGGCGGCATCGCGCGCCAGTTCGACGAAAGGCTTGTGCAGGCTCAGGGTACCGATGGCGATGCGCCGCTGCAGCAGGTCGGCCTGCAGGTCGCTCAGCTCCAGCCGCGCCAGCTGGGCCAGCGGTGGTGCTGGCCGCACCGCGCGGGCGTTGGTCGGTGCATCGGCAAGGCGGAAGTCGTCAATGCGCAGCGTGCTCAGCGCCACAGCCAGGCGCGGCGCGTCGCCGCGCGCCCAATCCAGCGCGGCGGCGGCATTCAGCCGTGCACTGGCCTGTGGGCGCAGGAACTGGCGCAGGTAGGGCTCGGCCAGCGCCAGCTCGATATCGGCCAATTGCACGCCGATCTTGGCCTGCCGGTCGGTGAGCGTGCCTTCGGCATGCAGCGTGCCCTGCGCCTTGCCCTGCGCCTGAAGTTGCGCGTCGAAGAGCAGATTGGCATCGGCATCGAAGGGCCAGCGCAGCTGCTTCAACTGCAGCTGGATGGCGTCGAGCTGCATTTCCGCCACCGGCTGCAGTGCGGCGTCGCTCCAGTACACGCGTGCGTCCTTCAGCTCGAGCAGCCCTAACTGAACTTCCCAGGCCGGGGCCGCCGGCGAAGCTGTGGGAGCGCTGGCCGCCGATGCAGCCGGCGCAGGCCGCGCGGCCTGCGCGGCGTCGGCCAGGCGTTGCAGCTCCAGCCGCCCGGCCGCGTCACGGCGCAGGTGCAGCACCGCACCGTCCAGCTGCACGGCATCGAGCAGCACGCGGCGCTGCAGCGGGCGCACATCGGCCAGCTGCACGCGCAGGTGCTGCCAGGCCAGCAGCGGTGCGTTGCCGGGCGGCTTGAGGCTGAAGTCGCCCAGATCGATGCGGCCCTTCAAGTCGACCCGCGGCTCGCCGCCCTGCGGCTGCTCGAAGCGCAACCTCAGGTCGGCGCCCAGCCGGCCGCCGACCGGCTGCACCGGCAGCGCCGCCGGCAGGTAGGCCCACATCGGGCTCAGGTCCAGCGCGTCGAAGCGGATGTCGAACTCGGACGCGCGGCCTTCGGCGAAGGGCGTCGACCGGCCCTGGTTGTCGAAGGCCGCGCCGTTGAGCTCGAAGGCCAGGCGCGGCTCGACCATGACCTGCAGATGATCGGGCAGGTTGGACAGGAACGGCAGGTCCAGGCGCAGCTTGCGCAATACATGGGTGCGGTTCACCGGGCGGTCGTCGAAGCTGAACTCACCGTCTGCAAGGCGCAGATTGAACAGCGCAAAGCGTGCCGGCTCGGACGGCGGATCGCCGGGCTTGGGCGCAAAGCGTTGCAGCAGGTCGTCGATGTCGTAGCGGCCTTCGGCCATGTGGGTCAGGCGCAGCCGCGGCGCATCGACCTCCAGGCCGCCGACCACCGGCGCCAGCCGCAGCAGCGAACGTGCATCGATGTCGAGGAACAAGCGCCCGATCTGCAGCTGCGGTGTGGCCGGCGTCGCACCCGGCGCGGCGCCGACCGACAGGTCGCGCAGCGTCAGCGACAGCGTCGTCGGCGCGAACTGCACCCCGCCAACCCGCAACTCACGACCCAGCAGTTGCGAACCGCGCGTCTCGAGCTGCCACTTGAGCAGCGGCGGCACGGCCAGCCAAGCCACGGCCCAAAGCAGCGCCACGGCCAGCACGGCCCAGATCAACAGCCGCAGTGCACGCGACTTCAGCACATCACTCCCCTACCCAGCAAGCCCTGCGGCCTGCGGCGCAGGCGCGAGCTGATCCTGGACAATCGTAGCAGTCGGGGCGCGGGGGCACCGCATCGGAACTGGACGGTAAGGGGTGTTGAACGATCTGGTGGCGCAATCCGGTGGGGTGAGCTGGAAACCGGTGCTGACTGCCCTGCTCTTGCCGCCGGTGCCGCTGCTGCTGTTGATGCTGCTGGGCGCAACGCTGGCCCGGCGCCGTGCGGTCTGGGGCTGGCTCTTGCTGCTGGCCGGTGCGGCCGGCATCTGGCTGAGTTGCACCACTGCCGTAGGCCACGGGCTGCAGCGCCAGTTGCTGCACCCTTACCGTGCGCTGGGCCAGCAGGACCTGCAGCAACTGCGCACACCTCGACGCGACGGCGCGCCGACAGCCGGCGCGATCGTCGTACTCGGCGCCGGGCGCGAGAGCTATGCGCCCGAATACGGCGCGGCCAACCTGTCGCCCTACTCGATGGAACGGCTTCGCTACGGACTGTGGCTGGCGCGCGAGACCGACCTGCCGGTGGCCTTCAGTGGCGGCACCGGGCACGGGCAGGCCGCAGGCCCGGCCGAGGCCGAGGTGGCGGCGCAGATCGCGGCCCGCGACTTCGCCCGGCCGCTGAAGTGGACCGAGACCGAATCACGCGACACGCGCGAGAACGCTGCACGCAGCGTGGCCCTGCTGCGCGCGGCCGGGGTGACGCGCATCGTGCTGGTCACCCACGGCTGGCACATGCGGCGCAGCGAAACCGCCTTCGAGCAGGCGATCGCGCGCAGCGGCGGCGGCATGCTGCTGGTGGCCGCGCCGCTGGGCCTGGCGAGCGATGACTCGGTGGGTGCATTGCGCTGGCTGCCCAGCCAGCGTGGCTTCAGCGGCACGCGCCGCGCGCTGCGCGAGTACCTCGGCCTTCTGGCTGGCGCCTGAAACCGGCTGCGTGACGCAGGGCCCAGAATGCGCGGGCCGCGCTGCTTGCGCCTGCCGGCCCATCCCCACTTGACGAACGCTTGATCATGAACCGAGTCCTGGCCCACTGCGGCGCCCGCTATCCCATCGTCCAGGCCCCGATGGGCTGGATCGCGCGCAGCGCGCTGGCCAGCGCGGTGTCGCGCGCCGGTGGTCTGGGCATTATCGAGACCTCGTCCGGCGAGACCGAGGCCTGCCAGGCCGAGATCCGCAAGATGCGCGACCTGGGCCTGCCCTTCGGCGTGAACCTGCCGATCCGCTTCCTGAAGGACGACGCGATGCTGCGCTTCGTCTGCACAAGCGGGGTGCGCTTCGTCACCACCTCGGCCGGCAGCCCGGCCAAGTTCATCGCCCCGCTGCACGATGCCGGCATCGTCGTCTACCACGCGGTGCCCACGCTCGACGCGGCACTAAAGAGCGTGGACGCCGGCGTCGACGGGCTGGTGGTCGAGGGCAGCGAAGGCGGCGGCTTCAAGAACCCCGAGGAGGTGTCGACGATGGTGCTGCTGCAGGCGGTGCGCGAGCGCGTCGACGTGCCGCTGATCGCCGCCGGCGGCATCTGCGACGGCCGCGGCATGGCCGCCGCCTTTGCGCTGGGCGCCGAGGCCATCCAGATGGGCACGCGCTTCGTCAGCAGCGCCGAAAGCCCGGTGCATGCGCACTACAAGAACGCCATCGTCGAGGCCGACGCCACCGGCACCTGGGTGCTGAACAAGAAGTCCACGCCCTGCATCCGCGCACTGAAGACGAACTTCACTGCAACGATCCATGAGCAGGGATTGATGCCCCCGGACACCTTCAAGGGCATCCGCTCGGTGTACTTCGACGGCGACATGGACGCCGCGCCGGCGCTGGCCGGGCAGTCGGCCGGGCTGATCCATGAAGTCAAGACGGTGCAGGAAATCATCGACGACACCGTCGCCGGTTTCCATGCCATCGCTCGGCGGCTGGGTGCGCTGGGCGACGGCGCCAGCTTCGGCTGACGTCCCGGGCGCTGAAACACAAACCCCCTCAAGGCTTGCGCCTGAGGGGGCGGGCGGTGGGAGCCGCCATATGGGGATCCAGAGAATGAAGGTCCGGGGCCCCTGAAGCGCAGAGACTGCGCCATCGATAGTGCCTGCTTAAAGGCGATGCAAGCGTAGTGCAAAGCGCAGCGCGCGGCAAGCGCTTTCCCCGCATTGGCGCCGTGGCGTGGCCCGCTTGCCCCTAGGTCGCCAGCAACCGCTGCACCAGGCCGGCCACCCGGGTCGTGACCTGAGCATCCATGCCGATCGGCCGGCCCCATTCGCGCGCCGTCTCGCCGGGCCACTTGTTCGTCGCGTCCAGCCCGACCTTGCCGCCCAGCCCGCTGACCGGCGAGGCGAAGTCCAGGTAGTCGATCGGCGTGTGCTCGACCAGCGTGGTGTCGCGCACCGGGTCCATGCGGGTGGTGACGGCCCAGATCACCTCCTTCCAGTCGCGCGCGTCGACATCGTCGTCGGTGACGATGATGAACTTGGTGTACATGAACTGGCGCAGGAAGCTCCACACCCCGAACATCACTCGCTTGGCATGCCCCGGGTAGGCCTTCTTGATGGAGACCACCGCCAGGCGGTAGCTGCAGCCTTCTGGCGGCAGGTAGAAGTCGACGATCTCCGGAAACTGCTTCTGCAGGATTGGCACGAAGACCTCGTTCAACGCCACGCCCAGCACCGCCGGCTCGTCCGGCGGCTTGCCGGTGTAGGTGGAGTGGTAGATCGGGTCACGTCGGTGCGTCAGGCGCGAAACCTCGAACACCGGAAACCAGTCCTGCTCGTTGTAATAGCCGGTGTGGTCACCGAAGGGGCCTTCCAGTGCATATAGATAGCCGCCCTGCTCGCGCAGGGCCACGCCCATCTCGCTCTTCCCCGTGAAGCCGGCAGGCGCGACGGGAATGTGACCTTCGAGCACGATCTCGGCGCTGGCCGGCACCTGCAGCGGCAACTCGCCCTCGCCAACGCTGCTGTGGACCAGCTCGGTGCGGCGGCCGCGCAGCAGCCCGGCAAACTGGTATTCCGACAGCGTGTCCGGCACCGGCGTCACCGCACCCAGGATCGTCGCCGGGTCGGCCCCCAGCGCCACGGCGATCGGGAAGGGCCGGCCCGGGTTGGCCCGGGCAAAGTCGCGGAAATCGAGCGCGCCGCCGCGGTGCGCCAGCCAGCGCATGATCACCTGGCGCGGCCCGATCAGCTGCTGGCGGTAGATGCCCAGGTTCTGGCGCAGCCGCGGCGAGGCCACCGACTGCGGCCCGCGCGTGACCACCAGGCCCCAGGTGATCAGCGGGCCGGCGTCCCCCGGCCAGCAGGTCTGCAACGGCAGTGTGCCAAGGTCGACGTCCTCCTCCTCGAAGATCACCTCCTGGCAGGGCGCACGGCGCTGCAGCGCAGGCTTCATGTCCCACAGCGCCTTGGCCATCTGCAGCAGCTTGCCGGCGTCCTTCAAGCCGCGCGGCGGCTCCGGCTCCTTCAGGCTGGCCAACATGCGGCCGATGTCGCGCAACTCGGCCACCGAGTCGCTGCCCATGCCCATGGCCACCCGTTCAGGGGTGCCGAACAGGTTTGTCAAGCAGGGAATGTTGTAACCATCGGGCCGCTCGAAAAGCAAAGCCGGGCCGCCCGAACGCAGCACCGCATCGCTGATGGCGGTCATTTCCAGGCGTGGAGACACGGTTTCCGGCACCCGGACCAACTTTTTGAGTCGCTCCAGCTGTCCGACGAAGTCGCGAAGGTCGGCGTAAGATATATTCATATGGCATTAGAATCGAATTCTTTATGCTTGACTCGATATATTTGCATTTCTAGAATCCGCCGAACATTGACACCATCCAGGGTTAACCCTTGCCACTTTGCGCGAGTTCCTGAGGTGCCGAGGGCAGGCCGGCCACCAGCCACAACAGGCAGATCCGATGGCTGCCAGCCCGTCCGATTCATTATCACTGTCGCCCCGCGCCGCACGGCGGGCCGGAGCAAGGTAGTCGGCGCAGTGCGCCGGCTCAAGACAAGGGGACCGCAATGAAGAGCTTGAAAATGATTCGAGCCGCCCGCGAGTCGACGATGCGGTCGATCGGCGTGTTCATGCGCGACGTGGGCAACGGCCTGCTCGAGGTCAGCCACAACGGCCTGGCCCTGCTGGGCCTCGCCGTCGTGGTGACGCTGGTGTTCGTCGCTGGCCGCCCCGAGCTGCGCCACCAGACCGAGACCTGGGCGCTGGGCTGGCTGCAGGAGCGCCATGTGAGCCGCGCCGCGGATTCTGACGATCTGACGATCGCCGCCGCCGAGCCCAGCGCCGTGGAACGTGCCACCGCCGTCAACCCGAAGGAGCTGACGAAGCAGCAGGCGGCACTGGCCAAGTGGATCTCGCGTCGCTACAACGTGGCCCTGGAGCCGATCGGCCGCCTGGTGCAGGAAGCCTGGAACATCGGCCACCACGTGGGCCTGGACCCGACGCTGATCCTGGCCATTGCCGCCATCGAGTCACGCTTCAACCCCTTTGCCCAAAGCGCCATGGGCGCGCAGGGACTGATGCAGGTGATGACCCGGGTGCACATCGACAAGTACGAACCCTTCGGCGGCAGTCACGCCGCCTTCGATCCGATCAGCAACCTGAAGGTGGGCGTGCAGGTGCTGCGCGAATGCATCGCCCGCGCCGGCGGCCTGGAAGACGGCTTGCGCTGGTACGTGGGCGCGGCCAACCTGAGCGACGATGGCGGCTACATGGGCAAGGTGCTGATGGAGCAGGACCACATGAAGCGCGTGGCCAGCGGCAGCGCGGTGCCGGCGAACGCGCCGTTGGGCGTGCGCAAGGCCTCTCCGGCGGCCCCGGCTGCACAGGAGGCGTCCGCGACGTCGGCTCCACCCGAGACCAACTCGGACCCGGCACCCGCCACTGAACAGGTGGCGCTGGCGCAGTGAATCCGATTGCCGCGGTGATACCTGCGGCGCAAGGAGCCTGCCGCTACACTGGCAGCCTGCGCGACTGGCGATAGGGACGCCGCCCCATCCGGGCCCGGCCTACCGAGGTGGATGACCACCGGGGAGCGCGGTGAGCGACCTTGGCGCCGCCTCAATCAGCCGTTCGCCTGGGCAGCCCTCCATCGCTGCGGCTGACAGTCAGCCGGCCAGCGCTGCGACGGGACAGCTTCACACCTGAAGAGGACTGCCATGTTCGACCGTTCCCAATCCACCGTGGCTCGCATCGATCCGGAAATCTGGGCCGCGATAGAAGCCGAGAACCGCCGCCAGGAAGAGCACATCGAGCTGATCGCCTCGGAGAACTACACCTCGCCGGCGGTGATGGCCGCGCAGGGCTCGCAGCTAACCAACAAGTACGCCGAGGGTTACCCCGGCAAGCGCTACTACGGCGGCTGCGAATACGTCGACGTGGTCGAGCAGCTGGCCATCGACCGGCTCAAAGCGCTGTTCGGCGCCGAGCACGCGAATGTGCAGCCCAATTCAGGCTCGCAAGCCAACCAGGCGGTGTTCTTCGGTCTGCTGCAGCCCGGCGACACGATCATGGGCATGAGCCTGTCCGAAGGCGGCCACCTGACGCACGGCATGCCGCTGAACATGAGCGGCAAGTGGTTCAAGGTGGTCAGCTACGGCCTGGACGCCAATGAAGCCATCGACTACGACGCGATGGAGCGCCTGGCCCACGAGCACAAGCCCAAGCTGATCATTGCCGGGGCCAGCGCCTACAGCCTGCGCATCGACTTCGAGCGCTTCGCGCGGGTGGCCAAGGCCGTCGGCGCGTACTTCATGGTGGACATGGCGCACTACGCCGGGTTGATCGCCGCCGGCGTCTACCCCAACCCGGTGCCGCATGCCGACGTGGTGACCAGCACCACCCACAAGAGCCTGCGCGGCCCGCGCGGCGGCATCATCCTGATGAAGGACGCAGTGGCCAAGCCGATCAACAGCGCCATCTTCCCCGGCATCCAGGGCGGGCCGCTGATGCACGTCATCGCCGCCAAGGCGGTGGCCTTCAAGGAAGCGCTGGCGCCGGAGTTCAAGGCCTACCAGGCCCAGGTGGTGAAGAACGCCGACGTGCTGGCCCGCACGCTGATCGAGCGTGGCCTGCGCATCGTCTCCGGCGGCACGCAGAGCCATGTAATGTTGGTCGACCTGCGCGCCAAGGGCCTGACCGGCAAGACCGCCGAGGACCTGCTCGGCCGCGCCCACATGACCTGCAACAAGAACGGCATCCCGAACGACCCGCAAAAGCCGATGGTCACCAGCGGCATCCGGCTGGGGAGCCCAGCGATGACGACGCGCGGCTTCAAGGAAGAGCAGGCGCGGCAGACGGCCCACCTGATCGCCGACGTACTGGACAAGCCCGGCGACGAGGGCCGCATCGCCGAAGTGCGCGCCAAGGTGGCGGCGCTGACGCAGGCCTTCCCGGTCTACCGCTGAAGCGCCGACGCCGCGATGCGCTGCCCCTACTGCAGCCATGACGAGACGCAGGTCGTCGAGACCCGCGAGTCGGACGAAGGCGGCGTGGTGCGGCGCCGGCGCCGCTGCCAGCATTGCGAGAAGCGCTTCACCACCTATGAACGCGCCGAGATCGCGATGCCGGCGGTGGTCAAGAAGGACGGCTCGCGCGTCGATTTCGACGCCGCCAAGCTGCGCGCATCGATGCTGCTGGCGCTGCGCAAGCGGCCGGTGAGCATCGAGCAGGTGGACGCGGCGCTGGAGCGCATCCAGGACAAGCTGCTGGCCAGCGGCGCCAAGGAAGTGCCCAGCGCCAGGCTGGGCGAACTGCTGATGCGCGAGCTGAAGCGCATCGACAAGGTGGCCTATGTGCGCTTTGCCTCGGTGTACCGCAGCTTCGAGGACGTGGACGAGTTCCGCCAACTGATCCGGGACATTTGAGCCGGCATCCCCCCTATGGGGGATGCGCGGGGGCCCTCCAAATCGGCTGGCCGGGACCCTCGCGCAGGGGGCGCGCGGCGCAAGGCGTTTTCCTACAGTGACCGACATCCGATCACTGCCAGGAGCAACGCATGAACCGCAGCCTCACCCGCACCCGTCGGCAACCCGCACGTCGCCG
>Ga0105090_10000065_pt1 | contig 39234 bp, 31 predicted proteins | sample PPLLak3March2015_FD_79110 | JGI IMG/M metagenome (GOLD analysis project Ga0105090, IMG submission 79110) | Freshwater sediment microbial communities from Prairie Pothole Lake near Jamestown, North Dakota, USA - PPLs Lake P7 Core (1) Depth... | ecosystem: Environmental > Aquatic > Freshwater >...
CCTGCGCACGATGTACGAACGCAGCCGCGCCGAAGGCTTCGGGCCCGAGGTCAAGCGCCGCATCATGATCGGCACCTACGTGCTCAGCCATGGCTACTACGACGCCTATTATCTGCAGGCGCAGAAGCTGCGTCGCATGATCGCGGACGACTTCCAGGCCTGCTTCAAGGACTGCGACCTGATCGCCGGCCCGGTGGCGCCCACGGTGGCCTGGAAGCTGGGCGAGCAGGACGACGACCCCGTCAAGGCCTACCTGGCCGACATCTTCACGCTGCCCGCCAGCCTGGCCGGGTTGCCGGGAATGAGCGTGCCGGCGGGTTTCGGCGAAGGCGGTATGCCGGTGGGCCTGCAGCTGATCGGCAACTACTTCCAGGAAGGCCGGCTGCTGCATGCCGCGCATGCCTTCCAGCAGGCCACCGACTTCCACACCCGCGCCCCGGCTGGCGCCAGCGCATCATGAAAGCGCCGGCACTGATCCGTGGCTTCGAGGTCGTGATCGGTCTGGAGACCCATGCCCAGCTGTCGACGCGCAGCAAGATCTTCAGCGGCGCGTCGACGCAGTTCGGCGCCGCGCCGAACACCCAGGCCTGCGCGGTGGACCTGGCGCTGCCGGGCACGTTGCCGGTGCTGAACCGCGGCGCGGTCGAGCGCGCCATCCGCTTCGGCCTTGCGGTGCAAGCCAAGGTGGCGCCGTTGTCGATCTTCGCGCGCAAGAACTACTTCTATCCCGACCTGCCCAAGGGCTACCAGATCAGCCAGTACGAGATCCCGGTGGTGCAAGGCGGCCATGTGGACATCCGTGTCGGCGAGCAGACCAAGCGCGTGCGCTTGACGCGCGCGCACCTGGAAGAAGACGCCGGCAAGTCGCTGCACGAGGACTATGCCGGCTGCACCGGCATCGACCTGAACCGCGCCGGCACGCCACTGCTGGAAATCGTCACCGAGCCCGACATGCGCAGCAGTGCCGAGGCGGTCGAATACGCCAAGGCGCTGCACGCGCTGGTGGTGTGGCTGGGCGTGTGCGACGGCAACATGCAGGAGGGCAGCTTCCGCTGCGACGCCAACGTCTCGGTGCGCCGGCCTGGCGCCGGCCTGGGCACGCGGCGCGAGGTGAAGAACCTCAACTCCTTCCGCTTCCTGCAGCAGGCCATCGACTTCGAAGTGCAGTGGCAGATCGACCGCATCGAGGATGGCCTGCCCATCGAGCAGGCCACGGTGCTGTTCGACCCGGACACTGGCGAGACGCGGGCGATGCGCAGCAAGGAAGACGCGCACGACTACCGCTACTTCCCCGACCCCGACCTGCCGCCGCTGCTGATCGCGCCGGAGTGGGTGGACCAGGTCAAGCGCGACATGCCCGAGTTGCCCGAGGCCATGGCGCAGCGCTTCCAGCGTGACGACGGCCTGGCTGCGGCCGACGCTGCGCTGATGACACAGAGCCTGGCCTTCGCGCGCTTTTACGAAGCCACGCGCGATGCCTGCGCGCAGCCCAAGCTGGCCGCCAACTGGATGATGGGCGAGGTCTCGCGCCGGCTCAATGCCGAAGCGCGCAGCATCGACGCCAGCCCGCTGGACGCGCCGACACTGGCACAACTGATTCGCCGCGTGGCTGACGGCACCGTGTCCAACAACGGCGCGCGCCAGGTGTTCGACGCGCTGTGGTTGGGCGAGGGCCGGGACGTCGATGCACTGATCGACGCCAAGGGCCTGAAGCAGATGAGCGATGCCACAGCGCTGGAAGCGATCGTCGACGAGGTGATCGCCGCCAATGCCAGGTCGGTGGACGAATACCGCGCCGGCAAGGACAAGGCCTTCAATGCCTTGGTCGGGCAGGTGATGAAGGCCAGCAAGGGCAAGGCCAATCCGGCCCAGGCCCATGAGCTGCTGAAGCGCAAGCTCGGCTGAGGCCGAGTCGAGCCGGTCTCAGCGCAGCGTCGACGGCTTCAGGTTCGACGCACTCGAGGCTACCGGCGACGGCACGCGCTGTGCCGCGATCGGCCCCATCGAGCCAGGCACTGCGCCGGCCCACAGCAGCTTCAGCCGCGCCAGCTCAGCGTCGTACAGCCGATTGACACGTTCCAGCTCGGCCTGCTGGCTGATCGCCGCCTCGCGCTGCGCCGAGGTGGCGGCGTCGTTGGCGTCGAGCTGGCCGCGCAGCTTCGGTGGTAGTGCCTTGCCGGTATAGAACTCGGCTTCGGCCAGAAGTGGCTTGCGTTCGGTCTCCAGGTCGCGCAGCCGCTGTTCGCTGGTCTTGATGGCCGCGCGAATCGTGTCCAGTGCCGCCTCGCGCGCCTTGCGGTGCGGGGCTTCGTTGGGGTAGCGGGCCAGCAGATTGCGATCGCGGCGCACGGCGTCGGCTTGCGCGGCGCGCGCTTCGGCCTGCTTGCGTTCGGCGGCCTCCTTCTCAGCCCGCTCCTCCACCGTCAGGATCGGCGGGAACATCATCTTCAGCGAGCCGTCCTTGTTGAGCACACGCTGCTCCTTGGCGGTGCAGCTGGCGATCGGCCGGTCCGCCGTGATCTTGCGGCCTTGGTCGTCGATGCAGGTGTAGATGCCGGCAGAGCTGGCAGGCGTAGGGTTGCCTTGCGCACACAGCCACGGCGCGGCGCTGGTCAATACCAGCAGCAGCGTCAGGGGCAGGGGCCGGCAGGCCTTCAACCGCATTCAGACTCCATATCGATCCCGATAGCGTTGCACCGGTTGCGCGAAGACCTGCAGGGCAGGGTCTTCCGTGAACTTGAGATACTGCAACAAGTCGTTCAGTGTCGCAATTGCCGCCACATTCAGCTGCAATGTTCTCGTGACGTACTGCACCGCCGACCACTCCACATCCCTATCGCCCTCGGTGGCGCGTTCTTGACGGTCCAGAGCGATCAATACGCCACAAGGACGCGCGCCTGCGGCCTGCAGCAACCGCACCGACTCGCGCACCGAGGTGCCTGCCGAGATGACATCGTCGACGATCAGCACCCGGCCGCCCACCGGCGCGCCGACCAGCACGCCGCCCTCACCGTGATCCTTGGCCTCCTTGCGGTTGTAGGCGAAAGGCACGTTGCGGCCGAGGCGGGCCAGTTCCACCGCCACCGCCGAGGCCAGCGTGATGCCCTTGTAGGCCGGGCCGAAAAGCATGTCGAAGGCCAGGCCCGAGTCAAGCAGCCGACGTGCATAGAATTCCCCCAGGCGGCCGAGTTTTTCGCCGTCATTGAACAGGCCGGCATTGAAGAAGTACGGCGACAGCCGCCCGGCCTTGGTCTTGAACTCCCCGAAACGCAGCACCCCGCAGCGCACCGCGAAATGCACGAAGTCCTGGGCCAGGGCTTCCGAAGGCGGCGGCATGCTCATGAAAGGTCCTTCGTGTTCCGCCTCGTCTCACTGAACCTGAACGGTATACGTTCGGCCGCCAGCAAGGGCTTCGTCGAATGGGCGCAGGGGGTGGACGCAGATTGTATGGGGGTGCAGGAAGTGCGCGCCCAGCAGCCGGACGTGGCCGGCAAGTTCGACCGCGTAGGCCGGCTGGCAGGTCATTTCCACTTCGCCGAACGCAAGGGCTACGCCGGTGTCGGCCTCTATACACGCAAGGAACCCAGCGATGTGAGCGCCGGCTTCGGGAACAAGGAATTCGACGCTGAAGGGCGCTGGCTGGAAGCCCGCTACGACACGCCGAAGCGCCGTCTGAGCATCATCAGCTGCTACTTCCCCAGCGGCTCCAGCGGCGAGGAGCGGCAGGCGGCGAAGTTCCGCTTCCTGGTCCGCCTGTACCCGCACCTGATGAAGCTGAAGGCCGAGCGCGAATTCATCCTGGTGGGCGACGTGAACATCGCGCACCAGGAAATCGACCTGAAGAACTGGAAGAGCAACCAGAAGAACAGCGGCTTCCTGCCCGAGGAGCGCGCCTGGATGACCCAACTGCTGACGCAGGGCGGCCTGGTCGACGTGTTCCGCACGCTGAACCCCAGGCCCGAGCAATACACCTGGTGGAGCAACCGCGGCCAGGCCTGGGCGAAGAACGTGGGCTGGCGCCTGGATTACCACCTGGCCACGCCGGGCATTGCCGCCAAGGCAAAGCGCGAGCGGATCTACCTGGAGCAGCGTTTCTCCGACCACGCGCCGGTGATCATCGACTACGACTTCAAGCTGTAGCCGGCACGGCATCGAGCAGGTGGGGCTTATGGTTGCAAATACGAATCGTTCTCATATACTGTCCCGGCCCCCTTCCTCCAGGAGCCGCCGAAATGCCAGCACCCGTTCACGAACTGCCCTCGTCATTGCCCGCGCACGCCCGCCTGGAGCCGATCATCGGCGGCACGCTCGCCCTGCTGACGCACTATGCGCGCACGCCCAACCTGGCGGCCGCCGACAAGATCGCGCGCAACCTGGCGCTGATCGCCAGACATCCGGACGCGTCGGCTGCGCTGCAGACGGTGTGCACGCGGCTGTTCACCGACTGGCTGGGGCCGCTGGAAGTGCAGGATGCGCCCCTGGGCGGCGAGTGGCGCGACGTCTGGCCGATGCCGCCGCTGGCGCAGTAGGCCGATGCGGCGCGCAGGGCTGAGCATGCCGCGCTTTGCCGCCAATCTGTCCTTGCTGTATGGCGAGCATGCCTTTGTCGACCGCTTCGCGGCGGCTGCCCGCGACGGTTTCCGGGCAGTGGAGTTCGCCTTCGGCTATGAGTTCGCTCCTCGCGAGATCGCCGCCCGACTGACGGACCAGGGCCTGCAACAGGTGCTGATCAATGCGCCGCCGGGCGATCTGGCAGCCGGCGAGCGCGGCCTGGCCGGCCTGCCCGGGCGCGAGGCCGACTTTCGCCGCGCGCTGCTGGACCAGGCGCTGCCCTATGCCCAGGCGCTGTGCTGCCCGCGCATCCACCTGATGGCCGGCGTGCTGCCAGCCGGCGCCGATCGGGCGGCGCACCGCGCCGCCTTCGTTGCCAACCTGGCCTGGGCGGCGCCACTGGCGGCGTCGGCCGGCATCGAGTTGCTGATCGAGCCGATCAACCCGCGCGACGTTCCCGGCTACCTGCTCAACCGGCAGGCCGAGGCCCATGCCATCGTCGCCGAGGTCGGCGCGGGGAACCTGAAGGTGCAGATGGACCTGTACCACTGCCAGATCGTCGAGGGCGACGTGGCGATGAAGCTGCGCCAGTACCTGCCCACGGGCCGTGTCGGCCACCTGCAGATTGCCGGCGTGCCCGAGCGCCAGGAGCCGGACACCGGCGAGCTGCACCACCCCTACCTGTTCGCGCTGATCGACGAATTGGGCTACAACGGCCACATCGGCTGCGAATACCGACCGGCGGCCGGCACCTCGGCCGGGCTGGGCTGGATGGCCCCCTACAAGACCTCAACAGGAGACAAGGCATGAAAATGCTCATCACCGGTGGCGGCGGCTTCGTCGGCGCCCGCTTGGCGCGCACGCTGCTGGAGCGCGGCACGCTCGCCGGACGCACCATCACCGGCGTGGTACTGGCCGACCAGATCGCGCCACCGTCCGACCTGCTGGCCGACAGCCGCGTCAGCGCGCGCGTCGGTCCACTGCTCGGCCAGTGTGCGGCACTGGCCGACGAGGCCTTCGACGGCGTCTTCCACCTGGCCTCGGCCGTGTCCGGCGAATGCGAGGCCGATTTCGACCTGGGCATGCGCTCCAACCTGGACAGCACGCGCGCTTTGCTCGACGCCTTGCGCACGCGCCAGCAGCGCCACGGTGCGATGACGCGGCTGGTGTTCTCCAGCTCGGTGGCGGTGTTCGGACCGGACGCGTCGGTGCCGATGCCGCCGGTGGTGGCCGACGACACGCTGCCGGCGCCGCAGACCAGCTACGGCATGCAGAAGCTGGTGTGCGAGCACCTGATCGCCGACTACACGCGAAAGGGCTTCGTCGATGGCCGCGCCGCGCGGCTGATGACGGTAACGGTGCGCCCAGGCCGGCCCAACGGCGCGGCCTCGTCTTTCTTCAGCGGCATCATCCGCGAACCGCTGGCGGGCGTGGAGTCGATCTGCCCGGTCAGCGCCGACGTGCGCCATCCGGTATCGTCACCGTCCAGCGCGGTGGCTGGGCTGATCGCGGTGTACGAGGCCAGCCGCGAAGCCCTCGGCGGCCGTCTGGCGCTGAATCTGCCGGCGCTGAATGTCAGCGTCGGCGAGATGCTCGACGCGCTGGAGCAGGTGGCCGGCCCGGCGGTTCGCGCACGCGTGCGCTTCGAGCGTGACGAGCGCATCGCCGGCATCGTCGCCAACTGGCCCACCGGTGCCACCGCCGCCCGCGCTGCCAGCCTGGGCCTGAAGCCCGACTTGCGCTTCACCGACATCGTGCGCCAGTACATAGTCGACTGCCGCCAGCGGACCGATGCCGCCACCACCTTGAAGGGCCTGAACTGATGAACCAGATCGATCTGCAGGGCCGCGTTGCGGTCATCACCGGCGGCGCGCAGGGCATCGGCTATGCCGCCGCCGAGCGCATGCTGAAGTCCGGCGCCAGCGTGGCGCTTTGGGACATCGATGCCGTCAGGCTGGCCGAGGCCGAGAAGACGCTGGCCGTGCTGGGCAACGTGAGTTGCGCGACCGTGGAGCTGACCGATGAAGCCTCGGTGGCCCAGGCCACGACCGCGACACTGGCGCGACAAGGGCGCATCGACATCCTGGTCAACAACGCCGGCATCACCGGCGGCAACGGCACTACCTGGGAACTGGACCCGGCCATCTGGCGCCGCGTGGTCGAGGTCAACCTGGTCGGCCCGTACCTCACCAGCCGCGCCATCGTGCCGCACATGATCCAGCGCGGCTACGGCCGCATCGTCAACATCGCCTCGGTGGCGGGCAAGGAAGGCAACCCCAACGCCTCGCACTACAGTGCGTCGAAGGCGGCGCTGATCGCGCTGACCAAGTCGCTGGCCAAGGAACTGGCCACGAAGGGCGTGATGGTCAATGCCATCACGCCTGCGGCGGCGAAGACGGCAATGTTCGCGACCATGGCGCAGTCGCACATCGACTTCATGCTGTCGAAGATCCCGATGGGCCGCTTCCTCGAGGTGGGCGAGGCCGCGGCGATGATCGCCTGGTTGTCCTCGGAAGACTGCTCCTTCAGCACCGGCGCGGTGTTCGACCTGTCGGGCGGGCGCGCGACTTACTGACCCACCCCCGTAGCGCCTGCGGCGCTCCCCCAAAGGGGGCACCGCTGGCGGCCTGCCAAAGCCGGTTCCGCGGCGCTCGCTGGACCCGCCCTTTCCTCTGCGCCTTGGTGCCGGCACGGCCAAGGGCCTGAAGCGCGTGGGGCCAATTCCCGAAACTAAACAATCGTTTGATTGGATTGATACAGTTCGGGGCATGAGCCATGTCCCGACTGCCGGCGCCGTGCCGGCCCCTGAAATCTCGCGCGCGCCGCGGCACGACGGGGAGGCCTCGCGCGCCCGGCTGCTGCGCAGCGGGCTGCAGCTGTTCGCGCAGCAGGGCTTCGCCAAGACCTCGACCCGCGAGCTGGCAGAGCACGCCGGCGTCAACGTCGCCTCGATCAGCTACTACTTCGGCGACAAGGCCGGGCTGTACCGGGCGGTGTTCTTCGAGCCCACCGGCTCGCCGCAGGACGACATCGCCCGCTACAACAAGCCCGAGCTCAGCCTGGCACAGGCGCTGGCCGGTCTGTATGCCGGTTTCCTGGAGCCGCTGAAGCAGGGCGACACCGCGCGGCTGTGCATGAAGCTGCACTTCCGCGAGATGCTCGAACCCACCGGGCTGTGGGAGGAGGAGATCGCCCACGGCATCAAGCCGATGCACGACACACTGCTGGCCGTGCTGTGCCGCCACTTTGGCGTGGCCGATCCCGACGACGAGCTGCAGCGCCTGGCGGTGTGCATTTCCGGCCTGGGCGTGCACCTGCATGTCGGCCACGACGTCATCCGCCAGGTCGCGCCGCAGCTCGAGGAGGGCACGGATGCGCTCGACCGTTGGTCCGACCGGCTGGTGATGTACGCGCTGGCCATGGTCGATGCCGAACGGCGCCGCCGAGAAGCCGCAGGGGGTGCCGAATGACCCGTGCGCCCCATTCCCTGGGCCTGGCCGTGGCGGCCAGCCTGCTGCTCGGCGCCTGCTCGGCCTTCGCGCCGCCGGTGGCCATGCCGGAGAAGTCCCCGCCGCCCCTGGACGCCCCGCCGGCCTGGCTGGCGCCGCCGCCGCCAGCCGTCGCCCAGGCCGCGCTGCGCGACTGGTGGGCGCAGTTCAACGACCCGGTATTGCTGGAGATGATCGACGCTGCGCAGGCGGCCAGTCCGACCGTGGCCGCGGCGGCGTCGCGCATCGAGCAGGCGCGCGCCAGCAGCGTGGCTGCCGGCGCGTTGCTGCTGCCGGCAGTCAATGCCAATGCCTCGGGCACCGCCGGCCGCACCGATCTGGCCACGCCACGGCTGGGTCTTGCCTCGGTCAACCTGCAGGCCAGCTGGGAGCTGGACCTGTTCGGCGCCAACCAGGCCGGGCGCGATGCCGCAGTGGCCCGACTGCAGGGCGCGCAGGCCAGCCTGCAGGACGCGCGCATCGCCGTCGCCGCCGAGGTCGGTGCCAGCTACAACGCGCTGCGCGCCTGCGAGGCACTGATCGTGCAGACCGAGGCCGACGTGCGCTCGCGCGCCGAGACCGCGCGTGTCACCGAGCTGGCTGCCAAGGCCGGGCTGTTTGCGCCAGCCAGCGCAGCGTTGGCACGCGCCAGTGCCGCGCAGGGGCGCAGCCTGCTCGCCGGCCAGCAGGCCCAGTGCGACCTGCGGCTCAAGGCGCTGGTGGCGCTGACTGCGCTGGACGAGACGCAACTGCGCCGCCAACTGGCACCGCGCCAGGCCGTGCTGCCGGTGCCGGCGGGCATCGCGGTGCAGACCGTGCCGGCATCGGCGCTGATGCAGCGCCCCGACCTGCTTGCCGCCGAACGCCAGATCGTCGCCGCGGCCGAAGACACCGCGCAGAGCCAGGCGCTGCGCTACCCGCGCGTCGGCATCGCCGGCTCGGTGGGCCCGGCCTGGCTGCGCATCGACAACATGACGACCACCGGCACCCTGTGGACCATCGGACCGGTGCAGGTGTCGCTGCCGATCTTCGACGGCGGCACGCGTGTGGCCAACGTGGTGGCGGCGCGGGCACGCTACGACGAGGCCGTGTCCGTGTACCGCGGCCTGATCCGCAGCGCGGTGCGCGAGGTCGAGAGTGCGCTGATCACGCTGGACAGCAGCGCGCGCCGCGTGCAGGACACACGCATCTCGGTCGAAGGCTTCGAGGCCTCGCTGAAGGCCGCCGACGCGCGCTTCCGCGGCGGCCTGGGCAGCCTGTTCGACCTGGAGGATGCGCGCCGCAGCGCGCTGGTGGCCAACAGCGCGCTGATCGAACTGCAAAGCGAGCAGGTGGCCGCCTGGATCAACCTGTACCGCGCGCTGGGCGGCGGCTGGCGCCCCGAGACGGACGCCACCACCGCGGCCGCCGCACCGAAATGAATCCGATGAAGACCATGAGCCTGCGAAAAAACACCCTGTGGCTGGTGCTGGCCGCTGCCACGTTGCTGGGCGCTAGCGTCGTCGCGGTGCGTGCCGCGGACGACAAGAAGGCCGTGCCGGGCGCGTCTGCCACGCCGGCGCGCCCGGCGCTGAGCATCACCACCACCCAGCCACAGCGCAGCGCGCTGCCGCTGCGGATCGCCGCCAACGGCAACATCGCGGCCTGGCAGGAGGCGATCATCGGCACCGAGGCCAACGGCCTGCGCCTGGCCGAGGTGCGCGTCAACGTCGGCGACGCGGTCAAACGCGGCCAGGTGCTGGCCACCTTTGCGCCGGACATGATGCAGGCCGACGTGGCCCAGATCCGCGCCGTGGTGGCCGAGGCCGAGGCCGCGCTGGCCGAAGCCAGTGCCAATGCCGCACGCGCCCGCGAGCTGCAGAGCAGCGGCGCACTCAGCGAGCAGCAGATCAACCAGTTCATGACCGCCGAACGCACCGCGCAGGCGCGGCTGGATGCGCAGCGCGCGCAGGCCAATGTACAGGCGCTGCGGCTGCGCCAGACGCAGGTGCTGGCGCCCGACGACGGTGTGATCTCGGCGCGCAGCGCCACGGTGGGCGCGGTGCTGCCCGCCGGGCAGGAGCTGTTCCGCATGATCCGCCAGGGCCGCCTGGAGTGGCGCGCCGAGGTGGCCGCCGCCGAGTTGGCGCGCGTCAAGTCCGGGATGAGTGTCAGCGTCACGCCTTCCGGCGGCGAAGCCATCGCCGGCAAGGTGCGCATGGTCGCACCGACAGTGGACCCGTTGACGCGCAACGGCATCGTCTTCGTCGATCTGGCGCCATCGCGCGACGCACGCGCTGGCATGTTCGCACGCGGCGAGTTCGACATCGGCAGGGGCCAGGGCCTGACGCTGCCGCAAAGCGCGGTGCTGCTGCGCGATGGCTTCAGCTACGTGCTGCGCGTCGGGCCGGATTCGAAGGTCAGCGAGACCAAGGTCACGGTGGGACAGCGCGTCGGCGACCGCATCGAGATCACGGGCGGGCTGGACGCCAATGCCCGTGTTGTCGCCTCGGGCGGGGGCTTCCTCAGCGACGGCGACACGGTGCGCGTGGTCGACGCCGCGGCGCCGGGTGGGCAGGCCGCGGCCAGGTCGGCCGCGGCGACAAAGTAGGGGCGGGCGATGAACGTTTCCGCCTGGTCGATCCGCAACCCCACGCCGTCGATCCTGCTGTTCCTGATGCTCACGCTGGTGGGCCTGCTGGGCTTCAACGCGATGAAAGTCCAGAACTTCCCGGACATCGAGTTGCCGACGATCACGGTCACCGCCTCGCTGCCCGGGGCCTCGCCGGCGCAGATGGAGACCGAGGTCGCGCGCAAGCTCGAAAACTCGATTGCCACGCTGCAGAACGTCAAGCACATCTACACCAAGGTGCAGGACGGCATGGCGACCATCACCGTGGAGTTCCGGCTCGAGAAGTCGGTGCAGGACGCGCTGGACGACGTGCGCGACGCGGTCTCGCGGGTGCGTTCGGACTTGCCTGGCGACCTGCGCGACCCGCAGGTCGCCAAGGTGGAGCTGTCGGGTCTGCCAATCCTGACCTACACCGTGGCCTCCAGCAAGATGGACGAAGAGGCCCTGAGCTGGTTCGTCGACAACACGGCCACCAAGGCCATGCTCGGCGTGCGCGGCGTCGGCGCCGTGGCGCGCGTCGGCGGCGTCACGCGCCAGGTGCTGGTCGAGCTCGACCCGGTGCAGCTGCAGGCGCTCAATGCCACCGCCGCCGACATCTCGCGCCAGCTGCGCCAGGTGCAACAGGAGGCCTCGGGCGGCCGCACCGACCTGGGCGGGGCCGAACAGTCGGTGCGCACCATCGCCACGGTGCAGTCGGCCGAGGAGCTGGGCCGCATGGAAATCGTGCTGTCCGACGGCCGCCGCATCCGCCTGGACCAGGTGGCCCATGTGCAGGACACGGTCGGCGAGAAGCGCTCAGCCGCCTTGCTCGACGGCAAACCGGTGGTCGGTTTCGAGATCACGCGCAGCCGCGGTGCCGGTGAGGTGGACGTGGCCGCAGGGGTGCGCGCCGAGCTGGCGAAGCTGCGCGCCGCGCATCCGGACATCACCGTCACCGAGGCCTTCAATTTCGTCGACCCGGTGCAGGAGGGCTACGACGGCTCGATGCTGCTGATGTACGAGGGCGCGCTGCTGGCGGTGCTGGTGGTGTGGTTGTTCCTGCGCGACTGGCGCGCCACCTTCGTCGCCGCCACCGCGCTGCCGCTGTCGGTGATCCCGACCTTCGGCGCGATGTACCTGATGGGCTTCACCATCAACGTGGTCACGCTGCTGTCGCTGTCGCTGGTGGTCGGCATCCTGGTGGACGACGCCATCGTCGAGATCGAGAACATCATGCGCCACCTGCGCATGGGCAAGACGCCCTACCAGGCGGCCATGGAAGCGGCCGACGAGATTGGCCTGGCGGTGATCGCCACCACCTTCACGCTGATCGCGGTGTTCCTGCCCACCGCGTTCATGAGCGGTGTACCGGGCAAGTTCTTCGTGCAGTTCGGCTGGACCGCGGCGATCGCGGTGTTCTTCTCGCTGGTGGTGGCGCGCATGCTGACGCCGATGATGTCGGCCTACATCCTGCACCGGCCGAAGAAAGCACACCACGAGCCGGGCTGGCTGGCCACCTACATGGGCTGGGCGCGCTGGTGCCTGAAGCATCGCATCAAGACCACGCTGGCGGCCATCGTCTTCCTGGTCGGCTCGGTCATGCTGGTGCCGCTGCTGCCCACCGGCTTCATTCCGCCGGACGACCTGTCGCAGACACAGGTGACGATCTCGCTGCCGCCGGGCAGCACCTTTGCACAGACCTTCGCCGCGGCCGAGAAGGCCCGGGAGCTGGTGCAGAAGAACCCGCACGTCAAGCTGGTCTATACCGCCATTGGCGGCGGCAGCGCCGGCGGTGACCCCTTTGCCCCACAGGGCGCGGCCGAAGTGCGCAAGGCCACGTTGACCATCAACATGACGCCGCGCCAGCAGCGCGGGGGCTTGAGCAAACAGGCCATCGAGTCGCAACTGCGCGTGGCCCTGGAACAGCTGCCCGGCGCGCGCGTGAAGGTCGGCTTCGGTGGCTCGTCGGAAAAGTACGTCCTCGTGCTGGCCGGCGAGGACGGCCGTGTGCTCGCCGAGCATGCGCGCCTGGTGGAGCGAGAGCTGCGCACCATCCCCGGCATCGGCAACGTCACTTCCACCTCCAGCCTGGTGCGGCCGGAGCTGATCGTGCGCCCCGATTTCGCCAAGGCGGCCGACCTGGGCGTCACGTCCGCGGCCATCGCCGACACGCTGCGCATCGCCACCGCCGGCGACTACGACCAGGCGCTGGCCAAGCTGAACCTGTCGCAGCGCCAGGTGCCGGTGGTGGTCAAGCTCAAGGCCGACGCACGCACCGACCTGGAGCTGCTTTCGCGCCTGGCGGTGCCGGGCGCACGCGGGCCGGTGATGCTCGGCAATGTGGCCACGCTGGCCATCGACAGCGGGCCGGCGCAGATCGACCGCTACGACCGCGCGCGCAACATCAATTTCGAGATCGAACTGAACCAGCAGCCGCTGGGCGAGGTGGAGCAGGCCGCGCTGTCGCTGCCTAGCTTGAAGAACCTGCCGGCGGGCGTGATCCAGTCCACCATCGGCGACGCCGAGGCCATGGCCGAGCTGTTCTCGAGCTTCAGCCTGGCGATGCTGACCGGGGTGCTGTGCATCTACATCGTGCTGGTGCTGCTGTTCAAGGATTTCGTGCAGCCAGTGACGATCCTGGCGGCGCTGGTGCTGTCGATCCCGGGCGCCTTCCTGGCGCTGTACATCACCCAGACGGCGATCTCGATGCCGTCGATGATCGGGCTGATCATGCTGATGGGCATCGCCACCAAGAACTCGATCCTGCTGGTGGAGTACGCCATCATGGCGCGGCGCGAGCACGGCATGACGCGCATGGAAGCGCTGCTCGACGCCTGCCACAAACGCGCCCGGCCGATCGTCATGACCACCATCGCCATGGGCGCGGGCATGCTGCCGATCGCGCTGGGCTGGGGCGTGGACCCGAGCTTCCGCTCGCCGATGGCCATCGTCGTGATCGGCGGGCTGATCACCTCCACCTTCCTCAGCCTGCTGGTGATCCCGGTGGTCTTCACCTATGTCGACGACGCGGTGCTCAAGATCAATGCCTGGCTGCACCGCAAGCGCCCCGCCCACCCGACCGCCGCCGGCGCCGCGCCCGGCCCGGCCGACCTGCACTGAAGGACAAGCCCGATGCGAACCCGACGCCCTTCGATCGCCGCGGCCGGCTGGCGCACTGCGCCGCTGCTGCTGGCCCTGTGCGCCGCGCTGCTGGCAGTGCCAGGCCGCGCGCAGGACGGGGCGCCTGCCGACGTGGCACCCCCCGCGGCCAGTGCCAGCTACAGCACACTCGACTATGACTGGCTGGACAGCACACGCGAACGGCGCGTGCCGGTACGCCTGTACCTTCCCGATGCGGCCAGCGCCGACAAGCCGGTGCCGCTGATCGTCTTCTCGCATGGCATTGGCGGGTCGCGAAGTGGCTACAGTTACCTGGGGCGCTTCTGGGCCAGCCAGGGTTATGCCAGCCTGCACCTGCAGCACGTCGGCAGCGACCGCAACGTCTGGTTTGGCAATCCCTTCGAGATGCTGGCGCGCCTGCAGGGTGCGGCTCAGGAGACGGAAGCCGTGGCGCGCGTGCGCGACCTGAGTTTCGCGCTCGATCAGGTGCTGCACAGCGAGCTGGCCCCGCGGCTGGACGGCCAGCGCATCGTCGCTGCCGGACATTCCTACGGCGCCAATACCACGCTGCTGGCGGCCGGCGCCCGCGTGCAGCGCAACGGCGGGCGCCTCGATCTGAGCGATCCGCGCATCAAGGCTGCCATCGTGCTTTCGGCCCCGCCGTTCTATGGCGAGGCCTCGCCGCAGCAGATCCTGGGGCCGATCCGCGTGCCCAGCCTGCATGTCACCGCCACCGAGGACATCATCCGCATCCCCGGCTACTACTCCGGCGCCGACGACCGCGTCGCGGTGTTCGACGCCACCGGCAGCGTGCGCAAGACGCTGGCGGTGTTCAGCGGTGGCTCGCACAGCATCTTCACCGACCGGCCGGGCACCGGCGGCGCGCAGCTCAACCCGCAGGTCAAGGAGGCCACACGCGAGCTGTCGCTGGCCTTCCTGAACAGCGTGTTCAAGGGGGACGAGGACGCGCTGGCAGCGTGGCCGAGGCAGTTTGCCGGCATCGTCGCGCGCTACAGCCGCAGCGCACCATGACGCTCGAGACCCTGCAGATGCAGAGCGCCGACGCGCCCGGCGCCAGCCTGATCGTGCTGCACGGCCTGGGCGCAGACGGCCACGACTTCGTGCCCATCGCCCAGGAGCTGGACCTCGCGCCCGTGGGCGGTGCGCGCTTCATCTTCCCGCATGCGCCGATGCGTCCGGTGACGATGAACGGCGGCTACGTGATGCGCGCGTGGTACGACATCGCCGGCACGCCGCAGGCGCGCAGCGAGGACGAAGCCGGGCTGCGCGCATCGCAGGCGCTGATCGAGGCGCTCATTCGGCAGGAGCGGGAGCGCGGCGTGCCGGCCTCGCGCATCGTGCTGATGGGTTTCTCGCAGGGCTGCGCGCTGACGCTGCTGACCGGGCTGCGCCACGGTGAACGCCTGGCCGGGCTGGTGGGCCTGTCGGGCTACCTGCCGCTGGCCGAGCGCACCGCGGCCGAGCGCAGCGCGGCCAATGCCGATGTGCCGATCTTCCTGGCCCACGGCCGCGACGATCCGATGATCGGCATCGACCGCGCGCGGGCCTCGCGCGACGCGCTGCAGGCGCTGGGCTACGCGGTAGAGTGGCACGACTACGCCATGCCGCATTCGGTGTGCATGGACGAGATCGACGACCTGAACCATTGGCTGCTGCGCGTACTGGCCTGAGAGTCACTGGATGGACAATCCTGCACAAGCCCCCAACGGAACCCTGCCCATGAGCGAAATCCCCACCCTCGAAGCCACGCCCCAGGCCCATGTGCACCTGATCGGGGGCGAAAAAGGCGGCGTCGGCAAGTCGCTGGTGTCGCGGCTGCTGGCGCAGTACTTCATCGACCACGACGTGCCCTTCCTGGGCTTCGACACCGACCGCTCGCACGGCTCGCTGATGCGCTTCTACGCGGGTTATGCCTCGCCGGTGCTGGTCGACCGCTACGAGGCGCTGGACACGATCATCGAATCCAGCATCGACCAACCGGGTCGGCGCGTGCTGGTCGACCTGGCGGCGCAGACGCACGACCCGCTGGCCAAGTGGATGGATGAGTCCGGCGTGCTCGACTTGGCCGACGTCTCCGGCCTGGCCATCCACTACTGGCACGTCATGGATTCCGGCCGAGACTCGGTGGACCTGCTGCGGAAGCTGCTCGACCGCTTCGGCCACCGCCTGCAGTACGTGCTGGTACGCAACCAGTTGCGCGGCGACGACTTCACCCAACTGGAACAATCTGGCGAGCAGGACCGTGCCCAGGGCCTGGGCGCCAAGGTGGTGAACATCCGGCGCCTGCACGATTCGGTGGTGCAGAAGATCGATGCCGCCAACAGCAGCTTCTGGGCAGCCAAGAACGCCGCCAACGGCGATGGCGCCAAGCTCGGCCTGATGGAACGCCAGCGCCTGAAGCTCTGGCTGAACCACGCCTACGGCGAGATCGAGTCGGCGGGCGTGTGAACCCGGGCCGCCTCACGGCATGTGAATAAGTCACAAGCGAGCGCGCCCAGATTCACGCCCTGAAGTGGCGGTGCGTCCCTACGCTGTGTGGACCGGATGCAGGCCTTGGGGCCAGTGCCCGGACTCACCAAGGGGGAGCCGACATGCTCGACATGCATACCCAGGCCCTGGGCCTGAAACCGATACTCTGGGACACCCATCCGCTGCGGCGCCCGCTGGCTGCGTCGGAAGTCCATGCGCCGCCCCTGGCCCGTTGGTACGAGCTGATGCTGGACGAGATCGACTACGGCGTGCTGCTGCTTGGCGGCGACGCGCAGGTGCTGCACATCAACCATGCGGCGCGCTGCGAGCTCGACGCCCAGCACCCGCTGCAGCTGCTGGGGCGGCAACTGCGCACACGCGACCCGGCCGACGTCGTGCGGCTGCACGATGCGCTACAGGCTGCCACGCAACGCGGCCTGCGCCGGCTGTTGATGCTGGGCCAGGACGACCACCGCGTGGTGGTGTCGGTGGTGCCGCTGCGCGACGGCGGGCCAGGCGACCCGGTGGCCACGCAGCTGTCGATGGGCAAGCGCCAGATGTGCGGGGGCCTGGGCGTGCTTTGGTTCGCGCGCAACCACGGCCTGACGCTGGCCGAGACACGGGTGCTCGAAGCACTCAGCGAAGGCCTGCAGCCCAGCGACATCGCCGCACGCTTTGGCGTGGGCCTTTCCACCGTCCGCTCGCAGATCGGCAGCATCCGCGCTAAGACGCGTTCCGACAGCATCGGCGCGCTGGTGCGCCAGGTGGCGGTGCTGCCGCCGCTGGTGGGCGCGCTGCGCGGCATGGCCGAACCCGGACCGCAGCCGCGGGCCGCCTGATTCCGCGGCGGCGTGGCGGCCCTGCGGCCGCTACCATGCACCCGGCGTGCGCGGCCTCACCAGCGGGGCCGCTCGCGCCGCCCCATGTCGAACCTGCCCCGGGACACCGAAGCCGCCCTCTTTGCCGCGCTCAGCGAGCCGCTGCATGCGCTGGCGCGCCGCGGCGAGGTCCGCCGCTACCGCAAGAACACGCTGCTGATCGAGGAGGGCGACCACGGCGACACGCTGTACCTGATCCTGGCCGGCCGGCTGCGCAGCTATGCCAGCGGCGACAAGGGCCGGGAGATCACCTACGGCGTCTATGGCCCGGGGGAGTACCTGGGCGAGATGAGCCTGGACGGCGGCCCGCGCTCGGCCAACGTCATCACGCTCGAGGCCAGCACCTGCGCGGTGATCACGCGCACGACGCTGCTGCAGCACCTTGCCGAAAGGCCGGAGTTCGCCTTCGAGCTGATCGGCAAGGTCATCCGCCGCGCGCGCGCGGCCACGCTGAGCGCCAAGCAGCTGGCGCTGAACGATGTCTACGGCCGGCTGGTGCTGGTGCTCAACGCGCTGGCCGTGGCGCAGCCCGACGGCACGCGGCTCATCGAGGAACGCGTGACGCACCAGGCGCTGTCGAACCGGCTCGGCTGCTCACGCGAAATGGTCAGCCGGCTGATGAAGGACCTGGAGTCCGGTGGCTACCTGCAGCCGCTACCCCGTCAGTGGCTGCTGCGCCGGCCGCTGCCGGCACGCTGGTAGCGCGCGCCCACTGGACCGCCGCGCTGCGCGCTCCAGTATTTGCGCGCAGGATCGGCCCGGCGCACTCATCGGCGGGGCGGCAGCCGCCCGAAGCCGAGGCGCGGGTCGAGTGCGCCGGGCTTGCCTTTGCTGGCTGGCTGCACGTGCCGGCGCAGCTGCTCGACCAGCTGCGCCCTCGACCGCGGTGGGCTGTCCGCCGGGTGATCCGACAGCATTTGCACGATCGCACGCGTGACCTGCGGCGCGGCGACGCTGGTGCCGTTCATGCGCACCATGCCGACGCCACGGGTGGCCGCCGCGCGCAGCCCATGCTGGGTGATGCTGTCCTCGCCGCTGGCCAACAGCGTCGTGCCGCGCGGGGCCGCGCCGCGCGTCGGCCCGCCGCCCGAATAGGGAGCGACGCGTCCGTCCTGTTCCACACAGGCACCGACGACGATCGCCTCGCTGCCGGTGGCAATGGTGTTGAACGAGCCACGGCGCTTGACGTAGGCGCGCGGGTTGTCCGGCGGCTGCCCCGGACGCCGGCCCCAGCGTGCGTAGTGCTCGTCCAGGAAGTGCGACTGCCGGCCCCGCATCGGCTGACCACGCAGCGTGTCGTCACGCTCGATCCAGGCGTGGATCTCGCCGAGGTCGGCCGTGCCCTGATGACTCAGTTCGACCTGCCACACCCCAGCCGGCGCGCTGACCCCGCCGGCTCGCCCGGGCCGCGTCGCGGCGATGGCGATCAGGACCATCGTGCCGCGCTCGGCCTGCGCCACCTTGTCTAGGAAGATCACGGCGAAGTCGGCCTGCGCCGGGCCGACGTGGGGTGCCGGCCAGACGCTGTTGACGCCACAGGCAGCACTCGACCGTCCGTTCGGGTCGCGGACCTTCACGCGCAGGTGCTGCGCCGCGCCCTCGGGCAGCCATACTTCCAGGTAGCTCGGCGTCGCGTCGTCGGGCAGCACGCTCCAGCGCAGCGTCTGGCGCTTCTTCTTCGAGTCCAGCCGGAACGCCGCGTGGCAGCGCGCCTCGTAGCTGTTGCCGGCCGGCAGCACAACCGTCAGCCGCCCGGCGCGCAATCGCACGAGTTCATCGATGGCCATCTCGAGGATCGTGCTGCCGTCGTGCGGGCCGGCCATCGTGCCGTAGCTGAGGTTGACCACGACGTCGGCTTGCGGCCCGGCGCGCTGGACGATGTAGTGCAGTGCGTCGAGCACCTGTACCTTCAAGGCGCTGCCGGAGGTGTCGGCCACGCCGCGCCGCGGCAGATGCACCGCGACGACGTCGGGCGGCGACGCCGCGTCGGGCTCGGCGCCGGCTGCCAGGTCGGCGACATGTGTGCCATGGGTGGCCCGCGAAAGCACGGCTGGGTACGTCGCCGTCAGTTCATCGCGGCTCAGGCCGCGGGTGCGCAGCTCCCAGCCGTAGCCGGCCTGGCCCAGGGCCGACCAGTGCGCAGGGATGGTAGAGGGTGGCCGGGTGCCGTCCTGGCTCCACACATGGCGCACGCGAGATCTCCCCTCGGCGTCGCTGAAGCGGCCGTGCCCGTAGGCGATGAAGTCGTCGATGATGCCGACCACCCGTCGGGCGTCGCCGTGCTCTGCCTGCAACGACGGCGTGGCCGCATGTTCGTCCACGGCCATGCCGAGCGTGAGTCGCTTCACCTGCGCAGCCAGGGCCGGCAGTTGACCCCGTTCGACCCAGGCGCTGCAGAAGCTGATCTTTGCCGGATCGATGACGCCGCCGCCCGCGTACAGCGCGGGCAGGCGCACGCCGGTCAGGCTGCCATCAGCGATGCGCTGCTGAAGCGCCGCCACCGTGCCGTCGCATTCGATGGCCACGGCGACGCGGCCACGCGCGTCGAGGGTGATGTCCCGGTAGGCGGTGAGCACCGCCCACAGCCCGTATGGATCCGGCGACTGCGCCGTTGTCATGTCAGCTCCGGATCCATTCGACCCAGGCCTGGTCCCATAGCCAGCCGAGCGCGGTGCGAGAGTCGGTCTGGCCCGAGGACGGCGGAAGCTCCTGCCACTCGCCCTTCTTGACCGCCTGCCCCGGAAGAAAATCGAAGGCGCCGTCGTAGTCGCTGACGCCGAGAACGCGCGACCGCCATCCGCCGCCGCCGCCGGCCTTGCTGCCATGCCGGCAATGGTGGATCAGGTACTCGCCGAGTGTCTGGCCCAGCAGCTGCCCGGCCAGCGAATCGACCGGGAAATGCACGCCGGCCACGGTGCGGTTGATCGAAGTGCGTGCCGCCAGGCGCTGCAGCTGGTCGCGGTGGCGTGCACCCTGCGGCAACAACTGCTCCAGCAGGTGCGCGACCATGAAGGCTTCGGTCGCATGGCCGCTCGGCAGGCTGCCGTGCAGTGGGGTCGGAATGATCGGTTGGATGTTCGGCGAATGGTCGGCCGGCCGCGCGCAGGCCAGTGCATGCTTGAAGCGCATCTCGACGAACGAAGCCAGGCTCAGCGCCAGGCCGATCAGCTCCAGCGTCTTCGGCCGCTTGTCGAGCTGCAGGTTCGCTACCGCCGACCAGAACGCATACTGCGGCGTCAGCTGCGAGAGGATTTCGCTGGCGCGTTCCTCGCGTAGTTCGGCCCAGGCTTCGACCTTGAGTACCTGCCGCTTGAAAACCTCTGGCGACGGCCGATCGATCTCGACGATCGCGCGCGGCACCGCCTCGCCGGGGACCGCGTGCTGCAGCGTTGCGCCAGCCGCGGTGGGCTGGAATCGCAGGGCCGAAATCAGGTCGAACAGCAGCACATGCTGGCGGATGTGCGGCGCCCATTGCGCCATGGCCTCGGGCGCGTCGATCTTCTTGGGCGGCGGCAGCTCCAGTACGGCACCGGCGAGTTCGTCCACTTCGGCGCCCCGGGTCTTGATCAGCGCGTCGACCAGCATCAGGTTCGGCTCCGCCGCGCCAGAGCTCCCGGCACCCATCGCACCCATCGCGCCCATCGCGCCCATCGCGCCCATTGCGCCCATTGCGCCCATCTCGACTGACATACTCTGCTCCTTCGCAAATGCGAATATCGCCGCCGCCTTCAGTCCGGCAGTCCTGCCATCTGCAACGCTTGCGCGAAAACACCGCCCAGCGGTCCGACGCTGAAACCCGACATCTCGCGAAACTGCGTCACCGTGTAGCCGGGAGTCAGCATCAGCAGATCGCCAATGCTCGCGCGCGCCTGCTCGACCTGGCCGGACATCGCCTGGGCAATGGCCAGCGCCCGATAGGTCGACGGATGCATGCGGTTGGCAAGCAACGACCGCTCGGCCAGCTCGATGGCCCGCGCGTAGTGGCCCGCTCCCAGCGCGGCCGTGGCGGCGAGCGAGTCGTAGTAGTGCCGCATCGGATCGACCGGCGACAGCATCAGGGCGCGCGCACTCGCCTGTTCGGCCGGCTCGCCCTCCGCGGCAAAGCCGTGCAGGATGCCCCGGAACAGCCAGGCCAGCGATTCGTTGGGGTTCGCCTCCAGCGCGGCATCGAGCCGGGCCTTCGCCGTGGCGACATCCTTGCGCAGGTTGAGCTGCAGCACACCGTCGATGGACAGCGCCAGTGCGCACTGCGGGTCTCGATCGAGCGCGCGCTGCGCATGCTCGAAGGCCCGTTGCGTGTCCACCTGAGGCGCCTGGGACCGGTTCTGCGTGACGCGCAGCGCATGCCAGTTGGCCAGCCATGCGTAGGGCCTGGCATGCCGCCGATCGCGCTCGATCAGGTGTTCGAGCATGGCCTTCGCGGTATCGAACTCGGCCAACGAGCTGCGGTGCATCAGCGCAATCGCGCCGAGCAGCAGGCTGTAGCTCCTGACGGTGGGCAGCGCGTGCGACGACGCGCGTTCCAGCTCATGCCGCATGACGGCCGCGCCGACCTCGGCCACGATGGTTGCGATCATGCTGTCCTCGGCCTGCCACACCGCGCGCAGGTCCCCCAGCAGGCGATCGGCCCAGACGACGCGGCCGCCCGGCGCTTCGGCCAGCTCGACCATCAGCTTGAGCTGATGGCCCGAGATCTGGACGCTGCCCGAGATCAGGTAGTTGGCTCCGAGGTGGGTGGCGATCTGTGCCGGCGGGTCGGTCCTGTCCTTGAACACCGTGGTCGACATGCGCGAGATGACGTTCAGCGCCTGTGTCTTCGACAGCGCGGCGATGATCTCGTCGGCCAGTGCGTCGCCGATCAGCAGGTGACCGGCATCGTCGCCGAGCAGGCGCATCGGAATCACGGCCACGGTCGGCCGGGTCGGGCCCGGTTCGGGCACGGCCGGCGCGATCACCGGCAAAGGTCCCGGCGGGCCGACCCGGAATGCCCGCACCGGCTTGTCGATGTGCTTCAAGTAGCAATCGCCCAGATCCTCGAGCAAGGTGTCCAGCCCGTCGGTCAGGGCATCGCGCGCTTCGGCAGAGGCGACGATCTCGCCCGGGCCCGCCAGCGTGGTCAGGCGCGCGGCCAGGTTGACGCCGGTGCCGTAGATGTCGTGCTCGTCGCTGGTCACTTCAGCCAGGTGCACGCCGATGCGCAGTTGCAAGGGCTCGACGCCCGGCCGACGGTCGTTCTCGCGGTCGATGGCAGCCTGCATGTCGATCGCGGCCCGGGTGGCGGGTGGCACGGTGGCGAACTCCAGCAGCAGGCCGTCACCCAGACTTTTCACCATCCGGCCACCGTGCGCCGGCAACAGCTGGGTCCGCACCAAGTTCACGAAGCGCCGCCAGCGATCTATGACGCCGGCCTCGTCGGCCTGCATCAGTCGAACCGATTCGACGACGTCCACCACCACGATGGCGCGGCGCTCACGCTGCAACTGCGGCCACGCCGCGTCATCGTCGATAGGCTCGGTCATGCTGATCGGATGTTGCCGTGGTGTCATCCCGATTCTGGTGGATAAGCGCGTTCGACAACAAGAAAGGCACGCGCCACCATGGCGCCACCGCGACGCGCCCGCGACGTCGAGCCGTCAGCGTTTGGCGTCAGCAGCGCCCTGCGCCGGCGGCGGCTCGAAGCGCCGCTCCGGCCGCGGCGCCCGCTCGTACAGGCCTTCCACCCTGGGCAGGTTGGCCTCGATGTCCTTGATGCGCGTCGGCCCCGACGGGTGGGTGGAAAGGAATTCCGGCGGCGAGCCCTTGTTCACCGCGCCCATCTTCTGCCACAGCGTGACGCCGGCGACCGGGTTGTAGCCGGCACGCGCAGCCAGCTCCATGCCCACCAGGTCGGCTTCGGATTCGTCGTCGCGGCTGAACACCAGGCTCAGCAGCTGCTCGCCCATGCCGGCCACCATGCGGCCGGTGTTGCCCAGGCCGAGCAGCGCCGAGCCCAGCTCCAGCGCGCCGCGCGTGGCAAAGGACTTGCCAATGCGCTCGCGCGCATGCTCGCGCAACGCGTGGGCCATCTCGTGACCCATGATCATCGCCACCTCGTCGTCGTCGAGCTGCAGCCGCTGCAGGATGCCCCAGAAGAAGGCGATCTTTCCGCCCGGCATGCAGAAGGCATTGATCTGCGGGCTGCCGATCAGGATGACTTCCCACTTCCACTGCTTGGCGCGTGGGTTCCAGGGTGGCGTGAACGGAATCAGCCGCTTGGCGATGTAGCGCAGGCGAATCAGCTGCGGGTGGTTGTCGGGCGCCAGCGCTCGCTTCTCGCGCGCCTGGTTCTGCATCTGCACGAACTGCTGCGCCGCAGCCTGTTCCACCTGCTGCGCCGGCACCAGCTTGGCAAAGCCGGAACTCTTGCCGACATCCACACCCTCCGTGGCCCAGGCCGGCCAGGCGCCGGCCGCGCCCAGGCCCAGCAGGCCGAGCGACAGCCGGCGGCGGCGGTGCGCTGTGCAGCCGCAGCCGCGCGCATGCATCCAATGCGGCAGATCGGCGTCGGTGACGAAGTTGCTGTCCATGGCGTGCTGCGATGCGCGGGCGGCCGGCGGGTTCCCCGGAACGCCAGCCTAACAAAAACCTCAGTCGTCGCTGTGACCCAAGCCGGCCGGGTCGACTTCGAGCGCGCGCACGCTCTCGCGCATCCACCACAGCATCCACAGCGCCGGCAGCGCGGCCACGGTGCTGACGATGAAGAAAACCGGCCAGCCGATCGATTCGGCCAGCACGCCGGCCAGCGGCCCGACCCACACCCGCCCCACCGACGCAAAGGCGCTGAGCAAGGCGTACTGCGTCGCGGTGAAGCGCTGGTTGCACAGGCTCATCAGGAAGGCGACGAAGGCCGCCGTGCCCATGCCGCCGGACAGGTTCTCGAAGGCAATCACCATCAGCAGCCCGCCGTCCACCGGCGTGGGCTGCGACAGCTGCACGAAACCCCAGTCGAAGGCCGGCAGCACCAGACCGGGCATCAGCCCCTTGCCGCTGACCGCCAGCCACCAGAAGCCCAGGTTGCTGGCCGCCTGCAGGATGCCGAACAGCAGCAGCGAGCGCCACAACCCCAGCCGCAGCATCAGCAGCCCGCCGAGCAGCGCGCCGCCGATGGTCAGCCACAGGCCGATGATCTTGTTGACCACGCCCACCTCGGCCGGGCTGAAGGCCATGCTCTTCAGCAGGAAGGGCGTCATCAGCGAGCCGGCAAAGGCATCGCCCAGCTTGTACAGCACGATGAATCCGAGGAAGGCCGCCGCACCGGGTTGGCTGAAGTAGGTGCGCAACCCGCCGAGCAAGGTCTCGAAGCGCGCCCGGCGCGCCGCCCAGGCGGCCAGCGGCAGCGCGAAACCGATGCCCAGCAGCAGCGCCAGCAGGTTCTCCCAGCGCGTCTTCAGCGTCGCATTCAGCGCCGAGCCTTCGAGCAGCGGGCCGAGCAGCGCATGCGCGATCGGCGGCGCGAAGCGGTCGGCCAGCAGATAACCCACCGCCACCGCCGCCAGCACCGCCAGAAAGCCGATGACGTCGTGGCGGGCGGCGGTGGCCTTGATCTCGGGCATCGCCACCTTGGGCAGGGCCACGGCCGATAGCACGGCCGCGGCGAACATCAGCGCGGCCATGAAGCGGTAGACCCGCGGCCAGTCCCAGCCGCCGCCCTGGTTGGGGTCGGTCCAGATCAGCGCGATGCCGCCGGACAGGATCATCGCCAGCCGGTAGCCCATGACGTTGAGCGACGAGCCCAGGCCACGCTCGCGTGCCGGCAGCAAGTCGGTGCGGTAGGCGTCGATGACTACGTCCTGCGAGGCCGACATGAAAGCCACCGCCACCGCCAGCAGTGCAAAGGCGCGCGTGGCCGAACTGGGCGAGGTGCCGGCCAGCAGCAGCAGCGTGCCGGCCAGCGCCAGCTGCGTCAGCACCAGCCAGCCGCGGCGCCGCCCCAGCCAGGGCAGGTCGAAGCGGTCCATCAGCGGCGCCCACAGGAACTTGAAGGTGTAGGGCAAGCCGACCAGGCTGAGGAAGCCGATGGTCGCGACGTCCAGCCCCTCCATGCTCAGCCAGGCCTGCATCGCCTGGCCAGTGAGCGCCAGCGGCAGCCCCGACGCGAAACCCAACACCAGCACCACGGCCAAGCGCCGCAGCGCCGCCGCGCGAGACATTGCGCCAGCGGCGTCGGTAGCTTCGGGCATGGCCCGATTCTAGGAGTCGGGTCAGCGCGAGGCGGCGGCCGCAGGCGTCGCGGCCGCACCCGGCGCGGGATGCTGCCGGTAAATCTCCTGTGCCAGCGCCAGCAGACGCTCCTTGGGCAGCGCGCCGACCAGCGCATAGCCGGCGCCGGCCTCGACCCAGTAAAACAAGCCCACGTCGCCCTGCTGCTCGTAGCGGAAGGCCGCTTCAGTGGCCTGATCGGGCTTGCGCAGGTAGACCGTGATGCGCGTGCCCTGCGCGTCCTGGTACATCAGCTGCGCGCTCTTGCCGGGCCCGTCGGGCAGCAGCCGGCCGCCGACGAGTTCGAAGCCCTGGTCGCGCAGGTCGAAGAGCTTGACCGGCAGGTCGATGCGCCGTGTCAGCCAGCGTGCCAGGTGCTCTTCCTGGGCCTTGACCTCGACCGCGTGGCGCGGCTCGGGCACGTAGACACTGTGTGCATAGGCGGCCCGCTGCACCCAGCCGCTGCCGTTGGCAGGGGCACTTGCGGCGGCCAGCGGACCGGCCGGCTCGGCGTCGCGCCAGTGCCGGCCGAGCAAAGCGCCGATGACGCCGCCGGTCAGCAGCAGCCCCGCCGCCATGGCCGCCTGCAACCAGCGCCGCTGTGCGGGCTCGGCCTGGCCCAGCACCAGCGCGCGCAGGCGCGGCGGCACCGGCTCACCGAGCAGCGGCGCCAGCCGTTCGCGCAACGCGTCGCGATCTGCCGCCCACTGGCGCACGCGCGCCGCATCCTGCGGGTGCTCGCGCAACCAGGCCTCGACCTGCTGGCGCTGCTCGGGGCTGGCGTCCAACTCGCCATCGACCCAGGCGCTGAGCAGTTCGTCGTCGATCGCGTCGCGGTGGTTCGTCATACCACCCGCCGCAAGGTCGCGGCGCCTGGTTTGGCCTGGCCGTCGAGCAGACCGCGCATCGCGGCCCGCGCGCGGCACACGCGCGACATCACCGTGCCCACCGGGATGTGCAGCACCTCGGCCACCTCGGCATAGCTGAACTGCTCGACGCACACCAGCAGCAGCGGCTCGCGCTGTTCGGGCGACAGCCGGGCCAGTGCGGCCAGCAGGTCCAGGCGCAGGCCGACGTCGACGCCGGCATCGCCGCCCAGGCTGTCCTGCGCGGTCTGCAACTGGCTGGGATCGAGAATCTGCATTCGGGAGTCTTTGCGCCGCATGTCCAGGTGCGCGTTGTGCGCGATGGACAGCAGCCACACCACCATGTCACGCTGCTGGTCGAACTGGTACCAGTGCGTCAGCGCGCGTTCCAGCGTGCTCTGCACCAGGTCGTCGCTTTGCGCGTCCTCGAACACCAGCGAGCGCGCATAGCGCCGCAGCCGCGGCACGGCGCCGAGCAGCTGTTGACGGAAGGCACTGGGGGCCGGGTTCACCTGGTGGGTCTACGTCGCGGTCGTGTTGATTATTCCGCCCCTCTTGAGTTGAGCGCCGGCGTACCCATGTCCAAGTCATGAATGGAGCCGTGAATACGCATGTCGCCTGCCCCGATTGCGGGGCGATCAATCGCATTCCCGCCGCGCGTCTGGGTGACGACCCAGTCTGCGGTCGCTGTGGCCAGGCGTTGCTGGATGGCCAGCCGCTCGAGTTGAGCGACGCCAATTTCGACCAGGTGGTCGAGCGCAGTGACCTGCCGGTGGTGGTGGACTTCTGGGCGCCATGGTGCGGCCCCTGCCGGCAGATGGCGCCGCAGTTCGAGCAGGCCGCCAGCACGCTGAAGGGCCGGGCGCTGCTGGTCAAGGTGAACAGCGACGACAACCCGCGCACCGCCTCACGCTTCGGCATCCGCAGCATTCCCACGCTGGTCAAGCTGCAGCACGGCCGCGAGGTGGCGCGCGTGGCCGGCGCGCGGCCGGCCGGGCAGATCGTGCAGTTCGCCGGCGGCTGATCAGGCCGCGGGTCGGCCGGCCGCCCGCGCGGCGGCCAGTTCGACGAACCAGTCCACGCAGTCGGCATTGGCCATCGCGTCGCGCTTGAGCACGCTGTCGGCGGCCGCACCCATCAGCAGCTTCTTCACCGGCAGCTCCATCTTCTTGCCCGACAGTGTGCGCGGGATCGCGCGGACCTGGAACACGTCGTTCGGCACATGGCGCGCCGACAGCGCCTCGCGGATGGCCTGCTTGATGCGCTTGCTCAGCGCCTCGTCGAGCACGATGCCGTCGCGCAGCACCACGAACAGCGGCATCCAGCTCTCGCGGCCCAGGTATTCCAGGTCGACCACCAGGCTGTCCAGCACCTCGGGCAGCGCCTCGACCGCGCGGTACAGCTCCGAGGTACCCATGCGGATGCCGTGGCGGTTGATGGTGGCGTCGCTTCGGCCGTAGATGATGGCGCCGCCGCGCGGCGTGATGCGGATCCAGTCGCCATGGCGCCAGACGCCGGGGTACATGTCGAAATAGCTGTCGCGATAGCGTTTGCCGTCGCTGTCGCCCCAGAAGTACAGCGGCATCGACGGCATCGGCTTGGTGCACACCAGTTCGCCGACCTCGTCGATCAGCGGCTTGCCGACGCCGTTTGCATCGGGCTCGGACCAGGCCTCGACCGCGGCCCCCAGGCAGCGGCATTGCATCTCGCCTTCGACCACCGGCAGCGTCGGCAGCCCGGCGATGAAGGCGCCAGCGAAGTCGGTGCCGCCGCTGATCGGCGTGAGCCAGATGTCCTGCCCGTCCACCTTGGGCAGCTTGTCCCAGACCCAGCGGTAGCAGTCGATCGACAGCGGTGAGCCGGTGGAACCCACCGCACGCAGCGCCGACAGCTCGGCCACCGCCCGCGGCTCGACGCCGGCCTTCAGGCACGACGCATAGAAGGCCGCACCGGCGCCGAAGAAGCTGCAGCGCGCCAAGCCGGCAAAGCTCCACAACGTGCCCCAGTCCGGCGCGCCGTGCGGCCCGGCCGGGCTGCCGTCGAAGATGCAGATCGTGGCGCCACCGAGCAGCACGCCGACCTGGCTGTTCCACATGATCCAGCCGGTGCTCGAATACCAGTGGAAGCGGTCGCCGCCCATGACGCTGGGGCCGACGTCGTTGTGCAGCGCGCCCATCTTCAGCGCTTCGAGCATGACACCGCCGTGGCCGTGCACGATGGGCTTGGGCAGCCCGGTGGTGCCGCTGGAATACACCACCCACAGCGGGTGATCGAAGGGCAACCACTCCGGCGCGAAGGGTGCATCGCCGGCCAGCAGCGCGGCCAGGTCGTGCGCCTGGCGCCCGGGCCCGGCCAGGTCGGCAGCCAGGCCCAGGTTGCGCCACAGCACCGCGTGGCGCACGCTGGGCAGCTCGGCCAGCAGCTGCGCCAGCAGCTCGCGCCGGTCGTGCGCGGCGCCGCCGTGGCGGTAGCCGTCGCAGGCCACCAGCAGCTTGGGCTCGATCTGGCGGAATCGGTCGAGCACCGCCACCGGGCCCATGTCGGGCGAACACACCGACCAGATCGCGCCCAGGCTGGCGCAGGCCAGGAAGACGACGACGGTCTCGGGCGCGTTGGGCATGACCGCGCAGACCCGGTCGCCGCGCTGCACGCCCAGCGCCTTGAAGGCCGCCGCACAGGACGCCACCTGGCGGCGCAGCTCGGGCCAGCTGATTTCGCGCAGCTCGCCGCGCGCCAGCAGTGCCTCGTCACTGAAGACAATGGCTGGGTGACCAGCGGAATGGCTGGCCTCGGCATGGCTGAACAGGTGCTGCGCATAGTTGAGCTGCGCACCCGGAAACCACACCGCGCCCGGCATCACCGGCGCGCGCAGCACGCACTCGTGCGGCGTCGGCGACTGCACGCCGAAGAAGTCCCAGATCGAGCCCCAGAAGGCCGACAGGTCGTCGACCGACCAGCGCCACAGCGCGTCGTAGCTGTCGAAGGACAGGCCGCGCGTGTCGCGCAACCAGCGCTGGTAGCGGGTGATGTGGTGTTCGGCAGCGGGCATGGCCCGCCGATGATGCCAGACGGGCTGCCGCTCAGGGCTGCTTGAAGTCGCCGGCAAACACCATGTCGATGGCCTCGGGCTTGAGGTACTTGCGCAGCGCCGCGTTCACCTGATCCAGCGTCAGCGCGGCCAGCGCCGCATCGACCTTGGCCGAGATTTCGAAGGTGCGGTCCAGGTACAGGTTGGAAGCCAGCTGGGAGGCCAGCACGTCGTCCTGCGCGCGCGAAAGTCGGCGGAAGTTGAGCAGGCCGTTGCGGCCCTCGTCCAGCTCCTGTGCGCTGAAGCCGTCCTTCAGTGCACGCGCGATCTCCTCGCGCAGCGCGGCTTCCACCTTGGCCCGGTTCTGCGGCGCGAAGATGGCGCTGGCCATCCAGCTGGAGTTGGGCTCGAAGTTGTTCCAGGCAATCTGGCTGTGCACGCTGTAGGACAGGCCTTCGGTCTCGCGGATGCGCTTCCACAACCGTGAGCTGCCGCCGCCACCCACCAGGTAGTTGGCCATCGACAGCGCAGGGTAGTCGGCATCGGCGTCGGACAACGCCACGGGCACCCGCGCGCGCAGGTCGGCGTTCTGCTTGTCGGGGGTGATCAGGCGCAGCGTCTCGCCGCGGGTGGGCAGCAGCGGTTGCGGCACCCGGGTGAAGGGCTCGCCGCCATTCCAGTCGCCGAAGCCTGATTGCAGCGCGCGCTGCAGCGCCGGCACGTCGATGTCGCCGGCCGCGCCGAACTGCGCGAAGCGCGCGCCGTAGAAGCGGGCGTGGAAGGCGCGCACCTGCTCCAGCGTCAACGCGTTCAGGTCCTGCAATTGCTCGTCGAAGCTGCGCGCGTAACGCACGTCGCCTCGCGGGTAGGGGTTGCCCAGCCGGGCCAGCGCATTGCCGGCCACCGCGCCCGGCTCCTTGCGCGCCGCTTCTATGCGCGTCAGCGACTGGCGCTTGTACTCGTCGAAGGCCTCGGCCGGAAAGGCCGGGCGGCGCAGCAGCTCGGACACCAGCGCCACCGCGTCGGCCAGGTGCTCGCGACGCGAGCTCAGCACCACGCTGACCACGCCGGCACCGGGCTGCACCGACAGCGTGGTCTTCAGCGCGTCGAGCCGGTCCTGCACCTGCTGGCGCGACAGCGTGGCGCTGCCCTTGTCGAGCAGCCGCGCCGCGGCTTCGGCGGCTGCGGCCTGGCCGGCCAGCGTCTTCTCGTCGCCGAAGCGCAGGCTCAGCACCGCCTGCACCGCGCCGCCGCGGGTCGGCTTGGCCAGCACCGCGGCCTTCAGCCCGCCGGCCTCGAAACGCTGGGTGCGGGCATCGATGTTGGCCGGCGTGGCGTCGAAGGCAGCCACCGTGGCCACGGCGGCTTGCGGCTTGAACTGCGCCAGCGTGCCGGCCATGTCAGGCTTGGCCGGCGCCGGTGCACGCTGCGGCGCGTCGGTCGGCACGTACATGCCAAGGGTGCGGTTGGCGGGTCGCAGGTAGGCCTCGGCCACGCGCTGCACATCGGCCCGCGTCACCTGCTGCACCTGGTCGCGGCCCAGGAAGAACAGCCGCCAGTCGCCCATGGCGATGGCCTCGGACAGCGCCAGGCCGACGTTCTCGGGGTCGGTGAAGGTCTGCTCCCAGCCATTGAGCCACTGGGTGCGCGCGCGCTTCAGTTCATCGTCGGTGATCGGCGCCTTGGCAATCGACTCGCCCACGTCGAGCAGCACGCCGCGCGCCTTGTCAACGTCCTGCCCTGGGGCCAGCCCGGCGCCCAGAATCAGCACCGCCGGGTCGGCCAGCGACCAAGCGAAGGCGAAGGTGTTGGCGGCCAGCTGCTTTTCGGTCAGCTGCTTGTGCAGCCGCCCGGCCGGCGTGTCGCCGAGCACCTGCGCCAGCATCTCGACGGCGGCAAAGTCGGGCTGCGAGCCCGCCGGCACGTGGTAGGCAGCCATCAGCAACGGCGCGCCGCCGCTACGCCGCAGCGTGACCTGCCGCTCGCCATCCTGCGCCGCATCGAGCGTGTACATCGCAGGCAGCGTGCGCGTCGGCTTAGGCGTCGGGCCGAAGCTCGCGGCCACCCACTGCAGCACACGCTGCGGGTCGAACTTGCCCGACACGATCAGCGTGGCGTTGTCCGGCTGGTAGTAAAGCCTGTAGAAAGCCTGCAGCCGAGGGATATCGACGTTCTCGACATCGCTGCGCGCGCCAATGACGCTGCGCCCATAGGGGTGCCAGTCGTAAGCCGCGGCCATGGTGCGCTGGATCAGCATGCGACTGGGGTTGTTCTCGCCGCTTTCCATCTCGTTGCGCACCACCGTCATCTCGGTGTCCAGGTCCGCGCGCGCGACGAAGCTGTTGACCATTGAGTCGGCCAGCCAGCCCAGGTACCACTGCAGGTTGTCGTCGTTGGCCGAGAAGGTGGCGGTGTAGTTGGTGCGGTCGAAGCTGGTGGTGCCGTTGGCCGCCAGACCGCGCTTGGTGAACTCGGCCCAAACCTTGGGGTGCTTGGGCGAGCCCTTGAACAGCATGTGTTCGAGCAGGTGCGCCATGCCGGTCTCGCCGACGTTCTCGTGGCGCGAGCCGACGCGGTAGGTCAGGTTGACCGTCGTGGTGGGCTTGGAATCGTCCGGCACCAGCAGGATCTGCAGGCCGTTGGCCAGCCGGTATTCGTCGATGCCCTCGACCGAGCGCACGGCGCTCACACCGGCGGGCAGCGTCTGCGCCGCGAGAGGTGCGAGGAAGGTCAGCGGGGACAGACACAGCGCCAGCAGGCGCAGCAGCTTCAGCATGGGACGGGCTCGTGGAGCGAACGACGGTGCGAGTCTATGGGTACCGGGTTAAGCCGGTGTTAGCGAGGGCTCGAAGTGCGTTGTGGGCAGCAACGCTGTTCGTAGACCAGGCGACGCGCTGCTGCTCTTGGCACCCTCGCTGTCGGGGTCAGCAATTCAGCGGTTGGCGGTCGCTCGCGGCCGGTCGCTGGACTCACGCTGGCGCCCAATCAGCTGTCTTTGATGAGTTGCGGCTTCGCGGCATCAGACTAGCCCGTCCGCGCGTCATACGCGACCAGGAGGCAGGTCAGCAGAACGTGGACACCCGGGTCACGAGCCTTGGCGGCGCTGGGGATCAAATCGGCAGGATTCTCTGGGCACCATAGCGAACACTGAACTGGACGCTATGGTTGCGCCCTGTGTGACGATCCATCCGGCCTGTCGGCCCCGACCCAAGCACAGCCACATCGCCACCGAGGCGGACGTGAGGCGCGCCTGCGCCGCGCGTCCTTCGGCTGAATCAACGACCCCGTGGGCTGGCGCTACTGGCCTTGGTCGAATGGCAGTGCCCTGGCAAGACCTCTATGAGTGCGGGATCCGCAGATCGTCGGCGCGCGTCAGCCCGCTCGTGCGGCGCCTGGTCATGACACCTACGGTCGCAAGGCTGACCAGCATGAGGGCGTAGGCGCTAGGCTCAGGCACGGGCGTTGCAAACGCCACGTCCTGTTTCGTACCGCTCGTTAGCACCTGCAAGTTCAGGTTCGGGCCGTTGAACGAGGCCAAGCCCCCCAGGAAACCTGCTGCCTCGTCGAGCGCCGCCGAGTTGGTAAAACTGATCCCACCATCGGTGACGTTGTACGAACCTGTGTTCTCGTACACCACTTCCCAGAGTGCAATCTGAAAGCCCGCCGACTTCTGGGCGCTGCCATTGGTGTTCGCGTTGTAGCCTGAGGAGAACAGCTTGAGTATGTCGTTGTACTTACTGCCGAAGACGGTCTGGGCATTGCCCGCCGCATACTGGGAAGCGTTGTAGCTGGTGTTGAAGCTGAGATACTGGCCCAGGTCCACGCAGTAGCTGACGAATGAACCATCGAGAACGCCAGCATTGCTGATCGTCGTGTTGAAGCCCCCGGCCTGCACGCCCATGGTGGTACTGCCATTCGCAAGCATCAGGTTGGGGTTGCTGTTATCGAACACTGTCACGTTGACGGAATTGCCCGCAGCCCATCCTGTGAACTTGGCGTCAAGCGCGTGGGCAGAGCCAACAGCGCTCGCAGCCAATGATGCAATGACAGACAGCTTCTTGAACATCGAACACCCCCTCGTTACGTTGCCAAGATTCTGCGAACTCCCGCAGGCTGCTCCAATCCCCGAACTGCAGGGCTTTGGCGGTGACGCGCCATCAAGAGTTGTAAGTTCCACCTGAACGCGGATATCGCACCCGGGAGGCCGAGGGCGCCAGGGTGACCACAATGTGGACGAGATCGTGCTTCTGGACATCGTGATGGTCGAGATGAGTAACCACTCGTCCGCTGACGAAACCACCGGTACGCAGGATCGGGGCACCGGGACGCCAACATCGACTTCGCTGCAAGCATTCGAGCGGTCTGCTGGTAGCTGTCAGCTGCGGGGTCGACAGCAGCTGTAGAGCATCCGACCCTGGCAGGGTGCTTACGGTCTGAAGCAGCTACTCCTGCCGAAGTCCTTCATGGCAGCAGGGAGTCAACCTGGACACTACGCCGAACTCTCGTCGCCGCGTATCACCGATCGCCCCGCGCCTGCATCGCAACATCGACGTCCAGGTACTTCCAGAAATCGCGTACGAAGATGTTGCGGTCGAAGCCGAGCACCCACGGGTGCCACAGGTCGGTGGTGATGCGGTGCACGTGCACCTTGTAGGGCATGTAGGCGATCATGATCTTCTTCGCCTGGTCGAGCAGCGCCTGGCGTTCCGGCCCGTCGGGCAGCATGCGCTGGCGTTCGTACAGCTCGTTGAAAGCCTTCAGGTCGAAGCGTGCATGGTTGGCCTGGCCCTTGTTGGGCCCGTAGCCGAGCGCCAGGAAGGTATCCGCGTCGGGCTGCCCGGCGCTCCAGCCCACGCCCCACATCATCAGCTTGCCGGCGCGGCTGGCCTTCAGCTGCTCGGGCCACTTGGCGACCTGGAACTCGATGCGCATGCCCAGCGCGTCCATGTTCTTCTTCCACAGCTCGCTGAGCTGGCGCGAGGTCTGGTCCGGCGAAGTGGCGTACTCCAGCTTCAGCGGCTTGCCGTCGGGCAGCTCGCGCCAGCCGTCGCCGTCGCGGTCGACATAGCCATACAGGTCGAGCAGCGCCTTGGCGCGCGCCAGGTTGTGCTCGCTCATCTCGCTCTTGAAGGCCGGGTCGTAGCCCCAGGTGCCGGGCGCGATGGGCGACTGTGCCGGCACGGCCTGGTTGCGCCGCACCAGCAGGATCTCGCGCTCCACGTCCACCGCCAGCGCGATGGCACGGCGCAGCGCCACCTTGTCGGGCGCATTGCCGCCGACCACCGGGTTGTCCATGCCGAAGTAGGTGACAGCCACGTCGGCACGTGGCACACGCAGCATGCCGATGCCGCGCTTGGCCAAGTTGGGCGCGAGCTGGTTGTTGGGGATGGCGATGTTGGCGAATTCGGCCGGCACGCCTTCGAGCAGGTCCTGCTCGCCGTTCAGGAAGGACAGCCAGCGCGGCTGCGCTTCCTCGATCACCGAGATCTGCACCTGGTCGATCAGCGGCAGGCGCCGGCCCTTGAACTGCTGTGCGATGGCCTGCAGCCGTGCATCGCCGGGCGGCGGCTGCTCGTCGTACAGCACCTCGCGGTAGTTGGGGTTCTTCTGCAGCAGCATGCGCGAGCTGCGCTTCCATTGCGCCAGCCGGTAGGGCCCCGTGCCCACCGGGTGCTCGCCGACCTTGTCGCCGTAGGCCTCGACCACCTCGCGCGCCAGCGCGCCGGTGAAGGAGCCGTCGGCCAGGTTGTAGAGGAAGCGCGGGCTGGGCTCGGCCAGGCGGATCTGCAGGGTGTAGCGGTCCAGCGCACGCAGGCCCTCGACGTCGGTGTCGTAGTCGAACGGCTTCTTGCCGTCGATGGCCTGCTTGCGCAGCTCGCTCAGCCCCAGGATCTTGGCGTTCTCCAGGATGTAGAGGTTGCCGCTCTTCCAGCGCGGGTCGTAGTGGCGCTTGATCGAGTACACATAGTCGGCGGCAGTGAGCTCGCGCTTCCTGCCGCCGAAGGCCGGGTCGTCGTCGAACAGGATGCCGGGCTTGAGGCGGATCGTGAAGCTGCGGAAGTCGGCCGACACCTCAGGCAGGGCCGCGGCGGTGTTAGGCCGCAGCTGGAAGGGCCGCGCCATGAAGGCGAATTCCAGCGGCGCGTCGAATATGCCCGCAGCCACGGTGCGTGAATACAGGTCGCTGATCTGCGCCGGGTCGAAACTGGATTCGGCGATCGGGAAGGCGTAGCGCAGCGTTTTCGGCGCGGCGTCCTGCGCGGTCGACGCGCCGACCCACAGCGCCAAACCGGCCAGCAGCAGCGTGCGCAGGGTTCCAATCATGATGCGAGCCTACACTGCCAGCATGGCGGCGTACCTGATCCGACGGTTGTGGCAGATGGTGCCCACGCTGTTCGGCGTCGTGCTGCTGGTATTCGTGCTGTTCCGGTTTTTCGGCGGCGACCCGGCCGAGATCCTGGGCGGACTGAATGCCACGCCGGAGCAGATCGACGCCATCCGCCGCCAGCTGGGCCTGAACGAGCCGTGGTGGGTACAACTGGGCATCTTCATCCAGCAGATCGTCAGCTTCGACTGGGGCAAGAGCTGGGCCACTAACGAGCCGGTGGCGCAGCTCTTCTCGACGCGGCTGCCGGCCACGCTGACCGTGATGCTGCCGATCCTGGTGCTGGAGACACTGCTGGCCATTCCCTTCGCGATGTACGTGGCGCATCGCCGCGGCTCGCTCACCGACCGGGTGATCATGGTCGTCACCACCGTGGCGCTGTCGATCAGCTTCTTGGTCTACATCATCGTCGGGCAGTATGTCTTCGGCTTCCAGCTCGGCTGGTTTCCGGTGCAGGGCTGGAGCGACAGCCTGTGGACCAACCTGACGGTGTACGCGCCGCTGCCGGTGCTGCTGGCGCTGCTGGTCAGCCTGGCGCCGCAGACCCGGCTGTACCGCAGCTTCTTCCTCGACGAGATCGGCCAGGACTACGTGCGCACCGCGCGCGCCAAGGGCCTGGATGAGCCTGAGGTGATGCTGCACCACGTACTGCGCAACGCGATGATCCCGATCCTGACCCACATCGGGCTGTCGTTGCCGGGCATCTTCGTCGGCTCGTTCCTGATCGAGGTGTTCTTCTCCATCCCCGGCCTGGGCCGCGAGGCGCTGCTGGCGGTGAACCGCAGCGACTACCCGGTGATCCAGGCGGTGACGATGTACGTGGCGGTGCTGACGATGGCCATCAACCTGCTCACCGACCTGCTCTACAAGTGGGTGGATCCGCGGGTGGTGCTGAAGTGACCCCCCCGCAGCGCCTTCGGCGCTCCCCCCAGAGGGCGCCGCAAGCGGCCCGGCAAAGCCGGTTCCGCTGCGGCTGCTCGAGGGTGGCAGATTCGAGCAACGGAAAGCAGTGACATGAGTGCGGTGCTGGCCGAGGCGACAGCGTCGGTGCCGGCCTCCGAAGGCGTGTGGCGCGCGGCCTGGCGGCGCCTGTGCAACGACCGCGTCGGCATGTTCTGCCTGGCGGTGGTGGCGGCCTTCGCGGCCATGATCGTGCTGTCGGCGCTGGGCCTGCTGGCTGGCCACTGGCAGCGCGAGGTGGGCGTGCCGAACGCGCCGCCGAGCTTCGTCGGCCCGCGCGCGGCCGAGGCCACCGGCACGGTCGACGCGCCAAAGGGCCCGAACGTCGACCTGTCGGACGTGGATCCGCTGGCGCCTCGCTACAAGGAATGGGACGCGCGCGCGACGCAGTTCCGCAGCGTCGAGATCCAGAAGCTGCAGACCCTGCCGATGGGCGCCGACCGCATGGGCCGCGATGTGCTGGCCAAGGCCATCAAGGGCACCGAGATCTCGGTCTTCGTCGGCGTGATGGCGGCGCTGGTGGCCACGCTGATCGGCACCGTGCTCGGCGCGCTGGCCGGCTTCTTCGGCGGTCGCGCGGGCGACCTGCTGGAGTGGCTATACAACGTCTTCACCTCGATCCCCGGCATCCTATTGATCTTTGCCTTCGCCGCGGTGTTCGGGCGTGGCATCGGCACGGTGGTGCTGATCCTGGGGCTGACCGGCTGGACCGGCATCTACCGCCTGGTGCGCGCCGAGTTCATGAAGCATGCCGTGCGTGACTACGTGCGCGCGGCACAGGCCATCGGCGCCAGCGCGGCCAGCCGCATGTTCCGCCACATCCTGCCCAACGTCAGCCACGTCATCCTGGTGCAGCTGTCGATCCTGACCGTGGGCTTCATCAAGGCCGAGGTGATCCTGTCCTACCTGGGCCTGGGCGTGCCGGTGGACCAGGTGAGCTGGGGCACGATGCTGGCCGAGGCACAGAGCGAGCTACTGCTCGGCCACTGGTGGCAGCTGGCCGCGGCCACGCTCTTCATGGCCAGCTTCGTGACAGCGTTCTCGCTGCTCACCGATGCGCTGCGCGACGCGCTCGACCCCAAGCTGCGGGGGCTGGAATGAGCGCGACGCTGCTGTCGATCCAGGACCTGCGCGTCGCCTTCCGCATGGGCAAGGTGAACGGCGTGGCGCAGCGTGCCGAGGCGGTGGGCCGCGGCGCCGCGGGCATCAGCTTCGACATCCCCGAAAACTGCAGCACGGCGCTGGTCGGCGAATCGGGTTCGGGCAAGAGCGTGACGGCGATGTCCATCGTCAACCTGCTGCCCGACAACGCCGAGCGGGCGGGTCGCATCCTCTACCGTGGCGACGACCTGCTGCGCGTCGACGCCGCGCAGATGCGCGCGCTGCGCGGGCGCGAGATCGCCTGCGTCTTCCAGGACCCGATGAGCTCGCTCAACCCGGTGCTGCCGGTCGGCCGCCAGCTGTGCGAGCCGCTGCACACGCACCTGAAGATGAAGCCGCGCCATGCGCTGGAGCGCGCCGAGGCGCTGCTGGTCGAGGTGGGCATGCCCGAGCCGAAGCGCCGGCTCGATGCCTATCCGCACGAACTGTCGGGCGGCCAGCAGCAGCGCGTGATGATCGCCATGGCGCTGGCCTGCGAGCCCAGGCTGCTGATCGCCGACGAGCCGACCACCGCGCTGGACGTGACCATCCAGCGCCAGATCCTGGAGCTGCTGGCCACGTTGAAGGCGCGGCACCGCATGAGCCTGCTGTTCATCAACCACGACCTGGGCGTGGTCGGCGAGATTGCCGACCAGGTGGTGGTGATGCGGCATGGGCTGGTGCGCGAGCAGGGGCCGGTGGCGCAGATCTTCAGTGCGCCGCGCGATGCCTACACGCGCGCGTTGCTGGCCTGCCGGCCGGCCCTGTCCGGCCCGCCGCCGGCGCGGCTGAGGGTCATCGACGAACCCGTCGCCGCGCCAGGCACCCCAGCCGCGGCGGCCCGGCCGGTCAAGGACGCCGACGCGCCGGTGATCCTGGAGGTGCGCTCGCTGGCCAAGTCCTTCTGGCTGCGCCAGGGTCTGTTCGGCAAGCGCGAGTTCAAGGCGGTGCAGGGCGTGAACTTCCAGCTGCGCCGAGGGCATACGCTGGGTGTGGTCGGCGAATCCGGCTCGGGCAAGACGACGATGGGCCTGACGCTGCTGCGCCTGCACGAGCCGACGCGCGGCGAGGTGCTGCTCGACGGCCGCAACCTGGGCAACCTGGACGCCAGCGAGCGGCAGGCGATGCGCCGGCGCATCCAGATCGTCTTCCAGAACCCCTATGCCTCGCTGAACCCGCGCTTCACCATCGGCCAGACGCTGGTCGAGCCGATGGCCATCCACGGCATCGGCGCCAGCCTGACCGAACGCGAGCAGCGCGCCCGCGCGCTGCTGCACAAGGTGGGGCTGGACCCGGGCGTCTTTGCGCGCTACCCGCACGAGTTCTCGGGTGGGCAGCGCCAGCGTGTGGCCATCGCCCGCTGCCTGACGCTGCAGCCCGAGGTGTTGGTGCTGGACGAGCCGGTGTCGGCGCTGGACGTGAGCGTGCAGGCGCAGGTGCTGAACCTGCTGCGCGACCTGCAGGACGAACTCGGCGTGGCCTATGTGTTCATCAGCCACG
>Ga0105090_10000066_pt1 | contig 38884 bp, 27 predicted proteins | sample PPLLak3March2015_FD_79110 | JGI IMG/M metagenome (GOLD analysis project Ga0105090, IMG submission 79110) | Freshwater sediment microbial communities from Prairie Pothole Lake near Jamestown, North Dakota, USA - PPLs Lake P7 Core (1) Depth... | ecosystem: Environmental > Aquatic > Freshwater >...
CGGCCAGCCGCTCAGGCCTCGGCTTTCTGCCGCCCGGCACGCTTGCGCTCCTGCTCCTGCAGGTGAATCTTGCGGATGCGGATCGCCTTGGGGGTCACCTCGACCAGTTCGTCATCCTCGATGAACTCGAGCGCCTGCTCCAGCGACATCTTAATCGGCGAGGTCAGCAGCAGGGCCTCGTCCTTCAAAACCGTGCGGATGTTGGTGAGTTGCTTTCCCTTCAGGGGATTCACGGTCAGATCGTTGGCGCGGCTGTGGATGCCGACGATCTGGCCTTCGTAGACTTCGACGCCGGGGTCGATGATCATGCGGCCGCGCTCCTGCAGGTTGAACAGCGCGTAGGCCAGCGCCTTGCCGGTGCCGTTGGAGATCAGGACGCCGTTGCTGCGGCGTGAGATGTCCCCCGGAACCCAAGGCCCGTAGTGGTCGAAGACGTGAAACATCAGGCCGGTGCCGGCGGTCAGCGTGCGGAATTCCGACTGGAAGCCGATCAGTCCGCGGGCCGGGATCAGGTAGTCCAGCCGCACGCGACCCTTGCCGTCGAGCTGCATATTGCGCAACTCGCCCCGCCGCTCGCCAAGCCGCTCCATGATGGCGCCCTGGTAGGCGCTTTCCAGGTCGACGACCAGCTGCTCATAAGGCTCTTCCAGGCCCTCTTCGGTTTCGTGCAGAATGACTTCAGGGCGGGAAATGGCCAGTTCGTAGCCTTCCCGGCGCATGGTTTCGATCAGGATCGACAGGTGCAGCTCGCCGCGCCCCGAAACCTTGAACCGCTCCGGGTTTTCCGTGTCTTCGACACGCAAGGCCACGTTATGGCTGGCTTCCCGCATCAGGCGTTCGCGCAGTTGCCGGCTGGTCAGGTACTTGCCCTCGCGACCGGCAAAGGGCGAGTTGTTGACGCGGAAATTCATGCTGATCGTGGGTTCGTCCACGGTCAGGGCGGGCAGGGCCTCCGGCGCCGCCCGGTCACACAGCGTATCTGAAATCTGCAAATCCTCGACCCCGGTGACCGCGATGATGTCGCCGGCCCGCGCGGAGGGCACCTCGGTACGCTGCAGGCCCATGAAACCGAGCACCTGCAGAATCCGCGCGTTGCGCTGCCGGCCGTCGCAGTCGATCACGCAAATCTGCTGGTTGGGCTTCACCACGCCGCGCTGCACCCGGCCGATGCCGATGACGCCCACGTAGGCGCTGTAATCCAGCGTCGACACGCGCATCTGGAACGGCCCGTCGATGTTTACCGGCGGAGGCGCCACGTGCCTGACGATGGTTTCGAAGAGCGGTCGCATGTCGCCCTCGCGCACGTCGTCCCGGAGGCCGGCATAGCCCTTGAGGGCAGAAGCGTACACCACCGGGAAATCCAGTTGCTCGTTGCTGGCGCCCAACTGGTCGAACAACTCGAAGGTCTGGTCCAGCACCCACTTTGGGCGGGCCCCGTCGCGATCGACCTTGTTAATGACCACGATCGGCCGGAAGCCCATATGGAAGGCCTTCTGGGTGACGAAACGGGTTTGCGGCATCGGCCCGTCGACGGCATCGACCAGCAGCAGCACGGAATCGACCATGCTCAGGATGCGTTCCACTTCGCCGCCGAAATCCGCATGGCCGGGAGTGTCGACGATGTTGATCCGCCATACCTGCTCACCGTCGTTCCAGCTGATCGCGGTGTTCTTGGACAGGATGGTGATGCCCCGCTCGCGCTCCAGTTCGTTGGAGTCCATGACCCGCTCGGGCGTGGCGGCGCGCTCGCCCAGCGTGCCCGACTGCTGCAGCAGTTGGTCCACGAGTGTGGTTTTGCCATGGTCGACGTGCGCAATGATGGCGATATTGCGAAGGTTCTCGATCACCGGGGGTCCTTGGGGGGTCAGGTTGTAGCGGTCGCTGTAAACCCCACATGGTGGCAAAGCCGCGCGGATTCAAGATCGGCGCACTGGATGCGCCAGGCCTGGAAATCCCGCCGTGGCGGATAATCGCGCCGCAGGCGGTCGAATTCCTGCGCGTGCCGTTCCAGTGAAAGACCGGTCAGCAGGCGCATGGCGGCGTCGTGTCGGCGGACGAAGCAGGCCGCGTCCAGGGCCCTGGTCAGGGCGTTCTCGCCGGCAGCGATTTGGAGCAGCGGCGCCGCGCCCGCCGGCACCGGCGGCGCAACCGGCTCGAGTCCCGCCCAGGCGCAGAACGCCGCGTAGACCATCAGCGTTCCCTTGCGCTTGCCGTCGTCGCTGTAACCCGCCACGTGCGGGGTGGCCACGGTCGTGGCCGCGAGCAAGGCGGCGTCGATGAGCGGCTCGCCGGGCCAGACGTCGAGCGCGGCGTGCAGGCGTCCCGTGCGCAGCTCGCCCAGCAGCGCGGCCCCGTCGACGACGTCGCCACGGGCGGTGTTCAGCAACAATGCGCCGGGCCGCATCCGGCCGAGCTGCTTGCGCCCGATGAAGCGGTGGGTGGGGTAGGGGCCGCCGCGGGTCAGTGGCACGTGCAGGCAGACGATGTCCTGGGCCAGAGCCTCCTCCAGCGCCACCAGGCCGGCCACGCCGGCGTCGGAGAGCGGCGGGTCATTGGCAACCACCTGCATGCCAAGAGCCCCGAACAGTGCTCGGACCCGCGAGCCGACGTTGCCGCAACCGACGATTCCGGCCGTCTGTCCCGCCAAGTTGCGGCCCAGCCGCTCACAGGCCAGCCAGGCCATGGCCAGCGTGTACTGGGCGGCTGCGTCCGCATTGCAGCCCGGCGCATTGGCCCAGGCGATACCCTGCCGGCCCAGCCAGGCAATGTCCAGGTGGTCGGTGCCGATGCTCGTGGTGCCGACGAAGCCGACCGGCGTGCCCCGCAACAGGCTCTCGTCGACCCGCGTGGCGGTGCGAACCAGCAGCGCTTCGGCGTCGCGCAGGTGTTCGTTGCGGATGGCGCGCCCGTCCATGAACCGCAGGCTGGCGTGCGCGCCGAAAGTGGCCTCGGCCGCGCGGATGTTCTGGTCTACGACGATGTTCATCCGGTGCCCGAGCCGTCCCAAGGGGTCAGTACCCGGCGGCCTGCCCGTCCTTGCGCGACTCGGACGCGCCGAACCAGGTGCCGAATTCGGCGTGCCGCATGATGGCCTGGTAGCCGCCGAAATTACCGATGTCGGTTTGGATCGTGTGCCCGCGATTAGCCAGGTCCCGAATCACTTCGTAGTCGAGCCCGGTTTCCAGGGCGACGATGCCGCCCTCCGTCATTTTCTCGCCGGTGGGCTCGCTGGAACCCCAGTGATAGATGCGCGGCGCGTCGCCGGCTTCCTGCAGGCCCATGCCGAAATCGATCAGGTTGACCACGATTTGCACATGGCCCTGGGGCTGCATGTCGCCACCCATCAAGCCGAAGCTGATCCACGGCCTGCCGTCGCGTGTGATGAAGGCCGGAATGATCGTGTGAAAAGGCAATTTGCCGGGCGCGAAGGCGTTGGGATGGCCCGCATCGAGGCTGAACATCTCGCCGCGGTTCTGCAGCACGAAACCGAGTCCCGGGGGCGTCATGCCCGAGCCCATGCCGCGGTAGTTGCTCTGGATCAGCGAAACCATGTTGCCGTCGCGGTCGGCGGTCGTGAGGTAGATGGTGTCGCCTTCCCGCAGCGCGGCCGGTTCGCCGTGCGGGAAACTCTCCGCAGCCCGCTGCATGTCGATCAGGGCGTCGCGCTCGGCTGCATATTCCCTGGACAGCAGCCGCTCGACGGACACGTCCATGTACGCAGGGTCGGCATAGAAGCGGGCGCGGTCCTCGAAGGCGAGTTTTTTGGCTTCGAGGAACAGGTGGATGTAATCCGCCGAGCCGAAGCCCATCGAGGCGACGTCGTGGCGCTCCAGGATGTTCAGGATTTGCAGGGCCGCGATGCCCTGGCCATTGGGCGGCAATTCCCAGACATCGTAGCCGCGGTAGTTGACGGAAACCGGCTCCACCCAGGAACTTTCATGGGCCGCCATGTCCTCGTAGCTGAGGAACCCGCCGTTGGCCTGCATGTATTCCCCGATGACGCGGGCGATGTCGCCTTTATAGAACACGTCGCGGCCTTCGTTGGCGATCCGCTCGAGCGTGTTGGCCAGGTTGGGGTTTTTCCACAGCTCGCCGACTTGCGGCGCACGGCCGTCGATGGTCATCTGCTCGGTGAAGCCCGGGAATTCGGCGAGTCGCTTTACGTTGAGTTCCCACAGGTACTGGATGTACTGGTGGACCGGATGGCCATCGCGCGCGTAATTGATGGTTGGCTGGAGAATCTCCTTCATCGGCAGCCGTCCAAAGCGTCCATGCAGTTCGAACCAGCCGTCCACCGTACCGGGGACCGAGACGGGCAGGGGGCCGAAGCGGGGGATCGACGTGTAGCCGTTTGCGGCAAACCACTCAGGTTTGAGCCCGCGTGGGGAGCGCCCGGAGGCGTTGAGGCCGTGCAGTTTCCCGCTTTCGGCGTCCCAGACGATGGCGAACAGGTCGCCGCCGATGCCGTTGCCGGTAGGCTCCATCAGTCCCAGTGCGGCATTGGCGGCGATCGCGGCGTCGACGGCGCTGCCGCCCCGACGCAGGATGTCCAGCGCGATCTGCGTGGCCAGCGGATGGCTGGTGGCCGCCATGCCGTGCGGCGCGATGACTTCCGAGCGCGTGGCGAAGGCAGCGCCGGTGACCCGGTCAGCGGCCACGGCGGCCGGACTGAAGAGCGGCAGGATGAGCAGGAGCAACACCGCCCGGAACGATTTGACTGGGATCATCATTTCTCCAGAAAAAGTAGATCATTAACGTTTGAAACGACCGGTGAATGGGCATTATCGGCTAGAATAATATGGCTTTTCGCGCATTAATTCGTGCATCAATCCAGGAGTCGTCCATGAATCGTCCCGTTCGAGTCGCCATAACCGGCGCTGCTGGCCAGATAGGCTATCAACTTTGCTTCCGTATTGCAGCCGGCGACATGCTGGGGCCGGATCAACCCGTCATCCTGCAACTGCTGGAAATCACGCCGGCGCTGGGTGCGCTGCAGGGCGTGGTCATGGAATTGCAGGACGCCGCCTTCCCCTTGCTGATGGACATCGTGGCGACGGACGACGCCGAGACCGCCTTCCGGGATGCGAATTACGCCTTGCTGGTCGGCGCCCGGCCCCGCGGGCCCGGCATGGAGCGCAAAGACCTGCTGTCCGCCAACGGCAAGATCTTCGGCCCCCAGGGCGCTGCCATGAACAAGGTCGCCAACCGCGACATCAAGGTGCTGGTCGTCGGCAACCCGGCGAACACCAATGCGCTGATCGCGCGCTCCGCCGCGCCGGACCTGGATCCGCGCAATTTCACCGCGATGACACGCCTCGACCACAACCGGGCGCTGGCGCAACTGGCCGGCAAGCTCGGCATGCACCACTCCGAGCTTGCGAAGATGGTGATCTGGGGCAACCACTCGTCCACGCAATACCCCGACATCCGCTTTGCCGAGGTCAAGGGCAAGCCCGTTGCCGGCGGTGTCGACACGGCCTGGTACCGCGAAACGTTCATACCCGCGGTCCAGCAGCGCGGCGCGGCGATCATCAAGGCGCGCGGCGCCTCCAGCGCGGCCTCGGCGGCCTCGGCCGCCATGGACCATGTCCGCAGCTGGGCCCTCGGCACGCCGGCAGGCGACTGGGTTTCCATGGCCGTGCCCTCCGACGGCAGCTACGGCATCGAGCCTGGCGTCATCTATTCCTTCCCCTGCGTGTGTGAGCGCGGTGACTACCGCATCGTCCAGGGACTCGCGATCGACGAATTCAGCCGGGCGCGGATGGACGCCACGAACACCGAGTTGCGGGAAGAGCGCGCCGCCGTCGCCGACCTGCTGTGAGAGGAATCGAGCCGTCGGCGGGAGCCAGACTGAGGGCGGAGGTAGCGCAACATGCGCCGCTGCAGGTGGTGGGCACGATCAACGCGTTCACCGCCCGCATGGCGCAGCGCATCGGTCACCGCGCCATTTACCTGTCCGGCGGTGGCGTTGCCGCCAACTCGCTGGGTCTGCCGGACCTGGGCATCAGTTCGCTGGCCGACGTGCTGGTCGATGTCGAGCGGATTACCAACGCGTGCGAACTGCCGCTGCTGGTCGACGCCGACACCGGCTTCGGCGGCGCTTTCAACATCGCGCGCACGGTGCGCTCCCTGGCCAAGGCGGGCGCGGCCGGTCTGCACATCGAGGACCAGGTGGCGGCCAAGCGCTGCGGCCATCGCCCGGGCAAGGCGATCGTTGCGCAGACGGAAATGGTCGACCGGGTCAAGGCGGCCGTTGACGCCCGCGGCGACGACAGCTTCGTCATCATGGCGCGGACCGACGCGCTGGCGGTGGAAGGTATGGATCGGGCGGTCGAGCGGGCCGTGGCCTGCGTCGAGGCCGGCGCCGACATGATTTTTCCCGAGGCCGTCCTCGAGTTGGCGCAATACACGGAATTCAAGCGGGCGGTTGGCGTGCCGATCCTCGCCAATGTCACGGAATTCGGCCATACCCCGCTGTTCACGACACCCGAACTGGGCGCGGCGGGAGTGGACATCGTGCTGTATTGCTGCGGCGCCTACCGGGCGATGAACCGCGGAGCGGAGACGGTCTATCGGGCGCTGCTCGAAGCCGGCCATCAACGCGACGTGATCGGCATCATGCAAACCCGCGCGGAATTGTACGACTATCTGGGCTACCACGAATTCGAGCGGAAGCTGGACGAACTGTTCGCCGCTTCCGCCGGCGACGAAAAGGCAGAGGATTGAACATGGCGGACGAGAGCACTGGCGGCAAAAAAAGCGCGGCAAGCGGCTTGCGCGGACAGGCGGCGGGTCAGACCGCGATCTGCACGGTGGGTGCTGAGGGCAACAGCTTGCGCTACCGGGGATACGACGTTGTCGAACTCGCGGAGCAGTCGACGTTCCACGAGGTCGCGCACCTGATCCTGAAGGGCCACCTGCCCAACCGGGCGGAGTTGAATGCCTGGAAGGTGCGCCTCAGAGGGCTGCGCGGCCTGCCCCAGGCGTTGAAGGAAGTGCTGGAGCGCATCCCCGCGAGCGCCCACCCGATGGACGTGATGCGCACGGGCTGCTCTTTCCTGGGCAATATCGAGCCGGAAGGGGAGTTCGCCAACCAGCTGGCCGTGGCCGAGCGCCTGCTGGCGCTGTTTCCCGCCATCGTCGTTTACTGGTATCGCTACTCGCACGACGGCCTGCGCATCGAAACCGAAACCGACGACGACGGCATCGGCGCACACTTCCTGCACCTGCTGCACGGCGCGGCCCCGGACGACATTTCGGCGCGCGTGATGGATGTGTCGCTGATCCTGTACGCCGAGCACGAGTTCAATGCCTCCACCTTCACCGCGCGCGTCGCCGCTTCGACGCTGACCGACCTGCACTCCTGCGTCACCGCGGCTATCGGTTCGCTGCGCGGCCCCTTGCACGGCGGCGCCAACGAAAAGGCGATGGAGATGATCGAGCGGTACGCGTCGGTAGACGAGGCCGTTGCGGACGTGCTTCGCAAGCTGCAGGCCAAGGAGCTGATCATGGGCTTCGGGCACGCCGTGTACCGGCTGCGCGATCCGCGCAACGCCATCATCAAGGAATGGTCGCGCAAGCTGGGTGAGTTGAAAAACAACACCCTGCTGTTCGCCATTTCGGAAGCGATCGAGCGCACGATGAAGGAACAGAAGAACATGTTCGCCAACGCGGACTTCTTCCACGCCAGCGCCTACAACTTCATGGGCATTCCGACCAAGCTGTTCACGCCGATTTTCGTGATGTCCCGCGTCACCGGCTGGTGCGCCCACTGCTTCGAGCAGCGCGCCAACAACCGCATCATCCGCCCGGGCGCCGAGTACGTGGGGCCGGCGGAGCGGAATTACGTGCCGATCGAAGACCGCTGACCGCCAGACAGGAGCTTAAGCCCCGGCCGTAACCGTTCCAGCTGGAGCATGTTGCCCGGAAATTCCTGCCGAACAGGCGCAGTTGCCGCTTGTTCGCATTCGGCATTGCAGGTTAGTGTACGCTTCGGATGACTCGCGCTGGACCGAATTGCGAACTGGCCGGGGCCGTCGTTCTCGACGCCTTTGTGACCGGACTGAATGCGGCGCGTGCACTGCATCGCCGGGGCGTGCGTGTCGCGCTTGTCGCCATGGGCAGCAACGACCTGGCGCAGTATTCGCGCGCAGTCTCGGAATGCGTCCGTCTCAAGGCGCCGCCGTCACCGGCAACGCTGCTCGAGTTGCTCGAGGCTGCCGCGCCCAGCTGGCAGAATCGGGTCCTGATTCCGGCATCCGACCTCGCGCTGGAGACGCTCTCCCGGTACCGTGACCGCCTGTCCCGGCATTACCGTTTTTACGTTCCGGAATGGCGCGTCGCCAGGCACCTTTTGAAAAAGGACCTCACTCGCGAGGCGGCGGCAGCTTGCGGCATCGAGATGCCGCTTAGCCACGGGGAGTTGGACGACGAACTCGCCGCGCGCTTCGAGGGACCTTTCCCCGCCCTTGTACGCCCATTCGATGGCGCGCGCTTCGTGCGGGAGGTCGGATCGAAAGTACTCGTTGCCGCCAATTCCACCGAGCTCCGCGAACACGCGCTGCGCCTGCGTGCCGCCGGCCTGAGCGGTGAACTGCTGGAGTTGATTCCCGGTCCGGACAGCTGTTCCTACAACTACACTGCGTTTCTCGATGAGAACGGGCGGTTGGTCGCCGGCTGCGCGCTGCACAAGCTGCGCAAACATCCGCCGTTTTTTGGTATTGCCCGCGTTGTTGAGACGCTCGATGACGCGGCCATCGAAGAGGCGCTCCGCGAGCCTGTCCTGCGTCTGCTTCGCCACATCCGTTGGTTCGGGCCGATAAGCGCGGAATACAAGCTCGATCCGCGAACGGGCCGCTTCGTGCTCATCGAAATCAACGCCCGCATGGCATTCGTATTCCGGCTCGCACTCGCGCGCGGCATCGACTTCGCCTGGCTGAGCTACCTGGCAGCGCTCGACGCAGAGCTCACCACAACCACGGTGAACTCATGGGACGGCGTGCTCATTCACCTTCAGGCCGAAGTCCTCAATGCCATTCTGGGTCGACGCCGGGAACAGATCGGCTGGCGTGACTACCTGGCGCCCTACCGGCGACGAAAAGTCTTCGCGGTCTGGGACGCGCGCGACCCGTTGCCTTTCCTGGCGGAGTGGTCGCGCACGATTCTGCGGGCGCCCGCGGCGTTGCCGGGCCGGCGCTACGCGAAACATCATCGGTACCCACTGACGCAGGAAATCGAGGCCACCAAAGTGAAACATTCATGAGCAGCGGCCCGATACCCTTCGATTCCATTCTCTTTCGGGACCTGCTCAGCACGCCCCGGATGCGCGCTGTCTGGATGGAAGAGAAAATGGTGGCTGCATGGATGGACGTGGAGCGCGCCATCACCGAAGTGCAATGCGAATTGGGCATGGTGCCGGCCTGGGCCGCGGCGCGTATCGTCGAATGTCTGCAGCCACGCGCAATCCCGCTGGACCGCGTCCGCGATCATGCTGCCCGCAGCGGACACTTGATGGTCGGGTTTCTGCGGACTTTTCGAGAGGTGTGCGGCGATGCCGCGGAGCATTTTCATCTCGGGCCCACTACCCAGGACATCCTCGATACCGGTCTCACGCTGCAGATGGGGGAAGCGGCCGCTCTTGTTCGCGAGCAGGCCCTTGCCCTCCAACGCACGCTTTGCCACCGCGCTCTCGCAGAAAAGAACACCGTCATGATGGGGAGAACGCATGAGCAGCACGCCCTGCCGACGACGTTTGGGTTGGTGCTGGCAACATGGGCCTGTGAAGCACATGATCACCTGGACCGCCTGGACCAGAGTGAGCGGCGCTGGCGATTCGGTTCTGTGGCCGGGGGTGTCGGTGCGCAGAACGCCTTCGTTGAACTGAGCGATCACCAGACCGCGCGCGAGTTGGAACGTCGCGTTTGCCAGCGCCTGGGCTTGTTCGCCCCGGACAGCCAGCAGCAGGGCCGGTTTGACCGGTTTGGTGAAGTGGTCTTCATCCTCGCGTCTCTTTGCGCGTCGCTGGCACGCATGGGCCTGCAGCTGCGCACGATGGAGCGGCCCGAGGTGGCCGAACTGGGCACCCTGTACGGAGAGGAGGCATGTTCCAGCAGCACCATGCCCAACAAGCGGAATCCCGAACCTGCAGAGCGGGTGCAAGGGCTCGCGGATCTGGCCCGTGGCCATGCAGACACGATGCTTTCCCTGCGCACGGCCGACCATCGCGACAGCACTCGCATACCGGTGCTGTATACCGCAGTGCCGGGTGCGTTCCTGCTGGTATCACGCGCGCTCGAAACCATAGCCGGGCACCTGGAAACCATGCAGGTGAACCGTGAAGTCATGCGCGCGAACCTCGATCACCCCAACGTGCTCGGCCAGGCCGCGGCCGAGCGCGTGATGATCGCTCTTTACCGGAAAACCGGCAGGAAGCATTGGGCGCATACGCGGCTGTCGGAGTGCTCGGCCATTTCCACCAGGACCCGCCGGCCGTTGCGGCAGGTGATCGAAGAAATGGCAGATCTCACCGCGCACCTGAGCGCGGCCGAACTCGACTTGCTTTTCGAGTTGTCAACTTATACGGGGACGGCCGCGCTGCAAGTCGAGCGGGCGGTTGCGCGCATCATGGAGAGGGGCGGGGCCGCGCGCGAGCCCCGCGGCCCCGCGACTGCATAGTTGGTCGCTCAATCCGGCAGCGAGGCAGAAAGACGGAAGTGAATTTCCAGTGCGTCGGCCACGCGCAGGCCGCCGCCAAACGCGGAAAATGGCTGGAGGCCGAGGTCCGTCTGGCTTATCAGCATAAAGCCTTCCACCGCCACAAGGTCTTCCTCGAGCCGCAACTGGAACGGCTGTCGCTTTGTAAACAGCTGGCCGTTGACGCCTATGGCCATGTCCGCAGACCAGTGGTCACCCTCTCGGCTGAAAGCCCTCAAAGAAACAGTCACCCAGGGCCATCGATCTGCGTCGAGCACGTGGCGCATCAGGTTTTCACGGGTGCCTTCGATGTCCGCGGCGTCCGGGCCGGCGCCCAGGCCGTGGCGCTCACGAGCTTCCTGCGCGTCTATCCGGAGTCGCGCGACAGGCACGCGCAGGTCAGCGCGCGAACCGCCGGCCGGCTCGGTCAACAACAGGAATCCCTCCGCTTCAACCAGGGCGATTGCATGATCGTGCCCGAAGCGTGCCAAGGGGCCGTCGCGGCGCACCACGACGTCGATCTGCGTGCGCTCCGGGTCGAGGCGGAACGACGAGAGGCCCGTGGCGGCAGCGGTCGCATAGTCAAAAGGTGGCCAAGGCTGCCCTGGCGCCGGGGCAATGTGTTCGGGGCCGGTGTCAGGCTGCGGCTGACAGCCTGCCAGCAGCAGGAGCAGCGAGGCCGTAAGGCCGGCTGTGCGAAGGGGCGGCGACTGCTGCACCATCGACTCAATCGGCGGGGCTCAGGGTCACGCGCCAGCGCACATCCACCCGGTCGGACAGGCTGGCGTTATTGGACCACTCTCCCGTTCCCACCTCCCAGGCTTGCCGCGACAGCGTGACTGAGCCGGACAAAGTTGCCGACCCGCCTTCTTGCCTCCATTCGAGCGGGATCTCCAGCGCCTGCTCGATGCCCTTGAGCCGCAGCCGGCCGATCGCCAGGAAGCCCGACTCCGCGGGGCGGATGTCGCGGCACTCGAAGTTCGCGGTCGGAAAACTCCGCGCGTCGAACCATTCGGGTTCGACGATTTCGGCATTGACTTCGCGGTCCTTCATATCCGCCGAGCCGGTCTGTACCTCGACGAGCAGGGCCGTCGGCGCCCCCGTTTCCGCGTCCGTCTCCAGCCTGACGCCAAATACCGCGAACCGGCCGGGAAGCTCCTCGCCTTCGTAGTAGGCCACGAAACCGAGTTCACTGTCCGCGGCGACGGACGACCATTGCCCAGGGTCGGCGACCAGCAGCCCCGGAGCAAACAATAGCGACAGTGCACAGCACGCCAGGCGAGTCAGAGACTTCATCGGCTGCCCCGCCACATGCGCAGGAGCACGTCGTTGCGCTTCAGGAAATGGTGCTGCAGCGCCGCGGCGACGTGCACGATCAGCACCGCGACCAACACTTTGACCAGGGCCTCGTGCAACTCCTCGGCGAATTCGTGGAGCCCCTGGTCCGGTGTGGCGATGGCGGGCCAGGGAATGACCCACCACAGTTTCCAGGGCACGATGGAAGTCGAGGCGGACAACCAGCCGGACAGCGGCAGCGCAATCATCAGCAGGTAGAGTAGTGCATGCGACAGGCTCGCGGCCCGGACCTCCCAGGGCTTGCTGCCTGCCGGGTGCGGGGGCGCGGGGTGCGCCCGGCGCCACAGCAGCCGCAGCACCACCAGCAACAACAGGGTGATGCCGAGCGACTTGTGCGCGGTCATCACCTCTACCTTGACCGGGGAACGGCTCATTTCGTGGCCAACCCAGCCGACCACGCCCTGCGCCAGGATCAGCGCGGCCATCAGCCAATGCAACCCCCGCGCGACCGGGTTCCACCCCGTCGGTAAACCATTCGCCATAAACCATCTCCAGGGTCATGCCGAGCCGAGACGAGCATTGCGTCCCAACCGGGCCGCTCCCGCCGCCTTGACATGGCGGCAAGGAGCGGTCTCCCATAAAATGCTCCTTTCGATTCTAGCGCATTCCACAGATGAGGTTTCCATGTCCCAGATAGGCATTCGCACGGCCGAACGGCCCGCTTTCGACCAGGTGCTGGTCGACATCGCAGACTATGTCTGCACCTACGACATCGACAGCGCCGAAGCTTATGCGACTGCGCGCTACTGCCTGATGGACAGCCTGGCCTGCGCGATGCTTGCGATGAAGTTTCCCGGCTGCACTCGCCTGCTCGGGCCGATGGTCCCCGGCGCCGAGATGCCGGGCGGCGCCCGCGTGCCCGGCACGGCATACCAACTCGAGCCGGCACAGGCGGCATTCAACCTCGGCGTGCTGATCCGCTACCTCGATTTCAACGACACCTGGCTGGCCGCGGAGTGGGGCCACCCCTCGGACAACCTGGGCGCGATCCTGGCGGTCGCTGATTATGTATCGCGGCGGAACCTTGCCGAGGGCAGGGCGCCGCTGAGCATGCAGGACGTGCTTACCGCCATGATCAAGGCGCACGAGATCCAGGGCGTGCTCGCGCTGGAGAACAGCTTCAACAAGGTCGGTCTCGACCATGTGCTGCTGGTCCGCGTGGCCTCTACCGCCGTCGTCACTCGTATGCTCGGCGGCAGCCGCGAGCAGGTGATCGATGCCGTATCCAATGCCTGGATCGACGGCGGCGCGCTGCGCACCTACCGCCATGCCCCCAATACCGGTTCCCGCAAGAGCTGGGCGGCTGGCGATGCCTGCCGCCGCGCGGTGACGCTGGCGCTGATGGTGCTGCGGGGGGAAATGGGCTACCCCTCGGCGCTGAGCGCCAGGGTCTGGGGTTTCTATGACGTGCTGTTCAAGGGCAAACCCTTCCGTTTCCAGCGCGGCTACGGCAGCTATGTCATGGAGAACGTGCTGTTCAAGATCTCCTTTCCGGCCGAATTTCATGCCCAGACCGCCGTCGAGTGCGCGCTGGCGCTGCACTCCGAGGTCAGGGAGCGGCTCGACGAAGTCGAGCGCATCACGATCGAAACCCAGGAGGCCGGGGCGCGTATCATCGACAAGACCGGCCCCCTCGACAACTACGCCGATCGCGACCACTGCATCCAGTACATGGTGGCGGTGCCGCTGATTTTCGGCGAACTGACGGCCAGCAGCTACAACGACGACGTAGCGGCGGATCCGCGCATCGATGCGCTTCGCGACAGGATGGAGGTGCGCGAGAACGAGCAGTTCACCGCTGATTATTTCGACTCCGACAAGCGCGGCATCGGCAACGCGGTGCAAGTGTTCTTCAGGGACGGTACGTGCACCGGGCGAGTGGAAATCAGCTACCCCATCGGCCACCGTCGCCGCCGCGCCGAGGGCATCCCGGTGTTGGTGCAGAAATTCCGCAAGGCGATTGCGGAGCACTACGGCGCCGACCAGGCCGGGCTGATCGAGGCGTCACTGGGCGGCCAGGGTGTCCTGGAGGCCATGCCGGTAACGGATTTCGTCGCGAATTGGGTGCTCTGAAGCCTTTGTGGAAGGCCGCTTGCTGTGGGAGGCCGCTTGCGGCCGACAGTCGCGCGCAAGCGCGCTCCCACAGCGCGCTCCCACAGGAATCTCCCGCCTGTTACCGCTTCATGAAATTGAAGAACTCGACGTTGGTCTTGGTGGCTTTCATCTTGTCCAGCATGAACTCAATGGCCTGGGCTTCGTCCATCGGGTGCAGCAGCTTGCGCAGGATCCACATCTTCTGCAACTGATCCGAGGGGATCATCAATTCTTCGCGGCGGGTGCCGGAACGGTTGATGTCGATGGCGGGGTAGGTGCGGCGCTCGGCAATGCGGCGATTGAGGTGGATCTCCATGTTGCCGGTGCCCTTGAACTCCTCGTAGATTACCTCGTCCATCTTGGAGCCGGTGTCGACCAGGGCGGTGGCGATGATGGTCAGTGAGCCGCCTTCCGTCATGTTGCGCGCGGCGCCGAAGAAGCGCTTGGGGCGCTGCAGGGCGTTGGCGTCGACGCCGCCGGTCAGCACCTTGCCCGACGACGGGGCGACCGTGTTGTAGGCGCGCGCCAGGCGGGTGATCGAGTCGAGCAGGATGACCACGTCATGCTTGTGTTCGACCAGGCGCTTGGCCCGCTCGATCACCATTTCCGCCACCTGGACGTGGCGCGAAGCGGGTTCGTCGAAGGTGCTGGAGATCACTTCCGCGTCCACCGAGCGCTGCATCTCGGTCACTTCCTCCGGCCGCTCGTCGATCAGCAGGATGATCATCTTGCTCTCGGGATAATTGGCCCGGATGCTGGTCGCGATGTTTTGCAGCATGATGGTTTTGCCGGCTTTCGGCGGGGAGACCACCAGCCCGCGCTGGCCCATGCCGATCGGCGAAACCAGATCGATGATGCGCGCGGTGATGTCCTCGGTACTGCCGTTGCCTCGCTCGAGGTTGTATTGCTTGGTCGGGAATTCGGGGGTCAGGTTCTCGAACAGGATCTTGCGCTTGGCCGCATCGGGCGATTCGTAGTTGATCTCCTGGACCTTCAACAGCGCGAAGTAGCGTTCGCTGTCCTTGGGCGGCCGGATCTTGCCGGAAACCATGTCGCCGGTGCGCAGCGCGAAGCGCCGAATCTGGCTCGGCGACACGTAGATGTCGTCCGGGCCGGCGAGATAGGAGCTGCCGGCAGCGCGCAAGAAACCGAATCCGTCCTGCAGTATCTCGACGACGCCGTCGCCGAAGATGCTTTCACCATTCTTGGCATGGGCCTTGAGGATGGCGAAGATGACTTCCTGCTTGCGGGAGCGCGCGACGCCCTCCAGTCCCATTTCGTCGGCGATTTCCAGCAATTCGGAAATCGGTTTCAGCTTGAGGTCGGTTAGGTTCATGAAATAGCTCTGGTGTGAGGCTCGTGCCTGGTCGTGGAACAGCCGTTGGATGGTTATGGTCGTTACGAGGTGGTCAAGCTTGGCCGGCATGCGGGCCCATTCTAATGGTCCAATCAAGCCGGCGGAATTCAGGGAAGTCGTCAGGCCGCGCGGAACCCCGGCCTCAGATGGTTTCAAATTAGCACGATTGCCGGCCAGCGTCCAGTCAATCGAAGGGCCTGCAGCGGTCGCGCTGCGGGCCCAGGTTTCTGCCGGGTTCAATCGCTCCGGGCCTGGTTGCGCTGCGGCGTGGCCCGGCGTGATTGCGGAATGGACGGGGCGTCAGACGACTTCCTCGACGAAAGCCTTCAGCTGACCCTTGGTCATCGCGCCGACCTTGGTCGCCTGAACCTTGCCGTCGCGGAAGATCATCAGCGTGGGAATGCCCCTGATTGCGTACTGCTGCGGCGTCATCATGTTGCTGTCGATATCCATCTTGGTCACTTTCAACCGGCCGCCGTATTCGTCCGCGATCTCGTCGATAATGGGTGCGATCATCTTGCAGGGACCGCACCATTCCGCCCAGTAGTCGACCAAAACCGGACCGTCTGCGCTCAGCACTTCCTGGTCGAAGCTGCTGTCGGTTACATGGGTAATCTTTTCACTCACAGTGTATTTCTCCAGGTGGCCCGCCGCTTTCTTACTGGAACATGCAAAGCGGCGCGGTTAATATGATCTTTTTCAAGGGTCCTTGACTCGGAACGGCTCGCCGGAATCGGCGCGGCCCGGGGTCGGGACCGTCATTTCAACTGAACTGTTCAACGATTTCAAGGCGCGGTTAGCGATTTTCAAGCCCCAGGTTCCCTGGGCTGCGTAAAAGCAGGGCCCGTTAACACCAGACAAATCAATGATCAGGAACCGGCGATGAGAACCGGACCATAACAAGTGAAGGACTTATGCCCGAAAAACAAGCACGCAAACCGCTGACCGAGATCGCCTTTGCATCGCTGGACCTGCTGCCTTCGGTACACGAGGGCCTGGCAGGGGCCGGCTTCACGCACTGCACGCCCATCCAGGCCCTGACCCTGCCCCCTGCGCTGCACGGAAGGGACGTGGCCGGACAGGCGCAGACCGGTACAGGCAAGACCGCTGCATTCCTGCTCGTCATTTTTCAGCGCCTGCTGTCCAAACCATCCGCCGATTCCGGCCGGCATCCGCGCGCGCTGGTGTTGGCTCCGACCCGCGAACTGGCCCTGCAGATTCACAAGGATGCACTGTTGCTGGGCAGCGAGACCGGCCTGCGTTTCGGCCTGGCCTACGGTGGCGTGGATTACGACAAGCAGCGAACGGCCATCGAGCAGGGCGTCGACGTCCTGATCGGCACGCCGGGCCGCATCATCGACTACTTTAAGCAGCACGTCTTCAACCTCGACCACATCGAAGTGATGGTCCTGGACGAGGCCGACCGCATGTTCGATCTCGGCTTTATAAAAGATATCCGCTACGTACTGCGCCGCCTGCCGCCGCTCGACAGGCGGCAGAGCCTGATGTTTTCGGCCACGCTCGGCCAGCGCGTTCTGGAACTCGCGTATGAGCACATGAACGAGCCGGAATTGCTCAAAGTGGAGACGGATCACGTTACGGCAGACAACGTCCGGCAAACGGTTTATTACCCGGCCAACAAGGAGAAGTTGCCGCTGCTGGTGAAGATTCTGCGCGGTATCGGCGAGGATGTCGCCGGCGGGGGGCGCGTCATGGTGTTCGCCAATACCCGGGCGGCCACCGACCTGGTCGAGCGCACGCTCAACGCGAACGGCATCCACGCCGCCGCCATGTCCGGCCAGGTGCCGCAGAAAAAGCGCCAGACCTTGCTGAAGGGGTTCCACGACGGCGAGATCCCGGTGCTGGTGGCGACCGACGTCGCCGCGCGCGGCCTGCACATTCCGGACGTCACGCACGTGATCAATTTCGATCTGCCGCAGGACGCCGAGGATTACGTGCACCGAATCGGCCGGACGGCCCGGCTCGGCGCAGCGGGCGAGGCGATCAGCTTCGCCTGCGAGAATTACGCCTTCCACCTGCCGGAGATCGAGAAGTACATCGGCTACCAGATCCCCATGGGGGAGGCCGATGCGGAATCGCTGCCGCGCATCGAACGGGCCGCCCCGGCGCCGAAGCGCGCTCACCGCGAAGACGACCGCAGGCCGTCATCGGGAGGTAGTCGCGGTGGTGGCCGATCCGGTAGTAGCCGATCCGGCGGTGGCCGATCCGGTAGTAGCCGATCCGGTAGTAGCCGATCCGGTGGCGGGCGATCCGGCGGCGAGGGGTCGTCAGGAGGCCGGCGGCCCGGCGGCGAGCAGAAGCCTGCCGAGAGTGCGGCCGGAGAGGGCGCCGACAAGCCGCGCGGACGCCGGCGGCGCCGCAAACCACAGACCCAGTCCGGCGCGTAACGCAGACGCGGGCACCCGGGCGGGCCGATCACTTCAGCAGCAGCGCGAATGATCACGTTCGAGCATGTCAGCAAGCGTTACCCGGGCGGGACCGCGGCCCTGCAGGACGTCAGCTTTCATCTGGACCCGGGTGAAATGGTCTTTCTCACCGGGCATTCGGGCGCCGGCAAGAGCACGCTGCTGCGCCTGGTCCTGATGCTGGAACGGGCGTCGCGGGGCCAGGTCATCATCGATGGCCGGAACCTCGGCAAGACCCCCTCGCGCCTGGCGCCGCAGGTCCGGCGCCGGGTCGGCATGATCTTCCAGGACCACAAGCTGCTCAGCGACAAGTCCGTATTCGACAACGTGGCGCTGCCACTGCTGATCGCCGGCCTGCGCTACCCGGAAATTCGCAAGCGCGTGCGCGCCGCGCTCGACAAGGTCGGCCTGTTGAGCAAGGAAAAATCATGGCCCCTGACCCTTTCGGGCGGTGAGCAGCAGCGCGTCGGCATCGCCCGGGCCATCGTCGGCATGCCGCCGGTGTTGCTTGCGGACGAGCCTACGGGCAATCTCGATCCGGAACTGTCGCGGGACCTGTTCCGGCTGTTTCGCCAATTGAACGGACAGGGGGTGACCGTCATGGTCGCCAGCCACGACTTGGCGTTGATCCGCTCGATGGGCCAGCGCGTGCTGGTGTTGTCGCAGGGCGCGCTGGTAGACGACATATCGGGCTGCGACGTCGGAGGCTCGCGGTCGTGAATATCCGCGATAAGCGGCGCAGCGCCAGGGCTTGGGGACGGCGCCAACTCTACAGCTTCTTTTCCAGTCTCGGCACCCTGCTGGGCCACCGCCTGGGCACGCTGATGACGGTGCTGGTGCTGGGCATCGCCATGTTGTTGCCGCTCGGGCTGTACGTCACGCTCGACAATCTGCGCGGACTGGATCTGCAGCAGGAAGACTGGGGCACCGTTACCGTGTTTTTGCGGCCCGGAGTCGCCGCAGAGCAGGCCGGGAGCCTGGCCGAGCGCATTCGGCGGGAGCGGGGGGCGGAAGTCGTCGCGGTTTCGCCGCAGCAGGGCATGGCGGATTTCGCCGAAGCCTCCGGATTCGGGGAGGCGTTGAACCTGTTCGACGAGATTCCCTTGCCTTGGGTACTGCTGGTCACGCCCCGGCTGGCCGAGGACCTGGACATCGCGGCTGCGGTCGGCGACCTGGGTGACTGGCTGGGTGAGCAAGAGGGCGTCGATCTGGTGCAGGTGGACTTCAAGTGGCTGCAGCGCCTGGCTGGATTGCTGGCCCTGGGCGATGCCTTCGTGACCGTGCTGACCGTGCTGTTTTCGTTGGCCGTGGTGGTGGTGGTCGCCAACACCATCCGCCTCGACGTGGCCAACCGCGCGCACGAGATCGAAGTGCTGCTCATGGTGGGCGCCAGCAACGGCTTCGTCCGCCAACCTTTTCTTTACCTGGGTTTCTGGTACGGTCTGCTCGGTGCGCTGCTTGCCCTGCTGCTGCTGGCACTCTGCCTGCTATATCTGTCCCGACCGCTCGGGCGGCTGCTGGACGCCTATGGCAGCAGCGTCGATATCGGCGGGCCAGGGGCGGTCACCGTGCTGCTGGTCCTGCTGTGCGGCGGCGCACTTGGATTGTTGGGCGCCGGGGTGGCGGTTCAACGCTATCTGCGGCAATTCCGGCTGCCCGAAAGCGGTGGAGCGAGCTGAGAATCCGCATTCCGAACGTCCGGCTTAATTCGTTGAATTTCATGTTATTTTGCCATTGAACCTTGCTTGTCGAGGCCGGTCTAATCCGCGAGTTGATAATTGACCGGGAAGCCGGATGTGGAGCGCAGCGAGGGAGGGCCGTGGCAAAGGCGGCTCCCCTTCAAACGGCAGGAACTTATGCTACACTTATCCGCTTGCCCTGGAGGATTAATGAGCAAAGATCTGGTACCAAGTCACTTGCTGGTCCCCGCCGGAACGGGAAGCCTGGATTCCTATATCCAGGAGGTCAACAAGATTCCCGTGCTGACCCTGGAAGAGGAGCGGGACCTCGCGCGACGCTATCGTGAAGACGGCGAACTCGAAGCCGCGCGCCGCATGGTGCTCGCGCACCTGCGCTTCGTCGTGCACGTGGCCAAGGGCTACACCGGCTACGGCCTGGCGCTGGGCGACCTGATCCAGGAAGGCAACATCGGCCTGATGAAGGCGGTCAAGCGCTTCGATCCCGACCATGGCGTCCGTCTCGTGTCCTTCGCGGTGCACTGGATTCGCGCCGAGATGCACGAATTCATCCTGCGCAATTGGCGTATCGTCAAGGTCGCCACCACCAAGGCGCAACGCAAGTTGTTCTTCAACCTGCGCAAGTCCAAGAAGCGTCTCGGCTGGCTCAGCCATGACGAGGTTCACGCGGTAGCAAGGGATCTCGGCGTCAAACCCGAAGTAGTTTTGGAAATGGAGTCACGACTGTCCGGTCAGGACGTCGGTTTCGACCTGCCGCCAAACACGGACGACGATTCACCCTATATTGCCCCAGTCGCCTACCTGGAAAGCGATTCGGGTGACCCGCAAAGCGATTTCGAGGCTGAGGACTGGACCAAGCACAGCAACAACCTGCTGTACGCCGGCCTGGATGAGCTGGACGAGCGCAGCCGGGATATCATCCGCAGTCGCTGGTTGCAGGACGACAAGCTGACGCTGCAGGAACTGGCCGACCGCTACGAAGTATCGGCCGAGCGCATCCGGCAGCTCGAGGCGAACGCGCTGCGAAAAATGAGGGCGTCAATCACTGCCTGAGTCCGCGCCTCGCCCAGCAATAATCAAACGGCCTCCCCAGCGGAGGCCGTTTGCGTTTGGAGGGAAGACAATGCCACAAGACCGGGCCCAGGGCTGGGTCGTTATGAAGTTCGGTGGCACCAGCGTCAGTTCCGCGGAGTGCTGGGACACCATCCGCGAACAGGCGCGCCGCCATCTCGACGACGGACGACACCTGCTGATCGTGGTGTCGGCGCTGTCGGGTGTCACCAGCTCGCTGAGCCGGCTGGCCGACGGCGTGGACGCTGCCGGGAAGGCCGCGATCCACGCCGAGCTGGCCGCGCAACACGAGGCGCTGATCGGACAACTGGGTCTTCAGGCGCGCGGGCTTTTCGATCGTCATTGGCACAGCCTGTCAGGGTTGATAGACGCGGGCGGGCCCCGAATGGACGACCCTTCCCGGGCTCTGCTCCTGGCGCACGGCGAACTGCTGTCCAGCAGCATCGGGCACCAGGCCCTGGTGGCGTCGGGGCTGGAATGCGCGTGGCAAGATGCCCGCGAGTTGCTGAGCGCCGCGCCGGTTCCGCACCTCGATGTGCTGGCGGTGCGCTGCGGTGACCACGTGGACGCGGAACTGGCGCAGCGCCTGGCGGGGCAGGGGCGCCTGCACATCACGCAAGGTTTCATTGCGGCCGGGCCGGACGGCGGGACCTGCCTGCTGGGTCGCGGGGGCTCGGACACCTCCGCGGCCTGCCTGGCGGCGCGCCTGACCGCCACGGCGTTGGAAATCTGGACCGACGTGCCGGGCATCTTCAGCGCCGACCCGCGGGCCGTGCCCGAGGCGCGGCTGTTGCGGTCGCTGAGCTACAGCGAAGCCCAGGAGCTGGCGTCGATGGGCGCCAAGGTGCTGCATCCGCCCAGTATCCATCCGGCGCGCCGGCACCGGATCCCGGTCTGGATCAAGGACACCAACCGTCCGGCCGAACCCGGCACCCGCATCGCTGCCCGCTCGCCGCACGAGGAGGCGCAGGTCAAAGGGGTGGTCAGCCGCGACAACATTACCGTGATAATCATGGAAAATCCGGCCATGTGGCACCAGGCCGGATTCCTGGCGGACGCCTTCGCTGTGTTCAAGCGCCACGGCTACTCCGTCGACCTGATATCCACCTCGGAAGCGACCGTGACGGTCAGCCTGGATCCCCAGGTGCCGGCGCATTACGACGAGCGGCGCATGGCCGCTTTCCTGGCCGACCTGGAAGAGCTGTGTCGCGTCACGGTGCACAGTGGTTGCGTCTCGATCAGCCTGGTCGGTAATGCCATCCGTACCATCCTGGGTCGACTGTCGGCAGCCCTGGATGTGTTCCAGGACCGCCACGTCCACATGGTGACGCAGTCGGCCAACGACCTGAATTTGACCCTCGTCGTCGACCCCGAGCACGCCATCAGCCTGGTGCGCAAGCTGCACCAGTTGCTGATCGCCGCCCAGGCCGAGAACCGGTCCGCGTTCGGACCGAGCTGGGCGGAACTGACCCGGCCGATACAGGCGGCTGCGCAAGGGGATCCCTGGTGGGTCGGCAAGGCCGCGCAGCTGTGCGCTCTGATGGAGGGCCGCGAATCCGCGTACGTCTACGACCTCGAATCGGCGCGCGCCGCGGCGCGGCGCCTCGCAGGTCTCCAGGCGGTCAGCCGCCTGCTGTACGCGCTCAAGGCCAACGACCAGCCCGACCTGCTGCGGGTCCTGGCCGGGGAAGGCATGGCCTTCGAATGCGTTTCGCTGGCGGAAGTCCACCACGTGCTCGGCAGCGTGCCGGGCGGCCGGGCGCAAGACATCCTGTTCACCCCCAACTTCGCGCCGCGGGCGGAGTATGAAGCCGCGCTCGAGCTGGGCGTGCAGCTGACCGTCGACAACTCCTGGGTCGTCCAGCAATGGCCGGAAATCTTCGCCAACAGGGATATCTTCCTGCGCCTGGACCTGGAAACAGGCTACGGCCATCACCGGAAGGTGATTACCTCGGGCGTAGACTCCAAGTTCGGCATTTCGCTCGGCCACCTCGACGGGGTCCTCGCCGTGCTGCGGGCACAGGGCAGCCGCGTGACCGGCCTGCACGCCCACACCGGCAGCGGCGTGATCAACGCCGGCGTCTGGCGCGAGCAGCTCGATCGGTTTCTCGAAGTTCTGCCGCGGTTCCCGGACGTTCGCGTGCTCGACCTCGGCGGTGGTCTCGGGGTGCCCGACCGGCGCGGTGAACCCGGCTTCGATCTTGCTCGCCTGGACGAACTGTTGACCGAGGCGCTGGCGCCGCACGACGTCGAGGTGTGGCTCGAGCCCGGCCGCTACCTGGTCGCCGAGTGCGGCGTGCTGCTGGCGCGGGTAACCCAGCTGAAGAGCAAAGGCCACTATCACTACCTCGGCGTCAGTACCGGCATGAACTCGCTGATCCGACCCGCCCTGTATGGTGCCTATCACGACATCGTCAACCTGAGTCGTCTGCACGAAAGCGCGGACCGGCACTACCGCGTGGTAGGCCCGATCTGCGAGTCCGGCGACGTTCTCGGCGAAAGCCGCTTCCTGCCGGAAAGCCGGGAGGGCGATATCATCCTGATTGCCAATACCGGGGCCTACGGCCGCGTGATGTCATCGCACTACAACCGGCGCAACCCGGCGGAAGAGATCGTCGTGTGATCCGGATAGCCGGTTATCAGAGGTTGCCCTCTGGCGCTGCCGATTATCCCGCCGAGGCCTCAAAACCGATCAGCGCGATGTAGGCGGCGAAGCCCACCACATAGGCGAGCGCCACGTACCAGCCATGCCGCAACCAGGCGAACACCGATTTGGCCTCGGGAAACCGGGTCGAGATCGCAACACCGGCCGAGGAGCCGAACCAGATCATGGAGCCGCCGAACCCCACCGCGTAAGCGAGCGCAGCCCAGTCGTAGCCCCCCTGTTCCAGCGCGAGCTTGGTCAAGGGAATATTGTCAAAAACCGCGGAAACGAAGCCAAGACCCAGCGTAGTCTGCCAGGAAGGCGCAGGCAGGCTTCCGACCGGCATCATCGAAGCGCAGACGACCAGCGAAAGCAGGAACATGCTACCGGACACGGCCGGCCGCACCAGCTGCCAATTGGGCGCGCGCCATGGCGCGGTCAGCACCAGCGCCACCCACACGGCGGCTCCGATGAAGGGAAACTGGTCGGCAACCGCGGTGAAATGCAGGTTCACGACCACGTTGGTCGTTATCGCCAGGCCGAGCACGATGCATACAATCGCCAGGCGCGGCCAGTCGATGCGAAGCCCCCCGGGGGGGGCGCGGACGATCGGGGAATAAGCCTGCTGCTTCAGGGCCGCCGGAATTGCGAACACCGCCAGCGCGACGCCGGCAGGAAGGAATCCCTTGAGTATTTCGAGCGCGGATAGGCCTGAGATCCACATCATCGTGGTGGTGGTGTCGCCCACGACGCTGCCTGCGCCGCCCGCGTTGGACGCGGCAACGATGGCTGCCAGGTAGCCGACGTGAACCTTGCCGCGGAACACGGTGGCGGCGATCGTGCCGCCGATGATCGCCGCTGCGATGTTATCCAGGAAAGTCGACAGGACAAAGATCAGCACCAGCAACGTGGCCGGGCCCCGCCAGTCGTCCGGCAGCACTATCGGAAGCCATTCAGGGACACGGCTTTTCTCGAACTGGTCGGACAACAAGGCGAAGCCTACCAGGAGCCCCAGCAAATTGGTCAGGACGACCCATTCATGGGCCATATGCGCTGCCAAGCCCGCGAGCCCCGCCAAGCCATCGAATGTGGTGAAAACCAGCTTGTAGGCCGTGATTGAGGCGAGGCCAATCAGTGCGACATGCAGGGTGCGGTGGTGAAACAGCGCGACACCCAGAAGCGTAAGTGCGAACAGAAAAAACGCCACCGGAATGCCGGCAACCGTCGGACCATGCATAACGTACTCAGGCAGAGTAACGGCCGCGGCCGACTGGCCGCCGGCCCCATCGTCGAAATACATAAATTGCTCAAACCCTCGGAGTTTCACCGGGGACAACTGCGGCGGGCAATCATAACCCAACTCGGTTACGCCGAAGTAAAGTCCGGCACGCTGCGATGGTTTTAGCATCGCGACGGTGGTAGGAAGTGAGCTGGAAGCGTAGAATTCGCTCCCCACTGCCGTTCTGATCCGCAATGCCCCTGTTACGTCTCGACAATGCCGCCCTGCATTACGGTCCCCTGGTCCTTCTGGATCACGTCGACCTGAGCATTACCCGTGGCCGGAAAATCGGCCTTCTGGGCCGCAATGGCGCGGGCAAAACGACCCTGCTGAAGGTCTTGGCGGGAGAGGTCGCACTCGACGCGGGCGAGCGCTGGGTGCGGCCGGGCACGCGCATCGCCTGGCTGCAGCAATCGCTGCCGGAGGCGGACCGCCAGACCGTGTATGACGTCGTGGCCTCCGGGCTGGCCGAGACAGGCCGCCTGCTCGCCCAGTACCACCACCTGCTGCATGACGGGGCCGCGGTCGACATGCAGGCCTTGTCGCGGGTTCAGGAGAAACTGGAAGCCCAGGACGGCTGGGCTCTGCAGCAACGGGTGGAGACCACCATCAGCCAGCTGGACTTGCCCGGGGACGCACTCATGTCCGAGCTGTCCGGCGGCTGGCGGCGGCGGGTGGCGCTGGCACAGGCGCTGGTCAGCGAGCCGGACATCCTGCTGCTCGACGAGCCCACCAACCACCTGGACATTCCCACCATCCGCTGGCTCGAGGAGCAGTTGCGCAGTTTCCAGGGCGCGCTGGTCCTGATCACCCATGACCGCCGCTTCCTGCAGAACGTGGCCAACTGGATGGCCGAACTGGACCGCGGCCGCCTGACGCTTTGGCGTGGCAACTACCAGGGCTTTTTGCGGCACTGCGGGGAGCAGCTGCTGGCCGAAGAGCGCGCCAACGAGCTGTTCGACAAGAAGCTGGCGCAGGAAGAGGTTTGGATTCGCCAGGGCATCAAGGCCCGCCGCACCCGCAACGAAGGCCGGGTGCGCGCGCTCGAGGCCATGCGCCAGGAGCGCAGCGACCGTCGCGAGCGCACCGGCACGGCCAGTTTCGCGGTCGAGGACGCGGCCCGTTCCGGCAAGATCGTGGCCGAGCTGGAGCACGTCGGCCACGCCTTCGGCGGCAGGCCGGTGATTGGAGATTTCTCCACCGTCATCCGGCGTGGCGATCGCATCGGCATCGTCGGCGCCAATGGGGCAGGCAAGTCAACCCTCGTGAAGATCCTGCTGGGCGAACTGCAGCCGGACGCAGGGCAGGTCAGGCTGGGCAGCAAGCTGCAGGTCGCCTATTCCGACCAGTTGCGCGGCCATCTCGACCCCGACAAAAACCTCATCGACAATGTCTGCGGCGGGCAGGACTTCATCGATATCGGCGGCCGGCGGCGTCATGCCATTTCCTACCTGGGCGACTTCCTGTTTAGCCCGGAGCGGGTGCGCATGCCGGTGAAGGCGCTGTCCGGCGGCGAGCAGAACCGGGCCGTGCTGGCAAAACTGCTCAGCCGACCCGCCAACCTGCTGGTCCTGGACGAGCCCACCAATGACCTCGACATCGAAACGCTGGAACTGCTGGAAGAAATCCTGCTGGGTTTTGACGGCACCGTGTTATTGGTCAGCCACGATCGCGAGTTCATGGACAACGTGGTGACCAGCCTGTTCGTGCTGGACGGGCGTGGCGGCATCAGCGAGCACGTCGGGGGCTACAGCGACTGGGAAAGCCGCGGCGGCACCTTGTCCGAAGCGCAGCCCTGGCCGGCGGTCCAGCCCGAGCTCGGTTCGGCGTCATTGCCGGTGCCAGCTTCGGAGCCGGCGCCCACGGGTTCCGCCAAGGCCGCGGCTTTGCGGCCCGCGCCAGCTGAGCCGCGGAAGAAGAAATTGTCGTACAAGGAGCAGCGCGAACTCGCCACGCTGCCGGCGCAAATCGAAGCCCTGGAGCAGCAGCTGTTGCGGTTCGAAAAAGCCCTGGCCGAGCCTGGCTTCTACCAATCGCAGCCGGAGGAAATCCAGCGTGTAACGCGGGAACTGGCGGACGTCCAACTGCGGCTCGAGGCGGCATTCACGCGGTGGAGCCAGCTCGAGAGCGGGGGCTGAGCAGGTCCTAATTGGATTCCGTGGCGATCCAGAGGGTGTGTCGCTCACCCCGGTTGCCGTGTGCGTGGACCATGACGTCCTCCACCCGCAAGCCGCAACAGCGCAAGGTGTCGGAGAAATCGCGGTCCGGCCCGGCCGACCAATAGGCGAGAATGCCGCCGGGGCGGAGCGCTTTCCGGGCGCTCTCGATGCCGGCCATCGAATACAGCCAGTCGTTGCTCTTCCGGGTCAGGCCTTCCGGCCCGTTATCGACGTCGAGGGCGATGACGTCGAAACACGCCCGGCTGCGGCGCAGCAGCTTCGCGACATCGCCCACGTAGACGCGCGTCCGCAGGTCGTTCAGCGGCCGCCCGCTGCGCTCGCCCAGCGGTCCGCGATTCCAATCCACCACCTCGGGGATCAGTTCCGCCACGGTCACTTCGGCATCCTCGCCGACCGCCTCGAGCGCGGCCGCCAGCGTAAAACCCATACCCAGCCCCCCGATCAACACGCGCGCGTTCGCCGGGTTGGCCAGGCGTTCGCAGGGCAGGGCGCCCAGGGCGTCCTCGGAGCCATGCTTGCGAGTATTCATCAGTTCCTGCCCGCCACCTTGCGGGCCAGTCAGCTTGATGAAGAAGTCGTCCTTGCCCTGGTACAGGGCAAGCGACTTCCCGGTTCCGGGAATGGGCGCTTCGCCCAGCAGGGTCCAGTGGCGCATGGCAGATTCGCTCTCGGGTTCGGCACGGGCAGCAGGGTTGCCCGTTGACAGGAATCCAGTTTATCCGGAATCGTGCTTGGCGTTCAGGCAGACTTGCCTGCGCCGGCCGGCAGGTGCGGATGACAGGAACCGGCGCAGCCATTATTCTTCAGGCTGCAGCAACCAACCCCGGTGTGTGGCCCCATGTGCGGAATTGCAGGAGCGAGCGGTAGCCATGCCACACCGGGCGAACTCGCGCAGGTATTGCAGCGGATGGGCCAAACGCTGCTGCACCGTGGGCCGGACGACGCCGGTCAGCGGCTGGTGCCGGGGATGGGCGCCGGATTGGTGTCCCGCCGCCTCAGCATCGTCGACCTGGAGAACGGCAAGCAACCCATCACCAGCGAAGACGACTCGGTGCACGCCGTCGTCAATGGCGAGATATACAATCACCGGGCGCTGCGGCGCGAACTCGAGGTCCGGGGCCACCGCTTTCGCAGCAACTCGGACGCCGAGGTCGTCGTCCACCTGTACGAGGAGCTGGGTCCCGGCTTCCTGCCGCGGCTGGAGGGCATGTTTGCGCTGGCGGTGCTGGACACAAGGCACCGCCGCCTGTTGCTGGCGCGGGACCGCTGCGGCATGAAACCGCTCTATTACGCGCAAAACCGCTCCAGCCTGCTGTTCGCTTCGGAAATCAAGGCCCTGCTGGCCGGCGGCCACCCGGCCGAGCCGGACTTCAGTGGCATCGACAGTTACCTGGCCTTGGGCTATGTCCCGGCGCCGCGTACCTGCTTCCGGGGCGTGCAGAAACTCCCGGCTGGTCACTGCCTGCTGTGGCAGGAGGACGGAGCGTCCTGCCAGCCCTTCTGGCGCTTTGTCTTCGAGCCGGCCGCAACGCGCAAGGCGGATGGCGCATATGCCGAAGAGTTGCAGTCCCTGCTGGACGCCGCGGTGGCCTCCCATTTGCAGGCCGACGTGCCGGTCGGCATGCTGATCAGCGGCGGCCTCGATTCCTCGCTGGTGGCGGTGGCGGCTTCCCGACACTGCGAACAGCGGTTCAAGACGTTTTCCGTTGTGTTTCCGGAGGCGCCGGAGGTGGACGAGCGACCCTACCAGCAGGCCATGGCGGAGCACCTCGGGTCGGAGCATCACGAAGTGGAGTTCCGCGCGAGCGACATTCCCCGCCTGGCTGCGAAGGCCATTTTTCACCAGGACGTGCCGTCCCTGTCCTTTCCGTCCATCGTCCAGTGGCGGCTGGCGGAACTGGCCTCCGCCGCGGTCAAGACGGTCCTGAGCGGCGAGGGATCCGACGAACTCTTCGCCGGCTACGCCTGGTACCGGGAGCTGCCCTACCGGAGCCTGAGGCGTGTCGTGCCGCCCGCGTTGGCGCGGCTGCCAGCGAACTACGTTACCCACGTCAAGTGGGGCCGCTTTTTGCGCGTGTTGGCCGCCGGTTCGGACACGGTGGCCGAAGCCGAAGTATTCCGCATCTTCACACCGCGGGAAAAGAGCGCCCTGTTCGGTCGAGTTCTTCCCCTCGGGTGGAACGACCTGGCGTCGTTGCAGCTGGACCCGGAAACTGCGGCTTCCTGCAATAACCGGCTGCAAATGCGCATTGCCATGGGCTTCACGCGCACCCTCTGCGATGGATTGCTGATGGTCAACGACCGGATCAGCATGGCGCACTCGCTGGAAGTGCGAATGCCGTTCCTGGACAACGCGATCGTCGACTTCGCCAGGCGCCTGCCCCCGGACCTGACGCGCCGCGGCGATCAGGAAAAGTACGTCCTGTCCTTGCTCGGAGGCCAGCTTCCGCAGGCCGTGGCGCAGCGAAGAAAACAGCCGCTGTCCGCTCCGGACCACCGCTACTTTCGCGGTCCGCTGCGCGCCTGGGCCCGCGATGTGCTGCTGGGGGCGGCGGCAGGCGGGCCCCTGAACCGGCACGTGATCGGCAAGCGACTCGACGGCTGGCTCGACGGCAGCGACTACTACATCCGCCGCGTCCGCGCCCTGGTTGCATTCCAATTATGGTGGAACCAGTTCTTCGAACGCCCCGGCAGCGCAACGCCATGACTACCTCGGGACCCGCCCGCGGCAAGGCGCGGCTGCGGCGAGCCATCCAGATATTCCGCGACGAAGGTCTCCGCAGCCTCTGGTTCAAATTCCTGGGCGAAACCGTGTACCGCCGGATGGACCTCATCGAGCGGGACATCACCCCGGCCCCCGCTTCGGCCGGCCCCGCAGGAAACCTGCAAGTCAGCTTGCTGAGTCCTGCGGAGGTCGATGAGTTCATGGATTTCCGGGACTATGCGGATCGCAACACCGTGCTGCAGCGGCTCGCGCAGGGGGAGCGCTGTTTTCTGGTCCGCGACCAGGGCGCCATCGTCCACTGTTGCTGGACCGTCACCGCGCGCACCACCATCGACTACCTGGCCTGCAAAGTCCGCCTGGCCAGCGGCGTCGTTTACGTCTACGAGGCGTACACCGCGCGAGGTTACCGGGGCAGATCAGTGTCCTCGATGCGTTCTGCCGCGATGCTGGACTACTTTTCCGCGCGAGGTTACCGCCGGTTGCTGGCGGTCGTCTGGCCGGAGAACTTGCCGGTCTATCGCAGCCTGGAGAAAGCCGGCTACACGGTGGTCGGTCGGATCGGCTACCTGGGGAGGGGCCGCTGCAGACGGTACTTTCAGCATTACACCGGGAACGAGACGCCGCTGCAGCTCCTCGATGCACCCGGCACAAGGCCGCCGGGTTACGGCGAGGGTTACTGGAACCACGTGACCGAGAACCTCGAGGCGCAACGGCATTACCTCGACCCGTTCCTGGCGGAGCTGAAGCGGCGGGAGAACCTCCGGCTGGTCCGTGACTGGGGCGGGTTGAGGCCGGATGGCCGGCTGCTCAAGACCGATGTCTTCGAGGAAGCCATGGGCGCGGATGCCTTCCTCGGCGACCTGCAGGACGAAGTCGGCCTGCTTACCGGGATGGACGTCTCCACTGCCGTCGTGCGGCGGGCCGCCGGGCGTTTCTCCGGAGACCGGCTGCGCTTCCTGGCGGCCGATGTGCGGCGCCTGCCATTCGCCGACGCGCGGTTCTCGACCGTGGTGTCCACTTCGACCCTGGATCATTTCCCGGAGCCGGCCGACCTCGGGGTCAGCCTGCGGGAGCTTTTCCGCGTGCTCGAGCCCGGCGGCCGCCTGGTGATCACGCTCGACAACCGCCAGAATCTGTTCGATCCGCTCCTGCGACTGGCGCACTGGCTTGGCATGGTGCCCTACTTCATGGGCCGTTCCTACACCGTGAGCGAATTGCGCGGCGAGCTCGGCGCAGCCGGATTCTGCGTGCTGGATACGACCGCCATCCTGCACAATCCTCGCCTGGTCGCAGTGGGAACGATGCGTCTGGTGCGCTGGCTGCGGTGGCGGCCATTGATCGAGGCGACGCAAAAACTGATGTTGGCCGCTCAGGGCCTGGAAGCGACCCGCCTGTGCTATTTCACGGGCAGTTTCGTGGCCGCGCTGGCGGTCCGCCCCGCGGAACAAGTGCAGACTTCGGCAGCACGCGGAGAGCGGTCGTGAGCGGCAGCCTGGTCCGTGCGTACTGGAGCGCCTCGACCTTTCTCAAGGCGCGTGGCGAGGACCGATTGCCTTACCGCCCGCTCGGCGAAATCCTGGCCCGCCAGGCCCGACGCGTGCAGGCCATGGCGGCGCACGCCTGGGCGACCGTGCCTCATTACCGGGACGCCATGACGGAGCTCGGTTTGCGCCCTGCCGACCTGCGCTCCGCTGACGACCTGGCCGCGCTGCCTTTGATCGCCGGCCGGGAACTGGCCGGGTCGCCGCAACGGTTCTATTCCAGTGGGTATGAGGAAGCCACGACCCTGACCCTCCATTCCAGCGGCACGAACGGCCGCGCCAAGGCCGTGCGCTATGACCGGGCGGCGCTGTTCGAGGCGCTCGCGCACGGGCAGCGGCAGCGGGCCGTATTGGCGCACTTCACCGGCAGACGCACGGCTTACCGCGAGATGAGCGTGATACGGGCCGGGTCCGTCGCGACGCAGATGCGCCGTTTCTACGAGACCCACGCATGGGTGCCGCGATCGATGGACGTGCAACGCTGCGTCTTGCCGCTGGAGCTGCCGTTCGAGGAGATGCTGCGCCGGATCAACGAGTTCAGGCCCGACCTGCTGGCAGGCTACGGCTCGCACCTGGGCGCGCTGCTACGCTGGGCCTGGGAGCAGGGCCGCGATCTGCATCGCCCGCGCGTCATCTGGTACGGGGCGGACGCCATGCCGTCCGCCGACCGCGACCTGATAGAAAACCGGCTCCGCGTGCCCGTGCTGTCGACCTACCAGGCGGACGAGGCGCTGCGGATCGGGTTCCAGTGCGAACGGCGCGAGGGCTTCCATCTCAGCCTGGACGATGTCGCGGTGCGCGTGTTGAAGCCCGACGGCAGTCCGGCCGGCCCTGGCGAGCAGGGGGAGATCGTTATTTCGAACCTGAGCAACCGGGCCACGGTGTTGCTCAATTACCGGCTGGGGGACTTGGTGACGCTGCCGACCGCGCCCTGCGCCTGTGGGCGGACGCTGCCGACCATCGAGCGTATCGCCGGGCGCGCCGACGACCTGGTGCTGCTCCCGGACGGCCAATCGCGGCATTCGCTGCTGTTCTTGGCACCGATGCACGCCGTTCCCGGCGTGGTGCAGGTGCAGCTGGTGCAGGAGACCCTGAATGCGCTGTCCGTCCGGGTGGTCTGCGACCCGAGTGGCGACTGGCCGTCGATCAAGGGCTCCGTGGAGCAGCTGGCGCGCCGTCTGCTCGGCGAGGGCATGACTGTCAGCGCCAGCAGGGTGGCCGGGATTCTCCGCGAGCCCGGCGGGAAGACCCGCGCCGTCATCTCCCACTGCAGGCCAGCGCGTGTTTGACGAACAGCTTGAACTGGCCCGGCTGCTGAGTGGGCGCCTGCCCTCGCCAGACGGAATCGAGGCGATCCGCCTGCGCCGGCTGCGGGCCCTGCTGAGCTACGCCTGGCGGTACGTTCCCTATTATCGGCGGCTGTTCGCATCGGCGGGACTGGTTCCCGGTGATATCCGCAGCGTCGGCGACCTGCGGCGCCTGCCGGTAAGCGGCCGCGACCTTCTGCGGGCGGCCGGCCCGGACCGGATCAGCCGCGAGGTCGATCCCGCCGCATGCAGGGTCATGTACAGCAGCGGCTCCAGCGGCAAGCCGTGGCCGGTCTATCGCACCGCAGCCGAGGACCGCCTGCGCCGGGCCGTGGAATTGAGGTCGATGATTGCCGCCGGCATTCGCCCGCGTGACCGGGTCGTGACGCTGGGCCCGGTGGTTGCGGCCGGCGCGAAGCAGACCCTTCGGCGCTTCGGGATTTTTCCCACCTGTTTCGTGTCGCCCCTGTTGCCTGTCGAGCAGCAGGCCCGGCAATTGCGCGCCCTGCGGCCGGACGTGTTCTGGGTGTACCCGACGGCCCTGCGTGCGCTGCTGCACTGCGTAGGTGCGCTGAGCAGGCTCATCCAGCCGCGCATGATTGTCACGTCGGCGGAACCGCTGGACGAAATCCTCCGGCACAAACTGTCCTCGGACCGGCCGGTCGAGCTGCGCAATTTCTACGGCTCGGTTGAGGTCGGCCGGATCGGGTGGGAATGCGCCGCGGGCGAGGGCCTGCACATCAACACCGACTGCAGCATCCTCGAACTGGAAGAAGAGGGCGCAGTGCCAGGGGCCGGACAGTCCGTGGTCGTCACCAACCTGAATTCGCGGGTCAGCCCCTATATCCGCTTCCGCCTTGGCGACCTCTGCGAGTTCATCGAGCGGCCCTGCTCCTGCGGCTCGCCGCTGCCGCTGATGAAACCGCCCGTGGGACGCCAGTGGGATGTGATCCGGCTGCCCAGCGGCAAACTCATCAGCCCCTGGGCCCTGAACTCGATACTTCGCAGCGTGGAAGGCCTGCTGCAGTTCCGCCTGGTACAGAAGCGGGTCGATCTGCTGGTTCTGCAACTTCAACTCGCGGCCGAGCCGCACGGCGGGCTGCTGGACTCGCTCAACGCGCGCCTCGGGCAACAGATTGGCGAGCCGGTGACCCTGCGCGTCGAAATCGTGGACCGTTTCGTCAACGGAGCATTGAAGTTCCGGGCTTTCCTGTCTGAACTTGAAGATTCGGGGGGCCAAAAACAGGAGGCCGGGGCCCGTTGCCGAGCCCCGGCCTCCTGAGCGCGATCAGAACCGGGTGCGGAACTCGACGCCCCAGTAAGCCGGCTCGTTGACGAAGGCGGTCAGGTTGAGGAAGTTGATGCCGCCCTCGACCACGACCTCGTCCGTGATGTTGCGGCCGACCAGGGCGAAGTCCATGCCGTTGCTCATGCGGTAGCCGGTGCGCAGGCCGCCCAGCCAGCGTTCCTCCTGGACGAATTCGACCGACTCATGCAGAAACAGGTTCGACTCGTCGCGGTAGTTCCAGTCGGTGTTGAAATACAGGTCGCCGTTTTGCAGCGGATAGCTGTAGTCCAGAATGAAGTTGAAGATCCATTCGGGCGTGCGGGGCAGCGGATTGCCATCGATGTAGACCTCGGTCACCGGACCGAAGGGTCCGATGCGCGTGCCGGCAATCGGGTCCAAAGGCGTGCACCGGGGTGAGGAACCGCAGAGATCGTCACGCAACTCGGAATCGTCGATTTCGGTATCGTTGTAACTGAGGTTCGACATGATGGAGAGGTTTTCCGTGACCAACAGCTCGAACTCGGTTTCCAGGCCGTAACCGTTCACCTGGTCGGCGTTCAGCAGCTGGTTCACGTTGCCGGCGCCGCCGGTCGCCGTGAGCTGCTGATCGTCGTTACGAAACGAATACACAGACGTGTTCCAGCGCGCCCGACCGTCCATCAGCATGCTCTTGAAGCCGATCTCAGTCGACAGCGTGTCCTCGGTTTTCGCCGAGCTGACGAAGCCGAAGCGGCCCAGCGTGACCGGACCGCGCGAGCCGGTGGCGATGCGCCCGTACCAGGTCCAGTCCGCATTGGCGTCCCAGGTCAGCGCGACATCCCAGTTGAAGTAATCGTCGCCGACCGAAATCGACGCGGGTGTCACGGTGCCGCCGGGTACGGCGGGTCCGACCGTGAGGTCCTTGTCGTCGTCGGTCCAGCGGGCGCCGAAAGTCAGGGCCCAGGCCTCGGTGAGGGCATACTCGGCCTGGCCGAACAGCGCCATCGACTCGGTCTGCTGGTTGACCAGCGCGCTTTCGGGCGGGAAGTGGAAGCTGCGGTTGAGCAGGTCGAACTCCTCGTCGAAATAGAAAAACCCGGTTTGCCAGAAGAGGTTCTCCGCCTCGCCCGCCAGCCGGAACTCCTGGGTGATCTGCTCCAGGTCGTCAAGGCCGTCGCCGGTGGCCACGCCGAAGAAGACCTGCTTGCCCAGTTCGCCGATGTCGGCGGGATCGAAGGAGATCTCACCGCCGTCGACGTCGGCGCTCTGGAAGTTCTCCACCGTGTCGTAGCCGGTGATCGACGTGAAGGTCATGTCGTTGTCGAAGGCCCACTCGAGGTTCAGCGCGCCACCGTAGTGGTCGAGCTCCAGCGTCGCGATCTCGCCAAAGTCCTGGCTGGCGATTTCCTCGTCGAATTCCGGCCGGAGCCCGGGACTGCCGACCGCGATCGCATTGGCATAGAACACGTTGGGATCGCTGCCGTCCTGGCTGAAGCCGTGCAGTTTCAGGTGACCGGAAAAGGAATCCGAGGGTTGCCACAGGAACTGCAGGCGCCAGGCGAATTCGTCGAATTCGCCGAAGTCGTCACCGGGTCCGTTGTAGGTGTTGTCGATCCAGGCGCCGCGCTCCTGGTACTTCAGCGATGCGCGCATGTTCAGCGTGTCCGAAAAGGAGAAATTGCTGGCGGCTTCGGTGACGAAGGTTTCGCGGGATCCATAGGCGGCGCTGAAGTAGCCGTCGCGCTCGGTTCCGGGCCGCACGGAGTCGATCTTGATGACGCCGGCGTTGGTATTGCGGCCGAACAGCGAGCCCTGCGGTCCTTTCAGCACTTCGATGCGCTCGACGTCGAACAGCGGCAGGCTGCGCAGAGTGTTGTTCTCGAGCGCGATTTCGTCGTAGATCATCGCCACCGGCTGGTTGGCGTTGACGTCGAAATCGATGTTGCCGAGACCACGCAGATAGAAACGCGGCTGCGTGCGGCCGTTCGAGGTCTCGATGTTCAGGCCGGGCACCCGGGCGGCCAGCGCGCGGATGTCCTGGGCGCCGCCGAGGAACTCATTGGCCAGTTCACCCGAAATCGCCGAAACCGCGGCCGGGACATCGGCCAGCGTCTGTTCGCGCTTCTGGGCGGTAACGATGATTTCCTCCAGCATCAGCTCCTCGGCTTGCAAGGGTGGCTGGAAAAACATGCCGGCGGCGGCAAGAGCCAATACGATCGTCGAATTGGAACCACGCATTGTTGTTCTCCGGGTGGGCTTGGCGGAAGTATAGCCGGAATTGCGCCCGAAGCTAGAGCGCTGCGCGTTTCGCTATGGTGGGTCCGCGGCTTCCCCCGGCCCGGTCACCCAAGCTTCCGGTGGCGGGCAGGCGCAAACCAGGTTGCGGTCGCCGAATACGTTGTCGACGCGGCCGACGGGGGCCCAGAACTTGCTGTGGTACAGGCCGCTGACCGGGAAGGCCGCCTGCTCGCGGCTGTACCCGTGCGGCCATGCGCCGGCCAGGTCGGCCGGGGTGTGTGGCGCGTGCTTCAGTGCGTTGTCGTTGGGATCCGCCAGGCCCTGTTCGATGGCGCGGATTTCCTCGCGGATGGTCAGCATGGCCTCGCAGAAACGGTCGATCTCGGCCAGCGGCTCGCTCTCGGTCGGCTCGATCATCAGGGTGCCCGGTACCGGGAATGACATCGTCGGCGAATGGAAGCCGAAATCGATCAGACGCTTGGCCACGTCCTCCTCGGTAACGCCGCAGGTCTGCTTGAAAGGGCGGATGTCGATGATGCATTCGTGTGCCACGCGGCCGTTGCGCCCCGTGTACAGCACCGGGAACGCGCCGGCCAGGCGGCTGGCGATGTAATTGGCGCTGAGGATGGCGATTTGCGATGCCTTTCTCATACCGGCGCGGCCCATCATGGTCACATAGGCCCAGGAGATCGGCAGGATGCTGGCGCTGCCCCACGGCGCGGCCGCGATGGCCCGGTTGCCGGCGGCCGGCCCGCCCGTGTCCACGACGGAGTGTCCCGGCAGGAACGGCGCAAGGTGCCGGCCGACGCAGACCGGCCCGACGCCCGGCCCGCCGCCGCCATGCGGAATGCAAAAGGTCTTGTGCAGGTTCAGGTGCGAGACGTCGGCGCCGAACTTGCCGGGCGCCGCCAGGCCGACCAGGGCGTTCAGGTTGGCCCCATCGAGGTAGACCTGGCCGCCGTGCCGGTGAATCACCTCGCAGATCTCGCGGATGTCTTCCTCGAACACGCCGTGGGTCGAAGGATAGGTGATCATCAGCGCGGCGAGACGCTCGGCGTGTTCCGCGGCCTTTGCTTTCAGGTCCGCCAGGTCGACATTGCCGCTGTCGTCGCAGCTGACGACAATGATCTTCATGCCGGCCATGGCCGCGCTGGCCGGATTGGTGCCGTGCGCCGAGGAGGGGATCAGGCAGACATCGCGCCCACTCTCGCCGCGTGACTCGTGGTAGGCCTTGATCGCCAGCAGGCCCGTGTATTCGCCCTGTGAGCCCGCGTTCGGCTGCAGCGACACCGCGTCATAGCCGGTGCAGGCGATCAGCATTTGCTCGAGTTCCGCGAACAACTCGCGGTAACCGGCCGTCTGGTCGGCCGGCGCGAAGGGATGGATGTCGCTGAATTCCGGCCAGGTGATCGGAATCATCTCGGAAGTGGCGTTCAACTTCATCGTGCAAGAACCCAGCGAGATCATGGCGTGCGCGAGCGACAGGTCTTTGTTCTCCAGCCGCTTCAGGTAGCGCAGCATGTCGGTTTCGGAGTGGTATTTGTAGAACACCGGGTGCTGCAGGAAATCACTCTGACGGCGCAGCGGTTCGGGAATGGCGCTCCACTCGGCGCCCAGGTCGCCGTCCAGCGCCTCGATCGACGGGACGTCCCGCGAGCCGGCAAAGGCGCGCCAAAGGGCTTCGACGTGGTGGCGGCCGGTCTTTTCGCTGACGCTGATGCCGAGTCCGCCCTTGCGCGAAGGACCCGACGCAATACGCCGCAGGTTGATTCCCGCCTCCAGCGCGCGCCGATAGATCGCATCGGCATCCGCTTCCTCCAGCTCATAGCTCAGGGTGTCGAACCAGCTGTCCGCGTGGTTCGCGTATCCCAGCGTGGCCAGTCCCCGGGCCAGCAGTCCAGCCAGCCGGTGGATGCGCTTCGCGATTTTTTTCAACCGCTCGCGGCCGTGCCATACACCGTACATGCCGCTGATAACCGCCAGCAGGGCCTGCGCCGTGCAGATATTCGAGGTCGCCTTGTCACGCCGGATGTGCTGCTCGCGAGTTTGCAGCGCCATGCGCAGGGCGGTGCGGCCCTTGCTGTCCTGGGACACGCCGATGATACGGCCCGGCATGGATCGCTTGTGCTCGTCGCGGGTGGCAAAGAAGGCGGCGTGCGGACCGCCGAAGCCCATGGGGACGCCGAAGCGCTGGGCCGAGCCGATCACCGCGTCGACCCCCATCTCGCCCGGGGGCGTCAGCAGCACGAGGCTCATCAGGTCGGCGGCCGCCGCGACCAGGGTGCCCGCCTCATGGGCCCGTGCAATGGTGTCGCGATGGTCGGTTACTTCGCCGTCGACGCCCGGGTACTGCAGCAGCATGCCGAAGTATTCGCCGTCCGCCAGCGCGGCGGCGGGTTCGCCCACCACCACCTCGATGCCGAAGTAGCGCGCCCGGTTCGCGACCACGTCGATGGTCTGCGGCAGGGTGGCGCGGTCGACCAGGAAGCGGTGCGATTTCGATTTGCGGTTCACCCGGTGCAGCATGGTCATCGCCTCCGCCGCCGCGGTCGCTTCGTCCAGCAGCGAAGCGTTGGCGATCGGCATGGCCGTGAGGTCGCTGATCATCTGCTGGAAATTCAGCAGGGCTTCCAGCCGGCCCTGGGAAATTTCCGCCTGGTAGGGCGTGTAGGCCGTGTACCAGCCCGGGTTTTCCAGCACGTTCCGCTGGATCACCGGCGGCAGGATGGTTTCGTGGTAGCCCATGCCGATCATGTTGTGCCGGACGATGTTTTTCGCCGCGATCCCGCGCAGCCGCGCCAGGGTGGCGCTCTCGGTGCGCGCCTCGGGCAGATCGAGCTCCCCGTCCAGGCGAATGGCCGCCGGAATGGTCTTGCCTACCAGTTCGTCGAGCGATTCCATGCCGATCGCGGCCAGCATCTGGCTGACCTGTTCGTCGCGCGGCCCGATGTGCCGCATGATGAACTCGCCGTGGTCTTCGAGTGCGTACAGGGGGGTGGTCGTCGGGACA
>Ga0105090_10000067_pt1 | contig 38780 bp, 40 predicted proteins | sample PPLLak3March2015_FD_79110 | JGI IMG/M metagenome (GOLD analysis project Ga0105090, IMG submission 79110) | Freshwater sediment microbial communities from Prairie Pothole Lake near Jamestown, North Dakota, USA - PPLs Lake P7 Core (1) Depth... | ecosystem: Environmental > Aquatic > Freshwater >...
AAGGAGTCCGCCGCCATCCGCAACCACTGGCATGACTATGTGCCGCTCAAGGCATCGAGCTTCAAGACCGGGTTGGTGGATACGCTGCAGGAAATCAATGGTTATCTCATCTCGTTCTTCCGCGGCCAGGTGCTCGTGGCCGCGATCGATGGCATCCTCGTCGGAGCGGCGCTCACCCTCTTCGGCCTGCCATACGGATTTCTGATAGGTGTGTTCATGGCCATCCTCGGAGTGGTGCCCTACATCGGCAACATCCTGTGCCTGATCCCCGCCTGCATCATCGCCTGGCTGCATGCGAAGGGCGTCGCTCCATTCGGCATGAGCCCGTGGGCCTACGTCGGCTGCGTGGTGGCCATCTTTGTCGTCGTCCAGCAGATCAACTCGCTGATCACCGCGCCCAAGATCGTGGGCGATTCAGTGGGGCTGCATCCGCTCACCGTGATTTTCTCGATGCTGTTCTGGTCACTGGTGCTGGGCGGCTTCGTGGGAGCCCTGCTGGCAGTTCCGCTCAGTGCCGCGGTGAAGGTGCTCTTCCGCCGTTTCATCTGGGTGCGCCAGCTCCGCGAGCAAGCCGCCGAGGTCTGTTAGAAATGGTGCCTCGCGGGCACCAAGTGCCCCCCGCCTCACGCTGCCGGAATTCTCCCCCCGGATCATCCCGGCGTTGCGCGAAACGAGAGGCATGGAGAAAATGGTCGCTCCGATCGCCTACTGCAAGACGTTTTCCGGCATCAGCCCCTGCTTGGGCGGATTTTTTTGTTAGGTTTTGTTTAACGTCCGAGACGCGCAAGGATCGCTTGGATCGCCCTGTCGAGCAACACGCTGAGCTCGGCGTCCGCGCCGGTTTTGGCATTTTCCAGCACCGGCAGGCTGGCGGTGCCTCCCACACGGCCAAGCACCCGCACTGCGGCCTGGCGGAATGATCCGGTGGTTTCCGGGAAACGTTTCAGCAAGGTGGCCTCGGCGGCCTGGCCGACATCGCCATACAGAGCTTCCCAGCGGTTTGGATTGTTGGCCCACAATTCGTCCAGGATCGGAATCACACCGGGATTCTCCGCTTTCACGATCAGCGAGATCATTTCCTCGGGGATCGTCGCGCCGTGGGCCATCAGTCTGCTTGCCTCCGTAAGGGCGGCTTCTCCCGCAGGGCCGGATTCTTCGGACCAGACGGCCAGCGCGCTGCAAACCGGCCCCTTGAAAGTGACTTCCGGCATGGCGAGCAGGGAGAGCAGCTTGCGGGTGATATCGCTGCGGTAAACCTTCGGCTCGGCCTCGCCGAGCCGCTTGACGGCACGCTCGACACGGGCCAGATCGATGCTTTCCAGCTCCCGCTTGTTGAGATCGTAGAAGGCCGGATGGTTCCGGTCGTTGAGCTTCTCGATGGGTCCTTCGATGAAATTCTGGTTGTTCACGCGGACCTCGATCACGGCGATTTCCGGGTAGGTCCGCTCCACCGTGCCGAGTGCTGCGGCGATAGCCGCCATTTCATCGAGCGATTGATTGATGCCGGTCACCACCATTAGGAAATCACCGTCGCCACGCGGGTAATAGTGGGATTCCGGGGCTGCTCCACTTGCCCGCAGGATGTAGTCCTTCACCAGAAAACGGTTGTGCTCACGGAGATCCCGCAGCCACAGGCCCACGGCTTGGCGGGTGCTGCCTTCCGATGCGAGGCGCTGGATTTCCGACGCCAGCGGATCGGTGCCGATCTTGCGGCGCAATTCCGCGATTTCCCCGCTTTCGGCAGGAGCATCCAGTGCGTTTCGGAAATCATCCGCCGGCGTGCTTTGCGTCACCTCGTTGCTGGGCAAGGGAATGGAACCGTCGGTGAAGGCAAAGGGCAGGATGGCCAGACCGATGCTGGACACAAGGCCCAGGGCGATGGCCTTGCCCCGCCCGCGCGGGTTGGCGTAAGCGAGCAGCAAGGTGGCGAGCAGGCCGGTGAAGCACGCCATGATCATGCGGTTCTCCGTGGTGATCCCATCCAGAGCACCGCCGCTTTTAGCACCGAGAATGAGCAGCAGGGCCATCAGGACGATGGCGATGCCGCCAAAAAACCCGGCCACGATGCGCTGCGGCGAGGCGGGCTCGAACTTCACCGGATCCGGCGCGTCGGCATAATACACGGGGGCCATCCCCATCACCGGCGGCGAGACGGCCAGCGGCACGCGCTGGAAGCGGTTCAAGCGCGCGTTCTTGCGCTCGCCCGGGTAAAATTTCCGCCCCCGCACGATCACGTCGTCATTGATGCGGAAACGTTGTTCGCAACCACCGCACTCCACGGTCCTGCCTCGCAAATCCTCGCCCACCTTGAAGCGTTGGCCGCAGGAGGGACATCGGATGAGGAGCAGGGAGTCGTCTGGATTCGAGCCGGGCATCTGGTGCGTTCACTCTTGAGCCGAATCGGAGCGATTGCAACCCTTGGCTTGATAGATCAACGATCGCCGCGGAAACGCAGAACCCGTTCGCCCTCGCGGCAGTAGTCGAGCCGGTCCCGCGCATGGATTTCGAGAAACGCCGGATCCTCTCGCAAGGCCTGCAGCTCAATGCTCCGCTGCTGCCGCTCCGCATTGACGATCCGTTCGCGCTCCTGCGCCTGCTGCAGCCGGGCTTCCAGCTTGGCGAGTTCCCGCCGCTGCGGCACCGCCGTGGCCACCACCACGAAACCCAGCGCCACGGCAAAGGCGAGGAACACCAGACGCCCCGCGCCACGGATCATCCGCGTCCGTGCCTCCAGACGCGTCAGCTTTGCCGCTTCGATCCGTTTTCTCGCCATTCCTGACCACGAGAAATCCCCGGAAATGCCCGATTGTCAAGCAAACTAAAGGGCTGGCGTTGCCTGCCACCGGGTTTTCCCTACGCGATCACGTGATGGCGCTGCGGCCGTTTTGTGGCATTCTTGCTCTCGTAAGGGATAGCACAATTGCCCCCCCAAAGGGCCCACGGGCGTCGGAACAAGGGATCCGACGCCCGTGGTTTTTTCAGGCCGCAGCATTTTCAAAAAATTCCAGGGATTTTTTAAATTTACTCTTGCTGGGCCTGAAATTTTATGTCAGCCGTATTTCGCATCAAGTGAGCCATTCATATTTCTGAAGCAACTTGCTCGATGTCATTTCCAAATTCCAGATGGCCATGGCGTAAGCTCGCTGAATTTCCGGGGGGAGTTCTTTGCAGTGCCCGGCCCCGCTGGAATGCTTTGGGGGGAATGTGCAAACGAAAGGCGTGGGACCGGCGACGGCCCGCGCCTTTTCGCGTTCAGGGCTCAACGCAAGCCGACCTCCACGGTCGCGATGCGGGACTGGCGGCAGGGCAAGTGCCGGTTGGCCGGAGTCATTGGCCCGGTCATCACCGGTCGCCCGTGAGCTGGCGTTCGGCTTCCAGCCAATCGCCGCGGGAATCGCCGGGCAGGCCTTGCTCCACGCGCCGGCGGTAGTTGAGGTATGCGGCGCGGGCGATGGCGTCGGTGCTCACTTGCGGCGCGCTGGCTTTCACCGTCTTGGTGGCTTTTTTCGCTGGAGCGGCCTTCCCGGCGGCGGCTTTTTTCGCGGCTTTCTTGGCGGCGGGAGCGGCTGCAGGGGCGGCCTTGGGGGATGTGGTTTTCGTCGTTTTCTTTGCAGTCTTTTTCGCAGCCATGGCAGGTGGAAGTTTAGGTTGGAATCGGTGGGGGGAGTTTGTCTAAGGATCAGCACAAGCGGTGCCAAGCCCGAAAATAATCCGGCTTTCCGGTGATTGCCAGCCCGATGGACGTCCGTATAGTGGACGCATGGCCGACGGCTATTCATGGAGTGAACTTCGCGACGGCGGGACTTACCGCTTGCCTGGACCCGAACACCTTGGCTGGTGGGCGGCGGTGGCCATGTTGCTCTCGATCCTGCTCCACGTGGCGGTTTTCCTGATGCTGGACCGCATGAAAATCGCGCTGCGCTTCGAGCAGGCGCGCGAGCTGAGCACCGGCACCATCAACGTGCGCCAGGTGGAAGTGCGGCCGATGGAAGACGTTCGGAGCGCGCCGCCGGAAGAAGTGATCACACCGCCGAAGGACGCGGCTTCGCTGCTTGAGGAGGTGGATTTGCTCAACGCGCTGCCGAAAGATCAGGAAATCGACATCAAGCCAGAGGTTTTGGAGCCGGAATACGCGCTGAAAATGCAGAACCCGGCCATGGCGGGCGATCCGGCGGCCGTCGCCATGGAAGTCTCCGCCGGGCTGGAGATCGAAGCGGATTTGCCGGAGCTCGGGCGCCAACCGGAGGCCCTCAAACCCGCCGAGGTGGGCCAAGTGACCGTCGATCCGGGCGCGGTGCAGGTGGACGACAACGAATTGGGCAAATTCACCGAGGATCTCATCAAGCGCGGGGCCGGCGGAAACGTCGAAAAAGGCGCGCTGGATGGCATCGCCTCGCTGGATGACCTGCTCGACCTGCCGCCGAACATCCTGTTGGCCAGCAAGACCATGCTGCCGAGCGACCTCTTGTTCGAGTTCAACAGCGCGGAACTGCGCGAGAGCGCCAAGGTGGGGCTCATGAAGCTGGCCCTGCTGATGGACCGGAATCCGAATCTGTTTTGCTGGATCGAAGGCCACACCGATCTGGTGGGCGGGGATGAATTCAACCTCAACCTCTCGATCCGCCGCGCCGAGGCGGTGAAAACTTATCTCGTGGAATCGATGCGCATGGATGCCTCGAAAATCATCACCCGCGGATTTGGCCGATACTCGCCCTTGGTGATTTCCGGCAGCGTCGAGGAACAGGCGGCCAACCGCCGCGTGGAAATCCGCATGCGCAAGAGCCCGCCCAAGGACGGCCAACTCGAAATCACGCCGCAAAAGGCCGCCGTGGTCGAGGAACCTCCGGCGCCGAAGGCCGTGCTGGTGAAACCCGCCGCGGCGCCGCCGAGCGCAGAGCCGCCGCCGCCAAAGGCCGTGCTGGTCAAGCCACAGCGCGCCCTGCCGGTGGAGGAAGCACCACCCGCCGCGCCGCCACCACTCAAGGCGCAACCGGTCGAGGAAGTCGCTCCTCCCTGAGCTTCAATCCATCCGCGCGAAAAGGCACTCGCGATGCCAAGACCCTTCTGGCCGGACATGGAAAATCCACGCTCCCGGGGTTTTGCCGTGACAGACCCGTCCGGGTTCTGACGTTATCCATAACATCCTCATGGCGCTGGAACCGGAAAAGATGGCCGGACAGGTGAAACTGCCGCTGGCCACCAAGATGAAATACGGTGCTGGCGGGGCTGGCGGACAGCCTGTTTTACTACAGCACCACCAGCCTGTTCCTGCCGATCTTCAACGTCGGCTACGGGGTGGACGCGATTTTGTTGGGCCTGACCATCGGCGTGCCGCGGCAGCGGGCTGCGGCAGGCGTTTGAGGAAAGCAATGTGCGCCCCGGCTTGGTCGAGTTTCATGCCACGTGGACTGGACCTTTCCCGTGAGCGACGCATTGAAGCTTCTAACAGCCGAACCGCGTCCGACGGTGGTTTTCTGCGTGTCCGATGAGGCGGCTCCTTCGGTCTATCAGGCGGCGGGTTTGCTGGGCTTGAAAATTCCGGAAGACCTCTCGGTCATCGGCTTCGGCAACCTGCCGATCGCGGAGGTGATGCAGCCGGCACTCACCTCGGTGGAGCAGTTCCCGGAGTTGGTGGAAAGCACCGCTGCGGGACTGCTGCTCAAGGCCATCAAGACAAGCGGTGCCGCGCCAAAGGTCACCAAACGGATTGCCACGGGAATGGTGATCCGCGCATCGCTCGGCCCGGCGCCAGGCCGCTGAAGCGGCTTTGCTGATGAATCAGCTGTGGAACTTGCGCTTGAAGTGCAGCGCGGCGGTGGACTTGGAGATGATGCCTTGCAGGTAGGCCACCTCCTCGGCATCCATGCTGTGCTCGACGGCGGCGAGTTTTTCCTGGGCGCGCTGGATGGCTTCCTCCGCGCTCTGCTCGTCGATCTCCGCCTCGCCGAGGGCCATGTCGGTGAGGACGACCACCTTTTCCTGGGTGATTTCCGCGAAGCCGGACCCGATGGCCATGGTCACCACCTGACCGCTGTGGAGGTAGCGCAGCTCCCCGGGCTTCAAAGCGGTGACGAGGCCCGCGTGCATCGGCAGCACGCCCAGTTCACCATCCGCTCCGGGAAGATAAACGTTGTCCACAGCATCCGAGAAAACCTTCTTCTCGGGAGTGACGATATCGAGGTGGAGAGGCATGGCTGATCAATTTTGAATTTTGAATTTTAAATTTTGAATGGGATGAAGCTCTTCGAATTCAACATTCATCATTCAAAATCCAACATCCGACTCAATCGCGGGCGACCGAGTCGATGCTGCCCTTCATGTAGAAGTTGCCTTCGGGCACGTCGTCGAGCTTGCCGTCGAGGATTTCTGCGAAGCCTTTGACGGTGTCCTCGATCGAGCAGAGCACACCGGAGACGTTGGTGAAAACCTCGGCCACGTGGAAGGGCTGGGTGAGGAAGCGCTGGATTTTCCGGGCGCGGAAAACGGTCATCTTGTCATCGTCGGAAAGCTCGTCCATGCCGAGAATGGCGATGATGTCCTGGAGGTCCTTGTAGCGCTGGAGCACTTGCTGCACGCCACGGGCGACGCGGTAGTGTTCCTCGCCGACGATTTCCGGGGCGAGCGCCTTGGAGGTGGAGGCAAGCGGGTCCACGGCGGGGAAGAGCGCCTGCTCGGCGAGCGAACGCTCAAGCACCACGGTCGCGTCAAGGTGAGCGAAGGTGTTGGCCGGGGCGGGGTCGGTAAGGTCGTCCGCAGGCACGTAAACGGCCTGGATGGATGTGATCGAGCCTTTGTTGGTGGAGGTGATCCGCTCCTGGAGACCGGCCATTTCCTCGGAAAGCGTCGGCTGGTAACCCACGGCGGAGGGCGTGCGACCGAGTAGCGCAGACACCTCGGAGCCGGCTTGGGAGAAACGGAAGATGTTATCGACGAAGAGCAGCACGTCCTGGTTGTCCTCATCGCGGAAATGCTCGGCCATGGTCAGCGCGGAGAGCGCGACGCGGAGACGGGCACCGGGAGGCTCGTTCATCTGGCCGTAGCAAAGGGCGACCTTGGAGCCCTCGGCGAGAACGGGCGTGCCGTTATCATTGGTTTTCGGGTGGCCGTGTTCATCCTTCTCGGTGGCGATAACGCCGGACTCGATCATTTCCCAGTAAAGGTCGTTGCCTTCACGGGTCCGCTCACCCACGCCGGCGAAGACGGAGAAACCACCGTGCGCCTTGGCGATGTTGTTGATGAGCTCCATGATGACGACGGTCTTGCCGACGCCGGCACCGCCGAACATGCCGCCCTTGCCGCCCTTGAGCAGCGGGCAGATGAGGTCGATGACCTTGATGCCGGTGACGAGCACTTCCGTGTTGGCGGATTGCTCGGTGAGCTTGGGGGCGGGGCGGTGGATCGGTGAACGGAGGTTCGCATCGGCCAGCGGCGCGTTTTCGTCCACGAGGTCACCGGTGACGTTGAAGATGCGGCCGAGGATCTGCTTGCCGACGGGCACGGCGATGGGTTTGCCGGTGTCTGTGAGGACCATGCCGCGCTTGAGGCCGTCCGTGGTGGACATGGCAACGGCGCGCACCCAGCCATCGCCGAGGTGTTGCTGCACTTCGAGCACGAGCTTGGTGTCCACGCCGTTGAGGACGTATTGGATCTCCAGCGCGTTGTAAATTTCAGGCAGCTTGGCGGCCTTGGAGAAGTCGGCGTCGATGACGGCGCCGATGATCTGGACGATGGTTCCGGTGTTGCTCATGGGAAGAAGTGTGAAGTGATCGGTGATCAGTGATCAGTGGTTGGTTTGCGGAGTTCGAGATGGTTCAGAAATTCAACTGGCGGAAGCAGGAGCACTGATCACTGATCACTGCTCACTCGGCACTTACTCCATTGCCTTCATGGCCGTGGTGATTTCGAGGAGTTCTGCGGTGATGGCGCCCTGGCGGAGCTTGTTGTATTCGAGGGTGAGTTCCTTGATGAACTTGTTGGCGTTGTCCGTGGCGGACTTCATGGCGACCATCCGCGCGGAGTGCTCGGAAGCGCGGGACTCGACGTGGGCTTGGAAAACCTCGTAGTTCACGTAGAGCGGCAGGATGGCGGCGAGCACCGTGGATGCGTCCGGTTCGAAGGTGTAATCGCGGAAGGCGTCCTTGAGGTGTTCCTCCACGGAGAAGCCCTCGCCGATGGATTCGAAAGCCTGCTCCTCGCCCTCGCGGTGGCCTTGGATCGGCAGGAGTGTGACGACTTCCGGTTCCTGGCGCAGGGTGTTGATGAAACTGGTGAAGGCGATGGAAACCTTGTCATAGTTTCCTTCCAGGAATTGCTGGGTGACGAAGCGGGCGATCGGCCGGGTCTGCGAGAAGGGAACCGGATCGCGCACGGTGAAGTCCGCGATGACCTTCTTGCCGAGTTTCTCGCACATCATGCGCAGCTTGCGGCCGACGGTGACGAAATGCGCGTCCGGCGAGGTGAGAGACCTGATCTTGCGGGCGAGGTTGGTGTTGAGAGGTCCGCAGAGGCCTTTGTCGGTGGAGATCACCAGCACCAGCTCGCGGCCACCCTCGCGGTGTTCGAGCAGGGGGTGGGATTCCTGGTTGAAGTTCTTGCGGATGTCGAAGAGCACCTGGGTGAGGTGCGCGGCGTATTCGCGGCCGGCCAGCGCCTGATCCTGCGCCTTCTTCATCTTGGCGGCCGCGACAAGCTGCATCGCGCGGGTGATTTGCGCGGTGTTCTTGACGGACTTGATGCGCCGGCGGATGTCGCGGAGGTTGGCCATGAGATTGAGAGGAAAGAGTCCAGAAACCAGAATTACTTCCAAGACTTCTTGAAGTCCTCGATGGCCTGCTTGACGGCGTCGACCATGGAGGCGTCCTTCTTGAGGTCGGGCTTCTCGTTGCGAATCTTGTCGAGCAGTTCTCCCTTGCGGGTGTTGAAGAACTCGCCCATGGCGGCTTGGAAGCGCTTGACTTCCCTGACCGCGACGTCGTCGAAGTAGCCGTTCTGCATCGCGAACAGATAAACGGCCTCCATTTCCATGCCCAGCGGGCTGTATTGGTTCTGCTTGAAGAGCTCCACGATGCGCGCGCCGCGGTCGAGCTTCTTCTTGGTGGAGGCGTCGAGGTCCGAGCCGAACTGGGCGAAGGCCTGGAGTTCGCGGAACTGCGCGAGGTCCAGCTTGGTGGTGCCGGCCACGGACTTGATGGTCTTGGTTTGCGCGGCGGAACCGACGCGCGACACCGAGAGACCCACCGAGATGGCGGGGCGGATGCCTTGATAGAAAAGGTCGGTTTCCAGATAGATCTGGCCGTCGGTGATGGAGATCACGTTGGTGGGGATGTAGGCGGAAACGTCGCCGGCCTGGGTCTCGATGATCGGCAGCGCGGTGAGCGAACCACCACCGGCGGCTTCCGACAGACGCGCGGAGCGCTCGAGCAGGCGGGAGTGGAGATAGAACACGTCACCGGGATACGCCTCACGGCCGGACGGGCGGCGTAGAATGAGTGAGACCTGACGGTAGGCGACGGCGTGTTTGGAAAGGTCGTCAAAGACGATCAGGCAGTCCTGCCCCTTGTCCATGAGATACTCGGCGATGGCGCAACCGGCGTATGGCGCAAGGTATTGCATGGCCGCGGCATCCGAGGCGGAGGCGGAAACGATGGTGGTGTATTCCATCGCGCCGGCGTCCTCGAGGATCTTGACGGTGCGGGCGACGTTGGAGAGCTTCTGGCCGATCGCGACGTAGATGCAGTAGAGCGGCTTGTGGTTCTGCAGCTTGCCCTGCTCGGCGGCCTTGTTTTGCTGGGCTTGGGAAATGATGGTGTCCACGGCGATGGTGGTCTTGCCGGTGGCGCGGTCGCCGATGATGAGCTCGCGCTGGCCGCGGCCGATCGGGATCATGGCGTCCACGGACATGATGCCGGTTTGCACCGGAACGGAAACGGACTTCCGCTTGATGATGCCGGGCGCGATTTTCTCCATCGGGTAGTAGGCGGCGGCGGCGATTTCGCCCTTGCCGTCGATGGGAGCGCCGAGCGCGTTGACGACGCGGCCGAGCACGGCTTCGCCGACGGGCACGGAGAGCAGCTTGCCGGTGGTGCGGCACTCGGAACCCTCGGTGACGGATTCGTAATCACCGAGCAGCACGACGCCGACTTCGCTTTCCTCAAGGTTAAGGGCCATGCCGGTGACGCCACCGCCGAAGTCGATCATCTCGTTGAGCATGACGTCGGAGAGGCCTTCGACTTTGCAAACGCCGTCGCCGACCTGGCGGACGATGCCGACATTGGATTTTTCGACGGATGAAGTGATTCCGGCGATCTGTTGTTCGAGTTCCTGGAGGATGCTGCTCATGGGGAAGGAAGTGGGCTGGTTTTCAGATTTCAGTTTTCAGCAAAGGGAGAATTCAAAAAGCGGCGGCGAGGCGGTCGAGGCGGCCCTGGACGGAGCCGTCCAGCACGTCATTGCCGACGCGGATGCGCAGGCCGCCGAGCAGCGCGGGGTTGATTTGGTATTCGGCGACGAGGTCCGCGCCATATTGTTTGGCTAGGCCGGCGATCACGCGCTGGCGGGTGGCATCATCGAGCTCCACGGCGCTTTCCACGGTCACCTTGCGGCGCTCAAGCTCGAGGCGGGTCAGGCGATGAAGCGCGCCAAGAATTCCGGCGTAATCACGCGGCTTGGATTCGACCAATTTGGCAACCACCGTGCGCAGCTTCGTTTCATCCAAGCGGCCGCTTGTCTGGCAGAGTCCGAACAGGCGGCGTGCGGTGGTGGCGGCGACTTTGGAGATTTTCATGAGCGCAGGGTGGAAAACGGGGGAAATCAGCCTTCGACCTTGGTCAGCGCGTCCTCGTTGATGCGCTTCTGGTCATCCGCAGTGAGCACCTTGCCGGTGACTTGCGCGGTGGTGGAGGCGACGAGGCGGCCGAACTCGCGCTTGAGCTCGGAGCTGAGGCGGGCGCGGTCGGCCTGGGCGGCGGCCTCGGCTTTGGCGAGGATGCTCTGGGCCTGGGCGATGGCCTCTTGGGCCTTCTGCTCGCTGAAGGCGTGGGCGCCTTCCTTGGCCTCGTTGATCAGGCGCACCGCTTCTTCATTGGCCTTGGCAATGGCGGCGGCGGTCGTTTCCTCGGACTCGGCAAGCTGCTTCTCGATGCGCTTGAGCTTCTCCTCGCCCTCGGCGATGCGCATCTTGCGCTGGTCGAGCATCTGCTGGATCGGGCCGAAAGCGAATTTCTTGAGCAGGAACGCGAACACCAGGAAGCCGATGACCTGTGAGAACAGCAACTGGCCGTGGAGCCCAAACTGCGATTTGAGGTTTTCGCCCACGGCTTGCAGCTCGGCAGTGACGCTACCGGTCTCGGCGAGGATGGAGATCAATTCCATGTTGGTGATTGGCGGGGATTGTTGCGCGACAGGAGTGGAAAAAACGGGAAAGACGCCGGAGAAGGCGGGGATGCCGCCTTCTCCGGGTGATGGCAAGGATTACTTGCCGAGGAGGATGGTGATGATGAGCGCGCCTTCCGCGAGAGCGGAGATGAGCAGCGATTGCACGAGCACCTTGCCCGAGGCACCGGGGTTGCGGCCGACGGCTTCGCAGGCTTTGAGGCCAATGAGTCCGAGGGCGACAGTGGCACCGAGAGCGGCACCGGCGATGGCGATGTTTCCAGTCATGATAGCGGGATGTGGTTGTTTGTGTTTAGGGATTTGAAAGCCCCCGCAGTCTTTGCCACGGTCCGGCTTTCAAAATTGGGGTCAGTGGCCGTGTTCACCCTCTTCATCGTGGGTGCACATCAGGGAGGTGAATACGGCGGTGAGAAGTGTGAAAACGAGTGCCTGGATGGCTCCGACCATCAACTCGAGGAAATAGAACGGCAGCGCGGCCAGCCAACCAAGCCACTTGCCCCCCATGTAGAGCATGAGTTCCAGCAGGCTTTCGCCGGCATAAATGTTTCCGTAGAGACGGAATGTAAGGGTGAGCGGGCGGATCATGATGGAAACCACCTCAAGGAAGCCGACGAGGAAGAAGATCGCGATCAGCATGATCTTGATGAAACCCTTGCCCTCGCCCTGATAGAGAAAGATGTGGGCCAGGAAGCCGCCGGGTCCGTTGGACTTGATCGACCAGTAAAGCCACATCGCGAAGAACACCAAGGCCATGCCGAGCGTCATGTTGAGGTCTGCATTGGCACCGCGCAGGAAGGGAGCCCACTCGACCACCTTGCCCGCCTCGTTGACGCGCTCGATGCCGACAGTGCCAACCATGGGGAACAGTCCCATCCAGTTGGCGCAGATGATGAAGATGAAGATCGAACCGAAAAACCAGAACGTTTCGCGGGCGAGTTTGGCACCCATGATGGTGGCGAGGAAGTCCTGAAGCCCTTCGATCACGGTTTCCAGCAGGTTCTGGAGGCCGGACGGAATGAGGCTGATCCTGCGGGTGGCGAGCTGCGCGATGACAATGATCACTGCGGCCACCAGCCACATCGCCACCATTGAGTTGGTGATTTTGAAAAACCCGAGATCGAGCAGGACCGGCGCGTTGAACGGCAGTTCGTGATGACCATCCCCGGCGGCTTGAAGGGGGAGCGCGAGTCCGATGAGCCAGGCGGCGATGATGGTGGGAAGGTTTCGCATGCGGGAGGCGCGGTGGCGGCGGGCGCGCGGTTTTTAATGAGGATCGCGCACTGGGCAAGTTCTAAAGTTGAAAATTTCGAGGTAGGGTGCGGGATGGGTGCGCGCGGGGGGGGACAACACCGGAGTGGCCCGCCAAGTCAAGCCGCCGCTGCAAAAAAACACCGGAAAATCCGCCGGATTTTCTCTTGCCAAGCCCGTCCCCGGCGCGCCAAAACTCGCGCTGCCATGAACAAAGCTGAACTTATTGATGCCATCCAAGCTGCTCTCGGAAAAGACGCCACCAAGCGCTCCGCCGAGGAAGCCCTCTCCTCCGTTCTCGACTCCATCGCCGCTGGCGTGAAGAAAGACGGCAAAGTCCAAATCATCGGCTTCGGCACCTTCGAGGTGAAGAAGCGCGCCTCCCGCACCGGCCGCAACCCCAAGACCGGAGAGTCCATGACCATCGCCGCTTCCAAGTCGGTCGGGTTCAAGGCCTCTGCCGCGCTCAAGGGTGCACTGTGACAGGCGGGTGATTTCACATCCACTCATTGGACTGATTCACAAAAACACCAGAACCCCGGCCGTCCCAGGCCGGGGTTTTCTTTTCAAGAGTCCGCTCTTCACGCGCAAGATCCCATGAAACCAAGAATCACCCTCGCCGAGACACCGCTGCCGGATGGCGGAAAGCTGGAACTCCAGGAGCACGACGGGCGCCTCTCGCTGCTCATTCACGGCCAGCAGATCTGCGGGCCCGCCACGCGTGCGGCGGAAGAAGAACTCGCGCGTCTCGCCTGCGCGCCGTTCCGGCCGGCCCGCCAGCCGAAACTTTTTTTCGTCGGCCTCGGTCTTGGCCACCCGCTTGCGGCGGCTGCCGCCGAGCTCAAACAAAAGCGCGGCACCTTCATCGTGGCCGAGCCGCTGGCGGCCCTGCCCGAGTGGCACCGCCAGCACCTGCCCGGCAGCCCGCTTCTCACCGATCCGCGGGTTTTGTTAGAAACCGACTGCGGGCCCGCCGCGCTCAGCCGCCAGAACGGGCTGCTCCACGCCATCCTGCTCCATCTCGATGCCTCGCCCGCCGGGCCGGGCAACCGCCCGTGGGTGGACGACCGACGCTGGCTTTCCGCCGCTTATGAGGCACTGCAGGCCGGTGGCTTGCTGGCCATCGCCAGTTCGCGGCCGGTGGCAAATCTCACGCGCCGCCTGCAGCGCAGCGGCTTCGAGGTGGCGGAGTTCACAGTGCCCGTTTCACCGAATGCGAAGCGCTCGCGCATGCAGCCGATCTGGCTCGCCCGCAAGGGCCGCGCCGCCGGGTGAGCCGGAGCCCGTCGCTCACTCGACGATGACCGGCGTGCCGGCCTCCACGTTTTCGAAAAACTTTTCCGACATGTGGTGGGGCATGCGGATGCAGCCGTGGGATGCCGCATAGCCGGGCAGATAGCCGGTGTGCATGCCGATGCCACCATCGAAGCGCATGAAGTTCGGCATCGGCGCGGCGTAATAGATCTCGTTGGGCTTCGGCTTGTCCACGCGGATGTCCACATTGTCATTGGTGGTCATGCCGGTGGCCCTGTCCTTGAAGACGCCGTAGATGGAGGATTTGTGGTCCTTGCTCTTCTGAGTGATCTTGTATCGTCCCGGCCGCGTGGCGTGGTCCTCACTGCCGCTTGAAATCTTGGAAACGCCCACCAGCACGCCGCCTTTGTAAAAGAAGGCCTTTTGCTGCTGGCGGTTGATTTTGATCAACGGGCTGCCCTGCGCGTCGTCACCATCCCAGTAGGAAATGTCATCCGGGATCGCTGGCGGCGGATGATGCGGACCGTTGGAAACCTGCCGCTGCACCACGGGGCCGCCGACGCCCGCCATGTAGCCGGAATTGGCCGGACCGGAGGGCCCGCAGGCTGTCAATGCGGCCAAACACGGCAGCAGCGCGGCAAGCAACAAGGCGGATGATTTGGAAGACTGGATGTTCATGAGCGGCGGACCATGTACCAGAAACGCCCGCTGGTCAACGCAGCAGATCCTCCTGCATCAGCGGGCGGCGGTTTCCATCGTCCGCAGCCGGGCGAGCGTGGCCGCATCCACCGCCAGCGCGGCGAAGGAATCATCCAACTGGGCACGGGTGCGGCAGCCGATGATCGGGTGCACCGGGTAGGGCTTGGTGCGCCACCAGGCGAGGGTGAGCACGGAGACCGGGTAGCCGCTTTCCGCGGAGAGTTTGGAAAGCCGCGCCGCGATTTCCAGATTGCCGGGCGTGTGAAACGGGTGGTCGCGCAGGCTCGCGGCATCCCGGCCGAGCCGGTGGACCTTGTCGAAATAGCCCGTGGCCTGTGAGGTGTAGGGGAAAACCGGCAGCTGCGATTCCTCGTGAAATGCCTCTGCGGCATCGTCGAGCTTTTCGAGCAGCGGGAGTTCCAGCGGCTTGCGGTGGCGCGCGCCGAGGCAGCCCAGCGGCTGGCTGGCGCAAAAGCCCGGGATCCGCATCCGCGCCGCCGCCGCGGCGGCCTCGCGCAGACGCCGCGCGGTGAAGTTCGAGCCGCCGTAATGCCGGATCCAGCCTTTTTCACGGAAGCTCTCCAGGATTTCCAACAAGCATTCCGCGGGTTGCAGGGCGTCATCGCGGTGCAGCCAGTAAATGTCGATGGTGTCGATGCCCAGCGCGCGGCGGCTGGCCTCGACATCCGCAGTGAGCTCGGCGCGGCTCATGCGGACTTTGCTGAAGTCATCCATGTCCGGATGCCCGCCCTTGGTGGCGATGATGAGGTCATCGCGCCTGCCGGATTTTTTCAACCAGCGGCCGATCAGTTTTTCACTGCGGCTTTTCTCGCCGGGAATCCAGTCCGAGTAGATGCGCGCGGTGTCGATCACATTGCCGCCGAGTGCCACGTAGGCGTCGAGCATGTCATAACTGGCGGCCTCATCCGGCTCCGCGCCATAGGTGGCGGTGCCGAGGCACAGGAACGATGGCGGCGGCGTGGTCATTTCGACTGCTCAAGCATGCGCAGCAACGGGGCTTCGGCGCGCTTGCGCAGCGACTCCTCCATCTCGACGCGCGGTGCGAGGTTGGCGAGGCAGTCGCGGAGTTTCTGCAGCGTGTTCATCTTCATGTAGCGGCAGTCCGCGCAGGCGCAGCGGTCGGTGGGGCCGGCGATGAGGTTCTTGTCCGGGCACTCCTTGCGCAGGCGGTGCAGCATGCCGCTCTCGGTGACGACGATGATGTCCTTCACCGGCGCGTTCCTGCAGTAGGAAATCATTTTCTCGGTCGAGCAGACTTCATCCGCCAGCAATCTAACAGCCTGGGTGCATTCCGGATGGGCGACGACGAGCGCATCGGGATACTCGGCCTTGATCTTGTTGATGGAATCGCGTGTGAACTCGACGTGGACATAACAATTGCCTTTCCATAAATCCATCTTGCGGCCGGTTTGTTCCATCACCCATGCGCCGAGGTTTTCGTCCGGGACGAAAAGGATTGGCCGGTCGGCGGGTGCCTGGTTGACGATTTTGACGGCGTTGCCGGAGGTGCAGATCACATCGCAGAGCGCCTTCACCGCACCGGAGCAGTTGATGTAGGCGATGACATAATAATTCTTCTCCGCGTTCTGTTTGAGAAACGCCTCGAGCTGGTCGGCCGGGCACGATTGTTCCAGCGAGCAACCGGCGTCGGCATCCGGCAGGACGACGATCTTGTTAGGATTCACGATCTTGGCCGTCTCCGCCATGAAGTGGACGCCGCAGAAGGCGATCACGTCGGCATCGGTGGCCTTGGCGTGATAGGCGAGGCCGAGTGAATCGCCGACGTAGTCCGCCACGTCCTGGATGTCTCCGGTCTGATAGTTGTGCGCGAGGATGACGGCGTTGCGCTCCTTTTTGAGGGCGAGGATTTCCTCCTTGAGATCGAGAGTGGCTTGCATGGTTGTGAGTTCAGGACTTCGTGGTTAACATTTCCACCGTGCCGGTGTGTTTGGCGCCGGGTTTGACGACGAGCGACGAAGTGCGGACGAGTCCGTGGAGTTGGGCGCGCTTTTCCAAGGTGACGGCACCGCTGCAGGAAATCTGGCCGCGGACCTCGCCGTCGATGGTGGCGGTGGCCGCGGTGACGGGGCTGAGAAACTCGACACGCGCGCCTTTTTCAACGCGGAGGTGGCGGCACTGGATGGTGCCGGGGATCTTGCCTGAACTGCGGATCACCACATCCCCGGAGCACTCGGCCGCGGCGGAAAGCCCGCCCAGCACGGTGAGGTGGTGGCAGCGCACGGTGACGCCGCTGAGGGAGCCGGTTTTGCGGATGATGACGTTGCCGCGCGTCTGGATGCGGGTGTTGGAGTGCCCGGTGATGTCGTGGTCGATGAGGCTCACGTAGCCGCCACACTTCGGGCACTGGCTGGACTGGGCCTCGGCGATGGCCTTGAAGGAGTGATGGCAAGCGAAGCAGATCACCTCGCGCGGCGGCCTGGCGGGCCGCAGAAGGCGCATCAGCAGCGGACGCGCCGGCGGGCCGGACGGGCCGAAACGGAGCGGCGGGTTGGGTTTGGCGGGCTGCGGCGCGGGCTCCGGATCGCCGTCCTTGCGGGGTTTGGCCAATCGGGTGACGGGGCGGCTGCGGATCACACCCTTGCCATCCTGGACCTGGAAATTCGCCCGGCAGGCGCGGCACTGGGTGGAAACGACCAGTGCGGGCTCGGTTTGCAGGTGCCCGCACTCCGGGCAGGCCACCTCGATGCGATGGCGCTGGGGCTCATCGGCCATGGCTGGAGAATGGGGGGCTCGGATCGTAGGCCGTCAACTTCAGGGGTTGGTTCCTGCGAGCAAGGTTCCCTGTTTGGGCAGTTCCAGAGCGGCGGCTGTGGCGGGCGCGGGTGCCTTGGCCGGCGCTTGCGCGGGAGCCGCAGCGGCAGGAGTGGCGGCTTGGGCAGGAGCCTGCGCCGGGGTGCCGACAGTGGACTTGCCGACGAAGATGGCCCCCGCCTCGATGGAGAGGGTCTTGGCCTTGATGTCACCGACGACTTCCGCGCTGGCTTTGAGCTCGACGCGGTCGGTGGCGGTGAGATTGCCGTGGACCTTGCCGTAAACGATGATGGTGGCGGTTTTGACCTCGGCCTTGATGCGGGCGTTTTCACCGACGGTGAGATTGCCGTCGGAGGTGATTTCCCCCTCGATCTTGCCATCGACGACGAGGTCGTTGGAAAACTTCACCGTGCCTTTGATTTCGACATCCGAGGAAAGCACGTTGCGGGTGGCGGCAGGTGCGGCGGCGCGGCTGGGCTGGGTGGCCTGCGTGTTGCCGTAAGAGGCCGGGGCCTGCGGCGGGAGTGGCTCCGCGTGGCGGATTTCCGGAAGCGAGGGTGCGGAACGAGTGGTTTCGCTGTGATCTTGGCCGATGACTTTCTTGAACACGGTGTTAGGGAGAGGTTGAGGGTTGATGAGATGCTGGAAAATCGAAGAAAACTGTCACGGTTGCGGCGCAGGAGCAGGAGCCGGAGCCGGAGCCGGTGCAGGAGCCGGTGCCGCGGGCGGGACGGCCGCCTCCGGAGCGGGCGCTGGCGGCGGTTCCACTTCGACTGGCGGCTTGGCCTTGAGGCTGTCAAAGCGGCGGCTGGCGATGTCGGCAAAGTTGCTGTCCGGGAAATTGGTTTTCAAGCGGCTGTAGGCGGCTTCGGCCTTGTCGAGATCCCCGGCGGCGCTTGCGAGATCGCCCAGCGAAATGAGCGCGAAGGGCGCGATGAAACGGGCTTTCGGATCGTCCGCGATCTGTTGGAAAATGGCGGCGGCATCGGCGGATTTGCCTTGAGCCATGAGTTTGCTGCCGAGGCTGGCTTGGGCGGTGGCGAAGGCCGGGTGGTCGGGATTGGCGCTGATGAAATCACGCAGGGTGTTGATCGCGGCGTCCTGTTGGCCCTCGCTCCATTGCCGGTCTGCCAAGAGGATCATGGCGCTGCCGGCGGCATGGGTGCCGCCGTGTTCCTGGATGACGGCTTGGAGTGCCGGCAAATCGGCTGCCTTGTTCAGGGCGGTGCCGGCGGTGTCCTGACGGCTTTTTTCGATGCCGCGGTAAACGACAAGCGCGGCGGCGCCGATGACCAATAGAATCGTGAGAATGACCAGATTCTTCTGGTTGTTGTCGAGAAACTGCTCGAAGGCGCTGGGGCCTTGGGAGATTTCAGCGAGCGGGGTGGGGGATTCTGGAGGAGCGGCTGCCATGACGGGATCGGTATCGGACTGCGGAAGGCCGATCAAAGCGGCGGCGGCAGCGAAATCAATGCGGAAGTCTGCAAAGAACGATGTTTTTCCCGGCCCCCGCGGCGGCCGTCGCCCGGGTCATTCGCCCGGGGCGGTTCCGGTCTCCGGCAGCAGTGCCTCGGCGGTCAGCTCGACAAACGATCCGGGAGCACCGGCGTAGTGGATTTTCCGCTCGCCATCGAGCACATAGGCCAGCGGCCAGCCGGCCACGCGGTATTCTCGGGCAAGCTGGTTGCCGGGATCGGAAAAATTCCGCCAGGTGATGATGCCCTCGGCCTCCAGCGAGCGGAGTTTTTCCAGCGGATCGTGGTTCACACCCACCACGGTCAAGGGCTTGCCTTGGAACTTTCGCTCCATTTCGGCGGTGATTTCAATGACCCGGTCAGCCTCGGGCATCGCGCTGTTCCAGAACAGCAGGACGATCACGCGGCCGGCGAAGTCCGAGAGCTTGAGCGGGCGGCTTGCGGAATCCATGCCGCTGAGGTCGGGCGCGACACGGCCCTTGGTGAGGTAGCGGATGACGTAGAGCTCGTCCTCAGCCACCTTGGAAACCGTGACGCCGCCGAGGTCGATGTCCGAGCTGTCGATGATGGCCTTGCGCAGGCAGGTGAGGCGCTTGCGCATGAGCTCGGGGTCATCACCAAGGTTTTTGAGAACCAGCGCCGTGGCCAGCGCCGCCACGCCCTGGGTTTTCACTTCCGGGTGGCTGGCTTGGATTTTCTCCAACAAGCCCAGCGCGCGGGGATCCCGCAGGCCGGTGAGGGCCATGCAAACCGGAATCATCCCGGGGCTCTTCAAATGGCGGGTTTCGAGGGCTTTGAGCACGGCATCGGTTTCCACGGCAAACGCGGGCGCGCTTGATCCATCGGCCTGGGTCGTGCGCAGGCCCGGGGCGACGCGCAGAAACCACGCCGCAGGCTCCAGCACCCACGCTTGATCCAGCGCCGGGCCGATCTGCGCCCACATGTCGCGGACGTAGGGCAGGCTGTCCGGGCGCTTGGCGATGGCCGCCGCGCGCGCTTCCGGAGTGGTGGCGGCGCGGGTCTCGAGCGACCAGTTTTCCATCGCAAGCTGCCAGGATTTCTGAATGCGCCCGGCCTCGGCTGGTGAGGCGGGCGATTCCGCGGCGAGCAGCAGCAAGGCGGCTGCGAGGAGGCGACTCAGGTTTCTCATGGCCGGAGTCTATGCGGCTCGCCCCGCAGGATGGAATCCGAAAACGCCGCGGCTTCCATGGCGCGCTCAATTCGGAGTGATGACGATGGCGTGCTCGTCGTGGCGCGCCTTCGCCCCGGCCTGGTCCAGGATGTATTGCAGCACCGCCTTGGCCGGAGTGTTCTTGAGCACCAGTGTGATCTTTGCTGCGGAAAGGATTTCCTTCGGGTCCTGGACAATGAAGTTCGGGGCGACCTCTCCTTTCGATTGCTTCTCGACGATCACCTGGAGCGCTTCGAGGGAATCCTTGAACGGCGCTTGGTCGAGCTTGAGCTCGGGTATCATCACGGCGGCGAACTTCGCTTCCCGCCCCTTGGCGGCGAGGGCGGGCCCGGTGATCTTCAGCTGGCCGAGGCTGTAGCGCGCGTGGGGGTGCTTGGAGTTGGCCTGGAGCGCGCCGGTATAGGCCTTGCGCGCGGCTTCCGGATCTCCCGCCTGTTCGGCGGCCTGGCCCTGGCGGTAAAGCAGCTCCGCGCGCTGGGCCGGAGTCTGGGCGGAAATGGGCAGCATCAATGCCAAGGCGATCGCCAGCGGTGTGAATGGACTTTGGGTTGGATGGATTTTCATTAATCGCATTCCTAACACGGTCATCCGCCGGATGCAACAGACGGATGACGCGGCCAGCGTTGATGCATCAAAAAAACATCGAAACTATCGCAAAGTCGCCAAAGCCACTGCGGGAAATCCCGGAAAAGCTTCCTTCCGTGCCGCCTTTTACCTTGATTAACAACCGGTCGTGTATCACCCATCAAACTCGGCCGATCGTTCAATTGCTATTTTAGATTAAGTAGGGTAGGGAGCACATCGCGCCGCCAAGCCCGTGCTGCGGCTGGTCGAGCCAGGCGGTGCGCACCTGCATGTCAGGCTCGGCGCGCAAGCACCCAGCGATGGCCTCATGCATGCCGTCAGGATAAATCGCGGCTACCTTCGGTTTTTCTTCTCGTGGCGGAACTCGCTCCAAATCGTCACACGGATTGGGTTTGGATCGGGCATGCGCAAGAGTTAGAACCCGCGGTGCCGCAAGTCACGCCGGAATCCCTAACTGCAAAATCGCGCGCAGCGCGCCGCTTCGCGGTGGGCCATCCAGTCGCAGATATCGGCGAGATCCGCGACGGGAACGCCGGTGTGCGGAAGAGTCGCAAGATAGGGCGGCGGACCGAACTCTGGCGTCAGGAAACTGGTTTCCAAGCCGCGGCGGCGCTGTGAATCCCAGATGATGTCCCACCATGACTCATGCGCGGCGAGATGGCCGGCCCACTCCGGCGCGCGTGGATCGGAAACCTGCGGGCCCTCCTCATGGCCCACCCGAGCGTGGAGGTGATAACAATGCTCTGCGGCAAGACGGATGATTTCATCGCAATCCGGCAGCAGGCGTTCGGCCACGCACACCCAGTGGCTGAAATCGCAGGTCAGCTTAAGTTCCGGATAGAGTTTGAGAATCGGTGCCGTGTTCCATGGTGTGGCGAAATATCTCATGCGGTGAGTCTCGTGGCAGATCGGGATGCCGAGGGATTTTTCCATGGCGAGCATCTCGCCATAGAAATCCTCCGCCTCGGCGGAACTCCATGAATCCGCGCCGCTGTGCGCGTTGAAGAACAACGGATCGAGCGCAAGGACCTCGTCGATCTGCCGTCGCAGCGATTCGATGTGTTCGCGGACGTTTCCGCCGGGCGTGAAATCGTTACTGAACACCTGCGGCACCAGTTTCATGCCACTGTGCTTCAGCAGGGAAAAGAGTGCGTCACGGTTTGGCGAGATGCCGACGGCGGTCTCCACGGCAGTGTAGCCGGCATCGCGCCAGCGCGGCAGGTAATGGTCTAGGCCGTGGCTGTGATCAACGCCCCAAAGGTGGCGGACAAGGGTGAGTTTCATGAGCAAAGAGGGTGGTTAGAATTCGTCGAAGGCGATTTGGTCGTCGCTTACGCCGAGATCGGCAAGCATTTTTGTGCAAGCCTTGATCATTTGAGGCGGGCCGCAGAGGTAGAACTCGACGGACTTAAGGTTCGGGTGGGACTCAAGATAATGGCCGTACACCACTTCGTGGATGAAGCCGCCGAGGCCGTCCCAAGCGTCCTCCGGCAGCGGTGAGGAAAGCGCCGGATGAAACGAAAAATTGGAGTGCTCCGCGGCGAGCTTGGCGAAGTATTCCTGATAGTAGAGTTCCTGTTTCGAGCGGGCGCCATACCAGAAGCCCACCTTGCGCGCGGTTTTTTCGGTCTCGAAGAGGTGTGAGATGTGGGCACGCAGCGGAGCCATGCCGGCACCGCCACCGATGTAGATCATCTCCTTCTGTGTCGGCTTGATGTGAAAGTCGCCGAAGGGGCCGATGGAGGTGACGAGGTCGCCGGGTTTCAGGTTGAATACATAACTCGAACCGACACCCGGCGGGCAGTCCTGCCCGGGCGGTGGAGTGGCAATGCGCACGTTGAAGCGCAGCGTGCGCTCGGTGGATTGGTTGGACGCCAGCGAGTAATTGTTGCGGCGGCCGGTCTCGCGGTTGGATGCCACAAGCTCGAAGACGTGCTGGTTTTTCCAGACCGTGGCGTAGGGTTCGGGGATGTCGAACCCGGCGAAGCGAATCGATTCGTAAACCGGGATGTCGAGCTGCATGTAGTCGCCGGGCGTGAAGGTGATTTTTTCCGTGGCGTCCACCGGTTCGAGCACCAGTTCCTTGATGAAGGTGGCTACGTTGTCGTTACTGACCACGCGCAGGTTCCAGGTTTTTTGAGAGCGCGCACCGGCTCCGCCGGGGTTTGCCACATTGAGCCACAGGCGGCCGGAGCGTTCCTCGATCGGATAAGTCGCCAGTCCGCGGCAGATCGGCGCGCGGGCGGGGGAGCCGTCGTCCAGGTTGAAGCGGCCGTTGTGCTTGGGGCACTCGATGATTTTCCCCTTCACCAGGCCGTCGGCGAGGTGGGTGTTGCCGTGGGTGCAAATGCCGTCGGTGGCGTGAAGTTTGCCCCCGGCGTCGCGGATCAATGCGAAGGTCTTGCGGCCGTGGTCGAAGCGGATCACGTCCTCGTTGCCAAGGTCCGCGGCGGCGCAAACCTCGAGCCAGCCGCCGGTGTCCGGCTTGACCTCTGTTTCATAACGCGCCTCGTGCAGGCGCTCCTTGGCTGGCGGCAGCTTGCGCTTCACATGCCACGCGGGATCCTTCACCTGCCGCAGCACGGCGGGGATGATTTCGCGCCACGCGCTGAGCAGGCTGGGATAGGGAGTCGGGCAGTCGTCCTTGATCGCCGCGTGGAGCTTGGGCAGCGCGTGGTATGGCACCAGCGGAAACATGTGGTGTTCCACATGATAGTTCATGTTCCAGTAGAGATAACGGTGGATCGGGTTCATATACACCGTGCGGCAGTTCAGCCGGTGATCGAGCACGTTCTCGGCGAGACCCGCATGCTGGGTGAGGCCATACACGACCATCAGCCACGAGCCGAACAGGTTGGGCAGGCCGATGAACATCAGCGGCAGGATGCTGCGCTGCCAGACGGCCAATGCGACCACCGCGGCATAAATGAGCACATAGATCCGCGCCTTGCGGTAAACCTTCGGGAACTCGGATTCCGGGATGTAGGTTTTTTCGTCGGCGGTCATGCTACCGAACGAGTGCAGCAGGATGTGGCGGAAGTATTTCGGATAAACCGTCAGGTTGAAGAAACCCATCACCAGCGTCTTGATGTCCGGCGGGCGCGGCACGGCGATTTCCGGATCGCGGCCAACGATGATGGTGTCGCTGTGGTGGCGGGTGTGACTCCAGCGCCAGACGGTGGACTCACGCATCACCATGAACGAGGCGATTTCATAGAGCGTGTTGTTCATCCAGTCGGTCTTGAAGGCGGTGCCGTGGCTGGATTCATGCCAGCGCGAGTCCGAGGTGGAGGCGAAAAGCGCGGCGTAAACAAGATAGGGCAGGGCGGCCCACCAGGTGCCCCACAGCGACCAGGTGGCATAGCCGCAGCTGAGGATCAGCGCGCACCACACGATCGTGTCGCGGATGGCCGGGCCGTCGCGGCGTTCGAGCAGCTTGCGCATGGTGGCGCGCGGCACCGGGCATTGATACCAATCGGCCTCGGCCAGTCCTTTTTCCACCGCAAGCGCGGCGTTCACGCCGGTCAGGCTGTAGTCGAGGTGCTGGGGCGGCTTGGTCAGGACGGCGGGGCCGTGGTGGTCGTCGTGCATGGCGGGGTTGTGGGTTGAAGTTCAGGTTGTTGAGAATGCGTAAACCGTGCGGTGGCGCTGAGGCGTTCCGGGGCGCACCAGTATGTCGCCGAATTCAGGGTGGGCGACGGCATCGGGGTAGCCTTCGCACTCGAGGCAAACGCCTGTATGGCGGCCGTATGTATTGTCTGACTTGCCAAGCAGCGAGTCGTCTAGCGAGGCACCGCTGTAGAACTGAAGCATCGCCATCGTGGTGCTCACCGTGAGCAGCCTGCCGCTGACCGGATCGTGCAAGCGTGCTGCGGGAACCAGCGTGCCGGTGTTTCCACCGCGGATCTGATAGAGGTCACCGTGCTGTTGGAAGAGGCCGGGCATCACATCACGGAGACGTCTGGCACGGTTGAAATCGTGAGCCCGGCCCGCAACCGGCGAGGCTGTCCCGAGCGGGGTCATCGCGGCGTCCGCATCGATGGCATGGTCGGCATGGATGGTGAGTTCGTGATCGAGCGCGTCACCGCTGCCTTCCCCGGCAAGGTTGAAATAAGAATGGTGCGTGAGGCTCAGCGGCGTCGGGCGGTCGCTGGCGGCCTCGGTGTCGATGATGAACTCATTCGCGTCGGTAAGAGTGTAGGTCACGGCGATGTCCACGTTTCCCGGGTAGCCCTCCTCACCATGGGGGCTGGAGTAGCTGAGGCGGACCGATGGCGCGCCATCCACGCGGTCCATCGTATCCATCCGCCACAGCCTTTTGTCGAGGCCGCGGATGCCACCGTGCAAATGATTGGGGCCATCATTGAGTGGAAGTTGCCATGATTGACCGTCGATCACGAGGTAGCCGCCGGGGATGCGCCCGGCGACGCGGCCGGCGATAGCCCCGAAATAGGGATGTGGCCCGAGGTAGGCGTCGAATCGGTCGAAGCCGAGCACCACGTCGGCGATGACTCCGTGGCGGTCTGGCACGCGCAATGCGGTGACAATGCCGCCGTAGTTCGTGGCACTGAGCGAAGAGCCACGACTGTTGGCAAGGGTCGCCAACAGCACCCCTTCACCCGTCGGAAGCACTCCGAATGGTTCGATCCTTAGCATGTGATGACGCGTGGTTCTGCTATTTTCTGCCGTTGAACTCACGCACCGCCTCGATCATGGCGACCACGTTGGCAGTGGGGCTGAGTGCCTGGACGTTGTGGATGGCATTGAAGACGAAACCGCCACCCGGGGCGAAGGTTTCGCAGCGTTCGAGCACCTCGGCACGGACCTCCTCCGGCGTGCCGAATGGCAGGGTTTTCTGGGTGTTCACGCCGCCGCCCCAGAACGTGATGCGGTCGCCGTGGCGTTCCTTGAGGAGCTTGGCATCCATGCCTTTTGCGGAGCACTGGACCGGGTTGATGATGTCAAATCCGGACTCGATGATGCTCGGCAGGAAACTTTCGATCGCGCCACACGAGTGTTTGAAGGTCTTCCAGTTCGTGTGGGCGTGGATCCAGTCGTTGATCCGCTTGTAGCGCGGCAGCCAGACCTCACGGTAGGTGCCGCAGGAACAGAACGTGGATTCCTGAGTGCCGAAATCGGTGCCGCAGACCACCACCACATCGATCACATCGCCGGCGATGGAATGGAGTTTTTCCAAGTTGCCGATGGCGATGTCCACCTGACGGTCGAAGAGCTCCATCACGAAGTCCTGATCGCTGGCCACCGTCATATACCATTGCGCGATGTCCCGCACGCCCTTGGGCGCGGTGAGGAAGGGTGCTGGAACGAGCGCGATGTCACCCAGCGCGGTGCCGTTCAAATGCGTGACCACCGCACGGTCCGATCCACGAAATATTTCCGCCTGCTCTCGCCAGTAGTTTTCCTCAGCCTGTTTCATCGGGCCAAATTCCTCGAGGTTGTCCTCCACATTGAGGTTGTCTTCATCCAGCTCCGGCTGGCGGATGATCGAGTCGAAGAAATAGCCGGTCTTGGGCATGTGGCCGCTGGGCGCGGCGGAGCGGTCGCCCTGTGGATAAGTGAAGGTGCCGTCGGGTGTTTCATCCACCTCGAAGTGGGCGGAAACCAGCACATCCTGCCCCCATGGCGTGCGCCAGGGTTTCCAATCCTCATTGACGAAACCGAAGATGGTGCGGTTGGGGAAAATCGGCTTGGTGTCGATGGCCATGGCATCCAGCAGATCATCCTCCACCATGCCGAGCATCTGGTAGGGTTCGCAAACCTTCACCGGGCGCGGCTCGAGCTGGTAGTGTCGGCGCAAATTTTCCACCACGCTGCAGTGGATGCCGGTGATGAATGAGGAGCCGAAATCGATCGGCAATTGGTCGGGCTGGCGATGTTCGATGGCGGCACGGATGCGTTCCTTGGATGTCATGACGGGGCTTTCGGGGTTCGGGAAATCCTAATGGCAGCGGGCCGGTATTTCTTCTCGCCTTGCGACAAAAAGTGATCATTTTTTGTCTGGATGCTGGAAAACCTCAAGTTGGCCGCCGCATACGACGGATTGCTCTTCCTGGCAGAGGCGGCGCGCAATCCGCCGGTGCTCATGAGCCACCGCCATGTGGAGTTGGAGCTCAACGTGGTGGTGCGCGGCGCCATCACCTACGTGGTGGGCGGCAGGCGCTACACATTTGCCCGACGCTCGCTGTTGTGGATGTTCCCGGCACAGGAACACCAACTCGTGGACCGTACGGAGGATGCGCAGTATTATGTGGCGGTTTTCAAGCCGGCGATGATCCGTGCCTGCTGCACCAGCGCTCATTACGACAGGCTCAAGCAAAAGAATGCCGAGGGCGTGCTGCACTCGGTGCTGCAGCCGGCCTCCTTCGATCTGGCAAGGCAAACGATGAACGCACTGATGCGCGATTCGCTGGACCCGGACCTGCTCAACCGCGAGGCGGGATACGGCGTGGGCTCGGATTTCTCTTTCCGCCATGGGGATCCGGACGCGCTCAATGCGGGTTTGCGGCATTTGTTGCTTTTGTGCTGGCGCTACCAATCCGAGGAAGGAGCCGCCGGAGGAGATGTTTCACTGCATCCGGCGGTGATCAAGGCGCTGGATTTGCTGGGGGATGACGGCTGGGACGACAGCCTGGCGCAACTGGCGCGCCAATGCGGCGTGAGCAGTGCCTACCTGAGCCGTGTTTTCGCACGGCAAATGGGGGTGCCGCTCAACCGCTACCGCAATTCGGCGCGACTCGGGCGCTTCCTGCAAATTTACCGCAAGCCGGCGCAAAAGACGCTCATGGAAGCGGCCTATGAAGCCGGCTTCGGCAGTTATGCACAGTTTTACCGGGTCTTTGCGCAAGCCTATGGCAGCGGCCCGGGCGGCTCCTTGAAATGAAGTGCCCGCCGTTTTCCGCTTGCGCCGTCACGGCGATTGCCGGACGGATTCCGCAGTGAAACGCCTGCTGGAGGATTATTTCAAACAGGATCCGCTGACTTGCGCGCGGGGCTTGATCGGCTGCCATTTCCACTGGCACGGCTGCGTGGGCCGCATCGTGGAAACCGAGGCCTACGACTCGGAGGACGATCCCGCGTGCCACACGTGGTTCCGCCCGAGCACGCGGGTCTTCGTGGAGGCGCATGATGCGGGCACGGCTTATGTTTACATGAACTATGGCGTTCACTGGTTGTTCAATATCCTGGTGAAAGGCGGCGCGCGCTCCGGCTTCGTCTTGTTCCGCGCGCTGGAGCCGGTGAGCGGCATCGAGCAAATGCGCGAGCGGCGGCCGGGCGCGAAGGATGTTCTGTTGGGCGCGGGCCCCGGTCGGCTCACCCGTGCGCTCGGCATTGATGGCAGCGTACATGGCAGCCGTTTCCTGCGTGCCGCAGGGTGTGGTGTTTTCACTGGCTGGCCTGCCGAAATGATTGCCGGGCCACGCATCGGAATCTCCCGCGCGACCGATCTGCACTGGCGTTTCGGCGATGCCGCGTCACCCTCGCTGAGCCGGCGGTTTTGAAATCGCCCGGATTATTGACTTCCACTGAATTCCAGAGGAAATTCATTCCATGCCTGTCAGTTTTGATACAGTTGCCAAGGAGGCGCTCGATCTTACTCCCCGCCAACGGCTGAAACTGGCGGAAGTCCTGCTCGTCAGCGCGGACGGGGAACCGGATAGTGACTGTCAGGAAGCGTGGGACGCGGAAATCAAGGCACGCATTCTGGCGATCGACGAGGGCCGCGAAACCGGCGTCTCCTTTGAGGAAGTGATGGAGGAAGCCGACAATCTTCTGGCGCAATGACGGTCAGATTCGTGGAGGAGGCCCGGCAGGAGTTTCTGGATGTCATACTCTATTACGAGGATGCTTAGCCTGGCTTGGGGCGGCGGTTCCGTGTGGAACTTGAAAACACAATCAAGCATTTGCGTGATCATCCGGAAATCTATCGCATCCGCTGTGCCGCCCAACGTCGCATCAATCTGAAAACCTTTCCCTACTACCTCCCATTCATCATCAGGGAAGAGACGGTTTGGGTGCTGGCCGTGGCGCATGAAAGCCGTCATCCCTGCTATTGGATTTTACGCAGACCGCCTATCCTTTCCTGATCACGAAAGAAATCCCATCACACCTTGAACAACCCACCTCGTTTTCCGGCGAGCACGGCCGCGCCCATGATGGCGGAGGAAAGGAAGACCATCGCCCACACGCCGAGCGCGGCGGCGAGTTCGGGGCCGTTGCCAAGAGTTGATAGAAGCGTGTAGATCGCCTTGGTAATGGGGAAATGCTGCGCCTGCTGGGCGAGGATCAGGCTGTCGCTCACCTCCAGCATGGCGAAGGCGAATGCGAGGATCGATCCGGCCGCCAAGTTGGCGCCGATCAGCGGGATGGCCACGCGGCGCATCATGCGGAAGGGTGTTGCCCCCAGTGATTTGGCCGCTTCTTCCAGCATCGGGTTGCTTTGTTGCAATCCAGCCACGGCGGATCGAACCACATACGGCAGGCGGCGCGTGGCGTAGGCAATCACCAGCAGCATGAAGGGACTGCCGCCAGCGCCGACGAGAAAATGGAAAGGTTTTCCCTCCTGCGATAGCGCCAGATAACCGAAAGCCATCACCAGCCCCGGCACCGCAAGCGGCAGCATGACCACCGCGTCGAGCACGGCGCGGAATTTCAAATCCGAACGCACAACGACCCACGCCACGCTGAGGCCGATAGCCAGCGCCAGCAGCGTGGCGCAACCGGCATACATCAGACTGTTCTGGATCGATGGCACCACCAACCCGTTGCCGAGTGCCTCGATGTAATGGTTCATCGTGAATTCATCCGGCACGATCGTGCCATACCAGCGCCCGGCCAGCGAAAGCAGCAGCACGCCCATGTGGGGAATGGTGGCCAGCGTGAGAACTGATAGATAAAGCAGCGCGCAGGCGGCGGATTTCCAACCGTGCAGGCGCAGCGAATTCGAGCGGCCCTTCGGACGTGGCGCGGTCCCGAGCGGTGAGCGGCCCATCACGAACTTGGAGAGCGAGAACACTGTGGCCGCCACGATCAGCAGCACGGCCGTCAGCGCGTAGGGAATCGGGTTCTTGTCGAGCCCCTTGATGCCGTCGAAAATCTGCACCGAGGCGGTGCGACCGTAATCGAACACCAGCGGCACGCCCAGCTCGGTGAAAGCCCAGATGAAAACGATCGACGCGCCCGCGAAGACGCCCGGCATCGCCAGCGGCAGCGTGATGCGGAAGAAGCGTTTCCACGGCGGGCAGCCGAGGTTTTCCGCGGCCTGTTCCATCGCCGGATCGAGATTCGACAACGCCGCGGCGATGTTCATGTAGAGGATCGGATAGAGATTGAGCGCGATCATCAGGACGATGCCCGCGAAGCGCCCCTCAGCCAGCCAGTCGAAGGGCGTGGCGGCATCCATCAGCCCCAGCTTGACGAGCGCCGCGTTGAACGCGCCGTTCACCCCGAGCATCTGCTTCACACCCACCGCGCCGACGAAGGGCGGCAGGATCATCGGCGCGAGCACCAGCACGCCGAGCGCCGGCTTGCCGATGAAGTCATAACGATGCCCCACCAGTGCGAGTGGAAATGCGATGGCCAGCGCCACAAAAGTGGCGGAAATCCCGATGACGAACGAGTTCCACAAGCCCTCCCGGTAGATCGGGTTTTGAAACACCGCGGCGAAGAACTCGAACGTAAAGCCGTCCTTCCCTTCGAAGGCCTGCCTCACCACCATCCCCGCGGGATAGATGAAGAACACCGCGAATAACGCGCAGACGGCGATCGCGATGAAGATGGCGGGTCCGCGTTTCATGGAATTGTTTTTTTCGCCATCGCCTCCGCCTTGCGATAGTTGGCGCGGAACCACTCGCCGATGCGTGCGGCGTTGGCAGCGGTTTCGAGTGGATCGCTTCCGTCGAAGCGCGGGTCGCCCTTGCCCGCGACGGCATAAGGCATGATCGAGACATCACAGAAAACCGCCAGCGCGTCGGCGGGCATTCCGGCGTCTTTCATGGCGCGCCAGGCGGATTTAATCTCCTCGTGGGAGTCGATGCACATCACTTTCACCAACTGGCGCAGCGTGTTGAAGGCCGCTCCGGTGAGCTCGCGCTCATAGGTGAAATTGCCCGGATCCTGATAGGGATCCGCATCCGGCATCGTTGAGTTCGCCAGGTTTTCCGGTGTGTAAACATCGCGCCGGATCGGCGTGCGGTGGAGCGCGCGCTCCTGCGGACCGTGCGGCGTGCCGGGTTTCGCGAACCAGAGCACCTGCGCATCCGGACTGAGGCAGAATTCCACAAAACGCTGCGCCACCTCCATGTTCTGAGCGCCCTTCAAGACGCCGATCGGATCCGCACTCAGCGTGGTGCCGCCCAGTGGCGCGATCCACACGACCCGCGGCTTGCCGGTGGCGCTCTTCAACTCATGCGCATAGGAACGGCCGTAGAAATCGATGCACATGCCGGCCGCCGCGTTGCCTTGGCCGACGTCGTGTGGAATCTTCGACGCGCTGTCGGTGAAGTAGCGCGAGTTTGCGGCCATTTTCTGGATCAATTGCAAACCGGCGGCCCAGCCGGCTCCCAGCGCGGCCTCGCGGTCACCGGGGTTTTCCTCCAGCGCCCGCAGCATCTCGCCCTGGACTAACAACTCGAAGGCGCGCGCCACCGAGCCGCTCTTGGTCGGATCCGCCAGGGCCAGCGTGCCCGCGTATCCCGGATCGCCGAGATCGCGCCAGGCTTTCGGCTCGGTGAGTTTGAGGCGCGCGATCACATCCGGGTTATAACATATCCCGAACTGCGACATGCAGGTGCCCACCCACACGTGATCCGGCGGATAGTAGCGCTCGCCGGTGAAGGTTTCCGGAACCGGCCCGCCTGCGGCAAACATCTCCGGCCGCGTCTCGAACACGCGCAGCGGCACCAAGCGGCCTTTTTTCGCCTGACCCGAGAAATCCGGCTCTCCGCCGCCGAAAAACACATCCACACCGATGCCTTCGCGGCCGGTTTCCGCCGCCGCCTTGTAGCCGGCATCCAGCACCATGCGGATCTCCGAAGTGCCGCCCGGCGTGCGCCAATCGACATGGATCGAGCGCCCGGTTTCCTTCTTCCACCACGCCGCGAAGGCCTCGCCGAATTCATTGCGGATCGACTCGTTGTGCGGCGTGAGCACCACCAGGTGATCCTCCGCCCGGCGCGAGCTGGTCGTTGCCGTTTCGCGGCGCAACACCAGCGGCAGCGCTACAATCAGCGCCAAAAGCCCGAAAATGATCAATACCCGTGTTTTCATCTCCACACTGGTATTTTCACCCTCTCACCACCACCACGTCGTCATGACGCGCGTGCAGTGTGATCGAGTCCTCGCCCGGTTCGTGAATGATGTGCGGGTTCATCTCCACCACCTGCTGGCGTCCCGCCGGCGTCTCGACCCAATACTGGATGCGCTGGCCGAGATAGCTGCGCTCGACGATTTTACCCGTCACCGGATTATCGCCCGCGTCCTTGTGCAGCCGCCATGCCTCGGGACGGATTGAAAGACGCACACTCTCGCCCGGAGCTGGAATCCACTCCGGGTCGGTCACACGCCCGACGATCGCTCCCGCAGCGGTGCGCACCATGGCGAAGCCCTCCCGCGTTTCGAGTGCTTCGCCCGGCATGATGTTCGTCTCGCCGATGAAATTCGCCACATAAGCGCTGCGCGGATCGCGATAAACCTGCTCCGGCGTGCCGATCTGCCCCACCCTGCCGCGTGTCAGCACCGCCATGCGGTCGGCCATCGCCAACGCCTCCTCCTGATCATGCGTCACGTAAATCCCGGTCAGCCCGTTGTCCTTCACGATGCGGCGGATCTCGCGGCGCATTTCCACCCGCAGCTGCGCGTCGAGATTGGACAATGGCTCATCTAACAAAAGGCACTTCGGCTTCACCACCAGTGCCCGCGCCAGCGACACCCGCTGCTGCTGGCCGCCCGACATCTGGTCGATTGATCGTCCTCCGAAGCCTGGCAGTTGCACCATTTCCAGCGCCTCCTCCACGCGGCGCTTGATTTCCGTCTTGGGCACTTTGCGCTCTTCAAGTCCGAAGGCGATGTTCTGGGCCACCGTCATGTGCGGCCACAGCGCGTAGCTTTGGAAAACCATCGCCGCCTCACGCTTGTGCGGCGGCATCCGCGTCACATCGCGCTCCCCGAAGTGGATCACCCCGTGCGTCGGCGTCTCCAAGCCCGCGATGCAGCGCAGCAGAGTCGTTTTTCCGCAACCCGAGGCCCCCAGCAGGAAAAACAACTCGCCGGGCTCGACGGTCAGGCAGATGCCGTCGAGGGCGCGGACGGTTCCGAAGCTTTTGACAACATTTTCTGCGCGGATCGATTCCATGGCGGACTGACTGGCTGGCCATGCTTTCCCATCGGAATCGCGAAGCAAGCCAGAAGGCGGATTTTCCAACGGGCAAAAATTTCCCAAAGATTCGCTTGCCAACGCCCATCCGCCGGCGCTAGCAAAGCCGCCCACCCAACCGGATGCTCGGATGGCGGAATTGGTAGACGCGCTAGACTAAGGATCTAGTGGGGTAACCCGTGGAGGTTCGAGTCCTCTTTCGAGCACTTCTCTTTGATTTTCAAAGGGATTCGGACGGAAAGACATAGGCGCTGCAATCGGTTGACAACCGCACAGCAGCATGTGTGTCAAATTTCTGACAACGGGTGTCCGATCCCAGTCCGCGAACCTGGATGCCGAAGGTCCTCACACCGTGATCCGCCATGGGCCCGTTTCTATCCCGATCTACGCCGGGACGGTCGGCGGGAAGGTCCGTTACACGATAGCCTTCTACCTCGATGGCAGGCGGCAGCGCCGGATGTATACCGACATCGAAAAGGCGAAGCGCAAGGCCAAGCTCGCCGCCGAGAAAATCCAGCGCGGGCTTTCGGGCAACAACGACCTGACATCCCGCGACCGTGAAACCTTCCACGCGGCCCGCAAGATCCTCGCCCCTCTGGACACGCCCATGCTGTCGGTGGCGGAAGAATACGCGACGGCGCGGAAACTGCTGGGCGACATGCCGCTGCTGGCGGCCGTGCAGGGATTCCTCAAGCAGAATCAGGGCATCAAGCTCGGCATGACCGTGCCGCAGTTCTATGAGGAACTTCTGGTCTCCGCATCCCGCACCACCGGCAAGAACCTCCTCGAAGCCCTCGTCGCCGAACTCACCGCCGCATGAAACCTGCTCCCATCACGGCTGACGACGTCCGCTTCATCAAGCTCGGAGAAAAGGGGCGCTGGGAGAAGGAATGCATCGAAGGTCCGGAACCGTGCATCAGACTTGGTTTTGCGACCGGCCACCATGCGGAGAGCCTGGCGGGAAAGTGGAAAGTGCTGACTGATTATTGGCGCGACGTGGAGGGTAAGACTCCGGGGAAGACGACCGAGTTTCTGAACCAGGTGAAGGCCTTCTACATGCTGGGCGAATCCACTCTCTGGATCACCTTCTACAAGCGGAAGCTCTACTGGTGCCGCGCAAGCCCGACGGTGACCGAGCTAAAGGATGGCAGCCGTATCCGCCGCGTGGCGGGAGCTTGGTCGTCAAAGGATCTGAACGGTCGGGAACTCCATGTGGACAACCTCAGCGGCGCATTGACCAAAGTTCAGGGTTTCCGCGGAACCATCTGCAAGGTGGAAGCCGCGGCCTACCTGATTTAACAGCTCTGGCTTCGACGCTACGCGGCTCTCGATGGCTTGAACGCCTACGGTTATTTGGCTCTTTAAGGCCAGCTGAATTTTAAAGACCGCTGGCTCCGTTTTGCGGGCACACTTCTCCGCTCACCCCGAGTCCGTCACGCTGGCCGTGCAGAGGATGTGCTGGGCCGCGCGCGATCTTTGGCATGCTCCTGGTGACCAGCCGCTCCGTCTCTGCGTTTTGGCAGGAACGGCACGACCAGTGAGTCCTCGAAATCGAAAACCCCGGAGAAATCCTCGCGGCTGTCCGACTCCTGTTTGCCGAAAACCTGCTCCTCGATGAGGTGGAAGACCATATCGCCCACGTCCTGGCATTTGCGAATGCCCCACTCGCGCATCAGCGTGGAAGCCATGGGGCCGAATTGTTCCAGCGCGAAATCGCGGAAGCCCTCCAGCAATTCCGGCCCGGTGACATGGCGCGCCAGGCCGCCGTTGCCTTCCGCAATGCGCTTGAGCGTGAAATCCAGCGCGTCCTTGAGGAAAAAATAAGCGTGCGGGTCAAAGCGTTTCTCGCGCTTCAGGATTGAAACGACGGATTGTTCGAACTGCATCGCCTGCATGGAGGAAGAATGCAGGAGCTGCCGCCGCCTGTCAAAGCGGTTAGTTGGCGTGCGGCGACGGCGCTTTTTTCTCGGCGCTCGGAGGCCCATCCGCTACTCAGATGCATCATGTCCCTCAATGATTCTTCCGCAGCCTTTTCCTCGTGCCCGGTGCCGCTGCCGCACAAGACGGAAATCACCATGGGCCATGGCGGCGGCGGGCGGCTCACGCAGGATCTGATCAACCGGATTTTCCGCCCGGCCTTCGCCAACACCGAGTTGGAAGCGCAGCACGATTCGGCCATGCTGCCGTTTCCCGGCGGCGGCAGGCTAGCCTTCACCACCGACTCGCATGTGGTCAGCCCCTTGTTTTTCCCCGGTGGCGACATCGGGAAAATCGCCATCAACGGCACCGTCAACGACCTCTGCATGTGCGGCGCGCGGCCGCTGTGGATCAGCGCGGGTTTCATTCTGGAGGAAGGTTTTTCCGTGGAGACATTGGAAAAAATCGCCCGCTCCATGAAGGACGCTGCCGATTCGACCGGCGTGGCCATTGTCGCCGGCGACACCAAAGTCGTGGAACGCGGCAAAGGCGACGGGCTCTATGTCACCACCTCCGGCATCGGCGTGATCGAAACACCGCTGGCCATCGCGCCAACAAGCATTCGCGCGGGAGACGCCGTCATTCTCAGCGGCGACATCGGCCGCCACGGCATGGCAATCATGGCGACGCGGGCGGGCTTGTCGTTTGAAAGTGACATCGAAAGCGACTGCGCGCCGCTGGCGGCTCCGGTGCACGCCTTGTTAGATGCCGGACTTGAAATCCATTGTATGCGCGACCTCACACGCGGCGGACTGGCCACCTCGCTCGTCGAGTTGGCCGAGTCGTCCGGCCTGGCGATCGCCATCGATGCCGCTAAAATACCGGTGCTCGAAGCGGTGGGCGGTGCCTGCGAGATTCTCGGGCTGGATCCGCTCTACGTGGCGAATGAAGGCCGTTTCATCTGCCTGCTGCCCGAGTCGCAAGCCGGGCAGGCCTTGGAAATCCTCTCCCGCACGGCACCGGATGGCCCGCCGGTGATGATTGGCAATGTGCGGCCGGGCCCTGCCGGACAAGTCACCCAGCGCAGCGTGATTGGTGCGGAGCGCATCGTGGACCGCTTGAGCGGCGAGCAACTGCCGCGAATTTGTTAGAAGACATCTCTTGTTTTCAAAACCTCATCTCCGCCCGCGAAACACCACGCCCGGCATGAGACAGTTGAAAAATCGCGGCCCGGCGATTCATCATAACTCGATGTTTTGACTGCCGGGTTTCAGCGCCACCTTTTTCCCACTCCAGGCGAACTCGCCGTGCAGGCCAACAGGCAGGGTGATGGCGGCCATCACCCCGTTTTCGCCACGGCGTTCGAAGCGGACCTCGATCAAACCTTGCGGGTGGGGCAGCGTGGCGGAAGCCCACGTGAGATTACCCAGCGACGACTCGATGTGCATACTGCGGAAACCGGGCTCGGCGGGCCCGATGCCACAGATCAGATCCAGGAAATCATAATTCGGGCAGGCGCTCCACGCGTGGCAATCCGAGCGCGTTGGTTCGGGCTTCTCGGCAAAGGTCGTGATGCCCGGCGCAATCATGTTGTGCCATGGCTGGAGCAGGCTGAGATAGCGATCCGCCATGCCCGCCTTGCGCAGGGCGCGGTGCGGATAGAAGAGGAAATAGAAGGTGGTTTGCGTGAGCGAGGGATCGTCGGTCACCTTGGCCATGACCGGCTGCCATTGTATCGCAGGCAGGGTTTCAGTGAGCACGGCGAGGATGTTGGCGTGCTGGCTGAAACTTTGTTTTTCCGTGGTATCGGCGATGAGTCCACGCGCGGGGTCGTAACACTTGGCGGCCACGGCCTTGCGCACACGGTCGGCCACGGCCCGCCAGTGACTGGCGCGCTCGATTTCACCAAAGGCCTCGAACAAATCCGCCGCGTGGTCCGCGTTGCAGAAAAACTGCAGGGCGAGCACCGAGGAACCGCCGGTGTAGGTGCCGGGCGGTTCGCCGTTTTCCCATCCGGCGGACCAGTCGGTGAAACTCCACCAGCCGACGGGATCGAACAATCCATCAGCGCGCAGGTGCCTTTCATACCAGCGCATGATGCCGTCCGCGGTGCCTAACAGAGGCTGGAGAAATGCCGGATCGCCGCGGTAGCGCCAGTAGTCGTGCAGCATCGCGATCCACCACAATGAGTATGGCGGGATCAACTGTGGCTGGCAGCCAGGCCGTCTACCACGCGGGATTGGTGGAAATGCATGATGGCATTGCGCGTGAGGCGGTCATCGCCGGAGACGTTCATGGTGATGAGCGCCACGATGCGGGTGTCGCCCACATATTGGAGCTGCTCGTAATACGGGCAGTCGAAGAACGTCTCGCCGGAGCACAGCCGCGTGGTGCGCCAGCCAACATCCCAAATGCGCCGCAACTCCGGATCATTGCTCGCGAAGGATGCTTTTTCCTCGAAGGGATCGGCGGTGAACACGCCGCGCACGTCATCGATGACGTGCGGCGCGTCACCGGTGCGGATGTCGAGTTGCAGGTAGCGCCAGATGCGTAGCCAGATCGGACGAAACAAGCGTGCGGTGCCGCCATCCGGCAGGAAAAGATCGGCCAGTCCCTTGAGCGTGCGCCCTTCAATTTCGTCGCGGTGGCTTTTTTCCCAGCATTATCAAACAAGGCCTCGGCATAACTCAACTTCACCTCGGCCCCAGTTCCGCCGCTCACCACCAATTCGGGAAACCCCATCGTCAACCGCGTTTGGTCCAGCAATAGCGAGACCGCCGAGTGCCCCGGAATGGTCAATGGTGATTTGCCTGTTAGAAAAGCGCCGTCTGTAGCCATCCCGGAGGCACGGACCAGCCGGGGAATGCGCTCGGTCTTTTGTTCCAGCAGCGGAATCTGGCGCGGCGTGAGCCAGCCCATCTCATGGGCGCCGTCACGCACGCCGCGACGGCAACCGGGCTCCATGATCTGGGGAGCAATCCATCCGGCATCCGGCGGGTTGGCGCTTTCCCAACCCCACGGATAATCGCGGCCGTCGATTTTTTCGCCATAGCCTGCGGGCACCTAGGAATCCAGCCGGAAGGGCTCGGGATACGGGCAATGCGCGGTGGATTGTAGCACCTGCCATTGCGTGCCAGTATTGACGACCTGTGAGGCGGCCTCCGCACCCTGCACGATGAAGCCGGTGCGCTGCGAATGCTCCGCCCACGGTGCGAATCCGCCCGGATTCCATACCTCCGCAGCGAGCACGTTGGTTCCCGTTTGCAGCCATGGAGCAAGGGCCACCGTTTCATAGCGCCAGTTCATGACATCCCCGCGCGCCGGCCCCATCGAGACCTCGCGACCGTTGAGCAATAGCCGGTAGCGCGGATCCGCACTCACATGAATGCGGAACGACGCCGGCAACTCCTTGAGCTGCCACGCATGGCGGAAAAACAACACCGCATAATCCCGCTGCGGCGCCGTGGGATGGGTGATCCAGCGAGCCGGCCAGCGCTGGCGTTCAAGATCGGGCTCATTCTCGGCAAGCGCGTAAACAGCAGCCAACCCGGACAGGATGCCGGCCATGAGAGTGATGATCGCTAGGCGGTGACGAATCGGCGCATTCATGATATGCCTCCAGTTTGAAAATCCTGCGGGACGAAACCTGCGGGAAATTCCCACATTCAAAAGCGGCGCTCCATGCTTGGAAACCGGTGATGCCTAAATTGATCCAGATCAAACCCTCACCCGCAGGTCCCGCACACTCCACAGCACCCCGGCGGCCGCTGCGCCGCTGCCACGCATGCGCCGTGCGCCGTCCTTGCGTCTGCCCGAAAACCTTTCACGCGCTCCG